>Ga0308157_10000135_pt1 | contig 303876 bp, 273 predicted proteins | sample PhyBR1_FD_201035 | JGI IMG/M metagenome (GOLD analysis project Ga0308157, IMG submission 201035) | Phyllosphere microbial communities from UC Gill Tract Community Farm, Albany, California, United States - DLSLB.R1 | ecosystem: Host-associated > Plants > Phyllosphere > Unclassified | place... | reverse complement strand
AGGCCCATGCAACGGGCCAAGGCAACAACACACTGACGGACACCATTGCGGTGGCGGTGACAGGTGTGGAAGGGCGCACAGACAGCGGCAACGTCACGATCACCATCGTGGACGATGTACCGGTGGCGGCCTCGCACACGGCAGGCTCGGTCACGGAAGACGGCGTATCGCTGGTCAGTGGCAACGTCACGACAGCAAGCGGCAACGGCTTTGGAGCGGACGGTAAGGCGAGCAGCAACGAAGTGAGCTGGGGCACAGTGGAGGCCAAGCTGGGTGCAGTGGCGGTCAACCTGAGCGACTACGGCGTCTTGGTTAAAAATCCCAACGGCACATGGAGCTTCACGCTGGACAACAGCAAGGCGGCCACGCAAGCGCTCAAGGCTGGGGATGCGATCAGCGTCACACAAAGCTACACGCTCAAAGACAAGGACGGAGATACGGCCACGGCCAACGTGAGCTTCCAGATCAACGGAGCGGCTGACACAGGCACGGTGACGGTCAATGCAGGCGCAGGCGCTGATGCAGGCAAGGTGTTTGAGGCGGGCCTGGGCAACGCAGCGACCACAGAAACCACCGCAGGCACCATCACAGTCTCGGCCAGCGACGGCATAGCCAAGGTCAGCATTGGTGGCACGGAATACACGCTGGCGCAACTCAACGGCAAGACCGTGGATACGGGCAAGGGCGTATTGAGCATCACCTCGGTGACGCCATCGGCAGACGGCAAGAGTGCAGAAATTGGCTACAGCTACACGCTGAGCGCAGCGCAGGCCCATGCAACGGGCCAAGGCAACAACACACTGACGGACACCATTGCGGTGGCGGTGACAGGTGTGGAAGGGCGCACAGACAGCGGCAACGTCACGATCACCATCGTGGACGATGTACCGGTGGCAGTAGCTGACGTTAGCAACGTGACTGAAGGATCCACGTTGACGATGTCCGCGGCGGCCGGTGTGCTGTTCAATGACAAGTCTGGTGCTGATGGCTGGGCCAATAGCGGCAGTGCTGTGGTGGGTGTCAAAGCTGGCTCAGATATCGCAGCGATGGTCACTAGCGGTGTAAACACCGAAATCACGGGTGTCTACGGAAAACTGATCTTGAAAGCGGACGGTAGTTACGTATACAAGGCCAATGCGAATGTGAGCGGTGCAGATGCCCAGGATGTGTTTACCTATACGGTTAAAGATAGCGATGGAGATATGAAGTCGACGACCTTGTCTATTGCAGTGAATCAGTTTTCGGGCAGTGGCAATGGAAATGACACGATCAGCGGCGGCGCAGGCAATGACGTTATCGTTGCTGATATAGGGGGTGTGAAGACCGTAGTGACGCCAGGGACCAACTACAACATTGCGTTGATCGTGGATACGTCAGGATCGATGAAGTTTGACCTGGCTGGTGGAGATAACGGTTTCAGCAACAGCAGCCAAACTACAGCGCAGTACAACCAGTCACGGATGAAGCTGACGATTGACGCCCTGAAAAATTTGGCCAACAGCCTAGCAGGTCATGATGGCGTAGTGAACGTCACCTTGATTGGTTTTGCTCAAGATGCAACATCAATGTTGGCTCTTAATAACTTGACAACCAGCAATGTGAATGAACTGATCGCCAAGATCAACACATTGTCTGCCAATGGCGGTACCAACTACGAGGCCGCGTTTAACCAAGCTGTGACGTGGTTTAACAGTCAACCGGCAGATGTAAATGGCAAGGCTTATGAGAATGTCACTTACTTCCTGACGGATGGCGATCCTACTTGGAGCAATAACGGCAACAACGGCTCAGGGACGGTGACTGAAAACAGAGACATGCGGGATGCAATTACTGCTTTTGCGCCATTGAGCGACAAGAGCACGGTGCACGCAATTGGTATTGGAAATGGGGTAACGGCAAATAACCTCAAATATTTTGACAATACGGGTGCACAAAGTTTTGTTCAAACGCCTTACGGCATTACCACGAAACCCTTGGCGAATTTTGACAGCAGCAGTGGCTGGGGTACCAAAGGCAACTGGACCACGATCCAGTCTGGAGGGGATCTGGATCGAAACTCTGATGGATATATGCGAATTCGCGACACTTCTAGCGCATCGACTATCAGTGCCGGCACTGCGTATGTGGTGGGATCCCCGCAGTTCACCATTGCAGGCGGTGAATACGCAAAACTATCTTTTGCATATCTGACCAGCAACGTCAGCAGCAGAGATGTACTTTCGTGGAAGTTGCAGTATCTGGATGGCAGTACTTGGAAAGATGTCAGCAATGAAAATGGAGCGCTCACCTCGCGAAGTTCATACGCTACAGTTTTGACGAATGGTATTTTGGGGAGTGGAACTTACCGCTACGTGTTTAGTGTGAATGACGGTTCGACTGGCCTGCTATCCGGCATGGCAGAGCTGCGCGTTGATGATGTGATACAGATACCTTATGTGCCACAAGGCCAAGTGGATATCGTGACCACAGCTGGTCAGCTAGAGGCAGTTTTGCATGCTGGTTCCATTACTTCGGAGCAGGCAGCCGTAGGAGATGACACGGTGATGGCTGGCGGCGGCAATGACATTGTGTTTGGCGATGTCATTAATACCGATGGTCTTACTTGGGCTGGCCGTGATATGACCGTTTTGCCATTGGGTTCTGGGATGGATGCATTGAAGGCATACCTGCAGTCTTCAGCGTCTGGCACCTACTCTACAGGCGGTGCTGCACCTACAGATGCTCAGATATATGCATACATCAAGGCTAACCATGAGACCTTGAATGTGTCTGGTGACACCCGAGGTGGCAATGACAAGCTGTATGGTGGCGATGGAAATGACATTCTTTACGGCCAAGGCGGTAATGATGAGTTGCATGGTGGCAAGGGTAATGACACCCTGTACGGCGGCACTGGCGATGACAAGTTTGTCTGGGATCTGGATGATCAGGGAAGCGTAGCGATGCCAGCGCAGGACATCATCATGGACTTTGGAACTGCGACAACGACTACTTCCGGTAATGGCTGGGGTAAGGATGTGTTGGTGCTCAATGATTTGCTCGTGGGAGAGGACCACGCTACGGATCTGAGCAGGTTCTTACATGTTGGCAAGGACGGCAGTGACACAGTGATTCATATCTCTACGAATGGGCTGCTTAATAGTGACGGTAGCAACTTCAACCAGAGCATTGTGATCAAGGGTGTGGATCTGGTGAATGGCGCTGCAACTGACACAGTGGGCGATCAGAATCAATTGATCAAAAACCTGATTCAGCAAGGCAAGATCACCATGGATGGAAATCACAACTAAATAGTCTTCAGGCACTGGGGTCTGTCTCCAGGGTTTGAGCACTATGTATTCAGTGATGCAAAAGGCGCAGGCATGAAAATGTCTGCGCCTTTTTTGTGCACTGACTGTGTGTGAGTGTTTGGGGTGAGAAAGGTTTGTGTCGCACAATGCCGTTGCAATATGCTTTTGACCGTTGTCCGTAGATAAGCAACTGAAATCGGTGGGCAGGCATTGAATTCTTTGACGTGGAGTGATTGATTTGATTCCGCCGTTTTCCTCTCACAGCCAGGCACAAGTTGGTGCAGATCGCGTTGTGTCACGACGAGGCTTGCTGTTGGCTGCGATTGCGCTGACTGGGGGGAGCTGGGCGTTAAAGAGGGCGCGTGCCTGGGATGAATCCCTGATGCACCGCGAGATGCGAACGCGTTATGGCGATCCCGGGCTGCGCAGGTTGCAGGCATGGCTGGATATGCTGAATTCGCAGGTGGGACTTTCCGTTGCACAGCAATTGCAAGCGGTGAATACTTTCTGGAACCAGCAGTTGGTGGCCGCTGAGGACATCGTGATCTGGAAAGAAGCAGATTACTGGGCCACTCCATTAGAGAGTTTGGGCCGGGGCGCGGGCGATTGCGAAGACTTTGTGATTGGAAAGTTCTTTTCTCTGGCGCATTTGGGCGTTGATCCCCAGCAGATGCGTTTGATTTATGTGCGCGCACGGGTGGGTGGTGTCGGCAGTACGCAAAGTATTGCGCACATGGTGTTGGGCTTTTATGAAACACCGCAGTCTGACCCGCAAGTGCTGGATAACTTGATCAGCGGCATTCAACGAGCCAGCCAGCGTCCAGACCTTACCCCCGTGTTCAGCTTCAATACGCAAGGGATTTTTGTCCGAGGGGAGCGTTCGGCACCTTCAGACCGTATCAATCGTTGGCAAGACCTATTACAAAAAATGCGCAAAGAAGGGTCGGATGCATTATGAAAAAAACGTCTTTATGTCTGCAGTGCTCGTCCGCTTCACCGCTTGGGGCCTGTGAGCTGGGCAGCACCCGTATATTTTTCGAAAGACCATAGCCATGTCGTTACTCAAACAGCTTTTACTCAGCGTCTCGATAGCGGTGATTGGTATTTTGCTGGGCACACTGGCTTTCAGCATTGAAGGTGCGCGCAGTTATTTGACGGAGCAGTTGCAAAACCAGAGCGAGAACGCGGCCTCTTCGCTGGCCTTGTCGCTGTCACAACCTGCCAATCAAGACCCAGTCACGCGCGAGTTGTTGATGGCCGCGCTGTTCGATACCGGGCAGTTCTCCGCCATTCGCTTGGTATCGCCGGATGAGCAGGTGCTGTTTGAACGCGAGAAGAAGGCGGTGGACATTGCAGGCCGTGCGCCAGAGTGGTTTGCACACCTGCTGCCCTTGCCCCAGCCTTTGGCCGAACGCTCGATCAGCGATGGCTGGAAGCAGGTCGGCACCTTGAGTGTGGCGGTTGACAACCGTTTTGCGATGGATGACTTGTGGTCCAGCAGCACCAAAATGACGGCATTGATTGTGGTGGCCGGTGGCGTGTGGGCCTGCTTTGTGGGCATGCTTTTGCGCTGGTTTCGGCGTGTGCTGCACGAGGAAGTGGAAGCACAGGTGCAGAGTATTGGTACCCACCAAGCTAAAAGTATGGAAGTTGGACCATCGCGGGTGGCTGAGTTGGCGTCGGTGTCTCATGCGATCCAGGATGCCCGTGTGCGGGTCACGCAGGCGGCGCAGGCGCAGACCGAGCGTATTGAAAGCCTAGAGCTGGAAACCAATAGCGACCCTGTGACGCGCTTGCCCAACCGTAAGTATTTTGTGAATGAGCTGCAAAAAGCGCTGCAGGTCAATCAGGATGCGCAAGGGCATGTGCTGATCATGCGCCAGCGTGATCTGCAGGCCTTGAACAGCAGCCAATCGCGGGAGCAGGTGGATGCGTGGCTGAGCAGCGTGTGGCAACAAGTGCGGCAACTGCTGGCAGACAACGCGCAAGTGCCGGCGCAGCTGGCGCGGTTGAATGGCAGTGATTTTGTGGTGTTGCTGCCCGGTGATCTGGGGCCAGAAGGCATGCACATGGTGCAAAAACTGCGCTATTTGCTGCAGTCGCAAAGCATGGCTTTGGGGGATGGCCAATGGTCGCGCGGCGCGTTTGCCTTGACGGATTATACCGCTGCTGACAAAGTGACCGATGTGCTGGCGCGGCTGGATCAAGGGATGATGCGGGCTGAGAGCGCAGGCCATGGCGATGTTGAGTATGCCGAGCACGCCCATTACCCCGGCACTGTGATTGCAGGCGAGGGCCATTGGCAGCAGTTGCTGGGCAAGGCACTGCATGCGCCGCACCAGTTGCACATTGCCGTGCAGGCGCTGACCAGTGCATCACTGGTCGGCACCGATGTGCGCCACGAAGCTTCGCTGGAGCTGCACGAAGACGATGGACGTGTGCTGGGCGGCGCATTGTTTTTGCCCGCGGTGGTGCGCCTGGGCCTGTCGGCAGATTACGACTTGCAGGCCATCTCGCTGGGTTTGCAGTGGTTGACGCAGCACCCGGGGGATGTGCTGGTGGTGCGGGTGTCGGTGCCGTCTTTGGAGCAAGACGACTTTGTGCCAAGGCTGCGCAGTTGGCTGCAGTCTTCGCAGGCCCAAGGATTGGGCGCTGCACTGGAGCAACTGGTGCTGGAGCTGGATGCGCACGCGCTGGAGGTCATCTCCACACGGGTTGCCGAATTCTGCGCTGCCGCCGCGTTGTGCCGTGTCGGCGTGGGTTTGCGCAGACTGGATCAAGCACCCAAGGCTTTGCTGCAGTTGCCCAGCCTGCCCTTGCGTTATGTGAAGCTGGGCGGCCATTTTGCAGAGCAGTCCATGGGCAACACGGGTGTGCGCCACTTGATGGAGGCCATGATCAGCACGGCCCAGGCGCAATCCGCAATGGTGTATGTGACCGATATGGTGGCGCCCGAGGCTGCGGCGTGGCTGCGTATCAAAGGTGCCAGCTTGCCTGCGCCTTCGGTGGCGTAGTGCCATAAAAGATAGCTGATGGCGATTGCATATCAACACTTTCCAATGCTTTTGTATTGGAAACGCTTTCTGTATCAGCGCAAGCAGCTATACAAATAAAAAAACGCCGACAGCATGAAGCATGTCGGCGTATGAACTAGGAGAGACAACAACAGCAGCGTCAGCTGCTGGTCAGGCGCAAGAACATGCAGCGGTCTCTGTGCCACCGTGGCACGCAGAGATCGCTAACACGGTCTTAAATCTCTGCGCCAGACTCTTTCACGACCTTGCCCCATTTGACGGCTTCCGCCTTGATGAAAGCGTCAAATTCAGCGGGTGTGTCGATCACGACTTCACCACCTTGGTCGCCAATTTTCTTGATTACGGCAGGGTCCTTGAGCACCTTGGTCAGCGATGCGTGCAGCTTGCTCAGCACGGGCGCGGGGGTGCCAGCGGGTGCCCACAGGCCAAACCACGATGTGGCTTCGTAACCGGGTACGCCTGCTTCAGCAATGGTGGGCACATCAGGCAGCTCGGGCGAGCGCTTGGCGGTGGTGACGGCGAGTGGGCGCAGCTTGCCCGAGCGCACGTGCTGGATGGCCGAGGGCATGTTGTCAAACATGATGCCAATCTGGTTGCCCAGCAAGTCGGTCACGGCGGGTGCGCTCCCCTTGTAGGGCACGTGCACCATGTCCACCTTGGTCATGGAACGGAACAGTTCACCCGACAGGTGGATGGAGCTGCCGCTGCCGGACGAACCAAAGTTCACCTTGCCGGGGTTGGCCTTGGCGTAGCTGATCAGCTCTTGCACGTTTTTGTAAGGCTGGCTGGGGTGGGCTACGAGCAAGTTGGGCACGTTGGCCACGCGGCTCAGTGGTGCGAAGTCCTTGATCGGGTCAAAAGGCATCTTCTTGTACAGGGCCGCGTTGATGGCGTGGGTGCCCACGGTGCCCATGAACAGGGTGTAGCCATCAGCTGGTGCACGCGATGCGGCCTGACCGCCAATGTTGCCACCCGCACCGGGGCGGTTGTCGATGATCACGCTTTGGCCCAGCTCGGTGCCCAGGGCCTGGCCGACGATGCGGGCCAGAATGTCGGTGGTACCGCCCGCCGAGAAGGGGACGATGATGTTGATGGGCTTGCTGGGAAAGTTCTGGGCAGCAGCCGGGGCCATGCCAGCGACCGTCAGCGCGGCTGCAGCCAGCGCCTTCAAACCGTGGCGACGTGAAAAGTTGCGGGTGGAATTCAACATCAAAGTCTCCTGAAAACAGATGCGGTGAAAGAAAAGCACCTCCCGTGCACACGGCAGTGCGTGTGCGTTGAACAGTCCGGGGAGGCGTGGTGAGCGCACATGCGTGGTGCGGTCATCCGGTGTGAGAAATGCTTGGGCGCAAGCGCCCTTGCAATCAAATTCGGCAGTTATTCCTGCACGATGGAAGAGGGATGGTTGGCCAGCGGCGTGACCTTGATCTGCATGTAAGGGAACAGGGGCAGGCTGCTGAGCATGGTGTGCAACTCGTCGTTGCTGGCGGCGTCAAAAATGCTGACGTTGGCGTATTCACCCACGACACGCCACAGGTGGCGCCATTTGCCTTCGCGCTGCAGCTTTTGTGAATATTCTTTTTCTTCCAGCTTGATCTTGGCAACCAGTTCGGCGTCCAGCGAAGCGGGGATCTGGACAATCATTTCGACCATGAACAACATGTTTCATTACTCCTGCGTGAGAAAGATGAGAGAGATAAAGCCGCGCTTTACAGGTGGGGCCAGATGACCATGGTGGCCGCGTAAATGGCACCGACCAGCATCATGGAGACCACGGTGTAGCCCATGATGTCTTTGAGCTTGAGCTTGGACAGCGCCAGAGCGGGCAAAATCCAGAAGGGTTGCACCAGATCGTTCCAGCCGTTGCCCAGCATGACGGACATGGCGGTTTGTGCCTGCGATGCGCCGAGGGTGGTGGCCGCATCGATCATGAAAGGGCCTTGCAGCACCCAGTGACCGCCGCCCGAAGGGGCAAAGAAATTGATGACGAAAGAGCTGATCAGGCCCCACAGCGGCAGGGTGTCTGCGCTGGAGATGCTGACGAAGACGTGGGCAATTGATTCCACCAGACCCGAGCCATGCATGATGGCCATGATGCCGGCGTAAAACGGGAACTGCAAAATGATGCCGCCGATGGTGCGCACACCTTCATTGACCTTTTCCACGTACTGCATGGGCGTCTTGAGCAACAGCACTCCCAGGAATAGGATGAAGAAGTTGATCATGTTCAGATCAAGGTTGCCACCCTTGTAAAAGTGCAGGCCCACATAGCCCATGCCGCACAGGCCAATCAGCAGGCTCAGTGCGCGGCTGTTGTTCAGGCGCGAGGCCAGAGTCTTCTCGTCACCCAGCAGTTCACCGGCACCAGCGGCAGGCTTGCTGTCTTGCGCTGCGGTGACGGGGTCCAGCTCCACCACTTTTTCACCTTGCTTGGGGTGCATGGCTGCATTGAGCAGTGGCAGCGCAATCAACACCGCCAGGCTGGTCAGCAGGATGGGTAGCGAGAAGATGGTTTCTGTCAGGGGAATCAGCCCCATGGTGCCTTCAAAGGCGTGGCCTTTGGTGGAGATGAGCACCGGAATGGTGGCAGAGAAACCCAGGCTGTACATCGTGAAGCCTGTGTAGGCCGAGGCAATGATCAGCGGGTAGTGCACGCCCTTGACTTTGAGCGCCAGCTTGCGCGCCATGATGCCGCCAATCACCAGGCCAAAGCCCCAGTTCAGGTAGCTGCCCACGCAGCCCACGATGGTGGCCACGATGATGGCTTGGCGTGGGGTGTGCACATGGCTGGCAATCTTGTCCATGAAACGGTTGACGATAGGCGCGGCAGCCAGCACATAGCCCATCACCAAGATCACGGCCATCTGGGTGGTAAAGCCCAGAAGACTCCAGAAGCCCTTGCCCCAGTCTTCCACCACCAGATTGACGGGGCGGCTTTCCACAGCAAAGGCCAGGACCATGGTCAGCAAAGTGAGCATGATCGCGAAGACAAACGGGTCGGGCAGATACTTGCGCATCAGCTCCGTAAAAAACGCGGTGATTTTTGACATGGCGTTGGGCCTTGTTGTATGAGATGTTTGTCAGGGAATACCGGGGCCTGCCCACATGCCGTGGGCCTGCACCAGCGGCGATAAAACTTAAACGCTGGCGACGCCCACGGTCATGCCACCGCAGACGTACAGCACTTGTCCGGTGACGAAGCCGCTGCGGTCGTCGAGCATGTAAGACACGGCATGGGCCACGTCTTCCGGGGTGCCCACGCGCTTGACGGGCACCGATTCAATGATTTTTTGTGTGCGCGGTGCATCGGGCGGGTTGGCCTTGTCAAACAGCGCGGTGCGGATGGGGCCCGGGCCAATGGCATTGGCGGTGATGCCGTATTGCCCCAGCTCCAGCGCCCACACGCGGGTCATGCCAATCAGGCCAGCCTTGCTGGCGGCATAAGCGGTGCGCAAGTCTTTGCCCAGCGCGGCCCGCGAGGACATGTTCACAATGCGGCCAAAGCCCGCAGCCTGCATGCCAGGTAGCAGGGCCTGCATGCATTGCAGGGCGCAACGCAGGTTCAGGGACATGGCCAGATCAAATTCGGCCAAGGTTTGCGATGCGGCATCGTTGGGCACTACCACGCCGACGTTGTTGATCAAGCGAGTGATGGGGCCACCCTGCAATGCTTCATTCAGCGCGCGGGCGGTATCTTGGATGTCGCTCAAATCAGCCTGAATGGCGCCGGGGATGTGGTCGACCACGCGGTCAATGATGATGGGCTCATAGCCATCGTCGCGGCAGCGCTGTGCCGCTGCGGCACCGATGCCGGCGCCACCACCGGTGATCAAAACCCGGGGGCGAGCGGAAATGGGAGTGTGCGTAGAAGCAGTCATGGTGCAGTCTTGTGAGGGGGTCAGAGGCAGCATTCACCGGCCAGATAGGCCTTGCGCCAGCGGGTGATGGAGACGTTGGCAAACAGCCCCGCCTGAAAAAAGGGGTCTGCCTCGATAAAGTCCTGCGCGGCGTGCCGTGTGTCGAGATCCACCACGTACAGACCACCGCCCAAATCCTTGCCGTCGTCATCCAGCTTGGCGCCGCAGGCCAGCAGCAGGTGCTGGTGGGCAGTCAAAAAGTCCAGATGCGCGGGGCGGTGTGCTTGGCGCACGGCTTGGTGGCCGGGCTTGTCAAAGGTTTCGATGATGTAAGGCATGGTGGCAACGGTGAGGATGGTGTGGCAGCGGCAGGCGGACTAGACCGTGGCGATGGGCGTGACCGGCGAGGCCACGGCACCGGGCAGGTGCAGCGGAGGGGCCGTCAGCAAAAAGTGGTGGCGTTGGTGGGTGCGCAGCCATTGCGCCAGCGGTGTCAGGTGCCACAGCTCGCCCAGGTGCACACCTAGCTTGAACAGGCAGTGCTCATGCAAGGGCAAGGCAGCGCAGCAGGCTGCGCCGGGTTTGGCGGGGTGGGCCTCCACGGCATAGTTGTCGGCGGCAATCGCGGCAACTTGGCTGTCGGTGATCCACTGCAGCAGCTTGTCGTCACGGCCATCCAGTACGGCGCAGCTGTTGTTGAGCACTTCGGGATCTGGCTGTTTGTGCATCTCCAGCACGCGCTGGGCAAAACCGGTGTGCAGGCACAGAATGTCGCCCGCCGCAATCTCAACGCGGTCGGTATCGATCACGCGCTGCAACTCGTCGTAGCCGATCAGCGTGCGGGCATCGCCGTAGTGGGCGCGCAGGTCCAGCATCACGCCGCGGCCTTGCACGCCATTGCGCGCCATGCCCTCAATACCCAAAGCCTTGGCGCAGCTGGTGCTGGCTGAATCATCCAGACGCTCGGGCACGCCAGTGCCGCGCACATCGCTGGGCCCAACGATGTCGATGCCCGCGGCAAAACCGTTGTAGTACAGCGCTTCGGGCAGGCCATCGCCATTGGCGTCAAACAAGGCGCCGACGTGGGCCAGGCCATCCCATTGCGTGGAGTACTGCAGCGACAAAATGGCCATGTCGTCCGACAGCACATCGGTGCGGCCGGGCTCGAGGGTTTGCAGCAGGCAGTTGAAGTTGACAAGTCCTTTGCGTTGCAAGGGGCGCAGCACCGGGGGCTTGCGGTTGGGGTTGAGCGCGCTGCCACCCGGGTAGTCCAGTGGCAGGCTCAAGGAAAAGCGCAGGCCCTCGCGCACCTGTGCCACGCCTTGGCGCACCTTTTCAGGGGTGAGCAGGTTCAGGCGGCCCAGTTGGTCGTTCTCGCCAAAGTCACCCCAGGTGGAGCCTTCAGGGCGCTGTTGCCAGCGTGGATTGGATGCAGTCATGCTTGTCTCCCATGCCTTGGCCCCGCTCCTTGGCCTGTGGCCGGAGTCTTGTGGTGGACCGGTGTGTGCAAAAAAGCTCAGTGCTGGTTCAGAAAACCGGTCAGAGCCTGCTCGAAAGCTGCCGGAGCTTCCAGGTTGGACAGGTGCGAAGCCGGCACGGTGGCCAGTTGCGCGTTCGCAATCGCGGCCTGCATGGCTTGCGCGTCAGCCACCGTGGTCACGGGGTCGTGTGCGCCGGCGATCAGCAAGGTCGGCGCTGTGATACCCGAGATGGCGCTGCGCAGGTCTTCCTTGGCCAGCGCCTCGCAGCAGCTGGCATAGCCTTCGGGGCTGATGCCGGCAATCCAGCCTTGGGAGGTTTGCACCATGGCAGGTTGCGCAGCGGCAAAGTTTTCGGTGAACCAGCGGCTGGGCGAAGATGCTGCCAGCGTTTGCATGGCCGCTGTACCTTGGGCGCGCACCATGGTGGCGCGCTCCAGCCATGCGGATTCCACGCCAATCTTGGCGGCGCTGTTGGCCACTGTGATGCTGCGCATGCGTGCAGGGGCATGCACCCCCAACCACAGGCCCGTGAGGCCGCCCATGGAGATACCGCAGAAATGGGCCTGCTCAATGTGCAGGGCATCCAAAATGGCCAGAACATCCTGCCCCAGCTGCGCAAAACTGTAGGGGCCGGGGTTGCATACGCTGCCACCATGGCCACGGGTGTCGTAGCGCAGTACACGCCAGTCGGCAGACAGGGCGGTGGCCTGTGCGTCCCACATCTCCAAGGTCGTACCCAGAGAGTTAGAGAGCACCAGAACCGGTGCGTCGGCGGGGCCTTGCAGGGCAATGCGGAATGTGCCTGTGGCGGTGTGCAGGGTGGTGATGCTCATGTCAAACGCTCGCGGCTGTGTTTAAACTTTTTCCAGAATCACGGCAATGCCCTGGCCCACGCCAATGCACATGGTGCACAGTGCGTAGCGGCCACCCAGCGTGTGCAGCTGGTTGACGGCCGTGGTTGCCAGACGCGCACCCGATGCACCCAGTGGGTGGCCCAGTGCAATCGCGCCGCCCCATTGGTTGACGCGAGCGTCGTCATCGGCAATGCCCAGATCGCGCAGCACGGCCAGGCCTTGCGCGGCGAAGGCTTCGTTCAGCTCAATCACATCCATCTGGTCAAGCGTCAAACCAGTCTGGGCCAGTACCTTGCGCACGGCAGGGGCGGGGCCAAAACCCATGATGCGCGGGGCAACGCCAGCGGTGACCATGCCGACCACGCGGGCACGGGGTACCAGGTTGTATTGCGCAGCGGCTTCTTCGTTGGCCAACAGCAGGGCGCAAGCGCCGTCGTTCACACCCGAGGCATTGCCTGCGGTGACGCTGCCATCCGGGCGGACCACGCCTTTGAGCTTGGTCAGCGCTTCCAGCGTGGTGGCGCGGGGGTGTTCGTCCTGGCTGACGATGATGGCGTCGCCCTTTTTCTGGGCAATGCTGACGTTGACGATTTCCTTGGACAAGTAACCGGCCGCAATCGCGGCAGCTGCTTTTTGCTGCGAGGCCAGCGCCATGCGGTCTTGCGCAGCGCGTTCAATCTTGAAGTCGTCGGCCACGTTCTCGGCGGTTTCGGGCATGGAGTCCACACCGTATTGCGCCTTCATCAGCTTGTTGACAAAGCGCCAGCCGATGGTGGTGTCGTACACCGCGTTGCTGCGGCTGAATGCCGACTCTGCCTTGGGCATGACAAAGGGGGCGCGGCTCATGGATTCCACACCGCCCGCAATCATCAAACGGGCTTCACCAGATTTGATAGCGCGTGCTGCTGTACCCACGGCGTCCAGACCCGATCCGCACAGGCGGTTGATGGTGGCACCGGGTACTTCAATCGGCAGGCCTGCCAGCAAACTGGACATGCGCGCCACGTTGCGGTTGTCTTCACCGGCCTGGTTAGCGCAGCCATATAGCACGTCGGCCACTGCAGTCCAGTCCACACCGGGGTTGCGTTCCATCAGTGCCTTGATAGGCAGTGCGCCCAGATCGTCAGCACGCACGCTGGACAGCGCGCCGCCGTAACGGCCAAAGGGGGTACGGATCGCGTCGCAGATGAAAGCTTGGGGTGCAGTGCTCATGGGTTTGTCTCCGGGAACAACAGGGCTGTAAAAATTAAGAGCTTCCAGCGCTTGCTACATAAGCGCTAGAGGCTGATTTGGCTTGTATTTAGGCGCGTGCCTCAGACGTTGGCAGGCACAATCGGCAGGCCCACAATGCTTTCCAGCGCGGCGTGCGTCAGGCCTTCGACGGTGTCGATCAGGCGCAGGCCCTGGGGTGTGCATTCCAGCGTGCACAGGTCGGTGTAGATGCGCTTGACGCACGCCAGACCGGTCAGGGGATAGGTGCAGGCCGAGACGACTTTGCATTCGCCCGTCTTGCTCACCAGATCCATCATCACCCAGGTCGATTTGGCGCCGACGGCCAGATCCATGGCACCGCCTACCGCAGGGATGGCGCCGGGCTCGCCGGTGCTCCAGTTGGCCAGATCGCCGTTGGCCGACACCTGAAATGCGCCCAGCACGCAGATGTCAAGATGGCCGCCGCGCATCATGGCAAAGCTGTCAGCGTGGTGGAAATAGCTGCCACCGGGTAGCAGTGTGACGGGCTGCTTGCCAGCATTCGTTAGGTCGTAATCTTCCTGGCCTTTGGCGGGCGCAGGGCCCATGCCGAGGATGCCGTTTTCTGAATGCAGCACCACTTCGCGGTCAGCTGGAATGTGGTTGGCCACCAGAGTGGGTTGGCCAATGCCCAGGTTGACATAGGCGCCGTCGAAGATGTCTTGGGCCACGCGCGCGGCCAGTTCATCTTTGCTTCGTTTTTGATAGTTGCTCATGCTGGTATCTCCTGCATATTCCGTGGTCCGTGGCGCTGTACGCCATCGGCAACCTGTGAAACTGGCGCGGCCCAGGTCATACACACCGCGCAAGGGCCGCCCCGCTGCGCTGGTGTCGCCCCCTGACAGGGGGAAGGCGCGCAGCGCCTCAGGGGGTGGCTTTAAAACCGCCAGCTTGGGTGGCGACACGGGGCACTTTGACCACGTGGCTCACGTAGATGCCGGGGGTGACGATGGCTTCGGGGTCCATCTCGCCCAGCTCTGCCAATTCGTGCACGGTGGCGATGGTGGTCTTGGCCGCCATGGCGCACACGGGGCCAAAGTTGCGTGCAGACATGCGGTACGTCAGGTTGCCCCAGCGGTCGCCTTGCTCGGCCTTGATCAGTGCCACATCGCCGTAGATCGGGTACTCCAGCACATAGTGCTTGCCGTTGATCTCGCGGGTTTCTTTGCCTGCGGCCAGCTCGGTGCCGTACGCGGTGGGGCAGAAGAAAGCGCCAATGCCAGCGCCGGCAGCGCGCATGCGCTCAGCCAGATTGCCTTGGGGCACCAGTTCGAGTTCAATTTTTCCGGCGCGGTACAGCTCGTCAAACACCCAGCTATCGACTTGGCGGGGAAAACTGCAAATAATTTTGCGCACCTGACCGCTCTTGAGCAGCGCGGCCAAGCCAGCATCACCATTGCCAGCGTTGTTGTTGACCACGGTAAGGTCGCGTGCGCCATGGGCGATCAGGCCGTCGATCAACTCGATTGGGTTGCCTGAAGTACCAAAGCCACCGATCAATACGGTGGCACCATCTTGGATGCCGGACAGCGCTTGAGCGACGCTGTCGGCGATTTTGTTGATCATGTGTTGTCTCCATGCCGAACAAAGAGGGCAGAGCGGGAAAGTGCTCTGATAAAATGTTCGTTATAAGAACATTTGTTCGCTGAAAGAATTATATGGATGAGAATTTAAAAAAAGCGGCTGTAGAAACCACATCAGGGAAAACCCCGAGAGATGAAAAGAGCGGGGAAGCATCCGCAGAAACCAAGCCTGGCGACAGCTATGTGCAGTCATTTGCGCGCGGGCTGGAGGTGATCCGTTCGTTCAATGCGCAGGCTGCATCGCAAACGCTGAGCGAGGTGGCGGCTCACACCGGCCTGACCCGCGCGGGGGCGCGGCGCATCTTGCTGACGTTGCAAACGCTGGGTTATGTGCACAGCGATGGCAAGTACTTTGAGTTGACGCCGCGCATTCTGGATTTGGGTTTTGCGTACCTGAGCTCTCAGCCCTTGTGGAACTTGGCCACACCGTTGATGGAAACCTTGGCCGAGACGCTGCAAGAGTCTTGCTCTGCAGGGGTGCTGGATGGCTTGGACGTGGTGTATGTGGCGCGCGTGCACACCCACAAAATCATGAGCACCAATCTGGCGGTGGGATCGCGTTTGCCAACGTTTTGGACATCCATGGGCCGGGTGCTGCTGGCGGGCTTGCCGCAGGACCAGTTGCTGGCCTTGTTGGCCACTTGCCCACGCGTGCCTTACACGCGCCACACCTTGCTGGACGATGAGGCCTTGCTGGCCGCCATTGCCCAGGTGCGTGCGCAAGGCTGGGCGCTGATCAACCAAGAACTGGAAGAAGGTTTGATCTCCGTGGCAGCCCCCTTGTTCAATGCGCAGGGGCAGGTGGTGGCAGCCCTCAACGTTTCGGGTCAGGCCAACCGCACCAATGCACAAGAGATGCAGGCGCGCATCTTGCCGCACCTCCTGGCCACGGCACAGGCGGTGTCACAGCTGCTGCGCACTGCGCGACGTTAATCCCGCAGAGGATGGGTTGGCTGAATCGATAATCACGGTGCAGGCCATGGAGTCTGTTGCCTTTGGAGGGATCACCACGCATGGCCCGTTTGCCCCGCCTGACTTTGCCCGGTTTGCCGCACTACGTGATACAGCGCGGCAATAACCTGCAGCCCATTTTTATGGACGGGCAGGACTATGTGTGCATGAAAGAGCTGCTGCGCGACATGGCCCGGCGCTGCGGCGTGGTGTTGCACGCGTTCATCTTGCTGCCCAACCAGGTGCATCTGCTGCTCACACCGGAAACTGCCGAAAGTCTGCCGCAGTTCATGCAGTCGGTGGGGCGTACCTACGTGCGCACTTTCAACAATCGCCATGGGCGCAGCGGCACTTTGTGGGAAGGGCGCTACCGCGCCACCGTGCTGGAGGCGCAAGCCTGGTTGCTGCCGGCCATGGTGGTGCTGGAAAGCCAGGCTGTTGAGCAGGGGTTGGTGGGGCGTGCCGTGGATTACGCCTGGAGCAGTGCCCGGCACAACGCAGGGTTGCAGGTCGATGGCACGTTGCGCCTGCATGCTGCGTACTGGAGTTTGGGAGACACCCCTTTTTCGCGCGAAGCCGCCTATGCCCACTTGTTGAGCAGAGGCGCTTCCGAAGAAGTCACAGAAGTGGTTTTGGGGGCTGCACTCAAGGGCTGGGTACTGGGTGGGGACAGTTTTGTACAAGGCTTGCAACAAGGCACAGAACGCCGTCTTTCCCGTCAAAAAGCTGGGCGCCCCGTCGCGGTGCCTGCAGTAAAAGTCGAATAAGGCTCTTGGTCTTTGGCACCGATTTGGTGCTTTTTCTTTGATTAATTATTGGTGATGTTGTTTTTGTTGATATTTTTAATATGTCCCTAATAAATGTTTTGTTTGTTTTTGGTGCGTTTAAATAAGTATCTGACCCTAATTAAATTTTCTTGCATAGGTTGATGCATCGTCGTAATCTTGCGTCCCCTGCGATAGAAATTAGAGGAATAGCGCCATGACTACGGCTGCAGAAATTGCACACCTCCAAGAGACCGGCCTGTACGCCAAAAGTAATGAACACGACGCCTGTGGTTTGGGCTTTGTCGCCCATATCAAGGGTGAAAAGCGCCATGACATCGTCTTGGGCGCGCTGAAGATCCTCGAAAACATCGACCACCGTGGTGCGGTGGGTGCCGACCCATTGATGGGTGACGGTGCAGGTATCCTGATTCAAATCCCTGACCAGCTCTACCGTGAAGAGATGGCCAAGCAAGGCGTAGACCTGCCACCTGCTGGTGAATACGGTGTGGGCATGGTGTTCTTGCCCAAAGAGCACGCCTCTCGTCTGGCGTGCGAGCAAGAGATGGAACGCGCGATCAAGGCTGAAGGCCAAGTGCTGCTGGGCTGGCGCGATGTACCGGTGAACCGTGATATGCCCATGTCGCCCACCGTGCGCGAAAAAGAGCCCATCCTGCGCCAAGTCTTCATTGGCCGCGGCAACGATGTGATCGTGCAGGATGCGCTGGAACGCAAGCTGTACGTGATTCGCAAGACTGCCAGCGGTGCGATTCAGAACCTCGGTCTGAAGCACTCCAAGGAATACTACGTGCCCAGCATGAGCAGCCGTACCGTGGTGTACAAGGGCTTGCTGCTGGCAGATCAAGTGGGTGTTTACTATCTGGATTTGGCTGATCAGCGCTGCGTATCTGCGATTGGCTTGGTGCACCAGCGCTTCTCGACCAATACCTTCCCTGAATGGCCACTGGCCCACCCCTACCGTTATGTAGCGCACAACGGTGAAATCAACACCGTGCGTGGCAACTACAACTGGATGGTGGCGCGTGAAGGCGTGATGGCTTCGCCGGTGCTGGCGGAAGATTTGCAAAAGCTCTATCCCATCAGCTTTGCAGGTCAGTCTGACACGGCAACCTTCGACAACTGTCTGGAACTGCTGACCATGGCAGGCTACCCAATCAGCCAAGCCGTGATGATGATGATCCCAGAACCCTGGGAGCAGCACGAATCCATGGACGAGCGTCGTCGCGCGTTCTATGAATACCACGCCGCCATGATGGAGCCGTGGGACGGCCCTGCCTCGCTGGTGTTTACCGACGGTCGCCAGATTGGTGCTACGCTGGACCGCAACGGCCTGCGTCCTTCGCGCTATGTGGTGACGGAAGACGATTTGGTCATCTTGGCTTCGGAAGCGGGCGTACTGCCTATTCCTGACAGCAAGATTGTGCGCAAGTGGCGCCTGCAGCCCGGCAAGATGCTGCTGATCGATCTTGAACAAGGTCGCATGATTGAAGACGATGAGCTCAAGGCCAACATCGTCAACACCAAGCCTTACAAGCAGTGGATTGAAAACCTGCGCATCAAGCTTGATCAGGTGGAAGTGCCCGCTGATTTTGTGGCACCCATCAAGCCTGAACTGACACTGCTGGAGCGTCAGCAGGCCTTTGGTTTCACCCAGGAAGACATCAAGTTCCTGCTGGCCCCCATGGCCAAGAATGGTGAAGAGGGCGTGGGTTCCATGGGCAATGACAGCCCACTGGCCGTGCTTTCCAGCAAGAACAAGCCGTTGTACAACTACTTCCGCCAGATGTTCGCGCAGGTGACCAACCCGCCGATTGACCCCATCCGCGAAGCGATTGTGATGTCGCTGGTGTCCTTTGTGGGTCCCAAGCCCAACCTGTTGGACATCAACCAGGTCAACCCTCCGATGCGCCTGGAGTTGCAGCAACCTATCCTCGACTTTGAGGGCATGGCCAAGCTGCGCCAGATTGAAAAGTACACCCACGGCAAGTTCAAGAGCGCCACCATCGACATCACCTACCCGCTGGCGTGGGGCCGTGAAGGCGTAGAAGCCAAGCTGGCCTCGCTGTGCGCACAAGCGGTGGATGAGATCAAGGGCGGCGCCAACATTCTGATCGTCAGCGACCGCAACGTGAGCGCTACGCAAGTGGCCATCCCTGCTTTGCTGGCCATGTCGGCCATCCACCAGCACTTGGTGCGTGAAGGTTTGCGCACCACCACGGGTTTGGTGGTCGAAACGGGCACCGCCCGCGAGATCCATCACTTTGCCGTGTTGGCAGGTTACGGTGCAGAAGCCGTCCATCCCTATTTGGCGATGGAAACACTGGCCGATATGCACCAGGATCTGGGCGCAGATTTGTCGGCAGAAAAGGCCATCTATCACTACGTGAAGGCCATCGGCAAGGGTCTGTCCAAGATCATGTCCAAGATGGGCGTGTCGACTTACATGTCGTACTGCGGTGCCCAGTTGTTTGAAGGTGTGGGCTTGAACACGGCCACCGTGGACAAGTACTTCACTGGTACGGCCAGCCGCGTCGAAGGTATCGGTGTGTTCGAGATTGCCGAAGAAACCATCCGCAACCACGTGGCCGCGTTCAGTGACGACCCGGTGCTGGAAACCATGCTGGATGCAGGCGGTGAATACGCATGGCGCACCCGTGGTGAAGAGCACATGTGGACACCCGATGCGATTGCCAAGCTGCAGCACTCGACCCGTTCGGGCAGCTTCAATACGTACAAGGAATACGCGCAGATCATCAACGACCAGACCAAGCGCCACATGACGCTGCGCGGTTTGTTTGAGTTCAAGTGCGACCCGGCCACCGCAATTGCAGTGGATGAAGTGGAAACCGCGGCTGAAATCGTCAAGCGCTTTGCCACGGGTGCAATGTCGTTGGGTTCGATCTCGACCGAAGCCCATGCCACGCTGGCTGTGGCCATGAACCGGATTGGCGGAAAGAGCAACACCGGTGAAGGCGGCGAAGATCCCAAGCGTTATCGCAACGAACTTAAGGGCATCCCGATCACAAAGGGTGAAACGCTGGCGTCCATCATTGGCAAAGACCAGGTTGAGTCCGACATTCAGTTGCTGGAAGGCGATAGCCTGCGCTCCAAGATCAAGCAAGTCGCTTCGGGTCGCTTTGGTGTGACGGCGGAGTATCTGGTCTCGTCGGATCAAATCCAGATCAAGATGGCCCAGGGTGCCAAGCCGGGTGAAGGTGGCCAATTGCCTGGTGGCAAGGTGACTGACTACATCGGCATGCAGCGTTACTCGGTGCCTGGCGTGGGCCTGATTTCACCTCCTCCGCACCACGACATTTATTCGATCGAAGATTTGGCGCAGCTGATCCACGATCTGAAGAACGTGGCCCCGCACGCTGACATCTCCGTCAAGCTGGTATCTGAAGTAGGTGTGGGCACGATTGCTGCTGGCGTGGCCAAGTGCAAGAGCGACCACGTGGTGATCGCCGGTCATGACGGTGGTACGGGCGCATCGCCGCTGTCGTCCATCAAGCATGCGGGTGGTCCTTGGGAAATCGGTCTGGCTGAAACCCAGCAAACTTTGGTGCTGAACCGTTTGCGCGGTCGTATCCGTGTGCAGGCCGACGGCCAAATGAAGACCGGCCGCGACGTGGTGATTGGTGCGCTGCTGGGTGCCGATGAGTTTGGCTTTGCCACCGCACCGCTGGTGGTGGAAGGCTGCATCATGATGCGCAAGTGCCACCTGAACACCTGCCCTGTGGGCGTGGCCACGCAAGACCCGACGCTGCGCGCCAAGTTCACGGGCAAGCCTGAGCATGTGGTGAATTACTTCTTCTTCATCGCGGAAGAAGTGCGCCAGATCATGGCCCAGCTGGGCATCCGCAAGTTTGATGACTTGATTGGCCGTACCGACCTGCTCGACACCCGCAAGGGCGTGGAGCACTGGAAGGCGCAGGGCCTGGATTTCAGCCGCCTGTTTGCACAACCGAATGTGCCTGCCGATGTGCCGCGTTTCCATGTGGCCAGCCAAGACCACTTGCTGGACAAGGCGCTGGATGTGAAGCTGATTGAGCGTTGCCAGCCTGCCATCTTGCATGGCGAGAAGGTGCGCATCATGGAAGTGGCCAAGAACGTCAACCGCTCCGTGGGCGCCATGCTCTCGGGCGCGGTCACCAAGGTGCACCCTGAAGGCTTGCCGGATGACTCCATCCGCATTCACTTTGAAGGCACGGGCGGTCAATCCTTTGGTGCCTTCCTGTGCAAGGGCGTGACCTTGAATGTCACCGGTGAAGCCAATGACTACACCGGCAAGGGCCTGTCGGGTGGTCGCATCATCGTGCGTCCCAGCCATGAGTTCCGCGGCGTGTCCACGGCCAACACCATCGTGGGTAACACCGTGATGTTTGGCGCCACCCGTGGCGAAGCCTTCTTCTCCGGCGTGGCCGGTGAGCGCTTTGCCGTGCGCCTGTCAGGTGCCACTGCGGTGGTCGAAGGCGTGGGTGACCATGGCTGCGAATACATGACCGGCGGCACCGTGGTGGTGCTGGGCAAAACAGGCCGCAACTTTGCGGCCGGTATGAGCGGTGGTGTGGCCTATGTGTACGACGAAGACGGCAAATTTGCCGAGCGTTGCAACACCGCCAGCGTGAGGCTGGAAAAAGTGCTGCCCCATGAAGAGTTCACGGCCAGCGTCTCGCGTGGCATCTGGCACAACGACCACAGTGACGACCAGCAACTGCGTGCACTGGTTGAAGCGCACAGCCGTTGGACCGGTTCGCCACGTGCCCGTGATTTGCTGGACAACTGGGGTGCAGCCCGTACCAAGTTCGTGAAGGTATTCCCCACCGAGTACCAACGCGCACTGGGTGAAATCTATGAACGCAAACAACAGGAAAAGCAAGCAGCGAAAGCGCCAGCAGCTCCTCAAAAAGAAGCAGTAGCCGCTAAGTAAATCCACAAGGCTTCAGACGGTGGCGCGGCCTAGCCCGCCACCGCACTGCCCGCGAACACAGATTGAAGGAATACACACCATGGGAAAGACCACCGGTTTTATGGAATACGAGCGCATCGAAGAAGGCTATCTGCCTGTCGCCGAGCGCTTGAAGAACTACAAAGAGTTCGTTATCACCTTGACGCCTGAGCAGGCCAAGATTCAAGGTGCGCGCTGCATGGATTGCGGCACTCCGTTTTGCAACAACGGCTGCCCCATCAACAACGTCATTCCAGACTTCAACGATCTGGTGTACCAGGGTGATTGGGCCAACGCCATCAAGGTGCTGCACAGCACCAACAACTTCCCCGAGTTCACGGGCCGCATCTGCCCCGCGCCGTGCGAAGCCGCCTGTGTGGCCAATATCGACGACGCTGCCATTGGCATCAAGTCGATCGAGCACGCCATCATTGACCGAGCCTGGGACGAAGGCTGGGTCAAGCCCCAAGCGCCCAAGACCGTCACAGGCAAAAAAGTGGCTGTGGTTGGTGCCGGCCCTGCAGGTTTGGCTGCGGCCCAGCAACTGGTGCGCGCCGGGCATGACGTGACATTGTTTGAAAAGAACGACCAAGTCGGCGGACTGCTGCGCTACGGCATTCCTGACTTCAAGCTGGATAAAGCCAACATCGACCGCCGTGTGGCGCAGTTGGTGGCCGAAGGCCTGAAGATCCGCACCGGCGTGCTGGTGGCAGGCAAAGATGGTCTGGGTGCTGACAGCAAGGTCACCAACTGGGCGACCGAAACCATCGCCCCTGAAACCCTGATGGCCGAGTTTGATGCTGTGCTGCTGACCGGCGGTGCCGAGCAGTCGCGTGACTTGCCTGTGCCTGGCCGTGAGCTGAAGGGTGTGCACTTTGCGATGGAGTTTTTGCCCCAGCAAAACAAGGTGACGCGCGACGGCAAGCTCAAAGGCCAGATTCGTGCCGACGGCAAGCACGTGGTGGTCATTGGCGGTGGCGACACCGGCTCTGACTGCGTGGGCACCTCCAACCGCCACGGAGCGGTCGGCGTGACCCAGCTGGAGCTGATGCCCATTCCGCCCGAGCAAGAGAACAAGCCGTTGGTGTGGCCGTACTGGCCGCTGAAGATGCGCACTTCGTCCAGCCACAAAGAAGGCTGCGAGCGCGAATTCGCCATCGGCACCAAGGAATTCATTGGCGAAAAGGGCCAACTGACGGCTGTGAAGACGGTGCGTTTGGAATGGCAAGACGGCAAGATGACCGAAGTGCCCGGTTCCGAAGAAATCATCAAGGCGGACTTGGTGTTCTTGGCCATGGGCTTTGTCTCGCCGGTGCAAACCGTGCTGGATGCCTTTGGTGTGGACAAAGACCAGCGCGGCAACGTGAAGGCTTCGACCGATTTCACCGGCGGCTATGCCACCAGCGTCAACAAGCTGTTTGCGGCAGGCGACATTCGCCGTGGCCAAAGCTTGGTGGTCTGGGCCATCCGCGAAGGCCGTCAGGCAGCCCGCGCGGTGGATGAGTTCTTGATGGGCGCTTCCACACTGCCACGTTAAAAGCGGCACCAACTAGCGCAGATACGCTGTGGATGGGGCCTTGGTCGTACGCAGAAACTGCTTGCGGCGGAGTGCTTGGCCTGATGGGCGTATCTGCAAAGGTCGTGGTCGTGGCATAAGCCAGCCCTGGCAGGGCTAGCTTCAATATGCACAAAAAATGGCACCTTGGGGTGCCCTTTTTGCTTGGGCGCTCAGCCTCTACGCGTTGGCTATGGGAGCGTGAATGCGCTGTTGCTGGATGGGTTGGATCCCCTCACCCTGCTTGCAGCGCTACGGCTCGATTTGAACGCAAACCTCGGATTTGCATGGTCTTGGTCGTGGAAGCAACGTGACAGCAAACAAAAGCCAATATGACCATGGCGGCCTTAACCGATTAAAAATGAGCGGTCAGCGCTTGTATTGCTTATGTTTCAGATAGTTTTCTATTTGAAATCAAAGCACATCAAGCGCTGTCAGCTCTGTTTTTATCGCAGCAGCACCAGCTGCGGCACCATGTCGGCACCGCAATGCACCACCGCGTTCTGGTTCCATTGCTGGCCCCAGGCGCGGGCGGTGGATGCTTGCATGCCCCACACCAGCACGCTGTCTTCGCCCGGCCAGTTGCCCAGCGGGTCGTGGCCACATCCGTCCAGCCACGACCAGCCTGCACGCTGCAAGGCTTGGCGCAGTTGCACCATGCGCCGCTCGTTCAAATGGTCAGGTAGCAGTTCCCCCAGTGGATTGCAGGCCGTCAGATAGGTGGCGCATTGCACGGCGTGGCGCAGGTAATACGGTGCCAGCGCGGGTTGGGCATGGCCCAGCTGCAAAAACCAGTCGCAATCGCGCAACTGGTAGTGGGTGGTCTGGTAAGCCTGCAACAGAGGCTCAGGTAAAGCGGTATCAGCCATGGCAAGTGTGTCGAAATTGCGCAGGCATGTGGTTTGCATGCGAGGTTATGGTCCGGGCAGGTAGCAACAGGTGCTTGTCTGAGTGACAATAACGGATTCGGCCAGCGCGGCATACAGGACTTCGGGTTTCCCCGTGCAAGGACTGGTGCTGCGGCCACTCTGGTTTTTCCACCTCAACTTTGAAGCCATGAAAAAACGCACTCTCCTCGCATCGCTGGCCCTGACTGCCATCCTCGCTGCATGCGGCAAGTCTGAGCCCGCAGCTACCGCCACCGCGCCTGCAGCCCCTGCACCCGCTGCAGTGACCAAGATTGTGGTGGGTCTGGATGACAACTTCCCTCCCATGGGTTTCCGCGACGAGAAGAACGAGCTGGTTGGCTTTGACATTGACATGGCCCGCGAAGCCACCAAGCGTCTGGGCCTGGAAGTGCAATTCAAGCCCATTGACTGGAGCGCCAAAGAAGCGGAGCTGAACGGCAAGCGCATCGACGTGCTGTGGAATGGCCTGACCATTCTGGAATCGCGCAAGCAGCACATTGCCTTCACCGACCCCTACATGGCCAACCGCCAGATCATCATTGTCAAAGCTGGCTCTGACATCAAAGACAAAGCGGGCTTGGCTGGCAAGGTCGTGGGTGTGCAAGAGTCTTCTTCCGCCGTGGATGCGATGAAGAAAGAAGAAGCTGTGTTCAATTCCTTCAAGGAATTCAAGCAGTTTGGCGACAACATCACCGCTTTGATGGATCTGGAAACAGGCCGTCTGGACGCTGTGGTGGTGGACGAAGTAGTGGGTCGCTTCCACGTTGCCAAGAAGGCCGACACTTATGCCGTGCTGGAAGAGAACTTCGGCACCGAAGACTACGGCGTGGGCTTCCGCAAGGAAGATACCGAGTTGCTGGGCAAAGTGAACCAAGCCCTCAAGGACATGAAGGCCGACGGTGCCGCTGCCGAAATTTCCAAGAAGTGGTTCGGTGAAAACATTGTCAAGTAAGCTTCTTGCTTGACCACACACCGGCGTGGCCCGCCTTGGCCCGCCGGTGTTTTTTGTTGGCGCGGCCATTTTGCTGCGCAACGGGGTACCTCTGGTGCCAGCGACACCCGTTTAAGCGGTCGCGCTGAAGGCCTGTTTCATGGATTACGTTATTTCCCTTTTGGGCCCGCTGTCGCACGGCGCGGTGGTCACCCTCAAGCTCTTTGCCATCACGTTGGCGCTGTCCGTCCCGCTCGGGTTGGTGCTGGCGCTCGTGCGCCTGTCTCGTTTTGCGGGCCTGCGTGCCTTGGTGGGTGGCTATATCTGGCTGATGCGCGGTACGCCGCTGATGCTGCAGATGCTGTTCATCTACTTTGCGCTGCCGTTTGTGCCTGTGATTGGCGTGCGCTTTGACGACTTTCCGGCTGCCATCGTCGCGTTCACGCTGAACTATGCGGCCTACTTTGCTGAAATTTTCCGTGCGGGCATCCAGTCGATCGACCGGGGCCAGTACGAAGGTGCCAAGGTGCTGGGCCTGTCTTACACCCAGACCATGCGCCGCATTGTGATCCCGCAGGTGTGGCCGCGCATTTTGCCGCCGCTTTCCAACGAGACCATTACGCTGGTCAAGGACACCTCGCTGATCTACGTGCTGGCCTTGAACGACTTGCTGCGCGCGGCGCGCGGTATTGTTCAGCGCGACTTTACGACCACGCCTTTCATTGTGGCCGCTGCTTTCTATTTAGTGATGACCTTGGTGCTGACCTGGGGCTTCCAGTATCTTGAGAAACGTTATGCCAAGTACGACGCCTGATGTGATGATCTCCGCCCAGGCCATCCACAAGGCTTTCGGCGGCAACGAAGTGCTGCGTGGCGTTTCACTGGATTTGCTGCGCGGCGAAGTGGTGGCGGTTATCGGGCCTTCTGGCTCGGGCAAGAGTACCTTCCTGCGCTGCCTGAACCACCTAGAGACGATCGACAGTGGCACCGTGATTGTGGAAGGCGAAGTGCTGGCGCAGAACGATGCATCCGGTAAGGCGCACTACGTGGCCGAAGCGCAGATTCGCAAAATCGGGCACAAGATGGGCATGGTGTTCCAGTCCTTCAATCTGTTCCCGCACCTCACCGTGCTGGAAAACATCATTGAAGCGCCCATGTTGGTGCAAAAAAAGAAACGCAGTGAGATCGTCCCCAAGGCCGAAGCATTGCTCAAAAAGGTCGGTTTGCTGGAAAAACGCGACGCTTATCCCAACCGCTTGTCGGGTGGACAAAAGCAACGCGTGGCGATTGCCCGTGCATTGGCCATGGACCCAGACATCATGCTGTTTGACGAGCCCACCTCGGCGCTCGACCCTGAACTCACAGGTGAAGTGCTGCGCACCATGCGCGAGTTAGCCCAAGACCGCATGACCATGCTGGTGGTGACCCATGAAATGGGTTTTGCCCGTGAAGTGGCCAACCGCGTGATTTTCATGGATGGTGGCAGCATCGTGGAGCAGGCCCCGGCGGAAGCCTTTTTCGCCAATCCACGGCACGAACGCACCCAGGCTTTCTTGCAAAATATGTTGTAAAAAAGCTGCAAACGAGTTTGCAGCTTTTTTATCCAATTTATGCACCAACGCCCATTCGATGGGCAACTAGAGCTATGGTTTTTGATGATCTTTGCGTATGCATGAATTAATAAACATACAGCAATGTATGTTTATCGGTCTCCAGCGCAGGCAGGCGCTGCCCCTTGTCTGCACAATAGTGCTTTCCCCCAATTTTTGAAATTTGCACCGCATGAGTATTTCTGCCCCTTTTGTGGAGCTGCGCAACGTGAGCTTTGGCTATGGTGATCGCACCATCCTGCGCAATGTGTCGCTGCAGGTGCCACATGGCAAGATCACGGCGCTGATGGGGGCTTCCGGCGGTGGCAAAACGACCGTGCTGCGTCTGATTGGTGGGCAAGAGCGTGCGCAGCAAGGCCAGGTGCTGGTCAAGGGCCAGGATGTGGGGCAGATGAATGCCGCAGGGCTGTACGCCATGCGCCGTCGCATGGGCATGCTGTTCCAGTTTGGGGCATTGTTCACTGATATGAGCGTGCTGGACAACGTCGCCTTTCCGCTGCGCGAACACACCCAACTGCCTGAAGACATGGTGCGCGACATCGTGCTTATGAAGCTGCATGCCGTCGGCCTGCGCGGCGCCCGTGACCTCATGCCCAGCCAAATTTCCGGCGGTATGGCCCGCCGTGTGGCCTTGGCGCGCGCGATTGCGCTGGACCCTGAACTGGTGATGTATGACGAGCCTTTTGCCGGCTTGGACCCCATTTCTCTGGGCACGGCGGCGCGCTTGATTCGCACGCTCAACGATGCGTTGGGCTTGACCAGCATTCTGGTCTCCCATGACTTGGAAGAAACCTTCCATGTGGCCGATCACGTGGTGATTTTGGGTGCAGGTGGTATTGCCGCCCAAGGCAGCCCTGACGAAGTGCGCGCCAACCCGGATCCGCTGGTGCAGCAATTTATTCACGCACGCCCCCAGGGGCCGGTGCCTTTTCACTATCCAGCCCCCAGTTTGGAGCAAGACTTCGGAGGTCGCGCATGAAAACGGTGGCGGCATTGGGACGGTGGACACGCCAGCAATTGGCGGCCTTGGGGCAAGCGACGTACTTGTTTGTGCGTTTGCTGGGCGTGCTGCCCGCCACGCTGGCGCGCATGCGCCTGCTGGGGGATCAGATCCACTTTCTGGGCAATTACTCGCTGGCCATCATTGCGGTCTCCGGCCTGTTTGTGGGCTTTGTTTTGAGCTTGCAGGGCTACTACACACTGCAGCGTTACGGCTCGGCCGAGGCGCTGGGCTTGCTGGTGGCACTGTCGCTTTTGCGCGAGCTGGGCCCTGTGGTGACGGCTTTGCTGTTTGCAGGCCGTGCAGGTACGGCTTTGACAGCAGAAATCGGTCTGATGAAGGCTGGTGAACAGCTTTCTGCTATGGAAATGATGGCGGTTGACCCGGTCAAACGCATTTTGGCGCCCCGTTTTTGGGCAGGGATTCTTGCTATGCCGCTGCTGGCTGCCGTTTTCAGTGCAGTGGGCATCATTGGCGGCTGGCTGGTGGGCGTGGTCATGATTGGCGTGGACGGCGGCGCTTTCTGGGGGCAGATGCAGTCCGGTGTCGACTGGTGGTATGACCTGGGCAATGGCGTGATCAAGAGTGTGGTGTTTGGCGTGGCGGTGACTTTTGTTGCGCTGTACCAGGGCTTTACGGCCAAGCCCACGCCAGAAGGCGTTTCGCGCGCCACGACCCGCACCGTGGTGGTGGCCTCGCTGGCAGTGCTGGCCCTGGACTTCTTGCTCACCGCTTCGATGTTCAGCATCTGAAGCGCACAGATTTCAACAAGGAATTTTTATGCAGGCATCTAAAAACGACGTATGGGTCGGCCTCTTTGTACTGATTGGTGCAGCTGCACTGGTGTTTTTGGCGCTGCAATCGGCCAATTTGTTGAGCTTGAGTTTTCAGGAAAACTACAAAATCACCGCCCGCTTTGACAATATTGGCGGTCTCAAACCCAAAGCTGCCGTCAAAAGTGCAGGTGTGGTCGTCGGGCGCGTAGAAAACATCACGTTTGATGACACAACTTTCCAAGCTACCGTACACATGGCGATGGAAAAGCGCTACGGCTTCCCCAAGGACAGTTCCCTCAAAATTTTGACCAGTGGCTTGCTGGGCGACCAGTACATCGGTATTGAAGCTGGCGCAGATGATGTGAACTTGGTAGCGGGTGACCGCGTCACTGCGACACAGTCGGCCGTGGTGCTCGAGAATTTGATTGGCCAATTCCTCTACAGCAAAGCCGAAGAGGGTGGCGCGGCAGAGGCATCGAAATAACAAACCGTGATCAGGTAGACCCCATGAGCAAAAAAAATAAGCTTGTCACATTCAAGTCCCGCAATGCGGGCTCTGCGCTGCTGGTAACTGCGGCGATGGCATTGACAGGTTGCGCAAGCACGCAAACGACCAACCCTCAAGACCCTTACGAGGGTTACAACCGCGCCATGACGTCGTTCAACGATTCTGTGGACGATGCGGTGCTCAAGCCCGTGGCCACGGCCTACCAGAACGTCACCCCGCAGCCCTTGCGCACGGGTGTCTCTAATTTCTTTGGCAATATTGGCGATCTGTGGTCGATGGTGAACCACGCTTTGCAGGGCAATGGTGAGAAAACGTACAACCACATGGTGCGTTTTACGACCAATACCGTACTGGGATTGGGCGGTGTGCTTGATATTGCATCAGAGATGCAAGTGAGCCGTGACAAGCAAGACTTTGGTCTGACTTTGGCAACTTGGGGTGTGAAGCCTGGTCCATATCTGGTGCTGCCATTTTTGGGCCCCTCCACGTTGCGTGACACCGTGGCTTTGCCTGCTGAGTGGTGGGGGCACCCTATGGATCGCATGCATCCTGTCTCGTACCGTAATTCCCTGCTGGGCCTGCGTTTGGTGAACACGCGCGCTAACTTGCTGGGAGCAACCGATGCACTGGATGCGGCATCTCTGGACCGTTACGCCTTGATGCGGGATTTCTATTTGAAACAGCGCGATCCAGCCAGCCGCCAGCAAAATGATGACAACGCGGGCCGCGTCGAAAGCTTCGACGATTAAACCGCACAGCCAAGGCGCGTGCTTTGGCGTACAAGGAAACGAATGATGATGCAACGACGCACCCTGGTCACGCTGCTGGCCGCCAGTGCTACCCTTTGGGTGGCTGGCCCTGTATGGGCACAGACCGCCGCCATTGAAACGCCTGATGCACTGGTCAAGCGCCTGTCGGCGGATATTTTGGACACGATCAAGGCAGACCCCGAACTGCGCAGCGGCAATATTGCGCGCATTTCGCAGGTGGTGGACTCCACCGTAATGCCACATGTGAACTTTCGCCGGATGACATCGGCTGCCGTTGGCCCGCAGTGGCGCCAGGCTACGCCCGCGCAGCGCGAGCGTTTGCAGCAAGAGTTCAAGCTCATGCTGATCCGCACCTACGCTGGTGCTTTGAAGCAAGTGAGTGACCAGCGTGTCGTGGTCAAGCCGCTGCGTGCAGCGGCGGATGACAAAGATGTGCTGGTTCGCACCGAAGTGCATGGCAAGGGCGAGCCCGTGCAGCTGGACTTCCGTCTGGAAAATGCCGATGGTAAAGGCTGGAAGATTTACAACCTGAACGTGCTGGGCGTGTGGATGGTGGAAACCTATCGCACGCAATTTGCGCAGGAGTTGAGCAAGGGCGGGATTGATGGCCTGATCAATGCCTTGGGCAACCGCACCATGGCTGCAGATCCCAAGGTGACCAAGTAAAGCAGCAACATGCACACCCTTGCACTTCCTGCCGTATTGACTGCCGAGACAGTCGTGGTCGCTCACGCGCAACTGCTGCGCAGCATGCAGGCTTTGCCCGCCAGCGCGGCGGTCACACTGGATGCTTCTGGCGTGCAGTCGTTTGATTCGGCAGGCTTGGCGCTGTTGCTGGCTTGCCGCCGTGCGGCGCAAGCGCAGGGTCGAAGCTTGCACGTGCAAGGCTGGACGCCCAGCCTGCAGTCGCTGGCACAGGTGTATGGCGTGATGCCGCTGCTGGATCCGGACGCGGCACCCTTGGCCGCGTAATGTCTGCAAGCCCGTGGGACAGGCTGTTTGGCTGCAGGGCTTTAGAATGTCACGCTCATGTCCGCCGTTTCTATCCAATCCCTCTCCAAAACGTACGCAACCTCTAAAGGCAGTTTTCAAGCGCTCCATAACGTGAGCCTGGATATTGCCGAGGGCGAATTTTTTGGTCTGCTTGGCCCCAATGGGGCCGGTAAGACCACATTGATCAGCATCTTGGCGGGTTTGGCCAAAGCCACGTCGGGGCGCATCACCGTGATGGGGCAAGACGTGCAGAGCAACTTTGCCGCTGCACGCAAGCAACTGGGCGTGGTGCCGCAAGAGCTGGTGTTTGATCCGTTTTTCAATGTGCGCGAGACCTTGCGCTTGCAATCAGGCTATTTCGGCGTCAAAAACAACGATGCCTGGATTGACGAACTGCTCGAAAGCCTGGGCTTGGCCGACAAGGCACACGCCAACATGCGTGAGTTGTCAGGCGGTATGAAGCGCCGTGTGCTGGTGGCGCAGGCGCTGGTACACAAACCACCGATCATTGTGTTGGATGAGCCCACGGCCGGTGTTGATGTGGAGTTGCGCCAAACGCTGTGGCACTTTATTGCCAAGCTCAACAAGCAAGGCCACACCGTCTTGCTGACTACACACTACCTCGAAGAAGCTGAAGCCCTGTGCAATCGGATTGCCATGCTCAAGCACGGCAACGTGGTGGCGCTGGACGATATGTCCAACCTGCTGAAAACGGCATCGTCCAACGTGCTGCAGTTCAAAACCGACCAGGCGCTGCCTGAAACACTGGCACCTTTGGCGCGGGTGACGGGCCGTGTGGTGCAACTGCCAGCCCAAGGCCCACACGATATTGAACATTTCTTGGCCACCCTGCGCCAAGCGAATGTGGTGATGGAAGACATGGAAATTCGCCGTGCTGAACTGGAAGACGTGTTCTTGCAAGTCATGAAAGGAGCCGCGTGATGCTGCCCGACATGCAAGGCTGGACGTCGCTGTTCTACAAGGAAATTTTGCGGTTCTGGAAGGTCAGCTTCCAGACCGTGGCCGCGCCCGTGATGACGGCGGTGCTGTACCTGCTGATTTTTGGCCATGTGCTGGAAGATCACGTGCAGGTCTTTGAAGGTGTGGGCTACTCCGCGTTCCTGGTGCCCGGCTTGGTGATGATGAGCGTGTTGCAAAACGCGTTTGCCAACAGTTCGTCCAGTCTGGTGCAAAGCAAGATCATGGGCAGCGTGGTGTTCATCTTGCTGACGCCGCTGTCGCACTGGGCTTGGTTTGCTGCCTATGTGGGATCGTCCGTGGTGCGTGGGCTTGTGGTGGGGCTGGGTGTCTACATCGTCACCCTGTTCTTCACGCCGCCTGTAGCGGTGGCACCGCTGTGGATTTTTGCGTTTGCCATTCTGGGTGCTGCCTTGCTGGGTACGCTGGGTTTGATTGCGGGCCTGTGGGCCGACAAGTTTGACCAGATGGCCGCGTTTCAGAACTTTCTGATCATGCCTATGACGTTTTTGTCGGGCGTGTTCTATTCCATCCAGTCCCTGCCGCCTTTCTGGCAGCAGGTCAGCCATCTGAATCCGTTTTTCTACATGATTGACGGATTTCGCTACGGTTTCTTCGGCCAAAGCGATATCTCACCGTGGGTGAGCTTGGCTATCGTGGGCGTGGCGTGGCTGGCGGTGAGCGCACTGGCCATTCATTTGCTGCGCATCGGCTACAAAATTCGCCATTGATTTGGCGTGCCCATGTGGCGCGCTGCTTTTGGCTGCAGCGCGGGGCGCTGCGGCATTGAGAAAACTATGAACGCTGATCAACTCCAATCCATCATTCGCGCAGGGCTGCACTGTGAGCATCTGGCCGTCGAGGGTGATGGCCGCCATTGGTTCGCCACCATCGTTTCTGCCGAGTTTGAAGGCAAGCGCCTGCTGGCACGCCAGCGTCTGGTGTATGCCACCATGGGCGAGCGCATCAAGACCGATGAGGTGCATGCGCTATCCATGAAAACCTTCACTCCGGCAGAATGGTCTGCCAAGACTGAAGAAGTCTAAAAAATAGATAGCTGTTAGCGCTCTGCCTATAAGGGTTGGAGCGTGTTTTTATTCATATTTCGATTCAAGGCTCCTGCGCCATGGACAAACTCCTCATTCGCGGCGGTCGCCCTTTGCACGGTGAAGTGCTGATTTCGGGCGCTAAGAACGCCGCCCTGCCTGAACTGTGCGCAGCCTTGCTGTCTGCAGAACCCGTCACTCTGCACAACGTGCCGCGTCTGCAAGACGTGGCCACCATGCTCAAGCTCATCCGCAACATGGGTGTGACGGCCGAGCGTGACGACAACGGCACCGTGACACTGAACGCCGGCCCCTTGCACAACCCCGAAGCCCCTTACGAGCTGGTCAAGACCATGCGCGCTTCGGTGCTGGCGCTGGGCCCATTGCTGGCCCGTTTTGGTCACGCCAAAGTGTCATTGCCCGGTGGCTGTGCGATTGGTTCGCGCCCTGTGGATCAGCACATCAAGGGGCTGCAGGCCATGGGCGCGGTCATCACCGTGGAAAACGGATACATGCTCGCCAGCCTGCCTGACGGCTGGACACGCCTGAAGGGCGCGCACATCACCACCGACATGGTTACCGTGACGGGGACTGAAAACTTCCTCATGGCCGCAGCGCTGGCCGAAGGTGAGACGGTGCTGGAAAACGCCGCGATGGAGCCTGAAATCACCGATCTGGCAGAAATGCTGATCAAGATGGGCGCCAAGATCACGGGCCACGGCACCAGCCGTATCTCCATCCACGGTGTGGATGCCTTGCATGGTTGCGAGCACGCTGTGGTGGCCGACCGGATTGAAGCCGGTACCTTCTTGTGTGCCGTGGCTGCCGCAGGCGGCGAAGCCTTTTTGCGCCATGGCCGCGCCGACCATTTGAGCGCGGTCATCGACAAGCTGCAGGACGCTGGCGCGAAGGTGCAGGCCGAAGAGGGCGGTATCCGCGTGCACAGCCAGGGCCGTTTGAAGGCGCAGAGCTTTCGCACCACCGAATACCCAGGCTTTCCCACCGACATGCAGGCTCAGTTCATGGCACTGAATCTGGTGGCAGAAGGCACCAGCATGGTGACCGAAACTATTTTTGAAAACCGCTTCATGCACGTCAATGAAATGATGCGCTTGGGCGCACACATCACCACCGATGGCCGCGTGGCCACGGTAGAAGGTGGCGCACCGCTGTCAGGTGCCACCGTGATGGCGACCGACCTGCGGGCCTCCGCCAGTCTGGTGATTGCCGGTTTGGTGGCCAAGGGTGAAACCTTGGTAGACCGCATCTACCACTTGGATCGGGGCTATGACCGCATGGAAGCCAAGCTGCGCAGCCTGGGTGCGGATATTGAAAGGGTGTCGCAATGAGCATCACCATCGCCCTGTCCAAAGGCCGTATTTTTGAAGAAACTGTGCCCTTGCTGGCTGCGGCGGGCATTGAAGTCACGGAAGACGTGGACAAATCGCGCAAGCTGATTTTTGACACCACCAATCCTGACGTGCGCGTGGTGCTGGTGCGCGCCTCAGACGTGCCCGTGTATGTGCAGTACGGCGGTGCCGATTTGGGCGTTTCGGGTTCTGACTCGCTGATTGAGCACGGCGGCCAGGGCCTGTACCAGCCGCTGGACTTGCAAATTGCCAAATGCCGCGTGAGCGTGGCGGTGCGCAATGGCTTTGATTACGCCCATGCCGTCAAGCAAGGTGCGCGCCTGAAAGTGGCCACCAAATACACCACCATTGCGCGCGAATTTTTCGCCAACAAGGGTGTGCACGTGGACATGATCAAGCTGTACGGCTCGATGGAGCTGGCACCACTGACCGGCATGGCCGATGCCATCGTCGATCTGGTGTCCACCGGCAACACGCTCAAAGCCAATGACCTGGTGGAGGTGGAACCCATCATCGACATCAGCTCGCGCTTGGTGGTGAACCAGGCTTCGCTCAAGCTGAAGCAAAAACCGCTGCGCCACATCATTGATGCGTTTGCACAGGCCGTCGCCGCCAAGAACAACTAAACCCCACCTACTGTTGAAGCCATAAGCACTATGCAAATCGCAGCTAAACCCCTACGTCTGTCCACGGCGGATGCCAATTTCGAACATGATTTTGCGCAGCGCCTGCATTGGTCAGCCGATACGGATGCGGCGATTGAGCAGCGTGTGGCTGATATTTTGGCCGATGTGCAGGTGCGTGGCGATGCAGCGGTACTGGAGTACACGGCCCGTTTTGATGGGCTGGATGTCTCTAGCATGCAGGCGCTGGAGCTGACGCAGGCAGAGCTGAAAGCGGCTTTCGACAGCCTGGGTGACGCGCAAAAACACGCGCTGCAAGCTGCGGCGCAACGTGTGCGCACCTACCACGAAGCCCAAAAGAAGGCCAACGGCGAAAGCTGGAGTTACCGCGACGAAGACGGCACCTTGCTGGGCCAGAAAGTTACACCGCTGGACCGCGTGGGCATTTATGTGCCCGGTGGCAAGGCAGCGTACCCCAGCAGTGTGCTGATGAACGCTATTCCAGCCCATGTGGCTGGTGTGCCAGAAATCATCATGGTGGTGCCTACGCCCAAAGGTGAAAAGAACCCGCTGGTGCTGGCTGCCGCTTATGTGGCTGGCGTGCACCGTGCATTCACCATTGGTGGCGCGCAGGCGGTGGCCGCATTAGCCTATGGCACGGCCACGGTGCCCAAGGTGGACAAGATCACCGGCCCCGGCAACGCCTACGTGGCCAGTGCCAAAAAGCGTGTGTTTGGCATCGTGGGCATTGACATGATTGCCGGGCCGTCTGAAATTTTGGTGCTGGCCGATGGCACCACACCGCCCGATTGGGTGGCGATGGATTTGTTCAGCCAAGCCGAGCATGACGAGCTGGCGCAGTCCATCTTGCTGTGCCCGGATGCGGCCTACATTGAAGCCGTGCAGCAATCGATTGACCGCCTGCTGCCCGAAATGCCGCGCAAAGACATTATTGCCAAAAGTCTGAACGACCGAGGCGCATTGATTTTGACGCGCGACATGGCCGAAGCGTGTGCCATCTCCAACCGCATTGCGCCTGAGCACTTGGAAGTCTCCAGCAACGATCCTCACCAGTGGGAGCCCAGCCTCAAGCATGCGGGTGCCATTTTCTTGGGCGCCTACACCAGTGAATCGCTGGGCGACTACTGCGCAGGCCCCAACCACGTGCTGCCCACCAGCGGCACTGCACGCTTCTCGTCGCCGCTGGGGGTGTATGACTTCCAAAAGCGCAGCTCCATCATTGAAGTGAGCGAAGCCGGTGCTCAGGTGCTGGGCAAGATTGCTGCAGAACTGGCTTATGGCGAAGGCTTGCAAGGCCATGCACGTGCTGCAGAAATGCGCCTGAAATAAGGCCTCTTGGCTTTTGCATCCACCGCGCTCTTCAGCGCGGTTTTTTTATGGGTGCAGCCAATTAAGTGCAACCAAGTGTGGATGGCTTGCAAATTCGGCGTGACTTGTTGAACACTCCGTACATCCCTTGGTAGCGTGCCAAGGCCTAGTAGCAGGAGACAGCATGGCGTTGAGTTTGAGCAAGAGCGCGTTGGGTCGTACCCAGCGGTGGTGTGTGGTGGCGGCCATGTTGGCGGCCCTGCTAGGGTGCGCACCCACCCTGCCGTCAGGGCCGTCGTCAGCTGCTGTGAATGAGTCTGCCAGCGCTGTATCGCCTGCACCGCAAGCCCAGCGCAGTGCGCAAAACCCAGAGCGCCGGTTGGTGCCCGCCACCCGTGCTCCGGCTTCCACGCTGGGCACGCAATGGGGTGAGGGGCGTGATTCTGTCGTGCGCTATGTACCTGCAGAGCGTGTGACACAGCAGCCCCAAGCGTTGCGCCAAATTGGCTATACCGATCTGGCAAGCATTCAGCAGGCCTTGGGTCGCCACGCCGATCAGCAACTGAACATTTTGCTGGCCGGCGGCAAGGTGGAATGGTCGGTGTTGGGCGAGCAAGAACAAGCCTTACCCATCTACAGCACGCGTGGTGCGCAGGACTACCGTGTGGCGGGCAAGCAAGGCGAGCGGTATGAGCTGCAGTTTGTGAACCGCAGCCAGTCCCGCTATGAAGTGGTGGCCACGGTGGATGGGCTGGATGTGCTGAGTGGCCGCCCCGGCAGTCAGACGGCTGGAGGCTACATTCTGGAGCCCGGCCAGACCATGCGCATTGATGGTTTCCGCAAAAGTGCCAGCGAGGTGGCCGCTTTTCGCTTTGCCAGCAAACCCCAGGCCTACGCCAGCAACACGCCTGCTGGCGATGCGCGCAATGTGGGCGCAATGGGTGTGGCCTTGTTTGAGCTCAAGCCCACAGCACCACCGCAGAAGCCTGCTGGCCCTCAGGCCTTCCCCGCAGATGCGGGCACTGCACCTTATGCGCCGCCACCGGTGTATCGCTGACCGAGTCAGCCAGCGAAATGGTCATCGCCATGATGGGTGTATGCGCGAGGTATAAATTCAGCAACACGAAATTAGTGTGACACGAATTTCGTGTAGACTTCATCGCATGAAGAACGTCACCATTACCGTCGAAGACAGCGTGCTGGAATGGGCGCGCATCGAGGCAGCGCGCCGGGGCACCAGTGTCTCGCGCATGCTGGGTGACTTCATGGCCGAAATGCAGCGCCGCGAAGATACGTATGAACGCGCCTATCTGGCGTGGCGCACCGATGAGCGCACCTGGAAAGCCGCCGCGCCATCCATGAAAAACGTAGCGCGCAGCGCAGGCGGTAAGCGCGCTGCAAGCCAAAAAGACCTCAAGAGTGAGGGCGTGGCATGAACCCGGTGTTCGTTGATACCTCGGTACTGATTGCGGCAGAGGATGTGGGCCAGCCAGCGCTGTATGCCGCCGTACTCGACTGGCTGGATGTGCTGTGGCGCAGTCGCACGGGGCGCACCGGCAACCAGGCCTTGGTGGAGTTTTACGACCAAGTCACCACGGGCGCAGCGCCCATGCCGCAAGGCGATGCGCGGGCCGCCATCCGCCGCTACCAAACCTGGAACCCCTGGAAAACCGATGCCGCCACGCTGGAAACCGCTTGGGCCGTGCAGGCGCGCCATGAGTTGCCATTTGCCGACTGTCTGGCCGTGGCCTGTGCCCAGCACAGCGGTTGCGAACAGATGCTGACGCTGCACCTGCCGCATGGTGCGCACTACGGTGGCGTGACCATGGTGCACCCGCTGCAGCAAGCGGCCAGCCCCGGTGCAGAAATTGCCTGATGGTGCATGACCCGGTCACGGTGCGTCTGAAAGAAATTTGAAAGTGTGAACCCCATGTCTGCTGCTTCTTCCACCCAAGCCAAAGCGCTGCAACGCATTCGCGCCGATGTGCGCGCCATGCACGCCTACCATGTGCAACCTTCGCAGGGTCTGCTGAAGATGGACACCATGGAGAACCCCTTCCGTCTGCCGCTGGCGCTGCAAAAGGCGCTGGGCGAGCGTTTGGGGGCGCTGGAAATCAACCGCTACCCCGGTGAGCGCCTCGACGTTTTGAAGCAAATGCTTAAAGACTACGCCGGTGCGCCTGAAGGCAGCGCGGTGTTGCTGGGCAATGGCTCGGACGAAATCATCACCCTGTTGGCCCTGGCAACCGCACAGCCGGGCGCCGCAGGCCGCGCCAAGATGCTGGCACCCATGCCTGGCTTTGTGATGTACCCCATGAGTGCGCAATTGCAGGGGCTGGACTTTGTGCCCGTGCAACTGACAGCCGATTTTGATCTGGATGTACCCGCCATGCTGGCCACCATTGCCGCACAGCAACCGGCAATCACGTACTTGGCCTATCCCAACAACCCGACGGCCACGCTGTGGGCCGAAGACAAGGTGCAGGCCGTGATCGACGCGGTGGGTGCCATTGGAGGGCTGGTGGTGATGGACGAGGCTTACCAGCCGTTTGCCAGCCGCAGCTGGATCACGCAAATGCACGCCGACCCTGCGCGCAACGCCCATGTGCTGCTGATGCGCACGCTCTCCAAGTTTGGTCTGGCCGGTGCGCGCCTGGGTTATTTGATTGGCCCAGCCGCCATCGTCAACGAGTTGGACAAAGTGCGCCCGCCCTACAACATCAGCGTGCTGAACTGCGAGACCGCGATTTTTGCGCTCGAACATGCCGATCTGTACGCCGAGCAAGCCGCCGCCATTCGTGCCGAACGCCAACCCTTGGTGGATGCACTGACGGCCTTAGACGGCGTAGAGAAAGTCTGGCCCTCAGAAGCCAATATGGTGCTGCTGCGCGTGCAAGATGCCGCCAAGGCCCAAGCGGCCATGAAGGAACGCGGCGTGCTGGTCAAAAATGTCTCGGCCATGCACCCGCTGCTGGCCCATTGCCTGCGCCTGACCGTGGGCACCCGTGAAGAAAATGCCCGCATGTTGGCAGCCTTGAAGGAATCGCTATGAGCAACGCACTCGTCCCCTCCACCGCTACCGCGTCCGCTGAGAGCACCGCCCGCGTGGCGGAAGTACAGCGCAATACCGCCGAAACCCATGTCCACGTGCGCGTCGATTTGGACGGCACGGGCAAGGCCCAGCTGCGCTCGGGCATTGGCTTTCTGGACCACATGCTGGACCAGATTGCGCGCCACGGTCTGATCGATCTGAACGTGGATTGCGAGGGCGATCTGCACATTGACGGTCACCACACGGTGGAAGACATTGGCATCACCATTGGCCAGGCATTTGCCAAGGCCGTGGGCGACAAAAAAGGCATTCGCCGCTACGGCCACGCCTATGTGCCGCTGGACGAAGCGCTGTCGCGCGTGGTGATTGATTTTTCGGGCCGCCCCGGACTGCACATGGACTGCAAGTTCACCGCAGGCCGCATTGGCGAGCTGGATACCCAGCTGGTGTTTGAGTTTTTCCAGGGCTTTGTGAACCACGCGGGTGTCACACTGCACATTGACAACCTCAAGGGTTTCAATGCCCACCACCAGTGCGAAACCATTTTCAAGGCGTTTGCCCGTGCCCTGCGCTTTGCGCTGGAGCGCGATGAGCGCATGGCGGGCGTGATCCCGTCCACCAAGGGCAGTCTGTAAAGATGTGAGCTGCTTGCGCTTGCATTCTGTACGTTTGCAAGTAAAAGCACATTGAAAACCAGTAATTACAAGCGCTAAGTGCTATGAGTTCTGTGAACAACACCGTGGCAGTGGTCGATTACGAGATGGGCAACCTGCGCTCGGTCTCCCAGGCCGTGATGACGGCTGCGCAAGGCATCGACGTGCGCGTCATCGTCACGCAAGACCCGGCCGAAGTGCGCGCCGCCAGCCGCGTGGTGCTGCCCGGCCAAGGCGCCATGCGCGATTGCATAGCCGCGCTCAAAGCCAGCGGCCTGCAAGAAGCCGTGCTGGAGGCCGCCGCCACCAAGCCGCTGTTTGGCGTCTGCGTGGGCATGCAAATGTTGCTGGACCACAGCGAAGAGGGCAACACCCCATCGCTGGGCCTGATCCCCGGACACGTGCAGCGCTTTGAGCTGGCAGGCCGCCTGCAACCCGATGGCAGCCGCTACAAAGTACCGCAAATGGGCTGGAACCAGGTGTTCCAGAGTGCGCCCAACGGCGTACGCCACGCCATGTGGGAAGGCATTCCCGACGGGGCCTATTTCTACTTTGTGCACAGTTTTTATGCTGCCCCGGCCAATGCAGCGCATTGCGCGGGTGAGACAGATTACGGCGGACAGTTTGCATCTGCCATTGCACGCGATAAGATTTTTGCTACGCAATTCCATCCCGAGAAGAGCGCGGACCATGGCCTAGCCCTGTACCGCAACTTCTTGCACTGGAATCCGTAAGCTGCCTTTTTCTTCTTTTCTTCAACCCTGGCCACCCCTGACTTAGCCGGCCACCTTTAGGCAAAGCCTCTCGCACATCATGCTGCTGATTCCCGCCATCGACCTCAAAGACGGACAGTGTGTTCGCCTCAAACAAGGTGACATGGACCAGTCCACCACATTCGGCAACCCCGCAGAAATGGCCCGCCGCTGGCTCGATGCTGGTGCGCGCCGTCTGCATCTGGTGGACCTCAACGGAGCCTTTGCTGGCCAGCCCAAGAATTTGGCGGCCATCAAAGCCATCCTGAAGGAAGTGGACGGAGAAATCCCCGTGCAGCTGGGCGGCGGTATCCGCGATCTGGACACCATCGAGCGCTACATCGACGCGGGCCTGGAGTACGTCATCATTGGCACCGCTGCGGTCAAAAACCCCGGTTTTCTGCAAGACGCCTGCAGCGCCTTTGCGGGCCGCGTGATCGTGGGTCTGGATGCCAAAGACGGCAAGGTCGCCATTGACGGCTGGAGCAAGCTCACTGGCCAAGACGTGCTGGAGGTGGCCAAGCGCTTTGAAGACTGGGGCGTGGACTCCATCATCTACACCGACATTGGCCGTGACGGCATGCTGTCGGGCATCAACATTGACGCCACCGTCAAGCTGGCGCAGTCGCTGAAGATTCCGGTGATCGCCTCGGGCGGTCTGGCCAATCTGCAAGACATCCGCAACCTGTGCGCCGTCGAAGACGAAGGCGTGGAAGGCGTGATCTGCGGCCGTGCCATCTATACCGGCGATCTGGACTTTGTAGAAGGCCAAAAGCTGGCCGACCAGCTGTCTGGCTACGACGCCGAAGAAGAAGCCTGATGACCCAGCCCCAAGCCACGCGCGAAATCTGGCGTGGCCTTGCTTGTACCCAGATCAGCCTGCCCAATGGGGACGTGGTACGGGTGTCTGACTGGGGCGCTCAAGTGCTCTCTTGGCAGGCGCGTGGGCAAGAGTGGTTGTTCTTGTCCGACGCCGCGGTGCTGGATGGCGCTGCCGCCATTCGCGGCGGTGTGCCCGTGTGCTTTCCCCAGTTCAACCAGCGCGGCCCGCTGCCCAAGCATGGGCTGGCACGGCGTACTGCGTGGCAATGGCAAGGCGCGCAAGTGCAAGGCCCTGCCATGGTGGCGCGCTGGCTGTGGAATGCCGCAGCGCCTTTGCACACTGATTTTGCGCACGGCCTGCGGGCCGAGGTGACCGTCACCGCCGCCCCCGATGTGCTGACGGTGCAACTGTCGGCCACCAACACCGGCGATACGGCGTTTGCCTTTACTGGCGCATTGCACACCTATCTGGCGGTGCAGGGCGCCGACATAGCGGCCTTGCAGGGCCTGGAAGGCGCAGCGTTCTGGGATGCTGCAAAAACCTTTTCACCTGCGGTGCAAAACGGTGCGGTGGTACTGGGTGCAGAAGTCGACCGCGTGTATGCGCGGCCTGCAGATGGTTTGAGCTTGCGTGACGCCGCAGGCAGCCTGCGCATCAGCCAAGATGCGGCGTGGCCCGAAACCGTGGTCTGGAACCCCGGTGCCGCGCTGTGCGCCAGCTTGCCGGATATGCAGGCGGGCGACTGGCTGCGCATGCTGTGCGTAGAAGCGGCGGCCATCAACCAGCCTGTGGCCTTGCACCCTGGTCAGTACTGGCAAGCGGCGCAAACTTTGCAGGTGGTGGCGTAAGCCTGAAACAAGCCACCAGCCTTTGATTGATCAACTGATAGAAAAAACCTTTTCATGCTTGCCAAACGCATCATTCCCTGCCTGGACGTGACCGGAGGCCGCGTGGTCAAAGGTGTGAATTTTCTGGAACTGCGCGATGCCGGCGATCCGGTGGAAATTGCCGCACGCTACAACGCCCAAGGCGCAGACGAGCTGACGTTTCTGGACATTACCGCCACCAGCGATGGCCGTGATTTGATTTTGCCCATCATTGAGGCCGTGGCCAGCCAGGTCTTCATTCCGCTGACCGTTGGCGGTGGGGTGCGCGCGGTAGAAGACGTGCGCCGCCTGCTCAACGCCGGTGCGGACAAGACCAGTTTCAACTCTGCCGCGATTGCCAACCCAGCCACCATCAACGCCTGCAGCGACAAATACGGCGCGCAATGCATTGTGGTGGCCATCGATGCCAAGCGCCGCACGCCCGAAGACGAACAGCGCATCGGCCCCGGCGGCACGCCCATGGGCCCGGGCTGGGATGTGTACAGCCACGGTGGCCGCAAAAATGTGGGTCTGGATGTGGTGCGCTGGGCTGCAGAAATGGCGCAACGCGGTGCGGGTGAGATTTTGCTGACCAGCATGGACAAAGATGGCACCAAGAGCGGGTTCGATTTGCAATTGACCCGTGCCGTGGCCGATGCCGTGGGTGTGCCCGTGATTGCTTCGGGCGGCGTGGGCAATCTGGACCATCTGGCTGACGGTGTGCAGCAAGGCGGCGCGGATGCTGTGCTGGCGGCCAGCATTTTTCACTATGGTGAATACACGGTGCAGCAGGCCAAGGAACGCATGCGCGAGCGCGGCATTCCAGTGCGTTTGTGAGTGTGGCGGGCAAATCTGACCACGTGGTTGCTTGCGCTGGTTACAGCGTAGCGGTGGACTTGGTGAAGAGGCATCGTCTTCACTGCGCACGGCTGATGTGCGGCTCTGCGTGCAATGCAGCGTAAAAAATGAGCGGCTAGCGTTTGATTTATCGGCGTTTGCCAGTGATTAATTATTGAATGTGGCTATCAGCCTGCGCTGGCAGCTATACAAAAAAGCAGGATGCTTATGAGCTGGTTGGATCAAGTCAAATGGGATGCACAGGGCCTGGTGCCCGTGATTGCACAAGAGCAAAGCAGCGGCGACGTGGTGATGTTTGCGTGGATGAACCGCGAGGCACTGCAAAAAACGGCAGAGCTGGGCCGCGCCGTGTACTTCAGCCGCTCGCGCAACAAGCTGTGGTTCAAGGGTGAAGAATCGGGCCACGAACAAACCGTGCACGAGATGCGCATTGACTGCGACAACGACGTCATCTTGCTCAAAATCACCCAGCAAGGGCACGTGCCCGGCATTGCCTGCCACACAGGGCGCCACTCGTGTTTTTACAGTGTTCTGAAGGACGGTCAGTGGGCAGCCATTGATCCGGTCTTGAAAGATCCCGCATCCATCTATAAATAACAGCCATGTCTGAATACAACACCGCGTCGGTTGAAGGCGCACTGGCCCGTCTTGCCGCTGTCATTGAAAGCCGCAAGACTGCGAACGGCGGCGATCCCGAGAAAAGTTATGTGGCACGCCTGTTGCACAAAGGCCCTGATGCCTTTTTGAAGAAGATTGGCGAAGAAGCTACCGAAGTGGTGATGGCCGCCAAAGATGTGGACGCAGGGGCGGACAAAGCCAAAATCCTTTATGAGGTTGCGGATTTGTGGTTCCATTCCATGATTGCGCTGTCGCACTATGGGCTGACGCCCGCTGACGTGGTCGCCGAGCTGGAGCGCCGTGAAGGCACCAGCGGTCTGGAAGAAAAAGCATTGCGCAAGGCCCAAGACCGGGCGGCGCAGGAAAGGGGAGCAGGATGAACGATGACATTGTTGAAGTTCGCACCGTTGACCAATCCACACTCGATGGTCTGAACGCCTGGGGCTGGGTCAGCTATGTGTTGCACCTGATCGTGGCAGTTACGGCCGTGCTGCCGGGCGCGCAGGTCAGCGTGGCCGTGCTGCTGATTGCGCTGGTGATTGACTTGGTCAAACGCTCTGACGCAGCAGGCACCTGGCACGCCTCGCACTTCACATGGCGGCTGCGCAGCATGATTTGGGCTGGTGTTTTGTATGTGGTGACGGCGCCGCTGTGGCTGCTGTTCATTGCGCCGGGTTGGATTGCGTGGTGCGTGATTTCCATCTGGTTCCTCTACCGAATCGTGCGCGGAATGGTGGCCATGAACCAACGGCGGGCGCTGCCGGTCTAACCCTCTCAAACACTGCCAATGACGCATCCACCCGACTCCGTGCAATGTCTGAATCTGGCACTCCAAGGCGGCGGATCGCATGGGGCATTCACGTGGGGCGTGCTGGATGCGCTGCTGGAAGATGGCGGTTTTCGCTTTCCTGGCATCAGCGGCACCAGCGCTGGCGCGCTGAACGCCGTGGCCGTGGCGCAGGGCTTTGCGTTGGCGGGGTTGGAGTTTCCGCAAGACGCAGCCATGCGCCACAGCGCGGCCTGTGCGCATGCACGCGCTGCGTTGCGCAAGCTGTGGGAAGGGGTGGGGGCCATGGGCGCTTTCACCTGGGGCGTGCCGGTGGCCAACAACCCGTTGATGGGCATGATGAGCCAGTTTCTCTCGCCCTACCAAACCAATCCGCTGGACATCAACCCCCTGCGCAAGCTGCTGCAGCGCACGGTGGACTTTGACATGCTGACCCAGGCATGGAACACGCCAGACATGCCCAAGCTGTTTGTCTGTGCCACGAATGTGCGCACAGGCAAGGGCGAAATCTTCAGCCAAGAGCGCTTGAGCGCTGATGCCATCATGGCGTCGGCCTGCCTGCCGCAGCTCTACAAAGCGGTCGAAATCGACGGTGAGCACTACTGGGACGGCGGCTTTTCCGGCAACCCTGCGCTGTACCCGCTGATCTACCGCACGGAATGCACCGACATGCTGCTGGTGCAAATCAACCCGATTGAGCATGCCGAGTTGCCCGACACCGCCAACGAGATCATGGAGCGCATGAACGAGGTGATGTTCAACGCGGGCTTGCTCGGTGAGTTGCGTGCGATTGATTTTGTGCGCCGTTTGCTGGCAGAAGGCCGACTGGATGCTTCGCGCTACAAAAATGTGCTGCTGCACCGCATTGACGGCGGCAGCGCACTCAGTCGCTTTGGTGCCTCCAGCAAATCGCGCGTCGACTTGGCCTTTTTGCTCAAATTGTTTGAGCTGGGCCGCAAGGAGGGTGAGCAATGGGTGCATGATCACCGCAGCGATGTGGGCGTACGCCAGACGCTGCAGATTGTGGACAATGCCTGAGCAGGGTTCACCGCCCTGATGCGACACCGACAACAACGATTTTTTTGAAGCCTGCCATGACCGATCACGCACACCCTGCGCATGACGCCAACTGTATTTTCTGCAAAATCACTGCAGGCCATATCCCCAGCAACAAGGTGTATGAAGACGATGCGCTGTACGCCTTCCATGACATTCACCCTGCTGCGCCGGTGCACTTTTTGATCGTGCCCAAGCAGCACATTGCCTCGTTGGCGCATGTCACGCCGCATGATGAAGCGCTGCTGGGCCGCATCATGGCGCTGGCCCCCAAGTTGGCGCTGGAACAAGGCTGCAAGCCGTACCCAGAGGGCGGTTTCCGCACCGTGGTGAACACGGGCGCTGAGGGGGGGCAAGAAGTTCATCACCTGCACGTGCATGTGATGGGTGGCCCGCGCCCTTGGAAACACGGCTGAAACTGCATCAACATGCAGTGCTGCACGCGCAAACTTAAGGCCATCTGTGGCGCTGTGTTGTGGCGGCACGTCTAAAATGACTGGTATTCGTTAGGAGTAATCTCATGGGAACGTTTTCCGTTTGGCACTGGCTGATCGTGCTGCTGATCGTGGTTTTGGTATTTGGTACCAAAAAGCTCAAAAACTTGGGCGGCGATCTGGGTGGTGCAGTGAAGGGTTTCAAGGACGGTATGAAAGAGGGCGGCGCTGCCCCTGACACGACCGCTGACAAAGCGTCCGTGGTAGACCAGTCCATCGCCGACAAGACCACGATTGACGTCGACGCCAAGCAAAAGAGCTAATGGCTGAACATGGCAGCAAGCACCTGCAAGGGGCGTTGGCATGATTGACATCGGTATCTCGAAGCTCGCGCTGATTGGTGCGGTGGCCCTGGTGGTCATCGGCCCCGAAAAGCTGCCGCGCGTGGCGCGCACAGTGGGCACCTTGCTGGGCAAGGCGCAGCGCTATGTGACAGACGTCAAGGCAGAGGTGAGCCGCTCCATGGAGTTGGACGAGCTCAAAAAGATGAAGGAGTCGATGGAGACTGCGGTGCACGATGTAGAAAAGTCGGTGCATTCAGCCTCCAGCGACTTGGAAAAGGACTGGCGCGATGCCACCAATTTCGAGTCTGACTTTGACAACTCCAGCACCTTGGCCAGCGACTACAGCAGTTTTGACAGCAGCAGTAGCATCTCGCCCGCGTACAAAAATCCCGGCAAAAACTTTCGCATCAAACGTGGCGCTGTGCCACGCTGGTACAAGGCGCGGGCTGGGGTGCGTACGCATGTGCAATCGGGCGCAGCCCGTGTGGCGCGGTTCAGGCCCAAGCGTTAAACGCGCAGCTTGATGAAACAGCGCCGCGCTTTGTGATGAAGGCTGCGCTGGTGCTTTTCTCTTGATCCGCAGGGCCGCAAGGCCCGGTTATTTTTTGACCATGTCCGACAAACCCTCCAAAGACGACGAGCTGGCCGGCACCGAGCAGCCCTTTGTGCAGCACCTGATGGAGCTGCGCGACCGGTTGCTGTACTGCATTTACGGCATTGCCGTGGCGGTAGCGGTTCTGGCCATCTGGCCCGGGCCCAATGGCCTGATTGATTTCATTGCGCATCCCATCAAGATGCACATGCCCCCCGATGCCAAGCTGATTGCGGTGGGCGTGTTCACACCATTTTTTGTGCCGCTCAAGGTGCTGATGATGGTGGGCATTCTGGCCGTGCTGCCGTGGCTGATGTACCAGCTGTGGGCGTTTGTGGCGCCGGGCTTGTATGTGCATGAAAAGAAGTTTGCGCTGCCACTGATTATTTTTGGCAGTTTGCTGGCTTATGTGGGCATCGCCTTTGTGCAGTTCTTTGTGCTGGACAAGATGTTTGCCTTCATTCAAGGCTTTACCCCCGACAGTGTGGCGGCCACGCCGGATATTGCGTCGTACGTCGAGGCCATTTTGTCGCTGTACCTGGCCTTTGGCATGGCGTTTCAGGTGCCGATTGTGGTGATGCTGCTGGTGCGTTTTGGCTTGGTGGAGATTGCCAAGCTGAAAAGCTTTCGCGGCTACTTCATTGTGCTGGCCTTCATCATTGCAGCGGTGGTCACACCGCCCGATGTGATCTCGCAACTGGCGCTGGCCATTCCCATGTGCATACTTTATGAGGTGGGCATTGTGGCGGCAGGCTGGTTTGTGAAGGCCTCTAAAAAGCCGGAAGACGCAGAGCCAGACCAAGTCTGAGCACGAAGGACTTCATAAAAAATCCCGCTGACAGGTGACAGTCAGCGGGATTTTTTTATGTGCAGTCGCCTGCAATAAGTGAGCGGTTAGCGCTTATGTATTCGGCACTTCCATATGTTTTGTATGGAAAGTGTCGATATACCAAGCGCTGACAGCTCTTATTTTTACAGCTTAGCGCGGGCGGCGTACGCGTTGGGGCGAGGGGCGCTCACCGGGAGTGATGCTCAGCGTCAGGCTTTCACTGCCGCGTTGAATGCCAAAGCTGGCTTCGGCGCCGGGGCGCAGGGCGGCCACGGCGGTCATCATCTCGCCCACATTGCGCACGGCCTGATCGTTCACTTGCACGATCACATCGCCCGGCAGCATGCCGGCCTTGGCGGCAGGGCCCGCTTGCAGCACGCCTGTAATGATCACGCCTTGGCTGGCTTTGACGCCGAAGGTCTCCGCCAGTTCGGGCGAAAGTTCGTTGGGCTCCACACCAATCCAGCCCCGGGTGACGCGGCCATCTTTGACCAGACCGTCCATGACCAGCTTGGCGGTGGAGACCGGAATGGCAAAGCCAATGCCCATGCTGCCGCCCGATTGCGAGTAAATGGCGGTGTTGATGCCCAGCAGGTTGCCATCTACATCAATCAGCGCACCGCCTGAGTTGCCGGGGTTGATGGCAGCGTCGGTCTGGATGAAATTTTCAAACGTGTTGATGCCCAACTGGTTGCGCCCCAGGGCGCTGACGATGCCGCTGGTGACGGTTTGGCCAACGCCGAACGGGTTGCCAATGGCCAGCACGGTATCGCCCACCACGGCATGGTCCGAGTTGCCCAGCACGATGACGGGCAGCTTGTCCAACTCAATTTTGAGCACGGCCAGGTCGGTTTCAGGGTCGGTGCCAATCACGCGGGCCACCGCCACGCGGCTGTCGGCCAGCGTCACTTCAATCTGGTCAGCGCCTTCCACCACGTGGTTGTTGGTGAGGATGTAGCCGTCAGGGCTGACGATCACACCGCTGCCCAAACCGGCTTGCTGCTGCGCGCCGACATCGCCAAAGAAGAACTGAAACCAGGGGTCGTTGCTGCGCGGGTGGCGCACTTCCTTGCTGGTGTTGATGCTGACCACGGCCGGCATGGCTTTTTGCGCGGCGGCTGCCAAGCTGCCCGGTGCAAATTCGGTGCGCGGCTCTGACGGGGCTTCCAGCAAAGAAATGCCTGCACGGCTGTAGGTGGCGCCGCGTTTGAGCCAGCTGGGCTGCAAAGTGGCGACGACGAAATAGGCCGCCAGCAGCACGGTGACAGCTTGGGAAAACAAAAGCCAGTAGCGCTTCATAAATAAGAGGGTGATAAGGGCAACAGGTGCAGAGCGTACGCGCAAATGTGTCTCTGGTGCTGGCTGTAGGGAACCCCGGGCGTGGGTTTTGTCATGACATCGTGAGGTGAGATGGGCTCCATCTATTTTGCGAAACCTCATCGTGGTTCGCGATGATTAGCCAAAACCCTGTCGGTGCAAACCCTAGAATGCTTCCCCGACTGCGCCACACTGTGTTCGCTCTGGCCTGTGCACACCCGCGCAGGTTCAGAAAAGTAAGGGCTTCATCACCGCGAAGTTCCGAAGAACAGTCCAGTCCTGCCTTGACGCATCTATCCGTTGCCTTGGCGCTCGCGCTGTCTGACCTTTGTAATTGGAAAGACATCCCCATGAGTAAGCATCCGAATGCGCAAGCCCACCAAGTGGCGGGCGGCGCACACCATCGTCCTTTGAACCGTGACGATTACAAAACGCTGAGCCTGTCTGCCTTGGGCGGCACGCTGGAGTTCTACGACTTCGTCGTTTTCGTATTTTTTGCCAACGTGCTCGGCGCGCTGTTTTTTCCGGCAGACATGCCCGATTGGCTGCGCCAGCTGCAAACGCTGGGCATTTTCGCGGCGGGCTACCTGGCGCGCCCCCTGGGCGGCATCATCATTGCCCACTACGGTGACAAGATTGGCCGCAAGAAGATGTTCACGCTGTCCATCTTTTTGATGGCGGTGCCCACGCTGGTCATTGGCCTGCTGCCGACCTACGCCACCATTGGTATCGCGGCCCCGCTGCTGCTGCTGCTGATGCGCGTGCTGCAAGGCGCTGCGATTGGCGGTGAAATGCCCGGTGCCTGGGTGTTTGTGGCCGAGCACTCGCCCGCTAAGCACTATGGCTTTGCGATTGGCTCGCTGACGTCGGGTATCACCGGCGGTATTTTCCTGGGCTCCATCTTTGGTGTGTGGCTCAACAGCACCTATACCCAGGCTGAAATTCACGACTGGGCTTGGCGCATGCCGTTCATCGTGGGTGGTGTGTTTGGTCTGGTGTCGGTTTATCTGCGCAAGTTTCTGCACGAAACCCCGCTGTTCCAAGACATGCAAAAGCGCAAGGCAGTCGATGCCGAGCTGCCTTTGAAGACCATCCTGCGCGACCACCGCCAAGCTTGCGTGCTGGTGGCCCTGATGACCTGGGTGTTGTCGACGGCCGTGGTCGTGGTGGTGCTGATGGCACCTTCCTATGTGCAGAAAGTGTTCCAGATCCAACCGCGTGACGCCATGGTGGCGAATGCGGTTGCCACCGTCACCTTGACGATTGGCTGCGTGTTCTGGGGCTGGCTGAGCGACAAGATTGGCACCAAGTGGACCATGGTGCTGGGCTGGGGCGGCATGACGGCCTCTGCCTACTTCTTCTACCTGAACCTGCCGGGCCAAGACACGCTGGTGCTGCGCTATGCGCTGGTGGGCTTCTTTGTGGGTTCCATCTCTCTGCTGCCTATCGTGGGTGTGCGCGCCTTCCCGGTGGCCGTGCGATTCACCGGCTTGTCCTTCGCCTACAACATGGCCTACGCCGTGTTTGGTGGACTGACGCCCATGCTGGTGTCGGTGTGGCAACAGGCCGATGTGATGGCCCCTGCCCACTATGTGGCAGCGATGGGCGTGCTGGGTGCGGCCATTGGCTTCTTCTGGCCGATGGCTTCGCGCGGCTGGCAGCCCAAAGTGGCAGCGCAGTAAACGTCACCCGTGTGTGCGCTTCCAAAGGCAGCTTCGGCTGCCTTTTTTGTGCCTGTGGGGTTTGTGGGCGGGGCTGCATAGGCACAATCCACCCATGATTCAGCGCCAAGACCTTCTCGCCCATTTCAACGCCCTGCTGCAGCCTGAACGCTTTAAAGACTACGGCCCCAATGGTCTGCAAGTCGAGGGCAAGGCAGACATTCGCCACATCGTCAGCGGCGTCACGGCCAGCCGTGCCTTGATTGAAGCGGCGATTGCCGATAACGCCGACGCCATTTTTGTGCACCACGGCCTGTTCTGGAAAGGCATGGACGGCCGCATTACCGGATGGATGAAAGAGCGCATTCGGTTGCTGCTGGCGCATGACATCAGCCTGTTTGCTTACCACCTGCCGCTGGATGCGCACCCGGAACTGGGCAACAACGCGCAGTTGGGTGCCAAGCTGGGCGTGCAGTGGGACACCACATTTGGTGAGCAAGCGCTGGGCATGGTGGGGCAGGCCAATTTTGCCAATGCCGATGCGCTGGCGGCACATGTGCAGCAGGTGCTGGGCCGGTCTGTCACCTGTGTGAGCGGTGCGCCCAGCCAGCCCATTCAACGCTTGGCATGGTGCACGGGTGGTGCACAAGGGTTTTATGAAAGTGCCTTGGCTGCCGGGGCCGATGCGTTTGTGACTGGTGAAATCTCCGAGCCGCAGGCCCACCTGGCACGCGAAACGGGCACCACTTTTATTGCGGCAGGTCATCACGCCACCGAACGTTATGGCGCGCCGGCCGTGGCCGCGCATGTGGCGCAGCAGCTGGGCGTGTCGCACCGCTTTATCGAAATTGATAACCCCGCTTAAGTTTGATAGCTATTGGCGCTTTCTGCATAAGCGCTAGAGGTCAATTTCATGCAAAACCAAAAAACCATCGCCATCACGCAAGGTGACTCTGCCGGGATTGGGCCAGAGATCATCGCCAAGGCCTTTCGTGACCAGCCGGAGCTATTGCGTGGCTGTTTTGTCGCTGGCGATGTGGCCACCCTGCGCCGGGGTGCACACGCCATCTTGCAAGCTGGTGATACGCACTTGCCTGTAGCGCTGATCGTATCGCCCGAAGAAGTGTGGAATGTGCCCACGCGCTGTGTGCCTGTGCTGCAAGTGCCCGACATGCCGCTGCCAGCAGCCTGGGGCCAGGTCAGTGCAGCGGCTGGGCACGGTGCTGCTTTGAGCGTGCAGTGGGCCACGCGAGCCGCGCTGCGTGGTGAGATTGCCGCCTTGGTGACGGCGCCCCTGCACAAAGAAGCTTTGCATGCAGCGGGCGTGAACTACCCCGGGCACACCGAACTGCTGCAGGCCGAAGCTGCGCAGCACGCCGGCGTCAGTTTGGAGGCCATGCCCGTGCGCATGATGCTGGCCAACAACCAACTGCGTACCGTGCTGGTGAGCATTCATGTGTCGCTGCGGCAAGCCATTGAGGCCGTGACGCACGACAACATCTTGCAGACCCTGCGCATCACCCATGCGGCCTTGCTGCGCATGCTGGGACGCGTGCCGCGCATCGGCGTGGCAGGGCTGAATCCGCATGCTGGTGAAGGGGGGCTATTTGGCAGCGAGGAGCACACCACCATTGCGCCGGCAGTGGCCGCGGCACGGGCCGAAGGCATGGATGTACAAGGTCCATTTGCACCCGACACAATCTTCATGCGCGCAAGAGATGTTGACGGCCACGCTGGGGAATTCGACGTGGTGTTGGCGATGTACCACGACCAAGGGTTGATCCCGATCAAGTATTTGGGTGTTGAGGAGGGGGTGAACGTCACGTTGGGCCTGCCCTTGGTGCGTACCAGTCCTGACCACGGCACTGCGTTTGACATTGCCGGGCAAGGCATTGCCGATGCCTCCAGCCTGGTAGAGGCTGTGCGCATGGCGCAGCGCTTATCCAGCCCTACAGCCCCCTAAAAACAAAGGCCGCACAGCGATTGTGCGGCCTGAACTGGGTGCCAGCGGTGCAGCAACCGCTGGGCAAAAGGTCTTGAATTAGCGGCGCAACTGGTCGCGAATTTCGCGCAGCAGCAGCACCTCTTCCTTGATGGCTTCGGGCACGGGCGGAGCCGCTGGCGCTTCGCGTTTCAAGCGATTGATTTGCTTGATCATTATGAAAATGATGAAGGCCAGAATGATGAAGTTCACCGCCACGGTGATGAAGTTGCCATAGGCAAAAACGGGGATGCCTGCCGTTTTGAGTGCCGCCAAAGTGCGCGGCGTGCCCTCTGGGATCGTGCCCAAAACAACGAAAAGGTTGGAGAAATCCAGCTTGCCAAAGACCAAGCCAACCACCGGCATGATCAGGTCACTCACCACGGAATCCACGATCTTGCCAAAGGCGCCGCCAATGATCACGCCCACGGCCAAATCCATCACATTGCCTTTGACCGCAAACTCTCTGAACTCCTGCATCATGCCCATACACAGCTCCGTAGATTGATTGAGTTACGGCATATTGCGTGATCTAACGCAAGAAGCGTGTCAGACGCGTGCTTGGAATCCTGTTTTTCGCTCCGCTACAATTTCTCGATTGTCCTTATACCTAGCGATGTTTATCGAGGATCCCCATGAGCGAAACACCTGTCGACTCCAGCAAACGGACGTGGATTATCACGTCCGCCTGCGCTGGTGCGGTAGGCGGCGTGGCAGCCGCTGTACCTTTTGTGAGCACCTTTCAGCCTTCTGAAAAGGCCAAGGCCGCAGGGGCCGCAGTAGAGGTGGATATCTCCGCGCTGCAGCCTGGCGAGAAGCTCACGGTGGAATGGCGCGGCAAACCCGTCTGGATCATCCGCCGCACCAAAGAGCAGCTGGCTGATTTGGCCACTTTGGATGACCAACTGGCTGACCCCGATTCCAAGCGCAAGCCTGACGAGTTCACGCCCGCGTATGCGCGCAACGCATGGCGTTCGATCAAGGAAGAAGTCCTGGTCTGCGTTGGCATCTGTACCCACTTGGGTTGCTCGCCCGTGGATAAGTTCCATACCGGTGCGCAGCCATCGCTGCCTGCCGACTGGAAGGGTGGGTTTCTATGCCCCTGCCACGGCTCGACGTTTGACATGGCGGGTCGTGTGTTCAAGAACAAGCCCGCCCCAGACAATCTGGAAGTGCCACCCCACATGTACCTGTCGGAGACCAAACTCCTGATCGGTGAAGACAAGGCTTGAGGGAGTTAAAACGACATGGCCCACGAATTCAAAGAACTCGACCCCAACGCCTCCACCGGCGCCAAGGTGACCAATTGGTTTGAAAACCGCTTCCCTTCGGCATTTGCTGGCTACAAGCAGCACATGTCGGAGTACTACGCTCCCAAGAACTTCAACTTCTGGTACATCTTCGGTTCGCTGGCACTGCTGGTGCTGGTGATCCAGATCGTCACCGGTATTTTTCTGGTGATGCACTACAAGCCGGACGCTGAAAAGGCGTTTGCTTCGGTGGAATACATCATGCGTGATGTGCCCTGGGGTTGGCTGATTCGCTACATGCACTCCACAGGCGCTTCGGCCTTCTTTGTGGTGGTGTATCTGCACATGTTCCGTGGCCTGCTGTACGGTTCGTACCGCAAGCCGCGCGAGCTGGTCTGGATCTTTGGTTGTGCCATTTTCTTGGCGCTGATGGCAGAGGCCTTCATGGGCTATCTGTTGCCATGGGGCCAGATGTCTTACTGGGGCGCGCAGGTGATCGTCAACTTGTTTGCGGCGATTCCTTTTGTGGGGCCGGATCTGGCTATCTTGATCCGTGGTGACTATGTGGTGGGTGATGCCACGCTGAACCGCTTCTTCAGCTTCCACGTCATTGCTGTGCCGCTGGTGCTGCTGGGCCTGGTGGTTGCGCACTTGCTGGCGTTGCACGACGTGGGTTCCAACAACCCTGACGGCGTGGAAATCAAAGCACCGAATGCACCCAAAGATGAGAAAGGTCATCCCCTGGATGGCATTCCTTTCCACCCTTACTACACGGTGCACGATATTTTTGGTGTGGGTGTGTTCCTGTTCCTGTTCTCGGCGGTGGTGTTCTTTGCCCCTGAGTTCGGTGGTTACTTCTTGGAATACAACAACTTTATTCCGGCCGATCCCTTGAAGACGCCAGCGCACATTGCGCCTGTCTGGTACTTCACGCCGTTTTACTCCATGCTGCGTGCCATTACGACGGAAATGATGTACGTGCTGGTTGCTTGCGTGGGCTTGGCGGCGGTGTTTGCTGTGTTCAAAACCAAGATGGCCGGCTTGTTCAAGCTGGTGATCGTGGGCGCTGCAGTGGTGGCCGTTGCCATGATGCTGGCGATCGATGCCAAGTTCTGGGGCGTAGTGGTTATGGGTGGCGCAGTGGTCATCTTGTTTGGCCTGCCGTGGTTTGACTTGAGCCCTGTCAAATCGATTCGCTACCGTCCAAGCTGGCACAAGTACCTCTACGCGGTCTTTGTCGTGAACTTTCTGATTCTGGGTTACTTGGGTGTGCAGCCTCCATCGCCTATCGGTGAGCGTGTTTCACAAGTTGGCACTTTGTTCTACTTTGGTTTCTTCCTTTTGATGCCTTGGTGGAGTCAGCTGGGTACGCCTAAGCCAGTGCCTGATCGCGTGACTTTCAAGCCCCATTGAGCTAGGAGAGAAGAACAATGAAAAAACTGATCCTCACGCTGGTGACAGCTCTTGGTCTCGCAGGTGGCGCACTCGCTGCAGGTGGCGGTTTGGTACCGCTGGACAAAGCGCCAGTAGATACCACCAACCAAGCATCTTTGCAAAACGGCGCCAAACTGTTTGTGAACTACTGCTTGGGCTGTCACTCGGCAGCGTTCATGCGCTTTAACCGTCTGCAAGACATTGGTTTGAGCGAGCAAGAGATCAAGAGCAATCTGTTGTTTACGTCCGACAAAGTCGGCGACACCATGGTGGCTGCGATCGATCCCAAGCAAGCCAAAGATTGGTTTGGAGCGAACCCGCCCGATCTCACTGTGATTGCGCGTTCACGTGCAGGCGCCGGTGGCACGGGTGCAGACTATCTCTATACGTTCCTGCGCACGTTCTATCGTGATGAAACCAAGGCCACGGGCTGGAACAATTTGGTGTTTCCATCGGTGGGTATGCCGCATGTGCTGTGGCAATTGCAGGGCGAGCGCCGTGCAATCTTGGAAAATGTCGAGGTGCATGGACAAAACACCCAGGTGTTTAAGGGCTGGGAAACCATCTCTCAAGGCACAATGAGCGCACAAGAGTACGATCAGGCAGTTGGGGATTTGGTCAACTTCCTGCAATGGATGGGTGAACCAGCCCAAAATACCCGTATTCGCGTCGGTGTTGGCGTTCTGATTTTCTTGGGCATCTTTATTTTGATCGCCTGGAGATTGAATGCCGCATTCTGGAAAGACGTCAAATAAATAGACAGTCTGCTGCCGTGCTGCGCTGGTTGCGTAAAACGGTTCGGTCTTAGTGGAGTGGGCGCTTTTGGGCGTCCCACTCTTTTTGATTTTTAGGAGCTTCCGCCATGATGGTGCTTTATTCGGGAACGACTTGCCCTTATTCCCACCGTTGCCGCTTTGTGCTGTTCGAAAAGGGCATGGATTTCGAAATCCGTGATGTGGACTTGTACAACAAGCCCGAAGAGATCGCGGCGATGAACCCCTATGGCCAAGTTCCAATCTTGGTCGAGCGTGATCTGATTCTGTATGAATCGAACATCATCAATGAGTACATTGATGAGCGTTTCCCACACCCTCAGCTGATGCCCGGCGACCCTGTTGACCGTGCGCGCGTGCGTCTGTTCTTGCTCAACTTCGAGAAAGAGTTGTTTGTGCACGTCAATACGCTCGAGCAGCGTAACGTCAAGGGCAACGAGAAGGAAGTGGAAAAGGCACGCCAGCACATTCGTGACCGCTTGACGCAATTGGCCCCCGTGTTCTTGAAGAACAAGTACATGCTGGGCGAAGGCTTTTCCATGCTGGACGTGGCGATTGCACCCTTGTTGTGGCGCTTGGATTACTACGGCATCGAACTGAGCAAGAACGCTGCGCCTTTGCTGAAATACGCAGAACGCATCTTCTCGCGCCCTGCTTACATTGAAGCACTGACGCCTTCCGAGAAGGTGATGCGTAAGTAATTGCGCTGGCGCTTGAATTCTCTGTTTTTTGCTGTTGCTGGAATTTGTACATGAACGAGCCCACGACCACTTCAACGCGGCCGTATTTGATTCGCGCACTCCATGAATGGTGTACGGACAATGGTCTGACTCCTTACTTGGCTGTGAAGGTGGATCGTTCAGTGCAAGTTCCACGTGAATTTGTGAAAGACGGAGAAATCGTGCTGAACGTCGGCTATGACGCGACGGGTAATCTACAGCTGGGCAATGAATACATTGAATTCAAAGCCCGGTTTGGTGGCAAACCCCGTGAAATCATGGTTCCGGTGGAGCGCGTGCAAGCCATCTATGCCCGTGAATCGGGACAAGGCATGTCTTTCCCTGTAGTGGATGACTTACTGTCTGAGCTTTCCGATGCGGCTGCAGATGTGGGTTTGAGTGACCCAGTGGATGAAGCGTTTGAAGCAGAAGCCGACAGTGATGATGCCTCGGGCCCAGTTGTGCAATTGGTCACTACAAGCACCAAGGTGCCCTCTGCGGAGGATGGTCAACCGCGCCCGCCTACCCCGAGTGGGAATGGTCGACCTGCATTTAAGCGCGTGAAATAAATCAGAAATTCTTTTGAGGCGCGAAACTTGTATTAGAATCGCGGTCTTCGCCGGTTTAGCTCAGTTGGTAGAGCACCCGCCTTGTAAGCGGTAGGTCGTCAGTTCGAATCCGACAACCGGCACCATTTTTGGTGCTTCTTTTTTTGTTGCACTTGTCCCTTTGGCAGCCTTTGGCCTGCTGAACGCGGATCGCCGGTTTAGCTCAGTTGGTAGAGCACCCGCCTTGTAAGCGGTAGGTCGTCAGTTCGAATCCGACAACCGGCACCAATCCCCTATTTGTTTTTCTTGTTTGCTTTCGTTTGCCAAGCGCGCGTTAGAGCGGGCTTTGCCATGGCGATGTGTTCAGTACTTTGAGCTGAATGCGAGCAACATCCCAACCCTTGGTGCGCAGGTGTGCTTCAAGGCTGGGAAGCAAGTAACGTAGCTTGGTGGCTGCGGCATTGTTCTTGATGATCAAAACCCATGTACTGCCTTCAATGGGCCCTGGTTGCACGCTTTGGCGCAGCCCCGGCGGTAGTAACGGCTCAATGGCTTTGATGCGTGCATTGGCTTCGCGTGCTTGGCTGACCAACTGAGACAACGCGGGGGAAGACTGTGCAGCTTGCTCTAGAGAGATGGCTTGGTGGCGACGCCGGTGCATGGCTGAGAAGTATTGTGAGAATGGGTCATTATCAGGCTGCCCTGTTGCTTGTGTGCTTGCAGGGGGCAGCAGTGAGTGGCAAAGCACAAGCGGCAGTTAGAATCAATTTTTGGCTTCCAGCTGCATAGCTCTTGTTTTTGCGCTGAGTGGGCCCATCTGCATGGCAACTCTACATTAGGGATTTGGCCGCTTCCGGTGCTGTTACAGGCGCTGTCAGGCGGCTTCCGTTCGCATGGTCAACTTTCTTACCAAACTTTTCGGCAGCCGCAACGACCGGCTTCTCAAGCAGTACCGCAAGACGGTGGCTCAAATCAATGCGATGGAGCCAGAGCTGGAAAAGCTCGATGACCACGCGTTGCGGGCCAAGACCCAAGAGTTTAAAGATCGCGTTGCCAACGGTGAATCACTGGATGACTTGCTGCCCGACGCTTTTGCTGTGGTGCGTGAGGCCTCCAAGCGTGTTCTGAAGATGCGTCACTTTGACGTGCAGCTCATGGGCGGTATTTCGCTGCACCAGGGCAAGATTTCGGAAATGCGCACTGGTGAAGGTAAAACCCTGACCTCGACCTTGCCTGTTTACTTGAATGCGCTGACAGGCCAAGGCGTGCATGTGGTCACGGTGAATGACTATTTGGCCAGCCGGGATGCCGAAACCATGCGTCCGCTGTACAACTTCCTGGGCTTGGCGGTGGGGGTGAACCTGCCCCAGGCGCCCCGTGAAGAAAAGCAGCTGGCGTACTTGGCGGACATTACCTACGGCACCAACAACGAATACGGTTTTGACTATCTGCGCGACAACATGGTGTACAGCGCAGAAGACCGTGTACAGCGCGGTTTGAACTACGCCATCGTCGATGAGGTGGATTCGATCCTGATTGACGAGGCGCGCACCCCGCTGATCATTTCTGGGCAGGCCGACGACAACACGGTTATGTACCAAACCATCAACCAACTGGCGCCCCAACTGGTGCGCCAAGAAGGTGAAGCCGATCCCCGTACCGGCGAAGGCGTGACCAAACCCGGTGATTTCACCGTGGATGAAAAGAGCCACCAAGTTTTTCTGACCGAAGACGGTCACGAAAAAGCGGAAGGAATTCTGTCTGCCGCAGGCTTGTTGTCAGAGGGTGCATCGTTGTATGACCCGTCCAATATCGCCTTGGTGCACCATTTGTATGCGGCACTGCGTGCCCACCACATTTACCACCGCGACCAGCATTACGTGGTGCAAAACGGCGAAGTGGTGATCGTGGACGAGTTCACGGGCCGTTTGATGTCGGGCCGCCGCTGGAGCGATGGTCTGCACCAAGCTGTGGAAGCCAAAGAAGGCGTCGCCATCCAGGCCGAGAACCAGACCATGGCCTCGATCACCTTCCAGAACTACTTCCGCCTGTACAACAAGCTGGCGGGTATGACGGGCACGGCGGACACCGAGGCGTTTGAGTTCCAGAGTATTTATGGTCTGGAAACCGTGGTCATTCCACCCAACAAGCCCAGCAAGCGTGAAGACCAGTTGGACCGTGTGTACAAGACCACGCAGGAAAAGTACAACGCTGCCATTGACGACATTCGTGAATGCTACGAGCGTGGTCAGCCCGTGCTGGTGGGTACGACGTCGATCGAGAACTCGGAAATCATCGATGAGATGCTGACCAAGGTGGGCTTGCCGCACCAGGTGCTGAACGCCAAGCAGCACGCCAAAGAAGCCGACATCATTGCGCAAGCGGGCCGCAAGGGCATGATTACCATCGCCACCAACATGGCGGGCCGTGGTACCGACATCGTGCTGGGTGGCAACATCAGCAAGCAAGAGGCAGCGATAGCTGCCGATGCATCGTTGGACGATGCCGCCAAGCAAAAGCAGCTGGACGAATTGCATGCGCAGTGGAAAAAGGACCACGATGAAGTGAAGGCCCTGGGCGGTCTGCGCATCATTGCCACGGAACGCCATGAGTCGCGCCGTATCGACAACCAGTTGCGTGGTCGTTCGGGCCGACAAGGTGACCCAGGTTCTTCGCGTTTCTACCTGAGTTTGGATGACCAGTTGATGCGCATTTTTGCGGGTGACCGCGTGCGCGCCATCATGGACCGCCTGAAGATGCCTGAAGGCGAGGCGATTGAAGCGGGTATTGTGACCCGCTCTATTGAATCGGCGCAGCGCAAGGTAGAGGCGCGCAACTTTGACATGCGCAAGCAGCTGCTGGAATACGACGATGTGTCCAACGACCAGCGCAAGGTGATCTACCAGCAGCGCAATGAAATTCTGGACACGGCAGACTTGGTCGAGATGATCAATGTCATGCGTGAAGACTGTGTGGCAGACGTGGTGCGCCAGTACGTGCCTGCGGAATCCATGGAAGAGCAGTGGAATCTGCCTGCGCTGGAGAAGGCGCTGGCCGAATGGCATGTGCATGTTGATCTGCAGTCCATGGTCACTGCATCAGACAGCATCACCGATGAAGAAATTCTGGAAACCTGTGTCAAGGCTGCCAACGACGTGTACCAGAGCAAGTTGGATCAGGTTGGCTCTGAGCAGTTCATGAACTTCCAGCGTGCTGTGCTGCTGCAAAGCTTTGACACCAACTGGCGTGACCATTTGGCCGCTTTGGACTATCTGCGCCAAGGTATCCATTTGCGTGGCTTTGCGCAAAAGCAGCCCAAGCAAGAGTACAAGCGCGAGGCGTTTGAGCTGTTCCGCCAGCTGATTGACTCGGTGAAGAACGAAGTCACCCGCGTGCTGCTGACCGTGCGCATTCAGCAGCCAGAGCAGCTGGACGAAGTGGCGCACAGCATTGAAAACCACGCTGAAAGCGCACAAAGCGGCTTGCAGTACGCCAGCGCAGACGGTGACAAGTCCGACAGTTTTGAGCTGCCCGTCGGTTTGCGCGTGGGCCGCAACGACCCTTGCCCTTGCGGCAGCGGCAACAAGTTCAAGAACTGCCACGGCAAGCTGGCCTAAGGCGTAACCGTGCGGTGGGTAGCACCGCCATACACAAAGAACACGGGCACTGGCCCGTGTTTTTCATGGGGCGTTATGGTTTGTCTCCATAATTGCCATCTAACTGTTTCTCCGTAGGAAGCCCTGCAATGCCTGTGAATTTGCCTGTTCCCGTCGCCGCCAACCTGTTTCCAGTCGCTGGTGTGCGAATTGGTGTGACCGAAGCCGGTGTGCGCAAAGCCAACCGCAAAGACGTGAGCGTGTTCTTGCTTGACGAAGGTGCCACGGTGGCGGGCGTGTTTACACAAAACCGTTTCTGCGCTGCCCCGGTGCAGGTTAGCCGTGAGCATCTGGCCGCTGGCCAAGGCATTCGCGCGATGGTGATCAACACTGGCAATGCCAATGCGGGCACCGGTGCTGCGGGTTTGGCGAATGCCCGTGCGACCTGTGCCGCGCTGGCCCAAGCGCTGGACCTGAAGGCCGAGCAAATCTTGCCGTTTTCTACGGGTGTGATCATGGAAGAGCTGCCTGTGGACCGCATTGTGGCGGGCTTGCCAGCAGCGATTGCCAACGCCAAGGCCGACAACTGGGCGGCCGCTGCCGAAGGCATCATGACCACCGACACCCAGCCCAAGGCCTACAGCCGCCAGGTGCAGGTGGGTGGCAAGACCGTGACGGTGACCGGTATCAGCAAGGGTGCGGGCATGATTCGCCCCAATATGGCCACCATGCTGGGCTATGTCGCTACCGATGCCGCGATTGCGCCCGCGTTGTTGCAAAGCTTGGTCAAAGAGCTGGCTGACGGTTCGTTCAACCGCGTGACGATTGATGGCGACACCTCCACCAACGACTCGTTTGTCCTGGTGGCCACGCACCAGGCGGGCCATGCGCAAATCACCGCGTGGGACAGTGCAGATGCCCAAGCGCTGAAGGCGGCGTTGCTGGAAGTCTCACGCCTGCTGGCGCAAGCCATTGTGCGCGACGGAGAGGGCGCCACCAAGTTCATCACTGTGCAAATTGATGGCGGCAAGACCGAAGCAGAATGCCGTCTGGCTGCCTATGCGATTGCGCATTCGCCCTTGGTCAAGACCGCGTTTTTCGCCTCTGACCCGAATCTGGGCCGCATTCTGGCGGCTGTGGGCTACGCAGGCATCGATGACCTGGACCAGAGCAAGATCGATCTGCATTTGGACGATGTGCATGTGGTGGTGGATGGGGGGCGCAATCCTTCGTACAAGGAAGAAGACGGCCAGCGCGTGATGAAGCAATCTGAGATCACCGTGCGCGTGGGCTTGGGCCGTGGCACGGCCAGCCAGACCGTGTGGACATGTGACTTTAGCCATGAGTATGTGACCATCAACGCCGACTACCGCTCTTAATTTTGGGGTCTTGCAAAACGCCCTGCAGGCTTTGTTGCAAGCTCTTGCCGTGGCGCTGCCACTGTCTGCGTGCTTGCGCCGCGCCTGCACCAGCCCTAGCGGGCTGGGCGCTGTGCAAGGTAGCAAGCGGAAGGAGGAGCCCTAAAGGCTCCTTCAATGTTTTAAGAGCAGCTTGCGTTGGATTTGTAAGTGTTTGAGATAGAAAACTATTTGAAACCTAATAAAGACTAGCGCTAACAGCTACTAAATAAAAGTATGGGAGACTGCACTGTGCAAGATGTGATGAACCCGTTGGAGCGTTTGGTAGAGCGTGCCGAGCAGCTCATGCAGCGCATTGAATCCGTGCTGCCCCAGGCGCTGCAAGCGCCTGCGGACTGGAGCGTGGCCATTGCCTGGCGCTACCGCAAGCGCGCCAATGGCTGTGGTGTGCTGGAGCCAGTGCGCCACGTGGGTGCGATGCAGCTGTCGGATTTGCAAAACATTGACGGTCAAAAAGACAAGATTGCGCGCAACACTGCGCAGTTTGTACAAGGCCGCACCGCCAACAACGTGCTGCTGACGGGCGCACGCGGCACGGGCAAGTCTTCGCTGATTCGCGCCTGCTTGCATGCTTATGCGCCGCAGGGGCTGCGCCTGATTGAGGTGGACAAGGTCGACCTGACCGATCTGCCCGACATCGTCGATGTGGTGGCTGGCCGTGCTGAAAAGTTCATCATCTACTGCGATGACTTGAGCTTTGAAGAAGGCGAGCCCGGCTACAAGGCCATGAAGTCCATTTTGGATGGCTCGGTCAGCGCGGCCACGCCCAATGTGCTGGTCTACGCTACCAGCAACCGCCGCCACCTGCTGCCCGAATACATGACGGACAACCTGAGCACGCAAAAGGGTGAGAACGGCGAGATCCACCCTGGTGAGGTGGTGGAAGAGAAAATCTCGCTGTCTGAGCGTTTTGGCCTGTGGGTGAGCTTCTACCCCTTCAGCCAGGACGAATACCTGCGCGTGGTGGCGCAGTGGTTGTCCAGCATGGGCCTGGATGCGGCAGCCATTGATGCTGCGCGCGCTGAGGCGCTGGTCTGGGCGCTCGAGCGGGGTTCGCGCAGTGGCCGCGTGGCCCAGCAGTTTGCGCGCGACTACGCCGGCCGTGAACACCACCAGCCTGCCGCCGTGCAGCCGATCGCCGACGTAGACGGTCTGGCCGATGGCGCTGAAATTTGACATTGAACGAGAAAACACGAGTGACTGTGACTGCTGAAACGACTGCCGAGCGCAAACATACCGAAGTGGCCGTGGGCGTGCTGATCCGCGAAAGCGATGGCGCTTTACTGATCACCAGCCGACCTGAAGGCAAACCGCGTGCAGGGTGGTGGGAGTTCCCGGGCGGCAAACTCGAAGTCGGTGAAACTGTCGAGCAGGCCCTGCGCCGCGAGCTGCAGGAAGAGATTGGCATCACCATCGACAACTGCATCGACTGGAAGGTGACGGAGCACGCGTACAGCCACGCCCTGGTGCGGCTGCACTGGTCCAAGGTGACGCAATGGTCGGGCGAATTTGAAATGCGGGAAGGCCAGCAAATGGTATGGCAGCAATTGCCACTGCAGGTGCAGCCGGTGCTGGAAGGTGCGCTGCCAGCGCTAGAGTGGCTCAGCGAAGAACGTGGTCTGCCGTTTGATGCCCAGGCCTACGTGGTGACAGAGACACAAAAGTAGAGCGCACAGCGCTTAAAAGCAAAGGGTTTCAAATAGAAAACTATTTGAAACCCTTTTTGAATGAACGCGGCTAGCTATGGTTTATTCGCTCTCGGTACGCGGATCGCCGTACTGGTTCTCTTGCGGCGGCTGTGCTGGTACGCGGAATTCTTCGGCGGCCCAAGCTCCCAGATCAATGTTTTTGCAGCGTTGGCTGCAAAACGGACGCCATGCGTTGGCGGGCTCAAATACGCTGGGGCCACCACAGGTGGGGCATTGGACGGTCGGGGCGTGGGAGGTGTGATCGCTCATCGATTGAAGTCTGACACAAGGCCGTGTTCAGGCGCACAAGGTCAATTCAAAAGCCGCGTTTTCGGTGGTCGATTGCAGGCTGCCGCTTTCGTTGGGGCGTACCAAACGCACAGACACCATCAGGCGGTTGGCGCTGATCTCAGGAATCAGGCCCGAGTCGGCATCAATGCGCAGGCGCAACAATTGGTAGGCTTTGCCTGCGGGCAACGATTGCTGGAACTGGCCGTTGCTGGCCGCCACTTTTTGGGGGGAGCCTGTTTCGCGCAGCAAGCTCAGCAGCAGCGACAGGGCATCGGCCAAGGGTTTCAGGCATTGCGTCCACTGCTGCAGATCGGCCTGGCGCTGCGCTGGCAACTTGTTTTGCCAGCGGTGGTAAGCCGGTAAATCAAAACTGCTGGTGCCGCCGGGAATGCCAATGCGGCTGCGGATGGCCATCAGCCAGTCGATTTCGGTCAGCGGCTGCCCGGTTTTGCCGGCTTGTGCATGCAGCTGTGTGTAGCACTGGTCGAGCTGGGCAATGATGCTGTCCAGCATGTCTTGCGCAATCGAGGGATTGTTGCGCAGGCCTTCAAACAGGCTTTTGTGGCGTTCCAAATCGCGCAGCAAGTCTGACTTGAGGTCGGCACGTGCAGCCACATCCATGATTTCGAAAACCGTGGATAGGGCAAAGTGGTGATCCACGGGCGATTCGCGCGTGACGAGTTCAAACAAACGCCGAAACAATTGTTCCAGACGCAGGTAGGTGCGTAGGCGTTCGTTGAAAGGGTACTCGTAAAGAATCACGCTGGCAGTATCCCGGTAGGCGCAGGCCAAAAAATGGGTATTTGCAGCCTCTGCACGCTCGGCTTTCCAAGTGTTACAGAAGCGCTAGCTGCCATCATAGCTGTAACCATGCCGAAATTGATAGCACTTCTTGACGTAATGCAGCTAAATCGAGTCCATCGTTGTAGATAACCCAGTCTGCAGCAGCGATGCGCTGTGCCCTGGTGGCTTGTGCCGCCATGATGCGTTCGACTTCAGCGCGGTCCAGATGGTTGCGTGCCATCACCCGTTGAATTTGGGTGGACTCTTCGCAATCCACCACCACCACCGCATCGACCTGCTGGCGCCAGCGGCCAGACTCCACCAGCAAAGGCACATCAAACACCAACAGCGGTGCTCCACAGGCCTCGGCTTGAAGGGCTTGGCGTTCCGTCAAGTTGCCGATCAAGGGGTGAATGATGGCTTCTAGGCGCTGGCGGGCACTGGGGTCTTGAAAGATCAGATCGCGCATAAAGCTGCGATCCAGTGCGCCGTGGTCATCGACGGCGCTGGTGCCGAACGCTACTTCAATCTGTGGCATGGCCAAACCACCGGCTGCCGTGAGGCTGCGCGAGATGGCATCGGCATCCACAATGGCGGCCCCGCGCTCAGCCAGCATCTGTCCCACCGTGCTTTTGCCACTGCCAATGCCGCCAGTGAGTCCTAATCGTTTGGCGCGTTGCATGCTTACAGACCTAGCGCTTGGAAAAGGGTGGACAAGATGCTCTCAGGGCCAAACAGCATGGCAGTAAACCCTGCGCCCGCCAAGAAAGGGCCAAATGGGATATAGCCCCCTTCGCGCAGATTGCTGCGCAATTTCATGACGATACCGACGATGGCACCAATCACCGACGCCATCAAAATCATTGGGACCAGTGCCTGCCAGCCAAACCAAGCGCCTAGGGCCGCAAACAACTTAAAGTCGCCATAACCCATGCCTTCTTTGCCGGTCAGCAATTTGAAGCCCCAGTAAATACTCCAGAGCGATACATAGCCTGCAACAGCACCCCACACCGCGTTATTGAGCGTAATGCCTGTCCACCCCAGCGCAGTGGCGAGCAGGCCAGCCCAAACAAGGGGCAGGGTAATGTCGTCCGGTAAGAAAGTGGTGTCCCAATCGATCAAGGCCAAGGTCAGTAATGCGGCGCTAAAGCCGCACCATGCCCAGCCTGCAGGGGTAAAGCCCCAGTGGTGAATGCACCATGCAAACAGTGACGCAGTGGCGATTTCAACCAAAGGGTAGCGCACGCTGATGCGCTGGCGGCATTGCTTGCATTTGCCGCGCAGGAACAGCCAACTGACCACTGGGATGTTTTCAATCCATGAGATGGTGTGCTGGCAGTGTGGGCAGCGTGAACGCGGTCGGCTCAGCGTGATGGCTGGTGTGGCAGGGGTATAGGCTGTGTCTGTTTTTGCAGCCTGATGCTGTGCACATTCGGCATCCCATTGCTGCTCCATCATCTGGGGCAGACGGTGGATGACGACATTCAGAAAACTACCAATCAGCAAGCCCAGCAAGCCTGCCAAGGCGATATCGCACAACGATACAAAATCCATCAAACGACTTGCCCCAATTTAAAGATCGGCAGGTACATTGACACCACGATGCCACCAATCAGTCCGCCTAGGAAAACAATGATGATGGGTTCCAGCAGGCTGGAGAGTCCCGCCACCATTTCATCCACTTCTTGGTCATAAAAGTCGGCGGCTTTGCTCAGCATGTGGTCAATGGAGCCGGATTCTTCGCCGATGGCGCACATTTGTAGCACCATAGAAGGGAAAACATCTGCATTGGTCATGGCGTTAGTCAAGCTGGTGCCTGTAGACACTTCGTTCTGAATACGGTCGGTGGCCTCACGGTAGACGCTGTTGCCCGCCGCGCCGCCGACAGAATCCAGTGCCTCTACCAACGGTACGCCAGCGGCAAACATCGTGGAAAGTGTCCGCGTCCAGCGCGCAACGCAGGATTTGTCGATCAATTTGCCAAACACTGGCAGTTTGAGCAGCAAACGATCCATTACGCGCTGCACTTTGGGGCTACGTTGCCATGCCTGCATGAAAAAATAAAAACCACCGCCGAGGATCGCAAAAATCAGCCACCAGTATTGGACAAAAAAATCACTGATCGCCATCACTAATAACGTGGGCGCTGGCAAGTCTGCGCCAAACGAGCTGAAGACATCTTTGAAGGCCGGAATCACAAAAATCATGATCACGGTGACCACAATGAAGGCGACGATGATCACGGCAATCGGGTACATCAAGGCCGATTTGATCTTGCCTTTGATGGCTTCTGTCTTCTCCATGTAGGTGGCCAGCCGATCCATCAGTGTGTCCAAAATGCCAGCGGCTTCACCCGCTTCAATCAAATTGCAGTACAGGCTGTTGAAGTACAGCGGGTGCTTGCGAAACGCCACGCTCAGCGATGTGCCTGTTTCGACATCTTGTCGAACGTCATTGAGCAGCTTGGTCACGCTGGCGTTGGGGTTGCCGCGTCCCACAATGTCAAACGATTGCAGCAATGGCACGCCCGCTTTCATCATGGTGGCCATCTGGCGCGTGAACAGTGCGATGTCTTTGGGGCGGATGCGCTTGCCAGAGCGCATGCTGCGCTTTTTCAGCTTGGTCATGAAGATGCCTTGGCGGCGCAATGAAGCTTGCACTTGCGCTTCACCTACTGCCCGCATCTCTCCACGCAGCTCTTTGCCTTGGCGATCTTTGCCAGCCCACTCGTATAGGAATTCTTTGGCATTGGTCTTGCCCGTTGCTGCGTTAGCCATACCGCTGCGCCTTCCGCTGTCCGTATTGTTGTTGATTCGATGGTGGTGTGCAGCCGACCATGGGCTGCAGTGCTTAGAGGTTGGTGACTGCCAATACCTCTTCCAAGGAAGTGACGCCCAACCTGACTTTGTCTAAACCCGATTCACGCAAGGACTTGATGCCTTCGCGCTTGGCTTGGGCTGCAATGTCCAGGGCACTTCCATCGCGCAAAATGATTTGCTGCATCTCCTCAGAGATGGGCATAACTTGGTAAATGCCGACACGCCCTTTGTAGCCGTTGTTGCAAGCATTGCAGCCAACCGCCTTGTAAAGCACCCAAGAGCCATCAAGCTGCTCTTCTTCGTAGCCCGCTTCTCTCAATGCTTCAACAGGCACGTCGTGTGGCTGTTTGCACTGCGGACACAGGCGACGTGTCAAACGCTGTGCCGTAATCAATATCACGCTCGATGCAATATTGAAGGGCGCAATACCCATGTTACGCATGCGTGTGAGTGTGGTAGGTGCATCGTTGGTGTGCAAGGTTGATAGCACCAAATGCCCTGTCTGTGCGGCTTTTATGGAAATGTCTGCAGTTTCCAGGTCGCGAATTTCACCGACCATGATGACATCAGGATCTTGGCGCAAGAAGGACTTGAGCGCGGCCGCAAATGTCAGGCCTGCCTTTTCATTGACGTTGACTTGGTTGACCCCGGGCATATTGATTTCGGACGGATCTTCAGCCGTTGAAATGTTGACGCCAGGTTTATTGAGCAAGTTCAGGCAGCTGTAAAGCGACACAGTTTTGCCGGAACCCGTGGGGCCTGTGACCAAAATCATGCCGTAAGGCCGCTGGATGGCATCCATCAACCGTTTCTTTTCTTCCGCTTCATAACCCAGTGCGTCAATCCCCATCTTGGCGGTATTGGGGTCCAAGATGCGGATCACAATCTTTTCGCCAAACAAGGTAGGGAGCGTCGAGACACGAAAGTCAATGACGTGGTTGGCACCGACCTTGAGCTTCATGCGCCCGTCTTGGGGTACGCGTTTTTCGGAAATATCTAGGCGCGAAATGACTTTGATGCGCGAGGCCAGCTTCTCCTTGATCGCAATCGGAGGTGCTGCGATTTCGCGCAGTTCACCGTCGACTCGAAAACGTACACGGTAGGAGTGCTCGTAGGGTTCAAAGTGCAAGTCCGAAGCCCGCATATTGAAGGCATCCAGCAGCATCTTGTGCAGAAATTTGACGACGGGAGCGTCTTCAACTTCAGCTGCGCCAGTGTCTTTCTCTGCCGTGTCTTGGCTGTCTTTGATGTCGTCAAACTGAAAGTCACTGTCTGCGTTGAAGCTGTCCAGTGTTTCTGACACGCTTTTGGCAGAGGATTCAACCAAACGGATGAGCTTGTCATATTCCACAATGACCCAGTCCACTCCCAATTGGGCCGTGAACTTGATTTTTTCAGAGGCGTCTTTGTCTGAGGGGTCGGCGGTAGCCACAATCAACCGATTGCCGCGCTTGTGCAGAGGCAGCACCTTGTGCGCTGTGCACAGCTTGGCATCCAGCAAATCTTTGGGCAAACGCGTGCCATCGACCGTATTCAAATCGAGCAGCGGAGTGCTGAAGATCAGTGAAATTTGATAAGCCAGTTCAGCTGCGGACAAGTGTCCGCTCGCAATCAGCTGTGCCACAAAGCTGTTTTTATTGAGCGCTGCTTTGCGTGTTACATCTGCCGCAGTACTCTCGGTCAATTGACCCGCACTGACCAAGGCGCGGGCCAGACCAGCGAGCGGGGAAGATGAAGAGGAAGCAATAGATGGTGCGGCGTTCATGTGCCTAAGCAGGGAGGAGGGTTGTTCTGTACGCCATCATCTCTGATCAAAACGCAACTGTATAGATGCAAAAAGCCTGCACATGCAGGCTTTTTGCATCTATTTTGATGTGGTGGGCGTAAACGCTATGAATGTTCCACTAGCCGCACATCACGTGCGGCGTAGCAATAACTGCGATGCCAGCTGTTCCATGGCCTGCGTATAGGCATTCTGTGGCAGGCCTTTCAATGCATCCATTGCGCGTACGGCTTCGTCATGCGCAGCCTGTCGCGTTGCCTCAAGGGCGCCGGTGCTTTTTACAATACGCAAAATACTCTGCAATTGCTCGGTGGACCCTTGTTCAATCGCTTGGCGAATCATCAGTGAGTCTTGCGTACTGGCGCGCTGCATGGCGATGATGAGCGGCAAGGTGCATTTGCCTTCACGCAAATCATCACCCAGGTTTTTCCCCATTTCATGGGCGTCACCGTCATAGTCCAAGACGTCGTCAATGATCTGGAATGCGGTTCCCAGTGCTTGACCATAGGTAGCGCAGGCTGTTTCTACCTCAGGGGAGGCCTGGGCCAAGATGGCTGCAATTTGTGTGCTGGCCTCAAACAATTTGGCGGTCTTGGAGCGGATCACGTGCAAATAGCCCGCCTCATCCAGCGATGCGTCATGCGTATTGATCAGTTGCTGGACTTCACCCTCAGCAATGATGTTGGTGGCATCTGACAGTACCTGAAGGATGCGCATATTGCCAGCCTCCACCATCATCTGAAAAGACCGGGTGTGCAAAAAGTCGCCCACCAATACGCTGGCAGGGTTGCCAAACGATTCATTGGCAGTGGGGCGGCCACGGCGCAATGTGGAGGCGTCGACCACATCATCGTGCAGCAAAGTGGCGGTATGGATCAGCTCCACCACCGTCGCTAGCGCGTACTTGACGGGGTTGTGATCGCCCAAGGCGTTGCTCACCATCAGCAGCAATGCGGGGCGTAAGCGCTTGCCACCCGCTGCAATGATGTAGTGGGAGATCTGACCGATCAGGGGAACGCTGGTTGTCAATCGCTGGGCAATGACGCGATCCATCGCCTGCATGTCATCGGCAATCAGAGCGAGGGGATTGTTGGGGGTGTGATTTGCTGTAGTCAAAGTAATGCCACCAAGAGAGGGGCTGATTATAAGAAGAGCTGCCCGATGTCCTAGGGGTAAATAAGGTTGTCGCTTCGACAGCGAAAAGCGTTTGTGCGTACAATAGCCGGCTTCCGTGGAAATTCGTCTGCGGGACTCTCAGATTCGAAAGAGGTTTACATGTACGCGGTCATAAAAACCGGAGGCAAACAGTATCGTGTTGCCGCCGGCGAAAAAATCAAGGTAGAACAGATTGCTGCGGACGTAGGCCAGGAAATCGTGATCGACCAAGTTTTGGCAGTCGGCAACGGCGCGGAACTCAAGGTTGGCACACCCCTGGTGTCCGGCGCAACCGTGAAGGCAACGATTGTTGCCCACGGCAAGCACGACAAAGTGCGCATTTTCAAACTGCGCCGTCGCAAGCACTACGCTAAATCCCAAGGCCATCGTCAGCAGTTCACAGAACTGCAAATCGTGGCGATTGCTGCTTAATTCCGAAGGAGCTAAGTCATGGCACAGAAAAAAGGCGGCGGCTCTACGCGCAACGGACGTGATTCCAAGCCAAAAATGCTGGGTGTCAAGGCCTTTGGTGGCGAACTGATCAGCGCAGGCTCGATCATTGTTCGTCAACGTGGCACTAAGTTCCACCCCGGCACCAACGTCGGTATTGGCAAGGATCACACCTTGTTTGCTCTGGTAGAGGGCCACGTGTCTTTTGACACCAAGGGCGCTTTGTCGAAGCACACTGTCAGCATCACGCCCGCTGCCTAAGCGTCGCGTTCACTGACTCCAGTAAAGCCCCGACTTGTCGGGGCTTTACTGTTTAAGGGGTTATGCAAGCCCCGTACTGCATGCCAAGCGCACGCTTGGCTTATGCTTTGCCGGCACTCTTGGTGCTGGTCTACTAATGAATTACGGGATGCCCCATGAAGTTCGTCGATGAAGCCTATATTGAAATTGCCGCCGGTGATGGCGGCAATGGTGCTGCTACGTTCCGGCACGAAAAATACAAGGAATTCGGCGGACCTGACGGTGGCGATGGCGGCCGTGGTGGTCACGTCTATGCCGTGGCAGATGTCAATCTGAATACCTTGATTGACTACCGTTACTCGCGCCGTCACGACGCGGAGCGCGGTGAGAATGGCTCGGGCAACGACATGTTTGGCGCCGCAGGCAAGGACATTACGCTGCGTTTGCCTGTGGGCACGATTTTGTCGGACCAAGAAACGGGTGAAGTCCTGTTTGAGCTGCTGACACCTGGTGAAAAGATTGTGCTGGCCAAGGGTGGCGATGGTGGTTTTGGCAACTTGCGCTTTAAGAGTGCGGTGAACCGTGCACCACGTCAAAAGACGCCAGGTCGTCTGGGAGAACGCTTCGCGCTGAAGCTGGAATTGAAGGTGCTGGCTGATGTGGGCTTGCTGGGCATGCCCAATGCGGGCAAATCCACGTTCATCTCTTCGGTCTCGAATGCACGCCCGAAAATTGCGGATTACCCCTTCACCACCTTGCACCCCAACTTGGGTGTGGTGCGTGTAGCGGCCGAGCAAAGCTTTGTGATTGCTGACATTCCGGGCTTGATTGAAGGTGCCTCGGAAGGTGCAGGCTTGGGTCACCAGTTTTTGCGCCACCTGCAGCGCACACGCTTGCTGCTGCATATTGTGGACATGGCTCCGTTTGATGAGGGTGTAGACCCTGTCGAGCAGGCCAAGGCCATCGTGCAGGAGCTGAAAAAGTACGACGACGAGTTGTACAACAAGCCGCGTTGGCTGGTGCTCAACAAGATGGACATGGTGCCTGCCGAAGAGCGTGCGGCCAAGGTCAAGGACTTCGTCAAGCGCTTCAAGTGGAAAGGTCCGGTTTATGAAATCTCGGCCTTGGCACGTGAAGGCACAGACCAGTTGATCAAGGATATCTACAAGCACGTGCAGGTAGTGCAAAAGGCCGAACAGCCGCAAGAAGCAGAGTACGATCCACGCTTTGCTGGCCAAGCGCCAGATTAAAAGCACATCTGCTTCTTGATTAATAGCTGCTAGCGCTTTATTTATAAGGGCTAGAGGCCTGAAAAGCTCTCAATCATGTCTTCCCGTGTTTTGCAAGATGCGCGCCGCATTGTCGTCAAGGTCGGCTCCAGTTTGGTGACCAATGAGGGGCGCGGCCTCGATGAGACGGCCATTGAAGAATGGTCACGCCAACTGGCAGCCTTGGTGCATGGGGAAGATGGTGTTCGCCGCGAGGTGATCATGGTCTCCAGCGGCGCGGTGGCAGAAGGCATGAAGCGCTTGGGCTGGGCCACGCGCCCCAAAGAAATCCATGAATTGCAGGCGGCTGCAGCCGTGGGCCAAATGGGCTTGGTGCAGATGTACGAAACCAAGCTGCGCACCTACAACGTGGGCAGTGCCCAAGTGTTGCTGACGCACGCCGATCTGGCCGACCGCGAGCGTTATCTCAACGCACGCTCCACATTACTGACATTGCTGCAGTTGGGTGTGGTGCCGGTGATCAACGAAAACGACACCGTGGTCAACGATGAGATCAAGTTTGGCGACAACGACACCTTGGGCGCCCTGGTGGCTAATTTGGTGGATGCCGATGCTTTGGTCATCTTGACCGACCAAAAAGGCCTGTACACCGCAGATCCGCGCAGCAACCCCGAAGCCCAGTTTGTGCACGAAGCGCAAGCGGGGGATTTGGCACTGGAAGCCATGGCGGGCGGTGCTGGCTCCAGCATTGGCAAGGGCGGCATGTTGACCAAGATTTTGGCGGCCAAGCGTGCGGCAGGTTCCGGCGCTTCGACCGTGATTGCATGGGGCCGTGAGCACGATGTGCTGCTGCGCCTGACGCGCGGCGAAGCGATTGGGACCTTGCTGATTGCGCCGACTCAGAAAAACCAGGCGCGCAAGCAGTGGATGATGGACCACCTGCAGCTGCATGGCGCCGTCACCATTGATGCGGGCGCTGCCGCCAAACTGCGTGATGAAGGCAAAAGTCTGCTGCCCGTAGGTATGGTGGCGGTAGACGGTGATTTTTCACGCGGTGATGTGATTGCGGTACGCGATGCCCAAGGCTTGGAAGTGGCCCGCGGCTTGGCCAACTATTCCAGCTCTGAAGCACGCTTGCTGTGCCGACACGCCTCATCGGAAGTGGAGCAGTTGCTGGGTTACCGGGGCGAACCAGAAATGGTGCACCGGGATAATATGGTGGTGCTGCATTAAGTGCAGCACTAAGTTCTGTACGCAGAACCTGCACAGTTAAAAAAATCCCGCTGCGCTGTAAAGCGAGCGGGATTTTTTTTGAATCAGCGGTGATTGGTATCGCTTTGTGGGTCGGGATCAAAACTGGCGCCAGGTGGTAATTCCATGCCAGGGTTTTGAATCAATCCGTGGCTGCGCAGCATGGGTGAAGGTCGCTGTGCGGCGGCAGGGGCTTCCGGCTGGCCATCGCGTGGCCGCATGCCGCTGCGCAGAAACCGGTTGCGCTGCAGTTCAGCGCGTGGAATGTAGCGGGCCAACTCAGTCAGCGCCATTTCATACACACCGCGCTTGAATTCGACCACCACATCCAGCGGTACCCAGTAGTCATTCCAGCGCCAAGCATCAAACTCTGGATGGTCGGTGGCACGCAGGTTCAAATCCCAGTCCTGGCCGAGGAGTTGGAGTAAAAACCAGATTTGCTTCTGGCCTTTGTAATGGCCTCGCGCATCGCGACGTATGTAACGATCCGGCACCTCGTAGCGCAACCAGTCCCTTGTTCTTGCAACCACGCGTACGTGGTCGGGCATCAGACCCACCTCTTCATGCAGTTCCCGAAACATGGCTTGTTCGGGTGTTTCTCCCCGATCAATGCCGCCTTGCGGGAATTGCCAGCTGTGGGTACGAATTCTTTTGCCCCAGAACACCTGGTTTTTCTGGTTGAGCAGGATGATGCCGACGTTCGGGCGAAATCCGTCCCGGTCAAGCATAATCGAACCCCAATTTTCTATATTGCGTTCATTATGCACGGCAGTCTGGGCCTAGCCAAACTGCCGCGGCTTTATCCCACGCGCTCCCGCTCATGAAAGCTTCTCAATTTCTTATCTCCACCCTCAAAGAAGCTCCGGCAGATGCTGAAGTGGTCAGCCACAAGCTCATGACTCGGGCTGGCATGATCAAAAAATTGGGTGCTGGTATCTACAACTACATGCCCATGGGCCTGCGTGTGATTCGCAAGGTTGAGGCGATCGTGCGTGAAGAAATGAACCGCGCCGGTGGCATTGAAGTGACCATGCCCGTGGTGCAACCTGCAGAGCTGTGGGAAGAAACCGGCCGCTTCGAAAAAATGGGTCCGGAGTTGCTGCGCATCAAAGACCGCCATGGCCGCGACTTCATCGTCCAGCCTACGTCTGAGGAAGTGGTGACCGATATCGCCCGCCAAGAGTTCAAGAGCTACAAGCAGTTGCCCAAGAACCTCTACCAGATTCAGACCAAGTTCCGTGACGAGCGCCGTCCCCGTTTTGGTCTGATGCGTGGCCGCGAATTCATCATGAAGGATGCTTACTCCTTCGACAAAGACCGCGATACCGCGCAGATCAGCTACCAGACCATGCGCGAAGCCTACAAGCGCATTTTTGACCGCTTTGGCCTGCAGTACCGCGCTGTGCGTGCGGACTCGGGTGCCATCGGTGGTGACCTGAGCGAAGAGTTTCAGGTGATCGCTTCGACGGGTGAAGACGCCATCGTCTACTGCCCACAGAGCGACTACGCTGCCAATATTGAAAAGGCCGAAAGCTTGGCGCCTGCCAGCCCCCGTCCTGCCGCAGCCAAGGCCATGGAAAAAGTGGCGACACCGGGCAATAGCACCTGCGAAGCCGTTGCAGCGCAACTGGGTCTGCCCTTGAGCCAAACCGTGAAGTCGTTGGTGCTGGCGACGGATGAGACCAACGAGCACGGTGAAATTGTGAAAAGCCAAGTCTGGTTGCTGCTGCTGCGCGGTGACCATGACATGAACGAAATCAAGGCCGGCAAGGTCGAGGGTTTGGCCAATTTCCGTTTTGCTACGGTGGGCGAAATCGAAGCGCACTTTGGCTGCCAGCCCGGTTATCTGGGGCCCATCAACCTGCAGCAGCCTGTGAAGCTGGTGGTCGACCGTGAAGTGGCCGTGATGGCCGACTGGGTGTGCGGGGCCAACGAGGTTGATTTCCACATCACCGGCGTGAACTTTGGACGTGACCTGCCAGAACCCGATCTGATTGCTGATTTGCGCAATGTGGTGGCCGGTGATCTGTCGCCCGATGGCGCGGGTGAGCTGGCGATTGAGCGCGGCATTGAGATTGGCCATGTGTTCTATCTGGGCACCAAGTACTCGCAAGCCATGAATGCCACCTTCCTGGGTGACAACGGCAAGCCGCAGCACTTTGAAATGGGTTGCTACGGCATTGGTGTGACGCGTCTGCCTGCTGCCGCTGTAGAGCAAAACCACGACGAGCGCGGCATGATCTGGCCCGATGCGATTGCGCCGTTCACCGTGGTGATTTGCCCGATTGGCATGGGCCGCAGCGAAGCCGTGAAGGAAGAAGCCTTCAAGCTGTATGAGGCGCTGCTGGCTTTGGGCGTGGATGTGATCTTGGATGACCGTGACGAGCGCCCCGGTGCCATGCTGGCCGACTGGGAGCTGATTGGCGTGCCACACCGTGTGGTGCTGGGTGACCGTGGTTTGAAGGAGGGTGTGGTGGAATACCAGGCACGCCGCGATACCGAGGCTACCAAGATCGCTCCTGCCGATGTGCTGGCGCACCTGAAGGGCAAGCTGGGCTTGCACTAAGTCACAGCATAGGTAAAAAGGCAGCTTCGGCTGCCTTTTTTATGACATCCGCACCACGGTGCTTGCGCCACACTGGTACATCCACTTAATCGATTGGTTCTTCCTCCGACATGTCTTTGTTCGTCCCGTCCCTGGATCTGACACGCCGCAGCTGCTTGGCTGCAGGCGCTGCGTGGGCTTTGGGGTGGACAGGCGCAGCGCAAGCCGGGGCGCAGCTGGAAGAGCCCTTGGCCGATGCCGTGCGCAGTGCCTTAAGTGCGGCGGTGAGTGATTTGGCACCGCCAGAGCCGCTGTTTGCCTCGACCGATGCACGCATCGAGTACCTGCGCTGGCTGACCACCATGAGCGACAGGCTGCAACGCCGCAAGCCCGACTGGGAGGTGCGCCGCGATTTTCTGCAGACCGTGTGGTACGAGTCCAAGCGCGCGGGGTTGGAAGTGTCTTTGGTGCTGGGGTTGATTCAGGTGGAGAGCGGGTTTCGCAAATTCGCGGTCTCGGTGGCGGGCGCGCGTGGCTACATGCAAATCATGCCGTTTTGGACGCGCGTGATTGGCGATGGCGATGCGGGCAAGCTGTTTCACATGCAGACCAATGTGCGTTTTGGCTGCGTGATTTTGCGCCACTATCTGGAGCGTGAGCGCGGTGACTTGTTCATGGCGCTGGGGCGTTACAACGGCAGCCGAGGCAAAGACAAATACCCGAATCTGGTGCTGGGCGCACAAAAGCAATGGCTGCTGAATACCAGTGCGTTGCGCAAGGTGTAAGCAGCATTAGTGAGCAGATAGCGCTTAAAAATAAAGGACTTCAGATAGTTTGTTATCTGAAGTCCTTTTGCATACTGCGCAAGCAGCTATCTTTTATGTGGCAATTTTACGGCACGCTGGGCGTGCTGCTGGCGGCTTTCTCTGGTGCCACGTGGGGCAGCGTGGGCACATGCGCTGCTGGTGGTGCAGGTGGCGTCGGTGGTGCTTCGGGTGCAGACTTGGGTAAGCTGCTCATGGCTGGTTCGGTGGCTGCCACAGCAGCTACCGCCGACAGGGAAGAGGCAGGGTTGGCCAGCAAATGGCCGCTTTTGTCGGTGTCTTGCAGGCGCGAGACCAGCACCTGGTCAATGCGGTAGCTGTCCACGTCCATTACCTCAAAGCGGTAGCCAGCCCAGTTCACACTGTCGGTGCGACGGGGGATGCGGCGCAGCATGAACATGAGGAAGCCCGCCAGCGTTTCGTACTCTTCTTCGTTGGGCAGCTCTTCGAGATCCAGCGCGCGCATCACATCGTCGATTGGCGTAATACCGTCAATCAGCCATGAGTCTTCATCGCGGCGCACGATCAGGTCTTCATCATCCGGCGAGACCAAATCGCCCATCACTGTGCTCATCACATCGTTCAGCGTAACCACGCCCACCACCAGGCTGTACTCGTTGAGGATGACGGCAAAGTCTTCGTGCACCTGTTGGAACTGGTCCAGCACCTCGGCCAGCGTCAGTTTTTCAGGCACCACCAGCACGCGGTGCAGCAGGCTGTCGTCCATCAGCGAGATGGGCAGGTTGTTGAGCACGCGCTGGAACAAATCCTTGGCATCCACGTAGCCCACGATGTGGTCGATGTCGCCATCGCACACAGGGTAGGTGGAGAAAGGCTCTTCGGCAATGCGGGCGCGGATGACGTGGTCGGGGTCGTCGCGCAGAAAGTAGGCAATGCGGTCACGCTGCGTCATGGCCGAGGCCACGGTGCTCGTATCCAGCTCAAAGATGTTGGCAATCGCCTGCTGCTCGCGCGCGGCCAGCACCCCGGCGCGTGCGCCGGCTTCGGTCATGGCCAGAATGTCGTCCGAGGTGATGCGTTCGTCACGCTTGTCGGGCAGACCCAGCAGGCGAATGACGGCATCGGTGATGCGCCCATAAAACCACACCACGGGTTTGAAGGCGGTGATGCACAGTTGCATAGGGCCAAGCACGCGCAGCAGCAAGGCCTCGGGCTCGACCATGCTCAGGCGGCGCGGCAGCAAGTCCGCAAACAAAATGAACAGCGAGGTGATGATGAAGAACGACAGCACCGAGCCCAGGCTGAAGGCGGTGCTCTCCGGCATCCACAGCATCAAAAGACCGCCGAGCGCGTTGCTCATGGCGCTTTCACCCACGATACCGCCCAGAATGGCGATGGCGTTCTGGCCCACTTGCACCACGGTGAAGTAATCACCGGGTTGCTCTTGCAGCTGGATGGCTTTTTCAGCGCGGGGGTCACCTTCGTCGGCCATCTGGCGCAGGCGCAGACGGCGGGAAGCGGCCAAGGAAATCTCGGCAACGGCAACGAAGGCACTGGCCGTAATCAGCAGTGCAATGATGAGCAGGCTTTGGGTGAGAGTCATAAGTCAGTGGGGTGGCGGGTGACGGCCGTGGGTCACCAGGGTGCATGCCTCCTTCGCATGCGGGCATAGGCGCTGTCTTGTGCCGCTGCCAGGCGGCCAAGAACGAAAAAACCGCCCCACAGGGCGGTTTCAGATAAAGCAGGGGCCATGCCAGCCAAACTGGTCATTGGGGTTGGCATGGTGCCCGCGGTGAGCATGCAGTCTTAGGCTTCGCCGTCGATGACTTGCTTGAGCTCACCGGATTCGTACATCTCCATCATGATGTCGGAGCCGCCGATGAATTCGCCCTTGATGTACAGCTGGGGAATGGTGGGCCAGTTGCTGTAATCCTTGATGCCTTGGCGAATCTCCTGGTCTTCCAGCACATTCACGGTGGCAATCGCCTTGGGGTCGACACCGCAGGCCTTCAAAATTTGGATGGCACGGCCCGAGAAACCGCACATGGGAAAGCTGGCGCTGCCCTTCATGAACAGCAGGATGTCGTTGTTCTTGACCAGTTGGTCGATGCGTTGTTGGGTGTCGTTCATGGAGTTCTCCTTGCAGGGGAGCCGGTGTTGTCCACACCTGGCAATGCCTGTGATTATTTCACTGTCTGGCCACAATTGGCACTTTCCGGGATTTGTCCGCCGGTGCAACGGTCCATCCCAGCCAAATCCTGGCGGCTGTGCACCTGTGCAAAGCCTGCATCGCGCAGCAGTTGCTGCACAGGCTGCGATTGGTCCCAGCCGTGTTCCAGCAGCAGCCAGCCCCCGGTTTTCAGGTGGGCGGGGCTTTGCGCAATGATGGCGCGGATGTCCTCCAGCCCATCGGCACCGCTGGTCAGCGCATGGCGCGGTTCGTGGCGCAGGGCGGGCATGTGGGCGTCGTCTTCGCGGATGTAGGGCGGGTTGCTGGCGATGACATCAAACACGCCGTTCACCTGCTCAAGCCACGACGATTGCACAAACTGCACAGGCAGCTGCAACTGCCGGGCGTTGGCAGAAGCCACATCCAGTGCATCTTGGCTGAAGTCCACTGCCGTCATCGTGGCATCGGTGCGCTGGCTCTGGATGGCCAAGGCAATCGCGCCGCTGCCGGTGCCCAAATCCAAGATGGCGGGTGAAAGCGTTTTTTCAACCACATCCAGCACCCATTCAACCAGCGTCTCTGTGTCGGGGCGCGGGTCCAGCACGCGGGCGTCCACCTGCAGCGGTAAACCGAAAAATTCTTTGCAGCCCGTCAGGTATGCCACCGGCACGCCATCAAGCCGTTGCGCGCACAGCGCTTGAAATTGCGTGTGCTGTGCGGGCGTGAGTACATCGCTGTCGTGCGTCAGCAACCATGCACGCCCGGCATGTGGCTGCCCCAGCACATGCAGCAGCAGTATTTGCGCGTCAATGCGTTCCATGCCCTGGTGGTGGGCGTGGAGCAAGGCTTGCTGCAGGGTGTGCGGTGTATTCACTTTAGATAGCTGTTGGCGTTGATGAGGTAAGGGCTGAAGGCTGTTTTGTCTATGATTTCACAGCCTGCAATTAACGGATGCGTTGCAGCAACGGTATAGCGCTTAACGATCCATCCGCAGCGCGATGGTTGTCACCTTGGCAGGGCAGACGTGGCACCGCCGCGTAGAGCGCGTTCCCTGTGTCAGGCGTTCACTTCCAGCTCGGCCAGCAGTTCGGCCTCGCGGGCTTGCTTCAAGGCCTCAATCACGTCGCCCAGGTCACCTTCCATGATGTTGAGCAGTTTGTACAGCGTCAGGTTGATGCGGTGGTCGGTCAAACGGCCCTGCGGGAAGTTGTAGGTACGGATGCGGTCCGAGCGGTCGCCCGAGCCAATCAGGCCCTTGCGCAGCGCGGCTTCTTTGGCTTCGCGCTCCTTGCGTTCTTTTTCCTGAATGCGTGCCTGCAGCACTTGCAGGGCCTTGGCCTTGTTGCTGTGCTGGCTGCGGCCGTCTTGGCACTCGGCCACAATGCCCGTGGGCAAGTGCACCACGCGCACGGCGGAGTCGGTCTTGTTGATGTGCTGACCACCCGCACCGCTTGCGCGGAAGGTGTCAATGCGCAAATCGGCTGGGTTGAGTGTGATGGCCACGGTTTCGTCGGGCTCGGGCATTACGGCCACGGTGCAGGCGCTGGTGTGGATGCGGCCCTGCGTTTCAGTGGCCGGCACGCGCTGTACGCGGTGGCCACCCGATTCAAAGCGCAGCGCGCCATAGGCGTTTTCGCCTTCAATGCGCAGCACCACTTCTTTGTAGCCGCCAATTTCGCTTTCGTTGGCGCTCATCACTTCCACTTTCCAGCCCACGTTGTTGGCGTAGCGGGTGTACATGCGCGCCAGGTCTGCGGCAAACAGGGCCGATTCATCACCACCCGTGCCCGCGCGGATTTCCAGGTAGGCGGGGCGTTCATCGTCCGGGTCTTTGGGCAGCAGCAGGCGCTGCAGCTCGTCTTCCAGCTTGATCAGTTCTTGCTCGCCTGCCGTGATTTCATCACGCGCCATCTCGGCCATGTCGGGGTCGTCCAGCATCTCGCGGGCGGTGGCCATGTCGGCCTCGCACTGCAGATAGCGCTGGTAGCGCCCGGCCACTGCGGTCACATCGGCGTGCTCGCGCGAGATGGCGCGGTACTTTTGCATGTCGCCCATGATGTCTTCACGCGACAGCAGAAAGTCCAGTTCTTCAAGGCGCTGGGCATAGCGCTCCAATTGGGTGCGCAGGAATGGTTTCATGGTCAGTCTGAGAAAGTGTTTGCTACATGAAAAGTAGCTGGTAGCGCTTGTTGCATAAGCGCTAGAGGCTGATTTGGCGATGAAAGCCGAGCAGGAGCAGCGCTAACGCTGACCGGGCTTGCCGGGGCGCAGAAACAGCTTGGAAACAGTATCAACCGTCTGGGCGCGCTCTTCGGGCGAGCCTTTGTGCAGGGCCGACAAGGTGCCATGCATCATTTTCTGGGTCAGGCCGCGCGTCAGCGCTTCCAGCACGGCGTCCATGTCTTCGCCCTTGGCCAGCAGCTTTTTGGCGCGGTTGATTTCAGCCATGCGCCATTCATCGGTCTGGGCGTTGAGCTGCTGAATCAGCGGCACCACGCCGCCTTGGGCACGCTGGTTGAGCCACTGCATAAAGTTCAGCACACCTGCGTCAATGATGGTTTCTGCCTGCTCCACGGTGGCTTGTCGCTGGGCTTGCGCCGTGCGCACCACGGTGGCCAGATCGTCGACGGTGTACAGGTAGGCGTCGCGCAGGTCTTTGACCTCGGGTTCAATGTCACGCGGCACGGCCAAGTCCACCATGAACATGGGGCGGTGTTTGCGTTTTTTGAGTGCACGCTCAATCGCACCTAAACCAATGATGGGCAGCGTAGAGGCCGTGCAACTGATGATGGCGTCGTACTCGTGCAGGTGCTCGGGAATTTCGGACAAAGGCATCACGCTGGCGCCAAAGCGCGCGGCCAGCTTTTCACCGCGCTCCATGGTGCGGTTGGCAATCGTGATGTGGGTCGGATTCTTCGCCGCAAAGTGCGTGGTGGCCAGCTCAATCATCTCGCCCGCGCCGACAAACAGAATGCGAATTTGGCTCAGGTCTTCAAACAACTGGCCGGCCAGGCGCACGGCCGCGGCGGCCATGGAAATCGAATGCTCGCCAATTTCGGTGGACGAGCGCACCTCTTTGGCCACGGCAAAGCTGCGTTGAAACAGCTGGTTCAGCGTAGAGCCCAATGCACCGGCTTCTTCTGCGGCACGCACGGCGTTCTTCATCTGGCCCAAAATTTGGGTTTCGCCCAGCACCATGGAATCCAGACCCGAAGCCACGCGGAACGCATGGCGGGCCACGGAGCCTTCTTCCAGCAGATACGAGTGCGAACGCAACACGTCGGCACTGACGCCGCCCGAATGCGCCAGCCAGCCCAGCGTGTGATCCAGTGCCGGGGCGCCTGCGGCACAGTAAATCTCGGTGCGGTTGCAGGTGGAGAGAATGGCAGTTTCCACCTCGGGGTGGCGGGTGGCGCTGCTGAGCGAATCCCGCAGGCCGTGCAGCGTGGGCGCGATTTGGTCAATCGCAAACGCGAAACGGCCCCGTAAATCTAACGGTGCCGTGTTGTGATTGATGCCGAGTGCCCAGACTGCCATAGTCGCTAATTATAAAATTGCTGGCTGCTTTGTGTTGTCCTGTAGGGCAAAGCCTTGATCTGTGTCATTTCTATGCCCATCCTTGACTTTCTCAATCATCTGCTCAATTTTGCGGCACCCGCTGGTTTTCTGGCACTGCTGCTGGCGGGCGGAGCCCGTCTGGTCTGGCGCAAGAAGGCGCATTTGCTGCCTTGGTACCACATGGCCAGTGTCAACTTCTTGCTGGGTATTTTGGTGATGGCGCTGGGCTTGGTGCTTACTGGGCAAGATGGCCGCATGGGCACTTATGCTGTGCTGGTGCTGGCCCTGTCCACGTGCCAGTGGCTGATGTCACAAGGCTGGCGCGCGTAGCCATTCCCGTTGGTTTTGGAGCGGTGCGCTGCGTCTCGCAACGTTTCAGCGCTGTCATCTTTGCTGCGCAATGCAAGCGCGCAGGCGCTAGTTCAAGATGAAGGCAATGCCTCCCAATTGCGATGTAAGTGTTGGTTTTTTGTGCAAAAAACACCAAATGCTGTCAATAGACAAATATCAATAAAATGTAAAAAACGTCTAGGCGCATTACACGTGGCTGCAGTCTGCAGCCCGTTTCTTTTCCAGGAAAGATTGGCATGAAGTTTCGCACCCGAATTTTGCTGCTGTGCAGCGCAGCCCTGCTGGGGTTGGTGGTTCTGTCCCTGGTGTCGCTGAGCACACTGCACCGCAATCTGTTGCAACAGCGCACCACCGAATTGAGCAATCTGGTGCTGCTGGCCCATGCGGCTGCGCAAAAAGCGTATGACCAGGAAAAGGCCGGCACGCTGACGAAGGAAGAGGCCCTGGCACAAGCGAAGCGCGCGATTGGCAGTTTTCACAAAGAAGACAAGTACTTTTTTGTGCGCGGTTATACGGACGATGTGAACTATGTGCACCCCAACCCCAAGCGCATTGGCATCGTGGATGCCAACGTGGGCAAGGCCGCCGGTGAGCGTTACCGCGCTGCGCTGGCGGGTACGCAGATTGGCACCGTCATGGCCAAGGGCACACGCCCCGGTGTGAAAGAAGAGGTGGACAAGCTGTACGCCATCGTCAAGTTTGAACCGTGGGACTGGATCATTGGCTACGGCGACTATGTGGATGACATTGAAGAGACCTTCTGGCGCAGCGCAGCGGTGCTGATCACCATCAGCGCATTGCTGACGCTGGTGATTGCCACACTGGCTTGGGGCATGTTGCGCGCCTTGGCCCGCCAACTGGGTGGGGAGCCGCAATACACCGCCGAGGTGGTGCAGCAGATTGCCGAAGGCAACCTCAGCATTGACGTGCACACCCGCCCCGGCGATGAAACCAGCTTGCTGCATGCCGTACGCCTGATGCGCGACAAGCTGACCGTGATGGTGGGGCAGGTGCGCGACAGCACACAGTCCATCACCACGGCTTCGGCAGAGATTGCCGCGGGCAACCACGACCTGTCCAGCCGCACCGAGAACCAAGCCAGCGCGCTGGAAGAGACGGCGGCATCTATGGAGCAGCTGGGTTCTACCGTGCGCCAGAACGCCGACAACGCCCGCGCTGCCAATCAGTTGGCGGTGAATGCATCGCAAGTGGCCGAGCAAGGTGGCTCTGTGGTGGCCGAGGTGGTAGACACCATGAAGGGCATCAACGAGGCCAGCAGCAAGATTGCCGACATCATTGGCGTGATCGATGGCATCGCTTTCCAGACCAATATCTTGGCGCTGAACGCGGCCGTGGAAGCGGCCCGTGCCGGTGAGCATGGCCGTGGTTTTGCCGTGGTGGCCAGCGAAGTGCGCGCACTGGCCGGTCGCAGTGCCGATGCGGCCAAGGAGATCAAGTCGTTGATCACGGCCAGCGTGTCGCGTGCCGAGCAAGGCTCGGAACTGGCCGACAAGGCGGGTACGACCATGGCCGAGGTGGTGTCCTCGATCCGCCGTGTGACGGACATCGTGGGGGAGATCAGTGCGGCTTCGCAGGAACAAAGCCAAGGCGTGGCGCAGGTGGGTGAAGCGATCACGCAGATCGACCATGTGACGCAGCAGAACGCAGCGTTGGTGGAAGAGATGGCGGCTGCAGCCAGCAGCCTCAGCACGCAGGCGCACGATCTGGCGGATGCCATGTCGGTCTTCCGATTGGTCCAAAACGCCAGCCACAGCCCTTTGGCCGCCAGCGTAGCGGCCGTGGCCCGTCGCCCTGCGGCACCAGCCCCTGTGGCGGCAAAGCCTGCTGCTGCAGCTGTCGTCGACAAACCTGTGGCAACGCGCAAGAGCGCGGCACCCGTTGCTGGCGCTGTGACGCCTGCGGCGCTGCCAGCGGCCAAGCCCAAACCAGCGGCGGCAGGGCAGGAAGACGACTGGGAGTCGTTTTAAGCAATGGGTGGCTTGCGCCATGGCTATTTAGCGTGGCGCAGCTTGGTGAACGTCATCTGCTGGCGCAAACCTAGACTGCAGGCCCCCGCGCGACGGGCTTGCAGCGAAGGCCTAGGCAGCACTTTGGGCGCACTGGGATGTGAGCGAAAAGTTATTCTTCAACTCATGCTCCAGCCTCTGCCATACGCAAAAAAGGCCTTCCAGTGATGGAAGGCCTTTTGTATTTCAGGAGCGCTTGGTGTAGGTTATTCAAGCACTTCAGAATGTTTCGTAGCTGAAGTCGGCATATTGACTGCGCAGATAGCTCATTTTTTAATGAAAAGCCGTTGGTGCAGTTTTCGATCAACCGCTTTGCTGCGGCCCATGCAAGCTGGATTGCCTGCGGCTTCATACCTTGTCTTGGCCGCCCATCCTGCAATGGATCGGGCCGTTTGCACGACTTTAGGGTGCGTGGTGACCCGGCGGTTACGCCGGGCTGAACAGATCGACGCGGTCGGTGATGATGCCGTCGGTGTTCAGGTCGATCAGGCGTTGTGCGGCCCATTCGTCGTTCACGGTGTAGCTGCTGCAGCGCAGGCCTGCGCCGTGCACCTTGGCCACCAGATCAGCGTTCCACAGCGCATGGTTAAGCACCATGGCGCTGCAGCCTAAGCCTAAGGCCACTTGCACATCGGCATCGCCGGTGCCCTCGGCCAATTTGTCTACCAGCAGGCCGCGCGGGATGTGCGGGGCCACGTCCTTAGCGCCCTTCAAGGCATCGGGTTTGAAGGAGGTGAACAGGGGTTGCACGATGTCTTGTGGCCAGATGCGTTGCATCAACGCCCCGCAGGCGCGGCCCGTGGCTTCTTCTTCACCGGGTGTGGGCTTGATTTCTACGTTCAGAAACAGACGGTTGGCCAGGCACCAGCGTGCCAAGGCTTCGAGCGTGGGCAGGGCTTCGCCCGCAAAAGCGCGGGAATGCCAGCTGCCAGCATCCAGCTGGGCAATGTCGCCCAGCGTCAGCGCGCCGCCAATCCCGTGGCCGTTGGTGGTGCGCTCCAGCGTGGCGTCGTGCAGCAAAAACAAGATGCCGTCTTTGGACAGCTTGGCATCGCACTCAAACATGCGGTAGCCGTGGGCTGCGCCCAGGCGGAACGCGCTCATGGTGTTTTCAGGGGCCAGCTTGCCAGCGCCGCGGTGGGCCACCCACAGGGGGTAGGGCCAGGTTGCCAGGGAGGTCATTCGACAGGTTCTCCAAATTTCAGCAGGTTGCCATGGGGGTCCAGCACATACAGCTCACGCATGCCCCATTCACGTTCTTGGGGTGCGGGCAGTGGCAAGCCATTCTGGGAAAATTCAGCATGCAGTGCGCGGGTGTTGGCACGCACGTAGCAGGCGCTGTTGCGTGGCAGCTCTGGGTTGTCGCAAGGCCAGAAATGCAGCTCGCAGCCGTCGCGCGCCACGATCAGGTACGCGTCCATGCGCAGCAGCACGGCAAAACCCAGTCGCTGCACGTAGAACGCCTCGCTCTCCCCCAGGTGCAAAGAGGGCAGAACGGGGACCGTGGATTGAATCAGGGGTGCAGTCATGGGGCACAGCATGCAAAAGGGCCGATCGCCAGAGACGTCGGCCCTTGAAGGGGTCAGCGCTTAGATGCGCTTGCCGGTTTCGGCGTTGAACCAGTGCAGTCGGTCATCACGGGCCGAGATGCGGGCGGTTTCGCCGGGTTTGGGGTAAGGTTTGCCTTCTTCCACGCGCACCGTCACGCTGTCACCGTGCACCTTGCCGTACAGCAGGCGCTCGGCGCCCAGCAGTTCGACAGTTTCTACCTGGAATTCCCAGCCGCCTTCGCTCACCAGATCGATGTGCTCAGGGCGGATACCCATGATCTGGCCTGCTTTGGCGCCAGGGGCTTTTTCCAGCAGGTTCATGGGGGGCGAACCGATGAAGCTGGCCACAAAGGTGGAGGCAGGCGTGTGGTAGACCTCTTCGGGGGTGCCGAATTGCTCCACGTTACCGCCGTTCATCACCACCATGCGCTGGGCCAGCGTCATGGCTTCCACCTGGTCGTGCGTGACGAACAGGCTGGTAATGCCCAGTTCAGCGTGCAGCTTCTGGATTTCGATGCGGGTCTGGCCGCGCAGCTTGGCATCCAGATTGGACAGGGGTTCGTCAAACAGAAATACCTGCGGCTGGCGCACGATGGCGCGGCCCATGGCAACGCGTTGGCGCTGTCCGCCCGACAGTTGGCGGGGTTTGCGGTCCAGCAGATGGCCCAGCTCCAGAATCTTGGCAGCCTTGTCCACGCGCTGCTTGATTTCGGCCTCTGGCACCTTGGCGAGCTTCAGGCCATAGGCCATGTTCTCGTAGTTGGTCATGTGCGGGTACAGCGCATAGTTCTGGAACACCATGGCGATGTTGCGCTTGGAAGGCTCCAGATCGTTGACCTTTTTGTCGCCAATCAGCAGATCACCACCGGTGATTTCTTCCAGGCCCGCAATCATGCGCAGCAGGGTGGACTTGCCACAGCCGGAGGGGCCGACCAGCACGATGAATTCGCCGTCCTGGATGTCGATGTTCACGCCGTGGATGACGGGTACGGCAGTCGCGCCTGTACCGTAACGCTTGACGATGTTCTTTAAAGAGATGGAAGCCATAACAGTATTTTGTTCAATCGGTCAAAAGAGGGTGGATGCAGCCAAGGGAGCGAGGATTACTTCTCGGTATCCACCAAGCCTTTGACAAACCACTTTTGCATCAGCATCACTACCGCAGTGGGGGGCAGCATGGCAACAATGGCAGTGGCCATCACAATGTTCCAGTCCACAGCGGCTTCACCGCCAGCCAGCATGCGCTTGATACCAATCACCACGGGGTACATGTCTTCTGAGGTGGTCATCAGCAGCGGCCACAGGTACTGGTTCCAGCCATAGATGAACTGGATCACGAACAGGGCTGCAATCGATGTCTTGGACAAGGGCACCAGAATGTCCTTGAAGAAGCGCATTGCGCCAGCACCGTCGATGCGCGCGGCTTCGACCAGTTCATCGGGAACGGTCAAGAAGAACTGGCGGAACAGGAAGGTGGCCGTGGCCGAGGCAATCAGCGGCAGCGACAGACCCGCATAGCTGTTGAGCAAGCCCAGATCTGCAACCACCTTGTAGGTGGGCAAAATCCGCACTTCAACTGGCAGCATCAGCGTCAAGAAGATGGCCCAGAAGCAAAACATCTTGAAGGGGAAGCGAAAGTACACGATCGCAAAAGCCGACAGCAACGAGATAGCGATCTTGCCGACCGTGATGATCATGGCCACCACAAAGCTGACCCACATCATGTGGACCACGTTGGTGTTGGAGCCCAGCTTGCCGGAGCCCAGCAGCGCTTCTTTGTAGTTTTCCCACATGTGCATGCCGGGCAGCAGGGGCATGGGGGACTGCACGATGGCATCGGCGGTATGGGTGGACGCTACAAACGCCAGATACAGCGGAAAGGCCACGATCGCAACGCCGATGATGAGCACGGCGTGCGAGAAGATATTGAGCCAGGGGTTGCGATCAACCATGGTTGGACTCCAGATTCACAAAAATCGAAGCTGCGCGAAAGTTAGTGCCAGACATTAGTACTGCACTTTCTTTTCGACGTAGCGGAACTGAATCACGGTGAGCACCACCACGATACACATCAAAATCACCGACTGGGCTGCGGAACCACCCAGATCCAGCGCCTTGAAGCCGTCTTGGTAGACCTTGTAGACCAGAATCGATGTCGATTGGCCAGGCCCGCCTTGGGTGGCTGCGTCAATGATGCCGAAGGTGTCAAAGAACGCGTAGACGATGTTGATCACCAGCAAGAAGAAGGTGGTGGGCGACAGCAGGGGCAACTGGATGTTCCAGAAACGGCGCCATGGGCCTGCACCATCAATCGAAGCCGCTTCAATCAGCGCTTTGGGAATGGACTGCAAGCCTGCCAGGAAGAACAGGAAGTTGTACGAAATCTGCTTCCACACCGATGCAATCACCACCAGCGCCATGGCCTGGTTGTCGTTCATCAGGTGGTTCCAGTCATAGCCCAGCTTGCCAAGGTAGTGCGTCACGACGCCAATCGATGGCGAAAACATGAACACCCACAGCACGCCAGCAATCACTGGCGCTACGGCGTAGGGCACGATCAGCAAGGTCTTGTAAACCATGGCGAATCGAATGATGCGATCCGCAAAGATGGCCAGCACCAGAGAAACGGCAATACCGATACCAGCTACCAGCACCGAGAACAGCGCGGTGCGTTGGAAAGACACCAGATAGGTGCCGTCGCTCAGCAAGTTGCGAAAGTTATCCAATCCCACCCACTCGGTAGAAAGGCCGAATGCATCTTCCATTTGGAACGATTGCAATACGGCTTGTCCAGCAGGCCAGAAGAAGAAAACAGCAATGATGAGCAACTGGGGCATGATCAATGCCCAAGGTAGCCATTGCGATCGGAAAAGTACGCGTTTTTCCATGATGGTCACAAAATAAAAAACCGCCGGAGCCCAGAAAAGCCGCGGAGGGGAGTGAGAGTCATCGAGTGGTGTTTTGCTTAAATCGCGTCAAAACGAATCAAGGCGAAACACTAGGTGTAATCGAATGTGCGCGTATTGTGCCTAGCAGACAGCCGCTGCGGCAAATACGCAGCGGCTGTACCGTGTAAGTCAGAAGGGTATTAGCCCTTCTGCGGAGGCGGATTACTTACCGCCGCTGGAACGCTCAAAGCGAGCCAACAGTTCGTCGCCACGCTTGACGATGCTGTCCAGGGCTTCCTTGCCAGTCTTCTTGCCCGACCATACTTGTTCGAGTTCTTCGTCCTCGATCGTACGGATCTGTACATAGTTACCCAGACGGATACCACGCGAGTTGTCGGTCACCTTGCGAATCATCTGGTTCACAGCAACGTCGGTGCCAGGGTTCTTTTGATAGAAGCCCGATTGTTCGGTCAGCTTGAACGACTCCATGGTCACAGGCAGGTAGCCCGTGCGCTGGTGCGAGGCGGCTTGCACTTCTGGCTTGGACAGGTATTCAAAGAACTTGGCAACGCCCTTGTATTCAGGGGCCTTCTTGCCAGCCATCACCCACAGCGAAGCGCCACCGATCACGGTGTTCTGAGGTGCGCCCTTCACGTCGTCGTAGTAAGGCAGCGGGGCCAGACCATAAGCGAACTTGGCATTCTTGGAGACATCACCGTAGAAGCCCGACGAAGTCTGGATCATGGCGCACTCGCCAGCCACAAAAGAGGCTTGCGAAGTCGAAGCACGGCCCTTGTAAACAAATTCACCGGCCTTGGCTGCAGCAGCCAGGTTGTCGATGTGCTTGACGTGCAGAGGCGAGTTGATCTTCAGGCGAGCCTTGTGACCATCTTTGCCCAGACCGTTTTGGTGGGTTGCGAACTCTACGTTGTGCCATGTCGAGAAGGACTCCAGCTGGGTCCAGCCTTGCCAGCCCAGTGTCATGGGGCAGCTGTGGCCCGATTCCTTCAGCTTCTTGGCAGCAGCGAACACTTCAGGCCAGGTCTTGGGCGCTTGTTCGGGGTTCAGGCCAGCCTTCTTGAAGGCATCCTTGTTGTAATAAAAGACCGTGGTCGAGCTGTTGAAGGGGAAGCTCATCATCTGACCGTTGGGGGCTGTGTAGTAACCGGCCACAGCGGGGATGTAGGCAGCAGGGTCAAACTTGGCGCCAGCATCGGCCATCACTTTGCCGACGGGCACCGTTGCACCCTTGGATGCCATCATGGTGGCTGTGCCGACTTCAAATACTTGCAGGATGTGGGGTGCGTTGCCGGAGCGGAAAGCGGCAATTGCAGCTGTCATGCTTTCGTCATAAACGCCCTTGAACGTAGGGATGACCTTGTATTCGCTTTGGCTTTCATTGAACTGTTTGGCCAGATCATTGACCCACTCGTTGTTCACGGCGGTCATGGAATGCCACCACTGGATTTCAGTGGCGGCATTGGCTGCGCCCAGGGTGGTTGCCGCGAGGGCGGCAGTCAGGGCCAGTTGCTTGTATTGCATGGAAAACTCCTCTACGTGTAGAAACTTGTGCCTCTCATCCTAAGAAGGAATAAGGCACTTTTATGACAGTCGTTCAGTCCAAAGGGCTAAAGAGGACTTGCCGTACCGTGCTTTGTACCTTCTTACGTCCAAGCTGTGCATGGGGAAAGAACGGTGGCCGAATTCTAGGAGCGGTGACTGTTTTTGGAGTAGGGTGTTGTGAGTTTTTTCTTTCTTTTTTGATTAATTCTTTTCGCAATTGTGGGATTTGCGTAGTTGCTAAAAACGAACTGATGGACCGCAGATGGCTTTTGACAAGCCATGGGGCGGGTCTCTTGGTGGGTTGAGAACAGAGTTTGGGCGCTGACATAAAATTACGCTCCCCCATGACTAAAGGTGCGCCTTGAGCGCCCAACCCGGTCTACATCCATGAATGCACCGATTGCGCAGACAGCACTGGTCAACCACGCTGCCGAACCCGCCCGTCTCCGTGAGATTCCCTATAACTACACCTCGTTTTCTGACAAAGAGATCGTTATCCGACTGTTAGGTACCTCCGCTTGGGGGGTGCTCAACCAGTTGCGGCAAGAGCGCCAGACGGGGCGATCTGCCCGGATGCTGTATGAAGTGCTGGGTGATATGTGGGTGGTGCAGCGCAATCCCTACCTGCAGGACGATCTGCTGGACAACCCGGATCGCCGCAAACTGCTGGTCGAGGCCCTGCAGCACCGCATGGCCGACGTGCAAAAGCGCCGCATGCCGCAAGATGATTCGCAGCGCGACGCATTGGTGGGCGAGCTGATTGCCGCAGCCAACCGGGCTGTGACCGAGTTTGACCGCATGTTTGTCGAAGCGGCAGAACTGCGCCAGCGTGTGCGCAAGACCCTGCGCAAGCTCACACACAAGGACAACATCAAATTTGATGGCCTGTCGCGCGTCAGCCATGTGACCGATGCGACTGACTGGCGCGTGGAGTATCCCTTTGTGGTGCTCACGCCAGACTCTGAAGAAGAGATGGCGTTGCTGGTCAAAGGTTGTATTGAGCTGGAGTTGACCATCATTCCGCGTGGGGGCGGAACGGGCTACACCGGCGGTGCGATTCCACTGACCTGGCGCTCCGTGGTGATCAACACCGAAAAGCTGGAAGCCATTACCGAAGTCGAAAAAATCATGCTGCCCGGCTTGGCACAGCCTGTACCTACGGTGTGGACTGAGGCGGGTGTTGTGACCCAGCGCGTTGCCGATGCGGCCGAGCGCTCCGGTTTTGTGTTCGCCGTAGACCCGACGTCGATTGAAGCATCGTGCATTGGTGGCAATATCGCCATGAATGCGGGCGGCAAGAAAGCCGTGCTGTGGGGCACGGCGCTGGACAATCTGGCCAGCTGGCGCATGGTGACCCCCGATGCCGAATGGCTGGAGGTGGTGCGACTGAACCACAACCTGGGCAAGATTCACGATGCGGAAATGGCCAGCTTTGAGCTGAAGTATTTCCAAGCCGATGGCAAGACCCCGCTGCGTACCGAACGTTTGGACATTCCCGGTCACAAATTCCGCAAGGAAGGCTTGGGCAAGGACGTTACCGACAAGTTCCTGTCGGGCCTGCCCGGCGTGCAAAAAGAAGGCACCGATGGCCTGATCACCAGCGCGCGCTGGATTGTGCACCGCCTGCCCGAGCACACCCGCACGGTGTGCCTGGAGTTTTTTGGCAATGCCAAGGACGCGGTGCCTTCCATTGTGGAAATCAAAGACTACATGTTCGAGGAGCAAAAGCGCAGCGGTGTGCTGCTGGCTGGCCTCGAACACTTGGATGACCGTTATCTGAAAGCCGTGGGCTATGCCACCAAGTCCAAAAAAGGCAACGGCGGTTTGCCCAAGATGGTGCTGATTGGCGATATTTCGGGTGATAACGCCGACGAAGTGGCGCGCGTGACCAGCGAAGTGGTGCGCATTGCCAATTCACGCAATGGTGAAGGCTTTGTGGCCATCAGCAGCGAGGCGCGCAAGAAGTTCTGGCTGGACCGCAAGCGTACAGCGGCCATTTCGCGCCACACCAACGCCTTCAAGATCAACGAAGACGTGGTGATCCCTTTGCCACGCATGGCCGAGTACACCGACGGCATTGAGCGCATCAACATTGAGCTGAGCCTGCGCAACAAGCTCAAGTTCTGCGATGCCTTGCTGGCTTTCTTTGAAAAGGGCAGCCTGCCTTTGGGCAAGCAAGACGATGCGGGCGAAATTCCTGCCGCAGAGCTGCTGGAAGATCGTGTCCAGCAGGCCATTGCGCTGTTGCAGAACGTGCGCGACCTGTGGGCGGGCTGGCTGGCCGATGTGGCCACGCTGTTCCCGCAATTGCAAGACCACAGCTTGCGTGCCAGCTGGAAGACACAGATTCGCCAGCCCCTGGCGCAAATTTTCAGTGGCGAAGCTTTTGAGGCCATTTTGGCCGAGACGGTGGCCATTCACCAGCGTGTGCTCAAGGGCCGCGTGTGGGTGGCGTTGCACATGCATGCCGGTGACGGCAATGTGCACACCAATATTCCCGTCAACTCTGACGACTACGAGATGCTGCAAACGGCCCACGAAGCCGTGGCACGCATCATGAAGTTGGCGCGCAGTCTGGATGGCGTGATCTCGGGCGAACACGGGATTGGTATCACGAAGCTGGAGTTTCTGACCGATGAGGAGCTGCAGCCTTTTGCCGACTACAAAAAGCGGGTAGATCCCCATGGCCGCTTTAACCGTGGCAAGCTGATCCGCGAAAAGAACGGGTTGGTGCCCGCCGAGTCGCCACGCGAAGCGCTGATGTATGCGGATTTGACCAACGCCTACACGCCGTCTTTCGGCCTGATGGGTCACGAGTCGCTGATCATGCAGCAGTCGGACATTGGTGCGATTGCCGATTCGGTCAAGGACTGCCTGCGTTGCGGCAAGTGCAAGCCGGTGTGCAATACGCACATTCCGGGTGCCAACATGCTGTACTCGCCGCGCAACAAGATTTTGGCCACCTCGCTGTTGGTCGAAGCCTTCTTGTACGAGGAGCAGACCCGCCGTGGCGTGTCCATCAAGCACTGGCAAGAATTTGAAGATGTGGCCGAGCATTGCACGGTCTGCCACAAGTGCTTCACGCCCTGTCCGGTCAAGATCGACTTTGGCGATGTGACCATGAACATGCGCAACTTGTTGCGCAAGATGGGCAAGAAGAGCTTCAACCCAGGCAGCAAGATGGCCATGGCCATGCTCAACGCCACCAACCCAGACACCATCAACCTGCTGCGCAAGGGCATGGTGGGCGTGGGTTTCAAGGCGCAGCGCATTGCGTCTGACCTGCTGCACGCCGTGGCCAAGCCGCAGATGAAGCGCCCACCTGCTTCGGTTGGCAAGGCCCCGCTCAAAGAGCAGGTGATTCACTTTGTGAACAAAAAGTTGCCTGGTGGCTTGCCATCGAAGACAGCCCGCGCTTTGCTGGACATTGAAAACAAAGACTACGTGCCCATCATCCGTGACCCGCAGACCACGCATGCGGACACGGAAGCCGTGTTCTATTTCCCCGGTTGCGGCTCTGAGCGCCTGTACAGCCAGGTGGGCCTGGCCACCCAGGCCATGCTGTGGCATGCCGGGGTGCAAACCGTGCTGCCGCCGGGTTACCTGTGCTGCGGCTACCCCCAGCGCGGCTCTGGCCAGTACGACGTGGCCGACAAGATGATCACGGACAACCGCGTGCTGTTCCACCGCGTGGCCAATACGCTGAACTATCTGGACATCAAGACCGTGGTGGTGAGTTGCGGTACTTGCTATGACCAGTTGCAGGGTTACAGCTTTGACAAGATTTTCCCCGGCTGCCGCATCATCGACATCCACGAATACTTGCTGGAAAAAGGCATCACCCTGCCGCAAGACCAGCAAGGTGGCTACCTGTTCCACGATCCGTGCCACAGCCCCATGAAGCTGCAAGACCCCATGAAGACCGTCAAGGCCTTGGTGGGTGATGGTGTGATCAAGAGTGACCGCTGCTGTGGTGAGTCGGGCACTTTGGGTGTCTCGCGCCCAGACATTTCCACGCAAATTCGCTTCCGCAAGGAAGGCGAGTTGAAGAAGGGCGAAGCCCAGCTGCGTGCCAATGGTTCGGTCGATGCCAAGGCCAACGTCAAAATTCTGACCAGCTGCCCCAGCTGTCTGCAAGGCCTGAGCCGTTACGGCAACGACCTGCAAAACGGCTTGCTGGAAGCCGACTACATCGTCATCGAGATGGCCAAGAAAATTTTGGGCGAGAACTGGATGCCCGAGTACGTGCAGCGCGCCAACCAAGGTGGTATCGAGCGGGTGCTGCTGTGAGCGCCGCTGCTGCCGACTGTGTCTTGTGCCGCGAGGCGGGCGGTTTGCCCGTCTGGCAGGGTGCGCAACTGCGCGTCATCCGCGCGCAGGAAGAATGCTTTCCCGCCTTCTACCGCGTGATCTGGACAGCGCATGTGGCCGAGTTTTCTGATTTGTCAGAAGCCGATCGCAACACCTGCATGGCTGTGGTGGCCGAGGTGGAGCGCGTGCTGCGCGCCCAGTTGCAACCCACCAAGGTCAATCTGGCGGCACTGGGCAATATGGTGCCCCACCTGCATTGGCACGTGATTGCGCGCTATGACTGGGACAGCCATTTTCCCGCTCCCGTCTGGGCAAGTCCCTTGCGTGCGCGTGCTTTGGCGCAAGAAGCACAATTGCAGTCAGCACTGGCGGCCTGTGATGCGGCCATTGCACAGGCATTGGGCCGCTGGTCTTTATAAATGTGAGCTGTTTGCGAAGGTTTTATAGGCACTTCAGATGGATTTGATGCTGAAGTCGTCTTAAGCAAAGCGCAAGTAGCTATTGTTTTGATAGGTAGCATTCCATGGCAGACATGCCTCTTCCCCAATCGCTGACCGTGCATGCCGCCTCGCGCATGCTGGAAGTGGGTTACTCCGACGGCAAAAACTTTCGCCTGCCTTTTGAGCTGATGCGCGTGTATTCGCCTTCGGCCGAAGTGCAAGGCCACGGCCCGGGGCAGGAAGTGCTGCAGACCGGCAAGCGCTTGGTAGGCATCGACAATATCGAGCAAGTGGGCAACTACGCCATCAAACCGTTCTTTAGCGACGGGCACGAAAGCGGCCTGTTCACTTGGCACTATTTGTACGAGCTGGGCGAAAAGCAAGATGCGCTGTGGCAAGCATATTTTGACCGCCTGCAAGCCGCTGGCGTGGAGCGCGATGCGCCCATGCCAGAAAAGGCTGGCGGCAGCTGCGGAACTGGTGGTGGCGGTGGTGGTTGTGGCAGCAGTGCACCCGCGCCTGCTGCTCCGAGCGCTGCCAGCAGCGGCGGTTGCGGCAGTGGTTCTTGCGGCTGCGGCAGCTGAGCGCCGCGATCAAGGTTGCGCATGCGTGGTCACTGGCCGCGGTGGGCAAAGTGAATCACGCACGCCCAACCCGCAGGTGATGCATTGCCGTCACAGGTGAAATCCTCGGGTTTTCGCTATTTGTTGGGCACGATGCTATATTTACCGTAGCTGCAAAGGCAGGCTTTAAAAGCACCTTTGGCAGCACAGACTTTTGACTGCAGGCACTGTATGCCCTGTGACCACACGGGGTTGTCGCTGGTCTCAGCGCAGCGTCCTGCTTACATTTGAAGCTTATGAGCAGCACACACTTTGGATTCCAGACAGTCGATGAGAAAGATAAAGCCAGCCGCGTGCGTGGCGTGTTTGACTCGGTGGCGTCCAAGTACGACGTCATGAACGACCTGATGTCGGGTGGTTTGCACCGCGCCTGGAAGGCTTACACCCTGATGGTGGCCAACCTCAAAGAAGGCGACAAGGTGCTGGACATTGCCGGGGGCACGGGCGATTTGTCGATGGCGTTTGCCAAAAAGGTCGGCGCCAGTGGCACCGTGGTGCACACCGACATCAACGAAGCCATGCTGCGTGTGGGCCGTGATCGCCTGACTGACAAAGGCATCTTGCTGCCCACCTTGGTCTGTGATGCAGAGAAACTGCCTTTCCCCGATGGTCACTTCAACTTGGTCAGCGTGGCATTTGGCCTGCGCAATATGACGCACAAGGACGCGGCGCTCAAAGAAATGAACCGCGTGCTCAAGCCCGGCGGCAAGCTGCTGGTGCTGGAGTTTTCCAAGGTCGCAAAGCCTTTGGAAAAAGTGTATGACTGGTATTCGTTCAACATCCTTCCCAAGATGGGGTCGATGGTGGCGGGTGACCCAGACAGCTACCGTTATTTGGCGGAATCCATCCGCATGCATCCGGGCCAGGAAGAGCTCAAGGCCCTGATGCAAGCCAGCGGATTTGGCCACGTGGACTATCACAACATGTCAGCCGGCATCGTCGCGCTGCACATGGGTATCAAGTGCTAAACAGGGAGCGTTTCCCCATGCATAGTTTTTTTGCCGGTTTTGGCTAATCAACGGTTACTTTGAACTTAAGCGGAGATACAACGATGAAGAAGGTGTGGACAGTGACATTGGCGGCGGCATTGGTCGTCATCCATCCTCTGGCAGAAGCCAAACGCATGGGCGGTGGCGGATCCTTTGGCAAGCAGTCCAACAGTGTGACGCAGCGCCAAGCCACACCTCCTGCCGCTCCGCCTGCGCGCCCTGCGCAGCAGCAAAACGCGCAACAAAACAATGCCGCCGCCAAGCCTGCCGCCGCACCTGCAGCGGCTGCACCCAAGAAGCCATGGGGCGCCATGCTGGGTGGTTTGGCTGCCGGTCTGGGCTTGGCATGGCTGGCCCATTCGCTGGGCTTTGGTGAAGCCTTTGCCAACATGCTGATGTTTGGCCTGCTGGCCTTGGTGGTGATGGTGGTGATTGGCGCCATCTTGCGCGCCCGCGCCAACAAAAAGCCTGCGGCAGCTTCACCCGTGGCATCGCCTTTTGCCTTCCAGGGCGCAGGTGCACCCGTGACGCCTGAGGCGGTGGCCACACCGCCCCAGTACAAGCCACAGAACGTGGGTAACGATGCATCGGCCCGCCCTTGGGAGCAAATTCCGGGTGCGCAGGGTTCCATGATTGGTTCCGGTCTGGGCGCGCCCGCTGCGAGCTGGGATGTTCCTGCAGACTTTGATGCCAACGGTTTCTTGGATGCCGCCAAACGCAACTTTGTGACGCTGCAAGCTGCCTGGGACAAGAGTGACATCTCGACCTTGCGTTCGATGATGACCGACGAGATGCTGGCTGAAATCCAAAACCAGCTGCAAGAGCGCGAAAACCAAAGCAGCGGTGAACCCAATCAAACCGATGTGGTCATGATTGATGCCCAGCTGCTGGGCATTGAAGATATGGGTGATTCCTACATGGCCAGTGTGGAATTCTCCGGTCTGATCCGCGAAGAACCCTCTGCAGGCCCTAGCCCCTTCCGCGAAGTGTGGAATATGGCCAAGCCTAAAAACAACTCCAGCGGCTGGTTGGTAGCGGGTTTACAAGCCTTGGGCTAAAAAACGCTCCACTTCAGGAATAATCAGGGGACTATGGCAACACAGTCCCCTTTTTCATTCCTGAACGGTTTAGTGGAACGCGCGGTGCAAGTCGTGCAGCCACCGAGCTGGCTCGTCCACGAAACCCAGCAGCGCGTCGTGCTGTTCCTTAACCATGTGTTGATGCAGGAGCGCGAAGCCATGGAACGCCTGGTGCGCCAAAAGGGGCGTGTGGCCCGCGTGCAGTGGCGCAACTTCAACATGGCGCTGGTGGTCACACCGGCAGGTCTGCTGAACGTGGCCGCTGAAGGCGCACAGCCCGACCTGCAACTGGAGATCATGGATAGCAACCCGCTGGCCTTGGCCCAGGTGGCATTGCGTGGCGACAAGCCTTCGCTGCGCATTGAAGGCGATGTGCAACTGGCGGCCGACATCAACTGGCTGGTGGACAACGTGCAGTGGGATGTCGAAGAAGACATGGCCCGCATCATGGGCGATGTGCCTGCGCACACCTTGGCCAACCTCGGTCGTACCGTGGCCAGCGCCGTGCGCCAGTTTGTGGATGGCCGCATGGCATCCGCGGACGGTAAACCCGCCAGCGACGCAGATCGCCTGCAGCAATGAGCCGATTCCTTCGAGGTCTGACCATCATCTGGGTGGTGCTGCGCTACGGCTTGGATGAGCTGGTGCTCTCGGGCTTTAACCACCCGTGGCTGAATGCCCTGCGACGCGTGCTGACGATTGGCCGCAAGCTGGAAGCGCCGCGCGGCGTGCGCTTGCGCGAAGCACTGGAGCAACTGGGGCCGATTTTTGTGAAGTTTGGCCAAGTGCTGTCGACGCGCAGTGACTTGATGCCGCCCGATGTGGCGCAAGAGCTGGCCAAGCTGCAAGACCGTGTGCCCCCCTTTGATTCGCAAATTGCTATCAACACCATTGAGCGCAATTTCCGCAAACCGCTGGACCAAATCTTTGTGAGCTTTGAGCGCACGCCGGTGGCCAGTGCCTCCATTGCGCAGGTGCACTTTGCGACCGTGCGCGACCGCGATGGCTCTGAGCGCGAAGTGGCAGTGAAGGTGTTGCGCCCCGGCATGAAGGCGGTGATCGACAAAGACGTGGCCCTCATGTACATGATGGCAGGCTGGGTTGAGAAGCTGTCGCACGAAGCCAAGCGCTTGAAGCCGCTGCAGGTGGTGGCCGAGTTTGACAACTACCTGCACGATGAGCTGGACCTGATCCGCGAAGCCTCCAACGCTGCGCAGCTGCGCCGCAACATGGAAGGGCTGAACTTGGTGTTGATTCCGGAAATTTTCTGGGATTACTGCCACGCCGAAGTGATGGTGATGGAGCGCATGAAGGGTGTGCCCATCAGCCAGGTGGACCGCTTGCGCGAAGCCGGGGTCGATATTCCGAAGCTGGCGCGCGATGGCGTGACGCTGTTTTTCACGCAGGTGTTCCGCGACGGGTTCTTCCACGCTGACATGCACCCAGGCAACATCATGGTGAGCCTGGAGCCCGCCACGTTTGGGCGCTACATCTCGCTGGACTTTGGCATCGTCGGTACGCTGACGGAGTTCGACAAGGAATATCTGGCGCAGAACTTTCTGGCGTTCTTCCGGCGTGACTACAAGCGTGTGGCGGCCTTGCACATTGAAAGTGGCTGGGTGCCCGCGAACACGCGCGTGGAAGAGCTGGAGGCGGCCATCCGCGCTGTCTGCGAGCCGTACTTTGACCGCCCGCTGGCCGAAATCTCGCTGGGCATGGTGCTGATGCGTCTGTTCCAGACCTCGCGCCGTTTCCAGGTCGAAATTCAGCCGCAACTGGTGCTGCTGCAAAAAACGCTGCTCAACATCGAAGGTCTGGGCCGACAGCTTGACCCGAACCTGGACCTGTGGAGCACCGCCAAGCCGTTCCTCGAAAAGTGGATGCTGGACCAAATGGGGCCCCAGCGCTTTTGGCGCGAGTTGCAGGCCGAGGCACCGCGCTATGCCAAGCTCATTCCGGAGCTGCCGCGTCTGGTGTACGGCTACTTGCAGCAAAAAAATGGCACAGACCAGCAATTGGTACAGGAGTTGCTTCGTGAGCAGCGGCGTACCAATCGTTTGCTGCAGGGGCTGGTGTACGGAGGACTCGGGTTTGTACTGGGCATGCTGGTCATGCAAGTCCTTACAAGAATTCGGTTTTTCTAAAGCCAGCACCGATGGTGCCGGCTGCGTAAGCGGGCACTTGGCTGCATAAAAAGAGAGCGCCTAGCGCTTGTATTTTCTGGCTTTCAATATGTTTTCATGTTGAAAGCTAAGAGAGTCAAGCGCAGGGTGCTCTTTTTTGTTTGTGGCCTGAAGTACACAGCGCACGTTTTTTTGCGCCCAAAGGCGCGCCAAGTGTCCATAATCGCGCCTCAAAATTTCCATAACCCAACCTTCTTTGCAGGGGAGCAGCAACGATGCTGATGACCTTTATTGCCGCGTACCTCTTGGTCTCGATCGGCATTGGTTTGTACGCCGCCCGCCGCGTGCACAACACCGCAGACTACGCGATTGCGGGCCGCAATCTGCCGCTGTATGTGGTGGTGGCCACCACGTTCGCGACCTGGTTTGGCTCGGAGCTGGTGCTGGGCGTGTCGGCCGAATTCGTCAAAGAAGGCTTGGGCGGCGTGGTGGAAGACCCGTTTGGCGCGGGCTTTTGCCTGATCTTGGTGGGCCTGTTTTTTGCCTACAAGCTCTACAAGAAGAACCTCATCACCATCGGTGACTACTACCGTCTGCGTTACGGCAAGACGATTGAGGTGCTGTGCTCCATCATCATCATCTTTAGCTATCTGGGGTGGGTGGCAGCGCAGGTGGCCGCGCTGGGGCTGGTGTTCAACATGCTGACCGATGGGGCAATGTCGATCACCTCGGGCATGATTTTGGGCACCTTGATCGTGATGATCTACACCCTGTTCGGTGGCATGTGGTCGGTGGCCATGACCGATTTGGTGCAGATGGTGGTGATTTGCGCTGGGCTGATTGTGATTGCCTGGTTTGCAGCAGATTTGGCGGGCGGCTCTGACAAGGTGATTGGCTACGCCGTGGCCGAAGGCAAGATGCAGTTCTTCCCCAAAGACGCGGATGCCAAGACTTGGCTGTTCTTCTTTGCCGCCAGCATCACCATCATGCTGGGTTCGATTCCGCAGCAGGACGTGTTCCAGCGCGTGATGTCGTCCAAGGATGAAAAGACGGCCTGCCTGGGCCCCATCATCGGCGGCGCGCTGTACATTGCGTTCGCTTTCATCCCCATGTTTGTGGTGACGGCCGCGGTGCTGATCATGCCGGAGGCCACGGAAGCGCTGATGGGCGATGATCCGCAGAAAATTTTGCCCCGTCTGGTGATGGAGCACATGCCCTTGGCGGTGCAGATTGCCTTCTTTGGCGCGCTGCTTTCGGCCATCATGTCGACGGCCTCGGCCACCATGTTGGCACCATCAACGGCGTTTGTCGAAAATATTCTGCGCAACCTCAAGCCCGGCATGTCGGATGCGGCCACGCTCAAGGCGATGCGGTTGTCGGTGGTGGGCTTCACCATCTGTGTGCTGGTCTATGCCATCACCATGCAAGACAGCTCCATCTATGAAATGGTTTCGGGGGCCTACCAAGTGCCTTTGGTGGGCGCGTTTGTGCCCTTGGTGTTTGGCCTGTACTGGCAGCGCGCCACCACCCAGGGTGCCCTGGCCGCTGTGGTGCTGGGCATTGGTACGTGGCTGGTGTTTATGGCCGTACCCGGCTGGGCCGATGCCTTTCCGCAACAGCTGGCAGGCCTGATCGGTGCGCTCATCGGCATGGTCTTTGGCTCCTTGCTGCCGCAGTGGGTGGCCAACACCCAGGGAGACGTCAAACACTACCAAGGCTCGACGATCGACTAAGAACCGTTCACACAGCGCTCGGTAGTTGGATGAATCGTCGAGCGCCAGTGCCGATTAACAGCGGTCTGGGTCATGAGCGTGGCGCTCTGACAATTTGGCATCGTAGACAGGGGCGCGCTGGCGCCCTTTGTCTTGTCTGGTGCAAGCCCACTTGAGTCAGTAAAAACACCATGGCCGCCTATAATCGAAGGTTTTTGCGAATTTCCCTTCTCAGCCTTTCGCCAGCGAAAGCCAAGCTATGCCGATTTATGCGTACAAGTGTGGTGCCTGTGGCCACGCCAAGGATGTCCTCCAGAAGATGTCTGCAGACCCGTTGACCGATTGCCCGGCCTGCGGCGCCGCTGCGTTTTCCAAGCAATTGACAGCCCCTGGATTTCAGCTCAAAGGCTCGGGTTGGTATGCCACCGACTTTAAGGGCGGTGCCAGCAGCAGTGCCCCAACGCCAGCACCAGCGGCTGCTGCGTGCGATGCCGGTGGCAGCGCTTGCGCTGCAGCAGCCTGCCCCGCTGCGGCTGAGGCCTGAGATTTACCATGTCTGCACTGCGTAAATGGTTGTTTACAGGGCTGCTGGTCATCGTGCCCGGTGTCATCACCGTCTGGGTGCTGCACTGGATCATCAGCACGCTGGACCAAACCCTGCTGCTGCTGCCCACCCACTGGCAACCTGATCGCCTGCTGGGCATGCACATTCCCGGTTTTGGGGTGTTGCTGACGTTGGTGGTGCTGCTTTCCATTGGTGCCATCGCCAGCAACTTCGTCGGGCGCAAGCTGGTGTCGTGGGGCGATGGCCTGATCACCCGCATCCCGGTGGTACGCTCGATTTATTCCAGCGTCAAGCAGGTGTCGGACACCGTTTTCTCGGACAGCGGCAATGCTTTTCGCACTGCGGTGCTGGTGCAATGGCCCCGCGAAGGGGTGTGGACGGTGGCTTTCATTACGGGCAACCCCGCCGGTGAAGTGGCCAGCTATCTGCGCGATGAATATGTGAGCGTGTTCGTGCCGACCACGCCCAACCCCACTGGTGGTTACTTTGTGATGATGCGCAAAAGTGACTGTGTGGAACTCGATATGAGCGTGGAGGCTGCGCTCAAGTACATCGTCTCTATGGGCGTGGTGGCACCGCCGCCATTGCCCATTCCAGACGAAGAACGATAAACAACCCAAAAGCGCGTCCCCCGAGGCGCAGGAAGATAGACCATGGCCATGCGCTCTGAATATTGCGGTCTTGTGACCGAAGCCCTGATGGGCGAAACCGTTACCCTGTGCGGCTGGGTGAATCGTCGCCGTGACCACGGTGGCGTGATCTTTATTGACTTGCGTGACCGCGAAGGCTATGTGCAGGTAGTGTGCGACCCTGACCGTGCCGAGATGTTCAAGGTGGCCGAAGACATTCGCGGCGAGTACTGCGTACAGGTCAAGGGCTTGGTGCGTGCACGCCCTGCGGGCACGACCAACGACAAGCTCAAGAGCGGCCAGATCGAAGTGCTGTGCCACGAGCTGAACGTGCTCAACGCCGCCGTGACGCCGCCCTTCCAGGTGGACGACGAAAACCTGTCCGAAAACGTGCGTTTGACCAACCGCGTGATGGACCTGCGCCGCCCCGTGATGCAGCGCAACATGATGCTGCGCTACAAGACATCGATCCAGGTGCGCAACTTCTTGGACAAGCTGGGCTTTATCGACATCGAAACTCCCATGCTGGGCAAGTCCACTCCCGAAGGCGCACGCGACTACCTCGTGCCTTCGCGCGTGCACGATGGCCAGTTCTTTGCACTGCCCCAGTCGCCCCAGCTGTACAAGCAGATGCTGATGGTGTCGGGCTTTGACCGTTACTACCAGATCACCAAGTGCTTCCGCGACGAAGACCTGCGCGCTGACCGCCAGCCGGAATTCACGCAGATCGACTGCGAAACTTCGTTCCTGAATGAAGAAGAAATTCGCGCCATCTTCCAACAGATGATCAAGGAAGTGTTCCAGCAGCAGCTGAACGTGGACTTGGGCGAGTTCCCCATCATGACCTACCAAGATGCGGCCTTCCGCTTTGGTTCGGACAAGCCTGATCTGCGCGTCAAGCTCGAATTCACCGAGCTGACCGACTGCATGGGCGACGTGGACTTTAAGGTGTTCTCGACCCCCGCCACCACCAAGGGTGGCCGCGTGGTGGCACTGCGCGTACCCGGCGGCGCTGCGATTTCGCGTGGCGAGATTGACGGCTACACCGAGTTCGTCAAGATCTACGGCGCCAAGGGTCTGGCATGGATCAAGGTCAACGAAGTGGCCAAGGGCCGCGAAGGCCTGCAGTCGCCCATCGTCAAGAACCTGCACGACGCAGCGATTGCCGAAATCTTGAAGCGCACGGGCGCGCAGGACGGTGACCTGTTGTTCTTCGGTGCCGACAAGGAAAAGGTTGTCAACGACTCCATCGGCGCACTGCGTCTGAAGGTCGGTCACAGCGATTTCGGCAAGAAGGCCGGCCTGTTCGAAGACAAGTGGGCACCGCTGTGGGTGGTGGACTTCCCCATGTTCGAGCACGACGAAGAGTCGGGCCGCTGGGTGGCTGTGCACCATCCCTTCACATCGCCCAAGGATGGCCATGAAGACCTGATGGATACCGATCCCGGCAAGTGCATCGCCAAGGCCTACGACATGGTGCTGAACGGTTGGGAGCTGGGCGGTGGCTCGGTGCGTATCCACCGCGCTGACGTGCAGGCCAAGGTGTTTGCTGCTTTGAACATCAGCCCTGAAGACCAGCGCGCCAAGTTTGGCTACCTGCTGGATGCGCTGCAATATGGCGCGCCTCCCCACGGCGGCCTGGCATTTGGTCTGGATCGTTTGATCACGCTGATGACCGGCTCTGAGTCGATCCGCGACGTGATTGCCTTCCCCAAGACCCAGCGTGCCCAAGACTTGCTGACGCAAGCGCCTTCGCCTGTGGACGAAAAGCAGCTGCGCGAGCTGCACATTCGCCTGCGCAACATTGACGCAGCCAAAGCTGCGTAAATTAAAGACTACTGAAGTTATAGCTGTTGGCGCTTGCTGCGTAAGCGCTAAAAGCCAAAAACACCAATAGTTGAAAAAAAGCCTTTGCGGCAACGCAAGGGCTTTTCTTATTTCTGCCACGCAAATACGGGGAAGATAGACCGCATGCCTGCTGCCTCAACCCTGCCGTACAAAATTGCCCAGTCCGTGCTGGTGGTGATCTACACCGCCGCAGGCCAGGTATTGCTGCTGCAGCGCACGCAAGGCGATGGGCAGGGCGGTGTGTTCTGGCAATCGGTCACGGGCAGCAAAGACCATCTGGATGAACCTTGGCACGCGGTGGCTGTGCGCGAGGTGCTGGAGGAAACCGGCATTGATGCGCTGGCCGTCGGCTGCCATTTGCACGATTGGGGGCTGGAGAATGTTTACCCCATCTACCCGCAATGGCTGTACCGTTACGCACCGGGCACCTGCATGAACACCGAGCGGGTGCTGGGGCTGGAGGTGCCGTCCTACGCCCAAGTCACCTTGAATCCGCGCGAACACACCGCATTTGCTTGGCATGCTTGGCGCGAAGCAGCAGACCGCTGCTATGCACCTTCGAATGCCGAAGCCATTCTTCATTTGCCTGTTTTTGTTCCTACGCTTGCATGACCCTTGAGACCACGCCCCCGCTGCCACCCATGGAAACCACGCCCTCCGGCCTTTGGGTGCCCTCCGAGCCTGGTCTTTTGCGCGTTGCCACCTACAACATCCACAAAGGCGTGCAAGGGCTGGGGCCTACGCGCAGGCTGGAAATTCACAACCTCGGGCTGGCGGTCGAGCAGCTGGATGCCGACATCGTCTGCTTGCAAGAGGTGCGCAAGATGAACCGGCGCGAGGCTGCGTACTTTGCCAACTGGCCCGAAGTCTCGCAGGCCGAATATTTGGCCCCGGAGGGCTACGAAGCCGTTTATCACACCAATGCCTATACACGGGATGGCGAGCACGGCAACGCCTTGCTGACGCGCTGGCCGGTGCGCGATATCAAGCACCTGGATGTCTCCGACCATCGCTTTGAACAGCGGGGCTTGCTGCACGCAGAGGTCATGTTCCACGGCCGTTCGGTGCACACCGTGGTGGTGCACCTGGGCTTGATTGCGGGCAGCCGGGTGCGCCAGATCTACCAGTTGCAGCAATTCATTGAACGCGAAGTGCCGCCCGGCGCGCCCGTGGTGGTGGCGGGTGACTTTAATGATTGGGGCAATCACATCAAACGCATGCTGGCCGGGTTTGGCATGTATGAGTACGACGGTGACCGCAGCACCTTCACCTACCCGGCGCGCCTGCCACTGGCACAGCTAGACCATGTGTATGTGCGCGGCCTGGACCCCGTCAGCCTGACCGTGCCGCAAGGCCGTATCTGGTGGCGCATGTCTGACCATTTGCCCTTGATTGCAGAGTTCAAACTGTAGGCCTGCGGCCAATTCCATGGCGCCTGTCGGCCTGCAGATTCACTGTTACTATCGCGCCCATGTTTCAAGATTTGGTTGCCGCATCCGACAAACAGCCCGCCGGTTCTGACCCGCATGGCACCCCTGTCTCCGTGAAAATTCGTGAGCGGGTGCAGGCGGCTGGCCGTAGCTTTCATGCCAACGAAAATATTGCCGATTTCATCGAACCCGGTGAACTCGAGCAATTGCTCGATGAGGTGGAAGTCAAGATGCAGGGCGTGCTCGATAGCATGGTCATTGACACGGCCAATGACCACAACAGCCAGGCCACCGCGCGCCGCGTGGCCAAGATGTACCTCAAGGAAGTGTTTGCAGGGCGCTATCACAAGCCGCCTTCGATCACCGAATTCCCCAACGGCAAGCACCTCAATGAGCTGATGATTGTGGGCCCCATCACTGTGCGCAGCGCGTGCAGCCACCATCTGTGCCCCGTCATGGGCAAGGTGTGGATTGGCGTGATGCCCAACAAGAACACGAATGTGATTGGCCTGTCCAAGTACGCACGTTTGGTGGACTGGGTGCTGGGCCGCCCGCAGATTCAAGAAGAAGCCATCATTCAGCTGGCGGATCTGATCATGGATAAAACCCGTCCAGACGGTCTTGCTGTGGTCATGGAGTGCTCTCACTTTTGCATGTCATGGCGCGGCGTACGCGAAAAAGACAGCAAGATGCTGAACTCGGTCATGCGCGGTGCTTTCCTCAAGGACCCCACATTGCGTCGTGAGTTTCTGGCGTTGATTCCCGGTCGCTCCAGCGCTTAACACGGCCCCTCAGGCCCCAGAGGCTGCGCACTGCGCAGCCTTTTTTATGGGCCACTCTTCGCCTTCATGTCACTGCAAGCGTTCGCACTCATTCTCCTGGCCGGCATCATCCACGCGGGGTGGAACATTGCGGCCAAAAAAGCGGGCGGTGATGCGCGCTTTGCCTTTTTCACCTCCCTCTTGCTCATCATCTTTTGGGCACCGCTGGCGTGGTGGGTGGGGCATGACGTGGTGCCGCACTGGGGCTGGCAGCCCTGGGCGCTGGTGGCTGTCAGCGGTGTGCTGCATCTGGCCTATTACGTGATTTTGCTGCGTGGCTATCGCCAATCCGATCTCACGGTGGTCTACCCGCTGGCGCGGGGCAGTGGCCCATTGATCAGCACCCTGGTAGCCGTTACCTTGCTGGGTGAAGAGCTCTCGCGCCTCGGTGTGCTGGGCGTGGTTGGCGTGGTGCTTGGGGTGTTTTTGATTGCGGGTGGGCCCAGCCTGTTTCGCCAGCGCACCGATGCTGCTGCGCGCCACCGCTTGCACCAAGGACTGTTTTATGGGGTGCTGACGGGTGTGTTCATTGCGGGCTACACCGTGGTGGATGGCTATGGCGTCAAAGTGCTGCTGCTGTCCCCCATCTTGATTGACTATTTGGGCAGTTGCCTGCGTGTGGTTTTGCTTGCCCCCGTGGTGCTGCGCAATGTGACTGAGGCCAAGTCGCTGTGGCTGCTGCAGTGGCGCTGGGCCTTGCTGGTGGCGGTGGTCAGCCCGATTGCCTATGTGCTGGTGCTGTTTGCCATGCAAAGCGCACCGATTTCGCACGTGGCCCCGGCGCGCGAAGTGTCCATGCTGTTTGCCGCCTTGATTGGTGGGCATTTGCTGCGCGAGGGCGATCGCATGGTGCGCATTGGCGGGGCCATTTTGATTGCCTTGGGCGTGACGGCTTTGGCCATCGGCTAAAGTGCTTGCCATGAATGTACGTACGGTGTGTGTGGCAGGTGGGGCGGCGCTGGTGCTGGCATGCGCGAATGCCGCATGGGCACAGCCTGCGCCGTGGTTTTGGTGGGTGAGCAAGCTGGATGGGCAGCGTGTCTGTGCCCAGGTTATGCCCAGCCAGGGCTGGAGCAAAGGGGAGGGGCCATTTCGCAATGCGCAGTGCGGACCTTCCAGTCCATCGGTGTCACCGACGCGGTAAGTCGCGCTTTTTCTGCCAAGCCGTTTCCCTTCAGCGCGCCGTGGTTGCGCCTGCGTGCACCCAGCAGCCACCGATTACTTGACGCTTTGACGGCAGCATCCATCTGCGGCAGGGCTGAGCGTGGGGCCACGTGTTGTCTCAGGCATGCCTTTCGGCGGTTTTGCTTGCTACGCCAGCGCTGCGTACTGATACTGGCTTGGCAGCGCGAGCGCGACCACCGCACAATGGCTGCTGATTCAAACCCCGTGAAAGCGATAGACCGATGCCTGCGTGGAATGCTTTGTTGGCCTTTTTGGGCGTGGCGGTGCTGTTGGCGCTGACCCCGGGGCCTGATAACTTGTTTGTGCTGGTGCAGTCCATCCAGCGCGGCTGGCGTGTGGGCCTGTGCGTGGTGGTCGGCCTGTGCTTGGGCATTGTGGTGCACACCACAGCGGTGGCCTTGGGGCTGGCAGCCTTGTTTGCCGCCTCCAGCACGGCATTCACGGTGCTGAAGTGGTGTGGCGCAGCGTATCTGGTGTGGCTGGCGTGGGGCGCTGTGCGCGCACCCGTCAGTTCCAGCAATACCGCGCAAACCAGTGGCACGGCTCCGCCGCTGCCATGGCAAGAGGCGCTGCGCATGGTGGGGCGCGGTGTGGTGATGAACATCACGAACCCCAAGGTGCTGATTTTCTTTTTGGCTTTCTTGCCGCAGTTTGCCGACCCCGCGCGCGGCAGTGTGGCGCTGCAGATTGTCTGTTTTGGGTTGGTGTTTGTGCTGGCCACCTTGTTGATCTTTGGTGCCATTGCCTGTTGCTCGGGCGTGTTTGGCGGCATCTTGCAGCGTTCAGCAAGGGCGCAGCAATGCTTGAACCGGCTGGCGGGCGTGGTGTTTGTGGGCTTGGCAGTGCGGCTGCTGACGGTGCAAAGATAAGAGCTGTTGATCTATATAAATAAAGGGATTCAGATAGAAAGCCATCTGAATCCCTTTGTGCATCAACGCTAGGCGCTACTTTTTATCTAACCCTTAGTTCTTATCTGTCCAGTACATGGCCGACAGGTCGTTCACAAACACCGGCATGTCTTTCCACAGACCTCGCAGGTTTTTGTTGGCAATCGTCACCCACTGCGGTTGGTACAAAAAGCCGTGTACCGCATCGTTGGCCAGCAGGCGCTGTGCCTCGCCCAGCAGGCGGGCGCGGTCGGTGGGCTTGGGCGTGTTCTTGATCTTCTCGAACAGATCGCGAAACTCTTGCGAGTCGTAGGCCCAGTAGTAATCGGGTTTGGCAAAGTTACCTAGATCAAACGGCTCGACATGGCTGATCAGGGTCAGGTCGTACTGCTTGTTGCCGTAGGTGCCAGACAGCCATTGCGCCCATTCCACGTTTTGCAGTTTGACCTGAATGCCCACCTTGGCCAGCTGCGCGGCAATGATCTCGCCACCCTGGCGTGCATAAGGTGCGGGTGGCAGCGTCATGGTCAGCTGCAGCGGCAGCTTGACGCCTGCTTCTGCCAGCAAGGCCTTGGCCTTGTCAAGGTTGTGCGGGTTGATGCCGGTGGTGTCCACATAGCCAAAGGCTCCGGGCACGTAATGGCTGCCAATCGGTACGCCGTAGCCTTCGGCGGCGCCTTCAATGATGGCTTTGCGGTCGATGGCGGCGGCAATCGCTTTACGTACGCGCACGTCGTTGAGCGGTTTTTTGCCGTTGTTAATGGCCAAAATGGTTTTGGCGCGTGAGCCGCTGACCAGCACCTGAAAGCGCGGCAGTTTCTGAAACTGCGGCACGCTGCGTGGGGTGGCGCGCGGGAAGGCATCCACATCACCCGCCAGCAAGGCGGCGACCTGGGCAGCCGAATCTGGGATGAAGCGGAACGTGGCGCGCTTGATGCGGATTTTGTTGGCGTCGCGGTACTCCGGCCAGGCCACCAAGGTGATGGAGGCACCCTTTTGCCACTGCGCCAGCTTGTAAGGGCCGGTGCCCACGGGCTGTGTGGTGTTGGAGGCAGCGCTCTTGGACTCGACGATGATGGACGTGCCCTGGCCCATGACGAACAGAAAATCGGGGTCGATCTCTTGCGTCACCACTTCAAGGGTGAAGTCATCCATCACGCGCATCTTCAAATTGGTGAAGCTGCGCTTGTCTTTGTTGGTGCTGGTCTCGCCCCCCGCCCGCTCGAACGAAAACTTGACGGTGGCCGCGTTGAAGGGCTGCCCGTTCTGGAACTTCACGCCCTTGCGCAAGCGGAAGGTGTAGGTCTTCAGGTCTGAAGACACTTCCCAGCTCTCGGCCAGCAGGGGTGACACGCTGCCGTCCGGGTTGATCTTGGTGAGCGTCTCAAAAATGTTGTATTGCGTGATTTCCGCAATCGACGATGAGGCGCTGGCCGTGGGGTCCAGCACCGGTGGCTCCAGCGTCAGAGCCAGATTCACCGTATCTTTTTTGACTTGCGCCATGCCGTGAAGCGGCAACAGCGCGGTCAATCCGGTCAAAGCGCCGGACGCAAGCAAGCTGCGGCGATGGATCATGGTTCAGGGTCTCCGGGTTGTCTCAGTGGGATATTCTTTAGGGCCACTCACACCACGCGGCCTAGGCCGTTGCTTTACTTGGTTGCAGCCAACGTGAAGTCTGAGGCTTTCGCACAAACCTGTGCGGTGCTTGGTGGTGTCAGCGGCGCTTGTTCGCCACTCGCAGGGCTGTATCGCGCTGTCGATGAGCGGCCTGCCTTTTTACACCAAGTTAGAACCTGCTTTCACACGCAGGTTACGCAGTGCGCGTGCCCGCCCTGGGGCAATTTGCGGCACAGCGTTCAGCAAGGTTTGGGTATAGGGGTGGCGCGCATGGGCAAACAGCTGCTTGGGTGTGCCTTGTTCCACCACCTGGCCTTGCTGCATGACGATGACTTCTTCACACAAGTGGTTGACCACAGCCAGATCATGGCTGATCAACAGGTAAGTCATGCCAAAGCGCTGCTGCAAATCCAGCAGCAGGTTGAGCACCTGCGCCTGGATAGAGACATCCAGCGCACTCACGGGCTCGTCGGCCACGATGAGTTTGGGCCGCGTAATCAGCGCACGCGCAATCGCAATGCGCTGGCGCTGGCCGCCTGAAAACTCGTGTGGGTACTTGTCCAGATCGTGCGTCTGCAGCCCCACCTGTGCCAGCACCTCGGCAGCTTGCTCGCGTTGTTCGGCACGGCTGGTGGGGCTCAAGGCCTGAAGCGGCTCAGCCACAATGCGCGCCACGGTCATGCGCGGGTCCAGAGAACCATAAGGGTCTTGAAACACCATTTGGTAGCCACGCCGGGCTGTCCGCAAAGCGCTGCGGGGCAGCGCGTGCACGTCCTGCCCCTCCCACAGCACTTGGCCGGTGGTGGGGGCATCCAAAGCCATGGCCAAACGCGCCAGCGTGGATTTGCCAGAACCTGACTCTCCCACAATGCCCACATTGCGCCCGCTGTACACCGTCAGATGGATGTCTTGCAAGGCTTGCACTTGTGGCGGCGCTTGCCACAGCTGGCGGCGTGGCAGCACGTAAGTTTTGCTGACGCCAACGGTTTGCAGCAGCGGTGCACGCAGATTGTCAGGCGTCATTGCCAGGCCTCCGTGTTGCCGGGGCGCATGGCTTCGGGGCGCAGGCAGCGTACTTGGTGTACGCCCAGGCTGCTGTATTCGGCTTCGTGCGGTTGAAAGCTGGGAATGCTGATGCGCGGGGGCTTGTCTTCATGGCAGCGCTCTTGCGTGAACGAGCAGCGGCCTGCAAACGTGCAGCCGCGGGGCAAGCCCGCCAACGCGGGTACCGTACCGGGGATGGTGAACAGGTCGTAAGGCTTGCCACTGGGCTGGCGCGGCGCATCCAGCCTGGGTCGCGCGGCCATCAGGCCCCGCGTGTAAGGGTGCGTCATGTGGCGGAAGATGGCGGCTGTGGGGCCGCTTTCCACAATCTGGCCACCGTACATGACCAGCATGTCGTCCACATTTTGAGAGATGACGCCCAAATCGTGCGAGATGAGGATGAGCGCCATGTTGCGCTCGGCCACCACGTCGTTGATCAGGTCGAGAATTTGCTGTTGTACCGTCACATCCAGCGCCGTGGTCGGCTCGTCGGCAATCAGTACATCGGGCTCGCAGGCCAAAGCCATGGCGATGGTGATACGCTGGCGCTGCCCGCCCGAAAACTGGTGCGGGTAGTCATGGGCACGTGCCGATGCGTTGGCAATCCCTACGCGCTCCAGCAGCGCTGTGGCGGCTTTGAGTGCGCTGGCGCTGTCCAGCCCTTTGTGGCGCACCAGCGGCTCTGCCACTTGGCGGCCCACGCTGTGCACCGGGTTGAGCGCGGTCATGGGTTCTTGAAACACCATGGCCATGCGGTTGCCCCGCATGGCTTGCCATTGGCGCTCGCTTTGGCCGAGTAGCTCTTGGCCGTTCCACAAAATGCTGCCGGTAGCGGTCGCGTTGTCGGGCTGCAAGCCCATCAGTGTCTGCACGGTCAGGGACTTGCCACAGCCCGATTCACCAATGATGCCCAGTGCGCTGCCGCGCTCCAGCTTGAACGACAGGTGGCGCAGCGCCTGCACCGTGCCTTGGCTGCCACGTAAAAAAAGGTTGAGTCCGGTGACTTCAAGCAAGGGCATTTGTGTCTCCGGTCGCTCAGCGCTGGCGGCTTAAGCGCGGGTCCATCAGGTCGCGCAGGCCATCGCCCAGCAAGTTCAGGCCCAGCACCGACAGCGCAATGGCCACACCGGGAAACACGGCCAGCAAGGGTGCTTGGAACATCAGGGTTTGCGCATCGCTGAGCATGCGGCCCCAGGATGGCTGGGGCGGCTGTGTGCCCAAGCCCAGGTAGGACAGTGCTGCCTCCGCCAGAATGGCCAGCGCAAACTGGATGGTGGCCTGTACGGTCAGCACGCCCAAGATGTTGGGCAGGATGTGCTGCAGCGTGATGCTAAAACGGTTCTTGCCACAAGCGCGCGCGGCCATCACGTATTCACGCGACCAGATGGCGTTGGCCGATGCGCGGGTGATGCGCGCAAACGTTGGAATATTGAAGATGCCAATGGCAATGATGGCGTTGACCATGCTGGGGCCAAACACCGCGGTCATCATGATGGCCGACAAGATGGCAGGAAAGGCAAAGGTGAAGTCCGACAGGCGCATGATGATTTCTTCGACCCAGCCACGCAAAGCCGCCGCGATCAGGCCCAAGCCCACGCCAAATACCAGTCCAATGCCGACGGCAATCACGCCCACTGCAATGGAGCTGCGTGCGCCCACCATGACTTGCGACAGTACGTCACGGCCGAACGCATCGGTGCCCATCCAGAACTGTGCACTGGGGGGCAGCAGTTTGGCTTCCATATTCATTTCGTAAGGACTCCAAGGGGTCCAGACAAACGACAGCAGGGCACAGGCCACCACGGCCAGGGTCAGTACGGCGCCAATGACAAAGCTGGGGTGGCGCAGCCCGCGCTGCAGCAAAGTGCGGGACTGGCTCATAAGTCGCTGGCTTTCACACGGGGATCAATGACGGCGTACAGCACATCCACCAAGAAGTTCACCACGATGACCATGGCGGCCAGCAGCATGACGCAGTTGCGCACCACGATCAGGTCGCGGTTGGCAATGGATTGAAAAATCAGCCGGCCTAGGCCCGGTAGGTAAAACACGTTTTCCACCACGATGGTGCCAGCCAGCAAATTGGCAAACTGCAGACCCATGACCGTGATCACGGGAATCATGGCGTTGCGCAGCACATGCCCCCAGAGCACGGCGCGCTGGCTCAGCCCCTTGGCGCGTGCGGTGCGCACAAAGTCTTCGCGCAGTACTTCCAGCACGGCGGACCGGGTGATGCGCGCCAAAATGGCAGCCTGTACCACGGCCAAGGCAATGGCCGGTAGCAGCAGGGCTTGCAGCGCAGGCCAAAAACCGCCACCAAATTCACGGCTCCAGCCCGGAAAGCCGCCTGCAGAAAACCATTGCAGCTTGACCGAAAACAGCAAGATCAAGAGGATGGCAAACCAGAAATTGGGAATGGCAATGCCCAGTTGCGCCAAGCCCATGATGCCTACATCGCCCAGCTTGTTGTGGCGCGATGCCGCGTAGACGCCGGCCAGCAAGGCCAGCACCGTGGTGATCAGCATGGCCAATACGGCCAGGGGCAGGGTCAGAGCCAGCCGTTCTGCCACCAGATCCCATACCGGGGAGCCGTACGCATAGCTATCGCCCAGGTTGCCACTGAAAAAGCCCGCGATCCACTGTGCGTAGCGCTGCAAGGCAGGCTGGTTCAGGCCCAGTTGCTCGGTCATGGCCGCTACCGCTTGAGGGTCTGCATCGGGGCCCATCAATACTTGTGCGGCGTTGCCCGGCAAAATTTCCAGCACGGCAAACACCACCACAGACGCACCCAGCAGGGTGGCCATCAAGGTCAGCAGGCGTTTGACGAGGAAAACACTCATGGGAAAGTCAGGCAGGCAGGGTTGCGCGGGCTCCGAGCATAGCGGCAAATCCCACAGTGCAAAGCATGGAAGTGCGGGCGATAGACCTGGGCTAAGCGGTTGACGCACGATAATTGCACCATGTCCCCTGTGCTGAACCCCAATGACCGAGCCGTTTGCCTGCGTACGGCCTTGTGCCGAGGAGGCATGCCATGGCGTTGATGATCACGGAAGAGTGCATCAATTGTGATGTGTGTGAGCCAGAGTGCCCGAACGACGCCATTTACATGGGGGAGCTGATCTATGAGATTGACCCGCATAAATGCACAGAGTGTGTGGGGCACTTTGATGAGCCCCAGTGCATGCAGGTCTGCCCGGTCTCCTGCATTCCTGTGAACCCTGAGTTTGTGGAGAGCCAGGAAACCTTGTTGCAGAAATTTGAGCGCCTGCAGGCGCTGTCACTGAAGATTTAAAGAATAACAGTCAAATTGGCTGCTAACGCTTATGCAGTAAGCGCTAGCAGCTATTTTTATTGATCAGTAGGTGTTGACGTGTTGTCGGCATCTGGTACCGGTTTGCGCGGAGGCTTGGGGCGCGGAGGCTTGTTGGTGTTGATCAGCACGGTGGCTTTTTCCATCTCTCCAGCGGCCAGCAAAGGCCACGCCTTGAGGCTGCGGTCAATCTGTTCCTGAATCGCGTTCCATTGCTCTTGGGGCGGTTTTTTGAGCACCCAGCTGGCCACGTCGCCCTTTTGTCCCGGGTGGCCAATGCCCACGCGCAGGCGCCAGTAGTCGGGGCTGCCCAGTTGCGCATGAATATCACGCAAGCCGTTGTGGCCGCCATGGCTGCCACCGCGCTTGAGCTTGATCTGGCCGGGCTCAAAATCCAGTTCATCATGCACCACCAGCACTTCTTCGGGCTTGATTTTGAAAAAGCGTGCCAATGCTCCGACAGATTTTCCAGACAGGTTCATGAAGGTCTGCGGCTGCAGCAACCACACAGGCTGACCTTGTACGTTGGCACGTGCCATCAGGCCCCAGTAGCTGCGTTCTGGCTGCAAATGCACCTTGAGTTCACGGGCCAAGCCATCCACCCACCAAAAGCCTGCGTTGTGGCGGGTGTCTTCGTATTCCGGGCCCGGATTGCCAAGGCCCACAAACAGTTTGATCATGCGAGGATTATCCAATCAGGGCGGTATGCGCGGGGGGATGTGTGTTCAGCAAAACAAATGGCCCACACAAGGCGGGCCATTTGTTTTGCCAACAGCCCCTAGGGGCTGTTGCGACAAGGGAAGAAAAATTACTTCTTCTTCTTCTTGCCGTCTGTAGGTGCAGCAACTGCGACAGGAGCGGCAGCCACTTCAGGCAACTTGATCGACAACAGAACGGGATTCTTGTTAGCGCCACGAGCGATGATCTTCACGCCGTTAGGTGCCTTCACGCTTTGCAGGCCAGGGATGATCTTGGAAGTCAGCTTGGACAGGTCCACAGCGATGAATTCGGGAGTCTTGGCAGGTGCAGCCAACACCGACACTTCAGTGATCAGGTGTGTGATCGTGCCGTTTTCTGTGGCCACAGCAGGCGACTTCTCAGCGTTTTCGTAGCGCAGAGCAACCTTGGATTCGACCTTGGTGTTTTCGTCAACACGTTGGAAGTCGATGTGCAGAATTTGAGCGCGGAAGGGGTGGTATTGCACGTCGCGCAGCACAACCTTGGAAGATTGACCGTCGATGTCCAGATCCAGGATCGAAGTGTGGAAAGCTTCCTTCTTCAGAGCGTGGAACAGGTTGTTGTGATCGATTTCGATCTTTTGTGCATCTTGGCCAGCGCCAAAAACGATACCAGGGGCCTTGCCGGAAATACGCAGGCGGCGGCTCGCACCCGTACCTTGCAGATTACGTGCTGTTGCAGCGATTTGCATAACTAACTCCAATATGAGCGGACCGCGACCAGTTCCACTCGGTTAAAAACCCAAGGTGAATGCCTTGGATGAAACTTCGGAAAACGCAAACCTCCCGAAGGAGGTTGTGCAATATCCCGAAGGAAAAAATTAGTCCTGAAACAGGCTACTGACCGAGTCACCGGTCGAGATGCGCTGTATGGTCTCTGCAAACAGAGGTGCCACAGACAGTTGGCGAATCTTGCCGCAAACTTGTGCAGCTGGGCTCAAAGGAATGGTGTTGGTCACCACCACTTCGTCCAATGCGTCGCCTTCAGCAATGCGCTGGATGGCCGGGCCAGAGAAAATGGGGTGGGTGCAATAGGCATACACCTTCTTGGCACCGCGTTGCTTGAGCACTTCAGCGGCTTTCACCAAAGTGCCTGCTGTGTCGATCATGTCATCCATGATCACGCAGTTGCGACCATCGATATCGCCGATCACGTGCATCACTTCGGACACGTTCGCCTTGGGGCGACGCTTGTCGATGATGGCCAGATCGCAACCCAGTTGCTTGGCCAGTGCACGTGCACGCACCACACCACCCACGTCAGGAGACACCACGATCAGATCGTCGTATTTCTTCTCGTTCAAATCCTTGAGCAGGATGGGCGAGGCGTAGATGTTGTCGACGGGGATGTCGAAGAAGCCTTGAATTTGGTCTGCGTGCAAATCCATGGTCAAGACGCGGTTCACACCAGCGGCTTGCAGCATGTTGGCCACAACTTTGGCAGTGATGGCCACGCGGGTCGAGCGCACACGGCGGTCTTGGCGGGCGTAACCAAAGTAGGGGATGACCGCGCAGATGCTTTGTGCGGAAGCGCGCTTCAACGCATCCACCATCACCAGCAACTCCATCAGGTTGTCGTTGGTGGGGGCGCAAGTTGGCTGCACAACGAACACATCGCGTGTACGAACGTTTTGCTTGATTTCTACAGTGACTTCACCGTCAGAAAAGCGACCAACATCCGCAGCGCCCAAAGATGCGCCGAGATGCTTGGCAATTTCTTCGGCCATGCTCCGGTTGGCATTGCCTGTAAAGACCACGAATTCAGAATTATTGGCTTGCATGAGCTTCCCAGTATTGGGTTTGCTTAAACGCATAAAGATATTTGGCAGGGGAGGAAGGACTCGAACCCTCGCATGCCGGAATCAAAATCCGGTGCCTTAACCAACTTGGCGACTCCCCTACACAGGTCAATTGTCGTTGATAACAATTAACCGGTAGCTTGTTATTCTGAAATCCATTGAATCAATGGATGATTTTTCAGATTTTTGCAAAGCTTGATTTGCCAGTCGCTAGGTGCACTTGGTAAATCTACATCTTTGCAGGTTTGTGCAAACACTGCACTTCCTGAGCCGGTCATTGTAGCACGCATGCCGAATGAGTTTAGCCACTGTTTGGCTTGCATCACGTCGGGGCACAAGGCTTCAGCAACCGGCTGTAGGTCGTTGTGGCCAAAGCCATAGTGATCTGCAGCAAAGTCTTCGATTGTAGCACGCTTTGTGTCTCGTTGAAGATGCGGGTCGGTGAAGATGCTTTGGGTGTTTAAACCTGATGCTGGCTTGATGACCCAAAAAGTACTGGCAGGCAAGGCCTGTGCGCCCGTGAATGGTGTGATGTGCTCGCCAATGCCCTCAACCCAGGCGTTTTGTCCGCGAATGAAGAATGGAACGTCCGCGCCCAGGCGCACGCCAATGCACTCCAGCTCAGCGCGGGTGAGATGAAGATTCCACAGCCGATTGAGTGCTATCAATGTAGAAGCGGCGTCGGAAGAGCCTCCCCCCATACCTGCTTGAGAGGGGATGTGTTTATCGATCGCAATACGGACCCCTTGCGCACACCCCGTGGCTGTCTGCAAAGCTTGGGCCGCCTGCACACACAGATCATTTGCTGGGAGCACGGGTGCGGCAGGGTTGAGATCCTGACGCGAAATTTCTGAGCTGCTCACGCGTTCAAAATGCAAGCTGTCTTGCCAGTCAATCAGCATGAACGCAGATTGCAAGAGGTGATAGCCGTCGGCTCTGCGGCCTGTAATGTGCAAAAACAGGTTGAGCTTGGCGGGTGCCGGCACGTCGTAGAGGCTATGCATGGAAAGAAAAATGAGAAAACTGGGCCGTGCCTAGCACTGCACCTGACTTATTCGGAGGGCTGCAGGACCACGCGCAGGGTGGCTTGTGGTGAAGGCGATGTGCGCTGTGCCGTGATGCGGCCTTCGTTGTGGCGGCTCAAATCGACCTGCCAGCCTTCAGCGCTGGCAATGTTGCCTTGCAACCAGCTAAAAAGTGCTTGAACGGGTAAAGCAGTGCCCAAGCTTTGACGCAGCAACTCTTGCAGAGAGTCTGATTGGGTGGTGCGATCGCCTTGTTGCAGCAGGGCTGTGCCGGGTTGCCACTGCAACTTGGCAATTTGTGAGCCCAAAGGATTGAAAACATCCAAACTGCCTTGCTCTGGTGTGCCTTGCAAATGGAACGAGGCGCTGAACGATTGTTCCTGTGCCATTGGGTCATGCACTTGCAAGCCCATGCGGCCACTCCATGCGTGATTCGCAAATTCGGGTGCCGGTTTGAATGCTGGTGGGGTACTGCAGGCAGACAGGGCCATTGCGCAGCCGAATGCCAAGGCTGCAAGCCACCGGGAGGCGTGTGTAGAGTGCTTTCGCATGAACTTAAGGCTTCACTTGCAGGCGTTCCAGTGTGGCACGCAAGGTTTCATTGTCAGCATCTTGGGCCAGTGCTTGGCGCCAGATGCTGCGAGCCCGATCTTGTTTGCCCATGCTCCACAGCACTTCACCCAAGTGCGCTGCGATTTCTACATCGCTGCGCAGTGCATAGGCTTTTTCCAGCAAAACCAAGGCCGTGTCTTTGTTGCCCATGCGGAATTCGACCCAAGCCAAGCTGTCGGTAATGAAGGGGTCGTTAGGGGCTTGGCGGAGCGCTGTTTCGATCAGCTCTTTGGCTTCTGGCAGGCGGATATTGCGCTCTGCATACGAGTAACCCAGTGCGTTAAACGCGTGGTGGTGATCAGGATGCTTTTGAATGATGTCGCGCAGGATTTTTTCCATGGCCTCTACTTTGCCAGCGCGCTCCGCAAGAATCGCGGTTTCGTAGGCAATGTTGGCGTCATCGGGCAGCTGCTCGTACAAGGTGCGTTGCAGCAGGTAGGCCTCTTGTGGTGCATCGTTGTCACGCAAAAGAACCACTTCTGCCTGGCGCTTTTGCATGTCTTCCTCTTCGCTCTCGGTGTGCACTGCACGGATCAAGGCCCGTCCTTGTGCGAGCTTGCCTAGCTTTGCCAAAGCCTGGGCTTTGAGGCTTTGTACATCCAGGGCATCTGAGCTGTCTGGGATTTTGTCCAGCCACGCCAGGGCTTGTGCATAGTCTTTTTGCTGCAAAGAGATACGGCCACCCAGCACGTAGGCTTGGGTCAACGCCTGTGTACGCTGGGCCAGCGCCGGAATTTTCTGGACCAGATTTTCCAGACTTTGCAGTGCCTCTTGGGCTTTCTTCCAGTTGCCTTGCTGCGCATGCAAGCTGGCCAAGGCCATCCAGGCATCCGCCATGTCAGGATTATTTTTGAGCAACTTGGTTAATTGGCTGAGCGCGTTATCCAAGCGGTTCTGCGCCATCAGTACGCGGGCGTAGGCCATTTGAATGGTGGGTGCTGGCTCATGCTGCATATAGTCTTGCACCATGGCTTCTGCCGAGGAGGCGCCAGACTCCATCAATTCCAAGGCGAGCAAAGCCGTAGCCCCGCTGCGAGGACCTTGTGCATGGGCATGTGCCAGTGCTTGCAACGCCAAATCCTTTTGTTTGGCAGCGATGCGCAAATGACCAATGGTGGCCCAGGCGGCAGGTGCCAAACTGGCTTGTTTCAAATCGGGCTGCAATGCTTGTTCAACGACGGCAGCAGCCAGCACTTTGTCACTGGCGCGACTGTATAACTGCGCAATCGCCAAATACGTAGCGGATTTGGATGCGGCGGGTGTCCATGCCACTTCGCGGCTCAAATAGTCTTGAGACTCAGAGATGCGATTGAGCATGAGCAGAACCTGCAGCATGTAGCGATTGGCTTCACGTGACTGCGGAAAATTCTTCTGCCACTCATCGGCAACCATCAATGCCCGCTGGCCTGAGCGTGACTGCAACGCCATTTCTGCTGCGCGTTGGTACAACTGCTGCGAGCGGCTTTGTCGCGCGGCTTCCATCAACAAGGCCACGGCATTGACCGTGTCGCCCTGAGAGGCTGACATTTCTCCGACCAAGAGGTCGTAGAACAGCTCCGCATTCAGCGCTGCCGCCTTGTCGGAAGCCGACGGCTGCATGACCTCGGGTGTCGAGGCGCTGGGGGGGGATGCTTCTTGTGCCCAGGTTGGCAATGTTCCAAGAACAAGTGCAGACATCAAGGCCAAGCGGAAATTGCGGAGTTTGGAAGCCATAGAACCATAATAATCCAAGCATTTCCCCCTTGTGAGTGAATCCATCAGATGCCAGAACTTCCAGAGGTTGAAGTCACCCGCCGAAGCTTCGCTGTTCAGATTGAAGGTGCCAAAGTTTTGAGCATCACCATGGGCAAGCCACTGCGTTGGCCTTTGGGATGTGAACCTGCCAAGTTGGTGGGCGCTCAGGTGCAGCAAGTGCGTCGCCGTGGCAAATACCTGCTAATAGATTTGGACCAGGGCATGCTCATGGTGCACTTGGGGATGTCTGGCAGCTTGCGATTTGCCCATACCTTGCCAGCGCTGGGGGTGCATGACCATTTCGATATGCGTACTGACAAGGGAGTGCTGCGGCTGAATGACCCCCGGCGCTTTGGCGCTGTCATCGCCACCGATGGTGAAAGTGACCCCGTAGCGCGCAAGCTACTGCAAGGCCTGGGCATGGAGCCTCTGGACGATGCCCATTTCCAGTGGGAGGTGTTCCTCGCGGGTTTGCAAGCCAGTCGCTCGCCCATCAAACCTTTGCTGCTGAGTGGCAAGCTGGTGGTGGGTGTGGGCAATATCTATGCTTCTGAGGTCCTGTTTGCCAGCCGGATTGCGCCAACCGCGGCAGCCAACAGCATCAGCACTGTCAAAGCCAAGCGTTTGTACCAAGCCATTCGGGACATATTGGCGCTGGCTGTCGAGCGTGGCGGCACCACCTTGCGTGATTTCTCGAATGCAGATGGCATGCCGGGGCACTTTCAGTTGCAGGCCAAGGTGTATGGCCGAAATGGTTTGCCCTGCGTGCACTGTGGCAAAGCGATTGCTTTGCTGCGCCAAGGACAGCGCAGTACTTTTTATTGCCCGCACTGTCAAAAGGCATAGTCAAAACCACGAGCTCTGGCACTTCACGCAAAAACGCAAGGGGTATATTGGGGTGGTCAGTACAACACTGCAACGTGGGAGAGAACGTGGGGCCTTCATTTAGCGAGCAATTTGACCGGTTTGGCCAATGGCGCAAGGGTTTTGCAGGGCAGATGGCGGCTTTTCGAGGCTGGCTGGCCGCCCAAGACTTGCTGGATGCGGCGGTACAAGATCACTTGCAGCGCCTTGAAAACCTGCTGCGTGACGACAAAGTGTGCGTGGCTTTTGTGGCTGAGTTCTCTCGCGGCAAGTCGGAGCTGATCAACGCCGTGTTCTTTGCGCATTACGGTCGCCGCATCATGCCCGCGACCCCGGGGCGTACCACCATGTGCCCGACCGAATTGGGTTATGACGCAGCGTTGCCGCCTTGCCTGCGCCTCTTGCCCGTAGAAACACGTTCTGAGGCGTACAGCTTGGCGGAATGGCGCAGCCGCCCGTCAACCTGGGTGCAGTTGCCGCTGGATGTGAACGACCCGGACCAGCTCGCGCAGACCGTGGCGCATGTGGCCCAGGTGCGCAAGGTGACTGTGGAAGAAGCCCAATTGCTAGGGTTTTGGAGTGAGGAGCCCGGCGCAGATAACCCGGTGCGCGATACGCAGGGCATGGTGGAGATTCCCAAATGGCGCCACGCTTTGCTGAACATGGCGCACCCCTTGCTCAAGCAAGGGCTGGTGATTGTGGATACCCCGGGCTTGAATGCCGTGGGCACCGAGCCCGAATTGACGGTCAATTTGATTGCACAGGCCCATGCGGTGGTGTTCTTGCTGGCCGCCGATGCAGGGGTCACCAAATCAGATCTGAGCATTTGGAAAGAGCATTTGCTGCCTTGCCACCGTGGAGGCGATGCGCATTTGGTGGTGCTGAACAAAATCGATACGTTGTGGGGCAGTTTGGACTCTGGCACCGAGGTGCAGGCCCAGCTCAACCGGCAACGATTGCACAGTGCGCACATTCTGGAGATTGACCCTGCGCGCATCGTTCCCCTGTCTGCGCAAAAAGGCCTGATGGCCAAGATTGAAAGCAATGCCAGTTTGCTCAAAAGCAGTGGACTGCCGTTGTTTGAAGACCTGCTGGCCCAAGGTATCTTGGCGCACCGGCAAAGTATTTTGTCCCGCGTGGTGGGCGATGGCGTGGCGCAATTGCAAGCACAGGTGCTGCGCGCCATCCATATTCGACGCCGTGATCTGGATGAACAAATGCTGGAGTTGCGCAGTTTGCGCGGCAAAAATGCCACGGTGATTGACAACATGCGCCAGCGCATTCGCCAAGAACAGCGTACGTTTGAAGCCAGCAGCACCAAAATTTTGGCGGTGCGCTCCGTGCACCTGAAGCTGATGAACCAGGCATTCCATTTTTTAGGTGCCACATCGCTGCGCCGTGAGCTGGAGCAGTTGTCTGGCGCATTGGCGCATTCCGGTCTAAAGATCGGCGTGCGCAAGGTGTATGCCTCCACGTTTGAACAGCTGCGTGCGCTGGGGGCTCAGTCCAAAGGGGCTGCGGCAGAAATTCAAGCCATGCTGGGCGGCACCTTCCGAGAGCTCAACACAGAGTTTGGTTTTTCACTACAACCCCCCGGTGAGTTGCAATTGCATGACTTTGACCGGGAGTTGGCGCAGATCGAGGAAAGCTATCTGCAATATCTGGGGTTTGGGCATTCGCTCAAGCTGGCCAACCCCTTGTTTGGGCAGCGCATGGTCAAGGCTTTGGGCATGCGTTTGCGCGCAGTGTTTGAATCCGCAGCCAATGACCTGGATTTATGGAGCAAAAGCGCCACTTCGCAGCTGGATGCACAATTGAAGGAGCGCAAACGCAGCTTTGCCCGTCGCATTGAAGCGGTAGATCGCATCAGCGAAGCCGCCAGTGGTTTGATGGAGCGCATTGCCGAAATTGAATCTGCAGCGCAGCAGTTGACGGCTTTGGAGCACCGCCTGGCGCAGTGGATGCAGCAGTTGCTGCAGCCTGCTGTGGCGCAGTCGTGCGAGCCGATGCCCGAGGCTCCAACGCCCTGATTGCTGCGTTGCTTTCCTTTCCATCTCCGTTTTTCTCTCTCCCTCCTTTGAGTTCCTCGCTTCCTTCAATCGCCACCAACGTGGTGCAGTGGCAGGCCAGCCATGGCCGCAACCATTTGCCGTGGCAGCAAACGCGTGACCCTTACCGCGTATGGCTGTCTGAAATCATGTTGCAGCAAACCCAGGTCAGCACGGTCTTGGGCTACTACGACCGCTTTTTGCAGCAATACCCCGATGTGGCCAGTTTGGCCGCAGCCCCCGAAGACGCGGTGATGGCCCTGTGGAGTGGCCTGGGCTATTACAGCCGCGCACGCAATCTGCACAAATGCGCCAAGGCGGTGGTGGCGGAGCATGGCGGGCAGTTTCCACGCAGTGCGCAAGTGCTGACCACGCTGCCGGGCATTGGCCGCTCAACTGCTGCAGCGATTGCCTCGTTTTGCTTTGCTGAGCGCGTGGCCATTTTGGATGCCAACGTCAAGCGCGTGCTGACACGCGTGCTGGCCTATGGCGAAGACCTGTCCAGCAGCCGCAATGAAAAAGCGCTGTGGCAACTGGCCGAAGATTTGTTGCCCACGCACGATTTGCACAACACCATGCCGCGTTATACGCAAGGCTTGATGGACTTGGGTGCCACGCTGTGTGTGCCGCGCAACCCGTCGTGCTTGGTGTGCCCGTTGCATGCCCAGTGCCGGGCGGTGCAACACGGCAATCCGCAAAACTATCCGGTCAAGACACGCAAAACCAAGCGCAGTGCACAGGCTTGGTGGCTGCTGGTGCTGCGCGATGCTGCGGGCCATGTGTGCTTGCAGCGCCGGCCATCCAGCGGTGGCGATACGGGTATTTGGGCGGGGCTCTTTAGCCCGCCGGTCTATGCCAGCCTGGGGGAGGCGGAGGCCAGCCTGCAGTCTTTGAACCTGCACGCGGTGGCACGCGAAGACTGGCCCGCGCAGTTGCATGTGCTGACGCACCGGGATTTGTTCCTGCACCCGGTGGTGGTAGATGTGGCTGGTGTGCAGCCCGCCATTCGTGCGACGGATTGGAGTTGGCAGTCGGCGGCTGCGTGGCCCCAGTTGGGGCTGCCAGCGCCGGTGCGTAAGCTGTTGGATTCTTTGGTTGATTGATCAAAAGAGAGCGGCTAGCGCTTGTATTTCAATAGTTTCAGATGCTTTTCTATCTGAAAGTGAATGCAGGTAAGCGCAGAAAGCTCTCTTTTTTATTGTCTCAATCTAGCCTGGGTACATCGTTGTTTGGCGCTGTCGTACCCCATGGCCGTCGGCGGCTCCCTACGCATTCTGATTGCCAATCTGCGCTTGCTGGGCTGGCTCGTGCCATCGCCGCTCAGTGGGTGACGGCGGTTGTCACCCAGGCGCGGCTGTCCATTTCACGGTGGCGGCGCAGCGTTGACCACTGGCCTTGGTAGCGTTCGGCCAACTGCTCCACCAGATACACGGAGCGGTGCTGCCCACCTGTGCAGCCAATCGCCACCGTCACATAGCTGCGATGGTTGGCGTTGAGTACGGGCAGCCAGTGGTCCAGAAATTGCGCAATATGCGTTTGCATGGCTGCCACATCGGCCTGCTGGCGCAGAAAGCTTTGTACGGCTTCGTCTTTGCCCGTCAACGGGCGCAGTTCCAGGTCGTAATACGGGTTGGGCAGCATGCGCACGTCAAACACGTAGTCGGCATCGACCGGAATGCCGTGTTTGAAGCCAAAGGACTGAAACACCAGCGTCATCTGGTTGGCCGGCGCTTGAAGGAGCGCTTTCACATAGCTTTGCAGTTGCGAGCCACGGATGTTGCTGGTGTCGATCACATGGGCGTGCTCCCGCAGCTCGCCCAGCAATTCGCGCTCTTGCTCGATGATTTGCATCAACGCCTGGCGGCCATCGGGCGTTTCGGATTGCGACAGCGGATGGCGGCGGCGGGTTTCTGAAAAACGGCGCACCAAAGTGCCGGTGGATGCGTCCAGAAACAGCACATGCAAGTGCACGCCCGACGCTTTCAGGCGCTCCAGCTTGTCCAGCTCGCGTGGCAGATTGGGCAGGCTGGTGGCGCTGCGGGCATCAATCGCAATGGCTACGCGCTTGCCGTGGTGCACGTGCTGCAGGCGCACAAAGTCTTCCAGTAACTCGGGCGGCAGGTTGTCGACGCAGTAATAGCCTGCATCTTCCAGCGCATGCAAGGCCACGGATTTGCCCGAGCCCGACATGCCTGTAATCAGCACAATTTCCAAATCTGTCATCACGCCCCTCTTTGCGTTAGCCGCCTGCTGCTTGCATGGCTTGCACGAGCATCTCACGTGCGTGTGCCATGGTGGTGTCAGAGATTTTTTCCCCGCCCAGCATGCGGGCAATTTCACGTTCGCGCTGGTGTATGTCGGTGGCGGTCACGGTGCTGCTGGTGCCTGCCTTGTCGCGTTTTTTAGCGACCACATAGTGGTGATCGGCACATGCTGCCACTTGCGGCAAATGCGTAACGGCCAGCACTTGGCGGTCTTGGCCCAAAGCGCGCATCAATTTGCCCACGGTTGCGGCCACGGCACCGCCCACGCCAGAGTCCACCTCATCAAAAATCAGCGTGCCTGCGTGCCCCAACTCGCTGGTGGTGACGGCAATGGCCAGCGACAGGCGTGAAAGCTCACCTCCCGATGCCACCTTGCCAATCGGTTTGGGCGTGGCGCCGGGGTGGCCCGCCACCAGAAACTGCACGCTGTCCATGCCGTACGCGCTGGGCTCGGTCAGTTTGTCCAGTTGCACCTCAAACTTGCCGCCCTGCATGCCCAGCCCTTGCATGGCCTGCGTGATGGCGCGCGAGAGCTTGGGTGCGGCCTTGGCACGCTGCTGGGACAGCGCACGTGCGGTGGTTTGAAATGCCTCGTGCGCCTGCTGCTCGGCTTTGCGCAAACGGCCAATGTCGACCACGGCATCCAGCTGGCGCAATTCATCGCGCCACGATTGCAGCAGCGCGGGCAATTCTTCGGGCGTGCGTTTGTAGCGGCGCGCCAGCTGCATCCAGAGTGACAAACGGTTGTCTAACTCAGCCAGCTTTTCAGGGTCCAGCTCGGTGCGGCGCAAATAGATCTGCAGCGAATGTTGGGCATCGTTGATCTGTGCAAGGCTGGATGCTAAAACGTCTGCAATCGCTTGAAATTCGGGCTCCAGATGCTCATTATCTTGAAGCATGTCTTGCGCTCGCCCTAGCGGGCTGCTGATGCCAGCATCGTCGTCTTCCAGCAAGAAGAGGGCGTTTTGCGCAGTTTCCAGCAACGATTGCGCGTGGAACAAACGGGTGTGCTGGGTGTTCAGTTCATCCCACTCGTCCATGCCGGGGTTGAGCTTGTCCAGCTCGCCAATCTGCCACTGCAGGCGTTCACGTTCACGCTGCAAGCTGTCTTGTGCAGCAATCGCATGCTCCAAATCTTTGGAGGCCGCACGCCACGTGCTCCAGTGCGCATGCAACTGCGTGGTTGAGACGCCAGCATAGGCATCCAATAGTTCGCGCACGGCGTCGGCACGGGTCAGGCTTTGCCATGCATGCTGGCCATGAATGTCCAGCAAGGCTTCGCCCAGTGCACGCAATTGCGTGGCGGTGGCCGGTGCGCCATTGATCCATGCACGGCTGCGGCCTTGTGTGTCGATCACGCGGCGCAGCAAGAGCGTGTCTTCTTGCGCAAAACCGCCGTCTTCCAGCCAAGCGTGCAAATGGGTGGGGGTGTCAAACTCCACGCTGATGTCGGCTTGCGTCGCACTTTCACGCACCACGCCCGCGTCGGATCGGCTGCCCAGCGCCAGTTGCAGGGCATCGACCAAGATGGACTTGCCTGCGCCGGTTTCACCAGTGAGCACTGTAAAACCCGCATGCAAATCCAAATCCAGCTGCTGCACGATAACAAAGTCGCGCAGGGTGATCCGCTTGAGTGCCATGCTCAGTAGCCCCCTTCGTTCCAGCCCAATTTTTTGCGCAAGGTGGCAAAGTAGTTCCAGCCTACAGGGTGCAAAAAGCGCACGTGGTACTCAGAGCGGCGCACATAAATGCGATCCCCGTGAAGCAGCGAGGCCAGTGACTGCATGTCGAAATTGGCGCTGATGTCGCGGCCGCTGACCACTTCCATCATCACTTCCGTCTGGTCTGACAGCACGATGGGCCGGTTAGACAGCGTGTGCGGGGCGATTGGAGCCATCAGCCATGCCGGGATAGAAGGGTGCATCAGCGGGCCACCGACAGACAGGGTGTAAGCCGTAGAGCCGGTGGGCGTGGCCACAATCAAGCCGTCAGCGCGCTGGTTGGACAGAAACTGCCCATCCACTTCCACACGCAGCTCTACCATGCCCGAGGTACCGCCGCGGTTGACCACCACATCGTTCATGGCCAGTGCTTCAAACACCGTTTCGTTGTGGCGCACCACGCGCGCGTGCATCAAGGGGCGCGACTCTTGCTCATATTCCCCATGCAGCATGGGCAGCAAGGCTTGCTGGTAGTCGTCCAGTGCAATATCCGTCACAAAACCCAGGCGGCCTTGGTTAATGCCGATCAAAGGGGTGCCGTATTTGGCCAAATGCCGGCTGATGCCCAGCATGGTGCCATCGCCGCCCACCACAATGCCCAAGTCGCAGTGTTCGCCCAAACCATCCACATCCATCGATGGAAAATCTTGGTTCAGGCCTGTATGGGCTGCGGTTTCTGCTTCCAAGGTGACTTCGCAGCCCTGCGCGCGCAGAAAAACGGCGATATCTTGCAGAACTTGGCGGGACTGATCGGTAGCAGTACCAGCACTCGTTGAGGATTGGTATTTGCCTACCAGCGCTACATGGCGAAACTTGGACGTCATATTGAAATTACATCATTAAAATCAAAGCATGCTCGATGAACGTGCCAAGTTGTTGTTGAAAGCGCTGGTCGAACGCTATATCTCAGACGGCCAACCCGTAGGGTCGCGTACTTTGTCGCGCGCCTCTGGTTTGGAATTGTCGCCTGCGACCATTCGCAATGTGATGGCTGACCTGGAGGAATTGGGGTTGATTGTCAGCCCCCATACCTCTGCAGGCCGCATTCCTACAGCACGCGGTTATCGATTGTTTGTCGACACCATGTTGACAGTACAAAACAATGCCTTGGTGACGCCGGAGCTGGTTGCTGAGCAGCCACAGAAAGTCATAGCTAACGCTGCACAACTGCTGTCCAACATGTCGCAGTTTGTGGGCGTGGTCATGGCACCGCGCCGCAGTTCGGTGTTTAAGCACATTGAGTTTGTCAAACTCTCAGAGCGGCGTGTGCTGGTGATCATCGTCTCGCCGCAGGGCGATGTGCAAAACCGTGTGATTTTTACGGATGCAGATTTTTCTGCATCGCAACTGATCGAAGCCTCCAATTTCATCAACGCTCACTACGCAGGGCTGGATATTGAGCAGGTGCGTGAACGCATCAAGCAAGAGGTTGACCAGTTGCGGGGTGAGGTTGCCAGTCTGATGCAAGCTGCGATGCATGTCAGCGCCGAAGCGATGTCGCAAGAGCCTCAAGAACAAGTCATCATCTCGGGCGAGCGCAATTTGCTGGCGGTGAGCGATTTCTCCAGCGACATGGGCAACTTGCGCCGTGCATTTGATCTGTTTGAGCAAAAGACGCAAATCCTGCGATTGCTGGATTTCTCCAGCAAAGCCGAGGGCGTACGCATCTATATCGGCGGCGAAAGCCAGGTCGTACCGTTTGAAGAGCTGTCGGTGGTCAGTGCACCATATGAGGTAGATGGCCAAATCGTAGGCACTTTGGGCGTGATCGGTCCGACACGCATGCACTACGACAAGATGATCCAAATCGTCGACATTACTTCTAAGTTGGTCAGCAATGCGCTGAGCCATCACCGCTAGCCGTTACAATGCGCAGGTTTTGCAAGTCCTATGGGGCATGTAAAACCCGGTTGGGGCGTTAGCTCAGTTGGTTAGAGCAGAGGACTCATAATCCTTTGGTCGACAGTTCAAGTCTGTCACGCCCTACCATATGGATAAAGGGAAGCCTGCTATGTTTTGCATAGCAGGCTTTTTGTTTTTCTGCTTCATGTAGCCACTGTGTAGCCAGTAGCTCAGAGTTATTTACCTCATTCCACAGCGCTTTGTTGCGGTGCGGCGTTACACCCGTTATGGGCGAAACAGCCTTGTTTCATAAGACAAACGCTGTTTCGTGATGAATGAAAGTGTTGTTTGAGCGTTACAACCTAGATAACACACTCACACCCAGCTCTCCCCCAGTGCCTTAGCCTGCTCCAGCACCAACTCCACTGCGTTATCAGCCAAATCTGGCGGGTACTTGTACTTCTTAAGTACGCGCTTGACCATCAGGCGCAGGCGGGCACGCACGCTCTCGCGCTCAGCCCAGTCCACGGTCACGTTCTTGCGCAGGTTGTCGGTCAGCTCTTGGGCAATCTTCTTGAGGATTTCGTCACTCAGCTCACGCACCGCCGATTCGTTCTCAATCAGTGCTTCGTAGAACTTCACCTCGTCCTCGCTCAGACCCAACGACTCGCCACGCTTGGCAGCTTCGCGGAACTTCTTGGCCATCTCGACCAACTCTTCCATCACCTGCGCAGCCTCAATGCTGCGGTTCTGGTAGCGGGTGACCACATTACCCAGCAACTCCGAGAATTTCTTCTGCTGCACCACATTCGTGGCAAAGCGCGATTTAATCTCCCCCTCTAAGAGGCGCTCCAGCAACTCCACAGCCAAGTTGCGTTCTGGCAAGTTCTTCACCTGTGCCAAGAAGTCATCGTCCAGCAACCCAATATTGGGCTTGTCGAGGCCAACGGCTGAGAAGATATCCACCACCTGCTCACTCACCACCGCCTGGTTGATGATTTGGCGGATGGCCGCATCCTTGGCTTCGTCGTTGAGCTTCTTTTTGCTGACGTCGCGTTTGGTCAGCAGCACTTTGACGGCCTGCATAAAGGCCACCTCATCGCGCAGAGCCTTGGCTTCGTCCAAGGTGCAGCACAGGCTGAATGCCTGCCCCAGCGCCAGTGCGTTGTCAGCAAAGCGCTTCTTGCCGTCGCGCTCGCCTCCAGGCTTGGAAGGTGGCAGGCCCAGTACATGGTCACCAGCCCCCGCCAGGGTCTTGTGCCCACCCGTGCGGAAGTTGCTCCAGTCATAGCCATGCAACAAGGCTTGGAGCACATCCAGCTTCTCCAGCATCACCGCCAAGGCTTCGTGTGCATCCACTGTCGGTTTGCCCCGTCCCTTGCTGGCCGTGTACTCCTTCATCGCGGCTTTCAGCTCATTGCCAATGCCCAGGTAGTCCACCACCAAGCCGCCCTGCTTGCCTTTGAATACTCGGTTTACCCGTGCAATGGCCTGCATCAGGTTGTGCCCCTTCATGGGTTTGTCGATGTACATGGTGTGCACGCAGGGCGCATCAAAGCCCGTGAGCCACATGTCGCGCACGATGACCAGCTTGAGCGGGTCTGCCGGGTCTTTAAAGCGCTTTTCCAGACGCTTTTTGATGGCGTTGCCGTAGATGTGCGGGCGCAGCAAGGCTTTGTCGCTGGCGCTGCCCGTCATCACAATCTTGATGGCTCCGTCCTCTGAGTCGTCACTGTGCCAGTCTGGGCGCAGCTTGATGATGGCGTCATACAGGTGCACGCAAATATCGCGGCTCATGCCCACCACCATGGCTTTGCCACGGCTGGCCGCATCCCGGGTCTCAAAGTGCTCGACCAAATCCTGCGCCACGCTGTCAATGCGTGACTGGGTGCCCACCACCTTTTCCAAAGCCGTCCACTTGCTTTTGGATTGAGCCTGCTGATCTTCTTCCTCGTCTTCGGCCAGTTCATCCACCTCGTCATCCAGCAGCGGCAGCAGCTCCTCGTTGAGCTTGAGCTTGGCCAAGCGGCTCTCATAGTAAATGGGCACGGTGGCGCCATCTTCCTTGGCCTGCTGCATGTCGTAGATGTGGATGTGCTCGCCAAACACCGCCTCGGTGTTCTTGTCGCTGCCGCTGACGGGTGTACCCGTAAAAGCTACAAACGTGGCCTGCGGCAAGGCATCGCGCAAATGCTGGGCATAGCCCGCTTGATAAGTCAGTACCTCATTGTTTGCGGGTGCGAACTGCGCTTGCTGCGCCACGGGCTTGCCATCGGTGGTCAATGGCGCGCTGCTGCCAGCGACGAGGTATTTGAGCTTGCGCGCCTTCAGCTTGGCGGCAAATCCATATTGCGTGCGGTGGGCCTCATCGGCCAGCACCACAATGTTGCTGCGCTCCGACAGCACGGGGAACGTGTCCTCATCCTCCCCCGGCATAAACTTTTGAATGGTGGCAAACACAATGCCGCCCGAGGGCCGGTTCTCCAGCAACTGGCGCAACTGCTGGCGTGTATGTGCTTGCACAGGCTGCTCGCGCAACAGGTCTTGCGCCAGGCTGAACACGCCAAACAGCTGCCCGTCCAAATCGTTCCGGTCGGTAATCACCACAATTGTGGGATTCTGCAACTGGGGCTCTTGCAGCACACGCGCTGCAAAGCAGGTCATGGTGATGCTCTTGCCCGACCCTTGCGTGTGCCACACCACCCCGCCTTTGCCACGTACCGCCGCTGTTGCATCTTTGTTCGCAGCCTGCAGCACCCGGCCAATGGCCGCACGTATGGCGTGGTACTGGTGGTAGCCCGCCACCTTCTTCACCAACCTGCCGTCATCTTCAAACAGCACGCAGTAGCGCAGATAGTCCAGAAAAATCTCTGGGGCCAGTACGCCGCGCACCAAGGTCTCCAGCTCGCTGAACTGCCCCAGTGGGTCAATCGCCACCCCGTCAATCGTGCGCCACTGCATATAACGCTCACGGTCTGCCGACAGCGACCCCATGCGCGCCTCGGTGCCATCGGCAATCACCAACAGCTCATTGGTACGGAATAGCTCAGGGATTTGCTCTTTGTACGTCTCTATCTGGTCATAGGCCATCCAGATATCGGCGTGCACATCGGCGGGGTTCTTCAGCTCCAGCACCACCAGTGGCATGCCATTGATAAACAGCACCACATCCGGTCTGCGCGTGTGGCGCTGGCCTTTGATGCTGAACTGGTTCACCGCCCAAAACTGGTTCTTGGCCACGTTGCCCCAGTCCACCAGCCTGGCAAAGTCCCCGCGGGTTTCGCCATCCACCTGATAGCTCACCGGCACACCGTTGACCAGCAGCTTGTGAAACGCCCGGTTCGATGCCAGCAGCGCAGGTACACCCAAATCCAGCACTTGCGCTAATGCATCGTCACGCGCTGCCTGGGGCATGTGGGGGTTGAGCCGCTGTAGGGCCTCGCGCAAGTTGTCCTGCAGCACCACCTGCTGGTAGTTGCTGCGCAATGGCGAAGCTCCGTCTGGCGCAATGTCCAGACCATAGCGAATGGTGTAGCCCACCTCTTGCAGCCAACCCAGTGTTTCTTGTTCTAATTGGTCTTCGGTCATCTCACCCTCAGTTCGAAAAGCGAATCAGCAGCCTTGCCACCCTGATGCCAGGGTCATGCATAGAAAACGCCAATATCTATACATACCAATGACTACATGTATAGAAAAATGCATTTTCTGCACATAGGTAACTAGTCAGTAGTGATGCAGGCAGCATTGAGCGGCTGGCGCACCAGCGCATCCAGCGTAACGCCACGGGCATCTTTCCACTCCACCCAACCATTGCTGGCGCGCCCCAGCACCACATCGGCAGCCCCGCTGGGCGAGCCAAATTCCACATCTTTGCTGAAAACATAGCTGTTGCCATCCAGCCTCAGGCTGCCATCCCCAATCAACAGCGCCCGCCGCTTATGGGCAGACATGCCCTCAAAGCTCGGCGCAACCTCCAGCCGCGCCCGCGAGCCCTTTAGCACCACCATTCCCTCAGCGGTGTACTGCCCTGTGGCAGCGACACCCTCCTTGTTGCCGCACCGAAACTCTTTCACCAGCTCATCTGCACTGGTGTCCGCGACCACGCTGCTGGCAACCACCGGCGCAGTCACATGCACCGCCAGATTGACCAGAAACCGCTGGCCCAGCGTGGACAGCAACATGCGAATGCTCTGGAAATAGTCAATGCAGTCCGCCTCCAGCGGCAAAGGTGTGTGCGGTTTGCTACCGGCATTGCCATTGAGCACCGTGTAGCGCTGCGCCTCATTGGCCTGCTGAATGCATTGCCACTCCAGATGCAACACATGGGTGCCGGTAAAACCTTCCTTGAGCGACACGGCAACCAATGCGTGTGTCCAGTCAAACTTATTGACTTGGTGGTGCTCATCCAGCCGGCGGCCAACGGTGCCGCTTTGCCCAATATAGACAGCAGATTTACCGGTCTGCGCATCTTCACCCACCAAAAAATACACCCCCACCTGCTGGGCTTGGCGCATGGCCAAAAACTCATGCATCAGCTTGCGCGGCACTTCAATCAACTGCACCACGCCCGTGGTCAGTTCCGCCACTTGAATTTCTGCGGGGTTCCCTGAAGGCAGAAAAATTTGAATGGTTCTGGCTTGTCTTTGCACCGTGCCTCCTGGGGATTTATTTATTAGATATTAGATATTTAACGCAGGCTCAATATGGCCTATTGCATCTTTGATAGCTGCTAGCCCTTGATAGCAAAGGCTTTCCAATATAAAATGAATTGAAATCTAATGGTAGTAAGGGCTAGCAGCTATGGTTTATGCCTCCACAGCATCTGCCAACAAGGCCTGCGCTTCAGGTAAGCGCAGTTGGCCGGAGATGAGGCGGGGGAGTAAGGTGTCGCGCAAGTCTCCAAGCTCAATTGCCTGCTGCTCGCATAATTTTATTTTTTCAAATATTGAAGAAATTATGTTTTGAAATGAATCCAAAATCTCTTTTTCAGGTACAAGAATAGGTAATTCTCTAACTGTCTTGCTATTTACAGCATCAGCAATAGATGAAGTGCTGCTTAGGCTGGAGAAATTAAAATTCTTCAAAGCCATATATATGTACTCAGTGCTCAAAACAGGATTTTTATCCAATTTAAAATGAGCAATCGCTTCATTACTCGTCAACTTCCCATGACTAATTGCCAATCGCCCTACGGTTAGCTTAAAACTCATTAAGACTGTATTTTCAGGAATTCTTCGAACATTAAATTTCTCTACAGCATCGTTCGTTAAAAACTCGCTGGTTTTAAAAGCGTATGTTCCGTAGTCACCCATGTCGCGTATGGATACCCAGCGAATATCTTGGCTTTTTTCACTGAACCACTGAGGCTCTTTTCGTGGTGGTGTTTTACCGATGCCCACAGTAGATACATCGCTCATCGTTTTATAGCTCCACCCCTTCGGCACCATCCCCAATTCCGACTCCTCAAAGGAATCTGGAAACAGCGCTGCCGTTTGCGCATCCATGCCTTCGGGCGCGCGGCCTTGTTGCTTGGCGTGGACGGGGTCGAAGTCCACAAACCATGATTTAAACAAGGCTTGGGCAATGGTTTCTAGCGTGGTGTTGGTTTCGCGTAGGAGCTCAATGCGATGCTCCAAAGGAGCCAATAAATTACAAATTAAATTTTGCTCTTTTAATGAAGGATAATTTACTGAAATATTAACAAGATCAGTTCCAGTTATACTTGCGGCTGCAGTTTGCTTGGCAATTTTTTGAATGGCTGATTTGCCTATTCTTGACTTAAAATAGTAATAATAAAATTTAGGATTGACAATATTTCTATTAAACCTAATTCTTATTAAATTTGATTCGAATATAGGAATATCATTAACATTTCCAATTAAGCAGCAATCTCCAACTCCAGCCAAAGTCAGAGATGTTCTTCCAAATAGCAGATCACCTTCAATACAACCAAAGCTATCTAACTCTTTCTCTGATACTAAAATTCGCTCCATGGGTTGATTTTTTATAAAATCATTCCCATAAATATCTTTCATTTTTACCCAGCGTGAACCTCTGCCTTGAAACTCAGAGCTTTTATATAAACCATTCCTGGGCTTAATGGATAGCAGCTCACTTAACTGAATAATTTTCCACTCAGAACTCATACCCCAGCCCCCCCAGCTTCTGGCGAATTACTGCATCCAGCTCCGCGCCTTTTTTCATCTGCTCGCCCAGTTGCTGGGTGAGGCGTTGCATCTTCTCGGCAAAGGCTTCGTCGTCGTCTTCCACGGCTTCCGCGCCCACATAGCGGCCGGGGGTGAGCACATGGCTGTGCTGGGCAATCTCAGCCAGCGGCACGCTGCGGCAAAAACCGGCTACGTCTTCATAGCTGGCGCTACCTGCTTCGGCACGCCATGCGGCCACGGTGCTGGCAATGCGGTCAATGGCCTCGTCCGTCAGCTCTGCCTGCACGCGGCTAATCATGCTGCCCAGCTTGCGGGCGTCGATAAACAGCACCTCGCCCTTGCGGTGGGCGGGCTTGGCTTTGGTGAGGAACCACAGGCACGCGGGAATTTGCGTGTTAAAGAACAACTGGCCGGGCAGCGCCACCATCACCTCCACCACATCGGCCTGCACCATGGCGGCACGAATCTCGCCCTCGCTGTTTTGGCTGGATGACATGCTGCCGTTGGCCAGCACAATGCCGGCGCGGCCCGTGGGGCGCAGGTGGTACAGCATGTGCTGCAGCCAGGCGTAGTTGGCATTGCCTTGCGGCGGCGTGCCATAGACCCAGCGCGGGTCGCCCTCCAAGCTGCCGTGCCACCAGTCGCTGATGTTGAAGGGTGGGTTGGCCAGGATGTAGTCCGCGCGCAAATCCGCGTGCTGGTTGCGCACAAAGGTGTCGCCCGGCTCTTTGCCCAGGTTGAAGTCAATGCCGCGAATGGCCAAGTTCATGGCTGCCAAGCGCCAGGTGGTGGGGTTGGACTCTTGCCCGTAGATGGACACATCGCCAATCTTGCCGCCGTGGCTTTGAATGAACTTTTCCGACTGTACAAACATGCCGCCCGAGCCACAGCAGGGGTCGTACACCTTGCCGTGGTGCGGGGCCAGTACAGCCACCAGTGTTTTCACAATGCTGGCAGGCGTGTAGAACTGGCCGCCCTTTTTGCCTTCGGCACTGGCAAACTGGCCCAGGAAGTATTCATATACCTGCCCCAGCACGTCACGCGCTTGGTCTGGCGTGTCGCCAAAGCCAATGGTGGACACCAAATCGACCAGCTCACCCAGCTTGCCGTCGGGCAATTGCGCGCGGGCATAGCGCTTGTCCAAAATGCCTTTGAGCTTGGGGTTCTCGGTCTCAATCAGCGCCAGCGCGTCGTCAATGCGTTTGCCAATGTCCGGCTGCTTGGCGGCAGCGCGCAGGTCTTCCCAGCGCGCACCTTCGGGCACCCAGAAGATGTTGTCGGCGGTGTAGTAGTCGCGGTCTTCCAGCTCAGCGTAGATGTCTTCGTCGGCGCAATCGCCGTAGAACAGCTCATCTTGCGGGTCACGCAGGCGCTGGGCCAGCAGTGCGCTGTGGCCGGTAAAGCTGTCGGAGATGTATTTGATAAAGATCAGGCCAAGCACCAAGTGCTTGTATTCCGCCGCATCCATGTTGGCGCGCAGCTTGTCAGCCGTGGCCCAGAGTGTTTTTTTGATGTCGTCGAGCATGAAAAATTTTGTTTTTGGTGGGGTGCTGCAGCTCTTGCCAAGAGCTGCAAGCAGTAGCAAGCGGAACTATGCCTGATAACGCATAGGTGCTGCCTTTGCTTATGCAGCATTTACTGAATAAGGCTGAAGGGCTAGAGCGTCTGTTCCTCGGGGCCTACTTTGTCTCACCAAGTTTGCGGTTGGTGTCATAGGTTTTGATGGCGATAGCGCTCAGCCAGTTTGATTGCCTACTCCGACGCCTTCTTTTCGAGCGGCATGCACAACTGTGGCTTATTCTCTAGTTGCTCGTTGGTTGGCACAAATCCGGGAAATGTGAAGAGTGCATTGCGCGGACGTTGGTATTGGGGCGTTGCTTTGCACCGCGGCTTGTCCTGCCCCGCATTTGGCAATCTAGGCGTTCTTCTTTTTGTCAAAACTATGATTGCTAGCAGTACCAGTATGGGGTGCGGTTGGGCAGTGCACAATTGCCTAACCTGTGCACCCCATACTGTTGCTGTTGCGGCGCTTGCTACCAAGGAACCCAGACACCCAAAAGCTGTTGGCCTCAGGGCACTTGGGCTGTAGACGCCACCTGAATGTCAACTCACCTTAAAAGGATTCCCACTCTTCGTCCTTGTTCATGTGGGCTGATTTGCTGGTGGTTGGGGCAGGTGCAGTTAATGCTGTAGCTGCTGGCCTAAATTGCTGCGAGCTGGTTGGTCGTGCAGGATTAGCCTTGGTGGCTGGGGTTGCCGTATGCAGTTTGGCTGGTGAGGCTGTTGGGCGAGGCGTGTGCAGGTTCGTTGCTCCGGGTTGAGCTTCCAACCGGTGCTCTTTGCTTGCCGAGAGTTGAAACACGGCGACCACTTGCACCAATTCGTGTGACTGTGTGCGAAGGCTGCTTGCGGCGGCAGCCATTTCTTCTACCAATGCGGCGTTTTGCTGTGTGGCTTGATCCATGGCCGTCACAGCCTCGCCCACTTGGGCTACACCAGCACTTTGCTCACTGCTGGCTGCGCTGATTTCTCCCATGAGGTCCGTGACTCGGCGGATGCTGCTGACCACCTCATTCATGGTCTCTCCAGCCTTATCCACGAGAGAGGTGCCTCGCTCTACGCGCTCTACGCTGGCATTAATGAGGTTTTTGATCTCTTTGGCAGCCTCAGCACTGCGACCGGCGAGGCTACGCACTTCAGAAGCGACAACCGCAAAACCGCGCCCTTGCTCACCCGCGCGGGCTGCTTCCACAGCAGCATTGAGGGCCAGAATATTGGTCTGGAAGGCGATGGAATCAATGACGCTGATGATGTCCCCGATCTTGCGGCTCGCTTCATTGATGTCCTTCATGGTCTCAACCACTTCGCCCACCACTGTGCCTCCCTGAACGGCGACATTCGTGGCAGTCAGTGCCAACTGGTTGGCCTGGCGGGCGCTGTCAGCGTTGTTGCGGACTGCAGAATTCAGCTCTTCCATACTGGCCGCTGTCTGCTCTAGAGCGCTGGCCTGGTGTTCTGTACGAGCACTCAAGTCGCTGTTGCCCTGCGCAATTTCACTGCTGGCGTTCGCAACGGACTCGGATCCACTGCGCACTCTGCTCACTACATTGACCAAGTTGGCTTGCATTAAATCCAGCGAAGCCATCAACTCGCCCACCTCATCTTTGCCATGTACGGATGTGAGCACCGTCAAATCCCCAGCGGCAACGCGCTTGGCCAAGCTTGACGCCTGAGCCAGTGGCACAGTGATAGAGCGAGCCAGAATCCACGAGAACAACGCACCCAAAATGACGCTCAGCACACCCAGTGCGACCAACAATTGTCGGCTTGACTGGCGGTTGTCTTGGATAAGTTTGCCCAGCAAGTCCACTTGATCCCGCTGGTTGCGCAACAGCTCTTCCATTTTTGCTGCGTACCGCTTGGCATCCGGCAGGAATTGGGTCTCGAGCAAAGCGTTGGCTTCGTCTACCTTGCCATCCTTCTTCAGCGCGAAGACAGAATCACGGTTCTTGAGGTAAACCCCCCGCAGCACACCGATCTCTTGAAAGAGCTTTTTCTCCGTGTCGGCGTACATCAGCGCTTCAACGGTTTTTTGCAATTCTCCCGAATGCTTGGACGACGCTTTGCTGTCTTCTGCGAAGAAATCTGCCAAGGCGGGGTCTGCACTGCGTGCCACCGCCGCTGTGCGCGTGATACCGCTTTGTAAATTGCGTGACCAGTCGCTGACCAAGCGTTCGGTCTTGATGGGGTTTTGCACCATCTCTTCGGTGGCATCAGCTAATGCGTTCAAGCGGGCAATGCTGAGTGCGATAACACTGATGCACAGCAGCAACACAAGCGTAAAGCCCAAAGCCAGACGTTTGGCTACGGAAAGTTGAGTGAGGAATTTCATGGCGATGGTTTAGGCGATAACGAACGTGCAAAAGCAAACGGAAGTATGCGCCTGCGTAAGTGCTTCCATCGCTGGAAAAGCGCCTCCCTAGCGGTAAACCATGAGTCATTGGCAGCAAAAGTACGTGCGTGCTGAATAGCGATTTGCCACGATGCGCATGAAATCATCCCTTTTGCCATGCACAGTGCTAAGCGCCAAGCCAACCATCCAGCAGCGGTCTTGTATCGAGTGTCCGAACCGGGTCATTTTCAGGTGGTGGGCGTGACAGTGCCGCGGCATAGCTTGTAGTGCTTTGTGCGTTGGTTCAAGTCCATCGCGCATCCAGCGATGCATATTGCGTCAATAAAAAAGCCTGCTGTCATTTGACAGCAGGCTTTTTTGTAAAAGGGCTAGCCCTTAGTTTTGGATAGCGACTTCACCACGTAGGGTGTAGGTCATGGCTTCGGTGATTTTGACATCCACCAGTTGGCCCAGCAGCCGTTCATTGCCTGGAAAGTTCACCACTCGATTGCATTCGGTGCGGCCCATCAGTTCGCCGTTGTTGCGCTTGCTGAAGCCTTCAACCAGCAGGCGCTGCGTGGTGCCCATGCGCTCCAGGCTGATGTCTTTGATGTTCTGGTTGATCACTGCCTGTAGCTCTTGCAGGCGGCGCAGCTTGACCTCGTGCGGGGTATCGTCGTGCAGGTTGGCGGCAGGCGTGCCGGGGCGTGGGCTGAAGATGAAGCTGAAGCTGTTGTCAAAGCGCACATCGTGGATGAGCTTCATCATTTTCTGGAAATCTTCCTCGGTCTCGCCGGGGAAGCCCACGATGAAATCGCTGCTCATGGCCATGTCAGGGCGGATGGCGCGCAGTTTGCGCACCGTGCTCTTGTATTCCATGGCGGTGTAACCACGTTTCATGGCCATCAGAATTTTGTCGGAGCCGTGCTGCACAGGCAGGTGCAGGTGCGAAACCAGCTTGGGGATCTTGGCGTAGGCCTCAATCAGGCGTGGCGTGAACTCGTTGGGGTGGCTGGTGGTGTAGCGGATGCGTTCAATGCCGGGGATTTCTGCCACGTATTCGAGCAGCAGGGCGAAGTCGCAAATCTCGGCGGTGTCGCCCATCTTGCCCTGGTAAGCATTCACGTTCTGGCCCAGCAGTGTGACTTCTTTGACGCCTTGATCGGCCAAGCCTGCCACTTCCACGAGCACGTCTTCAAACGGGCGGCTGACTTCTTCACCGCGTGTGTAAGGCACTACACAGTAGCTACAGTATTTGGAGCAACCTTCCATGATGGATACAAAGGCGGACGCGCCTTCGACACGTGCGGGGGGCAGGTGGTCGAATTTTTCGATTTCAGGAAAGGAGATATCGACTTGGGGCTTGGCCTTGGCTGCGCGGGCATTCAGCAGCTCGGGCAGGCGGTGCAGGGTTTGGGGGCCAAACACCACATCCACATAGGGTGCACGCTTGATGATCTCTTCGCCTTCTTGGCTGGCCACACAGCCACCGACGCCGATCAGCACGCCTTTTTCCTTAAGGTGCTTGACACGACCCAAATCGGAGAACACTTTTTCTTGTGCCTTTTCGCGCACCGAGCAGGTGTTGAACAGGATCAGATCGGCCTCTTCCATGTTCTGCGTGGGCTCATAGCCTTGGGCTGCGCCCAGCACGTCGGCCATCTTGTCGGAGTCGTACTCGTTCATCTGGCAGCCGAAGGTCTTGATAAATACTTTTTTGCTCATCGTGGTCGCGGCGCTGCAGCGTTAGTGTTGCGGCAGCTTTATATGAAAAACGCCCGTCAAGGCAGGCTGGACGGTCGTTAAGGGGTAGAAAAAGAGAGCGCTCTGCAGCGCTGGGTGCGTGGCGTGCTGCCGCTATCGCTTGGCAGACAGCGTGGCCAGCTCCTCAGGCGTGAGGATCCATGCGGTCAACAGCCATTGGGTGCTGACTTCTTTGACATAGGCCACGCGCAGCGCTTGGCTTTGCACGGTGTGGGCAAAGATCAACCGGTTGTCTGCGCTGAACAGGCGAAACCCGGGCGCAGTGCGGATGTTCTGGCCGTTGATTTGCGCGTTGGGAATCTGGTCAATGCGCAGCACACCCACTTGGGCAGATGGCGGAAAGTTGCGGTGGCCGTGCTGCGCAACCGGCTGCACGGTCTGTACAGACGGCAGCGTGGTTTGGGCAGCAACGGGCAGGGCTGCAGCCAGCAGGGGCGCAGCAAGTAAAAAAGCCAAGGGGCAGCGGTTCATGGTGTACATCCAGGGGCTGACTGAGGCAGTGATTCTAAGGAAAGTGCCCAGCACAGGTGCTGCCTCGGATATGTGCCCGGTTGTCTCGCCCAAGTTTGCTCAGGAGCAGCCACTGGGCACACCGTGGAATGGAAGGCCGCTGGCGGGCTGAGTTTGCTGTCACCCCGTGCGTTGGCTGAAGAGCCTTTAGTGCTCTGATTCCACCGGGCGGTCTGCAAACCGCTTGGACAGGACGGCGCAGACCAGCAGTTGAATCTGGTGAAACAGCATGATGGGCAGCAGCAATGTGCCCATAGAGCCGCCCACGAACAGCACTTGGGCCATGGGCACCCCCGTGGCCAAGCTCTTTTTGGAGCCGCAGAACAAGATGGTGATGCGGTCAGGCATGTCAAAACCCAAGCGACGGCCTAGCCACCAGCTGATGCCCAGCACCAGCGCCAGCAAAACACAGCAGGCCACGCCCAGTACCAAGATTTGCTGCAGCGGCAACTGTGTCCACAAACCTTCCACCACGGCGGTACTGAAGGCGGTGTAGACCACGAGGTAGATCGAAGTCTGGTCCACATGTTTGAGCCATGCCTTGTTCCGGTCAACCCAGGCGCCAATCCAGCGGCGTGCCAGCTGACCCAGCACAAAAGGCAGCAGCAACTGCAGCATGATTTTGAGCACTGCATCGCCCAGTGGCAGGCTTTGTGCGCTCTGGTCCAGCATCAGCAGCACCAGCAGCGGTGTGATGAAGATGCCCATGAGGCTGGATGTGGCCGCCGAGCAGATCGCTGCCGGGATATTGCCGCGCGCAATCGAGGTGAAGGCAATCGACGACTGCACCGTAGAGGGCAGTGCGCTCAGGTACAGCATGCCTCGGAACAAATCCGGCCCCAGCAGGGGCAGCAGCACGGGTTTGAGCGCCCACGTCAGCAGCGGAAACAGCAGGAAGGTGCAGGCAAACACCAGCGAATGCAAACGCCAGTGACCCATGCCTTTGACAATCGCATTCAGCGAGAGTTTGGCGCCATGCAGAAAGAACAGCAGGGCAATCGCCAAGTTGGTCACCGTGGCGGCGTAGTCGGCATACACACCGCGCACCGGTAAGACGCTGGCCAAGATGAGCATGGCCAGCAGGATGAGCATGAAATTGTCGGGCAGGAAACTGGGGCGTCGCATGGCAGAAAAGGGCAGAACCAAAGCCGCAAACGGGCTGCGGCCAAACAGGCGGCGCAAGGCCGCGAAGGCTGCACTCTAGTACGCTGGCAACTTTCCTGCTAACGACATTAGGCGCATGAATATCGCTGAAACGACAAGACGGCGCGACATTGCCGCACGTGCGGTGCCGGCGCTGGCACGCCTGCCACGCCCGGTGTATGCGCGGGCAGAGCAGATGCAGCGCAAGGCGGCCACGGTGGCTCACGCCCATGACTGGGTGCAGTTTTCTTATGCCAGCCGGGGGGTGTTGCAGGTGCACACGGCGCAGGGCCTGTTCATTGCACCGCCGCAGTGGGCCATTCTGATACCACCGCAGTTAGAGCACCGCGTGGTCAATGCCCCGAACACGGAGATCCGCAGTCTGTACATCGCAACGCATGCCATACCTGCTTTGGGCAGCGATTGCGTGGTGCTGGAAGTGTCTGCCCTGCTGCGCGAGATGATTCGCCACTTTGCCACCTTGCCCATCGAGTACACCGAGCAAGGGGCCGATGGGCGCTTGGTGCAGGTGCTGCTGGACCAGATTCATGCGGCTCCCCAAGCTGCGTTGAGCCTGCCTTGGCCAGAAGATGAACGCTTGCGCACGTGGTGCCGTCACCTGCTGGATGCACCTGAGGCACCGCTGCAACTGGCACAGCAGAGCCAAGCCTTGGGGGTGTCTGAACGCACGCTGGGCCGGTGGTTTCAAAAACAAACGCAAATGGGTTTTCGCCAGTGGCGCCAGCGTGCACGCCTGCTGGCAGCGCTGCCGCAGTTGCAGCAGCACCAAAGCGTGACCGAGGTGGCGCTTGCCTGTGGTTATGACTCGACCTCGGCCTTTATCGCCGCGTTTCGCCAATTGTTTGGGCGGACACCGGGGCAGTTTGTTCGCGAGAGTGACGCTGGCGGCGCGTGAAAGGCGCTGACTGCTGGATCCGCAATCAGCTGGCAATCGCCCCTGGCGCGTAAAGCACGGCTTGGGGTGGGCGGCACAGGCCCCAAAAGCGCAAGCCCGTCAGTTGTGCCATTTGCACGCCCATGGCCGTGGGCGCTGAGATGGTGGCCAGCGCACCAATGCCCAGCTTGGCGCATTTGCGCACCAGTTCATGGCTGCCACGGCTAGATAAAACCACAAAGCCGGGCTGCGCCAAGCGGTCGGTGCGTGCCAAGCGGCCCAGCAATTTGTCCAAGGCATTGTGGCGGCCCACGTCTTCAATGACATCGTGTACCTGCCCATCCAGCGTGGCCCAGCCCGCTGCGTGGATGGCGCCGGCCTGGGCATTCAGCACTTGCAAGGCTGGCAGTTGGTGGATGGCTGCCAGTACGGTGGGTAAATCCACGCGTGCCACCCAGTCGCGTGCAGGCAGGGCGTCAAACGACAAATCCAGCGCTGCAAAACTTTCCACGCCGCACACGCCGCAGCCGGTGCGGCCACTGATGCTGCGGCGGTGGTCTTTCAGACGCGCAAAGCAGCGTGACGCAATATCTAGCTGCACTTCCATGCCATCCATGCCGGGTGGCAAGCCCGCGGCAGATGCTGCCACGGGGCGCACTTCCACGCCATAGCAGTCGCTGGCGTGGTCGATGATGCCTTCGCTCAGCGCAAACCCGATGGCAAAGTCTTCCAAGTCCAGCGGCGTGCCCATCATCACGGCGTGAGAGATGCCGTTGAACACCAGCGCTATCGGCACCTCATTGGCCAGCACGCGCTCTTGGGTGACCACGCCGTGCTCTGCGTGGTGAAAGAGAACCGCGCGCGGGGTCACGGCGGTGGGTGTAGGCGTTTCGATAGAGCAGGTGCTGGTATCAGTCATAGCGCGCCATGATAGGCCTGCGGCGCTAATCGAGCAGGGCGACGCTTTTGATCTGGGCAATCACGTGCAAGCCTTGCTGCAAATCCAGCTCGCGCACCGACCGGGCAGACACCCGCGCCAGCAAGGTGGTGCTGCCAGCCTGCAAGCTCAGCATGGCATGGCCGGGGCTGTCTTCGCGCAGCGCCGTGATCTGCGCTGGCACGCGGTTCAAGATGCTGCTGCACGCAGGGACTTGCAGCGCCACGCTCACATCGCGTGCCAGCACGCGCAGGCGCACGGGCTCGCCTGTTTGCCGTGCCGGTGCACCCGAGATGAACAGCTCGCCACCTGCAAAGGTGGCTGTGCTCAGGTGGTCTTGCGCGTCATAGGCGGTGATGTGGGCTTGCACCAGACTGGCAGCCTCGGCCGCTGGGCCCATGGGGTGATCGCGCTGCACCATGGTGCTGGCGGTATCGCCCTGGCTGACCACATGGCCGTCTTGCAGTAGCACCACATGGTGGGCCAGCCGCGCCACTTCATCTTGGGCATGGCTGACGTACAGCACTGGAATGTCCAGACTGCGCTGCAGCCGCTCCAGATAGGGCAGTACTTCGGCTTTGCGTGCGGCATCCAGTGCAGACAAGGGCTCGTCCATCAGCAGCAGCTGCGGGCTGGTGGCCAGAGCGCGCGCAATGGCGACGCGCTGGCGCTCACCGCCCGAGAGGGTTTGCACGCTGCGGTCCATCAAGTGTGACAGGCCCAGCAGCTCCACCGCTTGCTCCAGCTGCACCTTGCGGCGTGCTGCGGGCGTGCGTTTGAGACCGTATTCCAGATTGGCGCGTGTGCCCAGGTGGGGGAACAGGCTGGCTTCTTGGAAGACGTAGCCCAGTGCGCGCTGGTGCGTGGGGCGCCATTGCTGCGTGGCATCGTCCTGCCAGACTTGGCCATTGACGGTGACACGGCCTTGGGCGCGCTCCAGCCCGGCAATGGCACGCAAACAGGTGGTTTTGCCGCAGCCAGAGGGGCCAAACAGCGCGGTAATGCCGTGACCGGACAGTTGCAGATGGACATCCAGCACGAAGTCTGCGCGCTTCAGATGCAGTTGGGCTTCAATCATGCACGTGGCTCCTTGGGTTGCAGCCAGTGCAGCAGCATCAGCACCACAAAGCTAAAGATCACCATGCCACCGGCCAGCCAGTGGGCGTTGGCGTACTCCATGGCTTCGACATGGTCGTAAATCTGTACCGAGACCACGCGGGTCACGCCGGGGATGTTGCCGCCAATCATCAGCACCACGCCAAACTCGCCCACGGTGTGGGCAAAGCTGAGCACGGCCGCCGTGATAAAGCCGGGGCGGGCCATGGGCAGCACTACGGTAAAGAAACGGTCGATGGGACTGGCGCCCAAAGAGGCCGCCACTTCCAAGGGTCGGCGGCCGAGGTTTTCAAAGGCACGCTGCAAGGGTTGCACGGCAAAGGGCAGCGAATAAATCAGCGAACCCACCACCAGCCCCGGAAAGGTGAACGGCAGCCGCCCCAACCCTAGCCATTGCGTGAACTGGCCCACGGGGCCATTGGGCCCCATGGTGACCAGCAGGTAAAACCCAATCACGGTGGGTGGCAGTACCAGTGGCAGCGCGACCACGGCCCCAATCGGCCCTTTGAGGCGCGAGGTGGTGTGCGCCAGCCACCATGCCAGCGGGGTGCACAGCACCAGCAGCAGCATGGTGGTGACGGCGGCCAGCTCCAGCGTCAGGGCAATCGCAGCCCAGTCTTCAGAGGAAAGGATGGACAAGGTCTAAGAAAAAATGAGCTGCTTGCGCAGTTAAATCAATCGATTCAGCATCGAATGATGCTGAAGTCCCCATAAAACAATCGCAAGGCGCTTCAGAAAGCGTAGCCGTACGCGGTGATGATGGCACGCGCTTTTTCGCCTTTGAGGTAATCCATCAGCGCTTTGGCGGCCACATTGTCTTTGGCAGCGTTCAGCACAATCGCGTCTTGGCGAATGGGCTCGTGCATGTCTGCGGGCACCAGCCATGCAGAACCTTGCTTGATTTTGCCGTCTTCCATCACCTGTGACAGCGCCACAAAGCCCAGTTCGGCATTGCCCGTGGCCGCGAACTGGTAGGTTTGGCCAATGTTTTCGCCCTGCACAAACTTGGGCTTGATGCTGTCCAGCAGGTTCAGCTTGGTCAGGGTCTGCTCGGCCGCCAAGCCGTAAGGTGCCAGCTTGGGGTTGGCGATGGCAATGTGCTGGAACTTGCCGGTTTTGAGCACTTCGCCCTTGGCATCGACATAACCGTCTTGCTTGCTCCACAGCACCAGCTTGCCAATGGAATAGGTAAAGCGCGAGGCAGCGTCGCCCTTGCCCTCTGCGGCAATCTTGGCGGGCGTGGTGTCATCGGCGGCCAGCAAGATACCGAAAGGTGCGCCATTGCTGATCTGGGCGTAGAACTTGCCCGTGGCACCAAACGAAAGTTCTGCCTTGTGGCCCGTGTCCTTTTCGAACTGCACCGCAATCTTTTGCATGGGGGCTGTGAAGTTGGAGGCCACGGCCACCGAAATGGTTTCTGCCTGTGCAGCGCCAGCAAACAATGCGGCCACCAGAGCCAAGCTACGCACGGAGGGAGAGGTGAATGTCATCGCCATAGTCGTTATTCCTGCTTTCGCTATTCCAGTTTTGAATAGCGGAAGTATAGCCACACTGATCCAAATCCTGAATAACTTGGCGGCATGATAGGCAGATGCCTCTATCGACCTCTACCTCTACCTCTGACCTCGTACCCACAGCCGCTTTGAAAGCCGCAAACACGCCCCCCGCCTTGATGCAGGCGCTGGGGCATTCGCTGTCGGACCGCCGTTTGCAAGTGTTGCGGGCGCTGGGGGAATGCGGCTCCATCTCGCAGGCTGCGCGCGCTGTGGGGGTCAGCTACAAGGCCGCATGGCAGGCGATTGATACGCTGAGCAATCTGGCAGGCGTGCCCGTGGTGGAAAAAACCGTGGGTGGCGCGGGTGGTGGTGGCGCCAAACTGACGGCTGCTGGCCAAGAGCTGCTGCGCGCTGCGCACGCCATGGCGCAGGCGCGGGGCGCTGTCATGCAGCAACTGCAAGCGCCTGCAGCGCTGCAGCGTCTGGGTGTGCAGACCAGCATGCGCAATCAGTGGCCGTGTGAGGTGCTGCGCGTTGACATTGCAGGCGCTTTGGCCTTGGTGCAGGTGCAAACCCCGCACGCAGATTTGCAGCTAACTGCACGCATTACGGCAGAAAGCGCGCAGCTGCTGGGCTTGCAAGCGGGCATGCCGGTGCTGGCCATGTGCAAGGCCACGGCAGTGCAGGTGCAGGCTTGGCACAAAGATGTCGCACCCAATACCTGCACCGGCAAGGCCACGCGCGTGGCCCAGGGAGCCATGGGGGATGAAGTGGCCATGCAAATGACTGGCGGCGTGCAATGGGTGGGGTTTGCTGCAGCGGGAAGCGGGTTGCGTGCAGGGCGCAAAGTCAGTGTGCACATTCCTGAGTCTGCCTTGGTATTGGCTTTGCAGGCTTAAGGCGGTAGGCTATTGATCAAGCTCAAGCCTTCAGCACCCATTGGCCGTCATAGTGTCCAATTGCAAAAAGAAGGATGGCGAGCCAAGGTTATCAGAGCGCCGCAAAAGTTATAGCGCACGGCTTTTTGCCACAATAACGACTTTGATGGAGTGGTGATGGTTTGCCCTGGCAAACCAATCTGAAAGAAAAACGCAGTGAGCATTTTTGATCGGTTAATTTCAACGCTGACAGGTGGCGACAATGCACCTGCCCAGCCGCCTGCCAAGGCCCCCGCCTCTGAGGGCGAAGAAAAACGTCAGCGCTTCATGGCGCGTGACGATGCGAATGCTGAGCCAGAAAAACCAGTGGAAAAAGGCTTGATTGGCGGGCCATCCCTTATTTGGCTGCATGTACAGCCCACCACGCAGCGCTTGGTACTGGTGCCTGAACTGGGCGTGGCCGAGGGTGAAGAGTTAAACGGCCAAATGACTGCCGATCTGCACCGCGTAGGCTGGTGTGAAGAAGTGGCTTACCACGCAGGCTACGACCAGTACTGGAAAATGCCATCGCAAGAAGCGATTTTGCGCACCCCTTCGCTCTACGAAATCCCTACGCCGCTGCTCAATCGCATGAAGCTGGAGACCCGCTTGGTCAAGCAAGGCGAGCCCCGTGGTTTTTGGATGCATGTGCGCGTCCGCACGGAAGATGAGTTGCTGCACCCGGACGACAGCCTCGCATGAATGCACCATGCTTTCAAAGCTAAAAAGCACCAGCAGGTGCTTTTTTTGTGGGCAGGCCTGGAAAAAACCCTTTTAGCGGATCGTGCCAGTGACGGGGAAACCGTCCAGTAGCGGCCACTGTGTGCGCTGTACAAAGCTGGGATAGTCCATCGGGCGGGTAATGTGTGCATCCGAACGGTTGGGCAGCACATAGGCCCATGCGCGCTGCTGGGATTCGTCATAGACCAGTTTGAACAAATGGCTGGGTATCCAGACGGCAGCTTGTCCCAGTGTTTGTGTTTTGCCCTCGTGCAGCGCGCCTGAGAACACATACACATTACCGGATGCCCGCTGTGCGTACTTGCGGGTATCGGCCTCCAGCTTGGACCACAGCTGGCGGTTGTGGGTGGGGTTTTGCGGCACCATGTTGCTCAGGGCAAAAGACTGGGCCATTGCCTGCGCACTGGGCTGGTTGGCAGCCGCAGCCAAGTGCCCACGGTCAAAGCCACTGTCTTGGTAGTCTGCAAGGCCCGCGCGCCACTTTTCTGGCACGCGTGCATCGGCAAAGAATTTGTCTGTGCGCTCCAAGCCAGCGGCTTTGCGCAGGCGTTCACGGTTGAGCTTTTCCACGACCACCATGGGTGTCTTGGTCAGGCCCGAATAGAGCACAGCGAACGCATCCGAGCACAGCGCCAATGGCGCCCATTGCGTGCTGATGGCGTCAAGGTGCAGCGGGCGTTGCCCTGGAAATTGATCAATACAGGCGGCAAAAGCGTTGCTTGAAATGGTGGTCGAAGGGCCCTGAGCCGGGAGGGCTTGCACCATTTGCCCACGCAGCACATCCAACGCCGTCCCTTTGAACACATCACCAAGATGGAGCAGACTGCTGCGCATCTCCTGCAGCCATTGGCGCGAGGCGGCGCTGAGCATTCTTTCGGGCGGCTCCAGCAGCAGATTCAGCGGATTAATGGGCTGACTGAGAACGGCGTTGCCAAAAATAGCACCCCAGACAAAGCACGCCATGCGGCTGGTCAGGCGCTGGCGCAGTTGGCGTATCCAAGTGATGGGAGGGAGAGATTTCTTCTTGCGCGTAGCCATGACACATGCCAATACAGCCGCTGTCTGCTAGTGGGCTGATAGCATGCAACGCATAAATTCTAAGGCTTGTATGGTTTTTTGATGTTTAAAACTGTATACAGATACAGTGGTATTGCTGAATACCCAAGAAATGCAGCAATTTGCAGTTTTTCTCAAATCGCTCCAAATATGTGCATATAATCGTGGCTTCGCGGCTGTAGCTCAGTTGGATAGAGTACTTGGCTACGAACCAAGGGGTCGTGGGTTCAATTCCTGCCAGCCGCACCAAACGACAAACCTCAGAACTGAAAAGTTCTGAGGTTTTTTCGTTTCTGTGTTCTGTTGGTGCGTATGGCTGGCTCAAGTCCAGTCTGGTTTGCGCAGTGGATAACGACGCAGCCCTTAGCGGGAGGTGCGCCCCAGCGCAAAGACTGCCTTTGGTCGACCCGGTGCATGCAAACACATGTCATGCATGCAACCAGGGTGGCAGACGGAATGGGAAGGCTGCAACTTGTTGCAGCCAGCAAGGTCAGTCCTTGGCAGTTTCTTGCAGCAGGTGCAAGGCTTGGACCACATCATCCTGCACCACACCTTCAGCCAGCTGCAGCACGCCAGCCAATAAGGTCAGCGCGTCAGCACCTTGCTGCTGCAGTTGCCCAATGCTTTGGCCTGCCTGTTTGGGTTGTTCAAAGCCCGTGCTTTGCAGCAGCAGTCGGCCATCGGCAGCCATGAACTTGAAGTAAAACTGGCCATCGGCTTCACGGTATTGCTTGAAGCTGGGCAAGGCCACTTTGGCGGCCTTGGCCTTTTTGCCGCCAGTCTCTTGGCTGGCCAAGCTGCGCAAACCCACGGCGGCGCGCAGTTTGGTGATGAATGGGCGGGTGAGGGCGCGCGCACGGTCAGCGCCCAATTGCAGAGCAGCTTCGACTTTTTCAGGGTGTGCCATCAAATCTTCATAGCGCGCGCGTTTGGGAGCCAGTTCCGCGTCAATCCGTTCAAACAGCATTTGCTTGGCATCGCCCCAGCCAATACCGTTGGCAAATGCTTGGCGCATGGCCGCTGTTTCTGCGGGTGTGGAGAAGGCTTGGTAGAGCTGGAACAAGGCTGAGCCTTCGGTGTCTTTAGGTTCACCCGGTGCACGTGAATCGGTGACGATGCCGCCAATCAACTTCTTCAGTTGCTCGCGGGGTGCGAACAGCGGAATGGTGTTGTCGTAGCTTTTGCTCATCTTGCGGCCATCCAGACCGGGCAAAGTGGCCACGCTTTCTTCAATCGCAGCTTCAGGCAGCACAAAGTGTTCGCCATACAGGTGGTTGAAGCTGGAGGCCATGTCGCGCGCCATTTCAATGTGCTGGATCTGGTCACGGCCCACAGGCACTTTGTGCGCGTTGAACATCAAGATGTCGGCCGCCATCAGCACGGGGTACATGAACAGTCCGGCCGTCACGCCGTCATCCAATTCACGTCCCGCTTCTGCGTTCTTGTCTTGCGAGGCTTTGTACGCATGGGCGCGATTGAGCACGCCTTTGCCGGTCACGCAGGTCAGAAACCAGTTGAGTTCAGGAATCTCCGGAATGTCTGACTGGCGGTAGAAGACCACCTTTTCGGGCTCCAGCCCACAGGCCAGCCAACTGGCCGCAATTTCCAGGGTGGAGCGGTGCACACGTGCAGGGTCCTGACATTTGATCAGTGCGTGGTAGTCGGCCAGAAAGTAAAAGCTTTCAACGTTGGCCGTTTGGCTGGCGGCTACTGCAGGGCGGATAGAGCCTGCGTAATTCCCCAGATGGGGGGTGCCAGAAGGGGTGATGCCAGTCAGAAAGCGGGTGGTGCTCATATCTCAAACCAAGTTCTAAAGAATGGGCTGCACACAGCGGCGGTGCAGCCGGAGTATGTTTGTTGTTTAACGCAGAACAGCCAGCAGCGGCTGAATGATGAAATCGATCACGCTGTAGCCGATGTTCATCAAGGGGCGCAGCCAGATGGTGCCCACAATGCCCAAAAGCACCAGCGCCAGCACGATGAAAAAGCCATAGGGCTCAATGCGCGAGAAAGCCATGGCTGCTCTGGGGGGCAGCAAACCCGCCACGATGCGGCCACCATCCAGCGGCGGCAGGGGGAACAGGTTGAACGCCCACATCACCAAGTTCACCAAAATACCCGCGCGCGCCATTTCCAGAAAAAAGCGTTCATTGGTACCCGTGACCGCTAGGCCCACGAGCACCAGCGCCCACACAATGGCTTGAACGAAATTGGATGCAGGCCCCGCCAGCGCGACCCAGATCATGTCGCGTTTGGGGTGGCGCAGATTGCCAAAATTCACCGGCACAGGCTTGGCGTAGCCAAACAAGAAGGCCCCTGAGGTGGAGAAATACAGCAGCAGCGGCATCAAGATGGTGCCGATGGGGTCAATGTGTTTGAGGGGGTTGAGCGTAATGCGCCCCAGCATGGAGGCCGTGTGGTCGCCGAAGTAGCGCGCTGCATAGCCGTGGGCTGCCTCGTGCACCGTGATGGCAAACAGCACGGGCAGGGCGTAGATAAGGACAGTTTGGATTAGTTCGTTCACAGCGTGATTGTCGCAAACATCACTGCCGCTGTCCTTGAGTGGGGTGGCCTTCTATAAGCCTATGGCTTGCAAGCTGCCAGCGCCTTGGCGCATCAGGCTGGGCTCGCCCCCAGCGCCCATGGGGGTGAGGTCAATCACCGTGGTCGGCTCCAGCGGGCAGGCGCCAGCATCCACCACGGCATCCACTTCATGTTCAAAGCGTGCACGGATGGCCTCAGGGTCGTTCATCGGTTCACTGTCGCCCGGTGCGATCAACGTGGTCGCCAGCAAAGGCGCACCGTGCAACTCCAGCAGCATTTGTGTGCCTTTGCGGTCCGGCACGCGCAGGCCAATGGTCTTGCGAGACGGGTGGCTGACCCGGCGTGGCACTTCCTTGGTGGCATCCAAAATGAAGGTGTAAGGGCCGGGTGTGGCCAGCTTCATCAGCCGGTATTGCTTGTTGTCGACCACGGCATAGTTGGCCAGTTCCGACAAATCGCGGCAAAGCAGCGTCAGGTGGTGCTTGTCATTGACCTGTCGAATACGGCGCAAACGGTCTACGGCATTTTTGTCATCCAGCTGGCAGACCAAGGCGTAGCTGGAGTCCGTAGGAATGGCCAGTACCCCGCCTTTTTGCAAAATCGCCACGGCCTGTTTGAGCAAGCGGGGCTGCGGGTTGTCTGGGTGAATTTCAAAGTACTGGGCCATGGGGTGTCCTTTGTTTTATGCGTTGTTGAGGCCATTGTGCTGCGCATTGCCGTGGTTGGCTGGCTTTATGCCGCTTGTGCTGGTGCACGCTGAATGCGCGGTGCCAGCAAGTCAGCGATGTAGGCGTAGCCGGTTGGATCGCTGGGTAAGCTGCCTAAATCCATCTTCGACTCTTGCGGGCTGTGAAAGTCACTGCCACGCGAGAGCGACAGCCCAAACTCTTGGGCCAAGTTGGCATAGCGCAGGTATTCGTGGGGTGCGTGGCTGCCTGTCACGGCCTCTACAGCTTGCCCTCCATAGGTCTTAAAACTGCTGAAAAAAGCGTATTCCTCATTTGCGGTGAAACCGTAGCGTGCGGGGTGGGCAATCACGGCCACCCCTTGGGCACCGCAAATCCAGCGTACGGCGTCTTGGAGCGATGCCCAGCGTTGGGGGGCGTAACCGGGTTTGCCTTCGACCAAGTAATGGCGAAACACTTCGTAGGTGTCTTTGCAAATGCCTGCATCGACCAAGTAGCGTGCAAAGTGGGTGCGCGAAATCAAGGCCGGGTTGCCCACGTATTTCAGCGCACCTTCATACGCATTCGGAATGCCCGCTGCTGCCAGCTGGCGGCCCATTTCTTGGGCCCGTGGCCCCCGGTTGTTGCGCAAGCTGTTCAGGCCTTCGAGTAGCTGTGGGTCTTGGGCATCAAAGCCCAAGCCGACGATGTGCACAGTGGCGTTGGCAAAGCTAACGGAAATTTCTACGCCGGTCAAAAAATCCAGGCTCTGCGCGCTGGCGGCTGCCTGGGCTTGTGCCAGCCCCGCGGTTTCGTCGTGATCGGTCAATGCCCACAGCGTCACGCCCTGGCGCTTGGCGCGTTCTGCCAAAGCGGCGGGGGACAGCGTGCCATCCGAGAAGGTGGAATGGCAGTGAAGATCCGCGTTGAAGGTCTTAGGCATAAATAAAAACCATAGCAATATGCGTTCATCCACAGGCGATGAACGGCAGTTTTTTAAAGTCAATGAGGGTGCGATGATTTTTCACTCTGTTTGCGCTTTCGCAAAATTTAGTGTGTCTGCCACCCGTATTTTTGGTACTTCTTGATACTTTGAGCGTAAGCGTGAGCACCACGTCTTGCCACAGGGATAAGTATTAAAAATATGAAGGATAAAGGGCGTTGTATGCAATTAAAGAACTTATCAGTGCCTAAAAAGATTTGGGCACTGCTGCTGGGGGTGCTACTGCTGACTTTGATGGCCGGTTTCAGCATGACTACGTACATCAGCCGTGTAGAAAACCAGCAACGGCTGCAGTTGCAGGACTACGAAAACCGCATTCGCTTGGCCGTGCAGTGGCGCGGGGTCACCGACTATTCGGTGGGCCATGTCGTGATGGGTGCGATGGCGACCGACGACGAACTGAATCGCTACGCGCAAGAGAAAACCAAAGGCGGTATTCAGGCGGCCACGGCGCTGCAAGAGCAGCTGGAACGCACTTTGACAGCGCCAGAAGGGCGCCAGCAGCTAGAGAAAATTGCGCAAGCACGTGCCAAGGTATTGGACATCATTGCCACCATCAACCAGCGCCGTGCGAATACAGACCTGGCCGGGGCGCGGGCTTTGATAGAGAGCCAGTTGCTACCCAGCGTGGCTATTTTTAACCAGACACAAACCGATTTGGTCACGCTGCAAGAACGCATGCGCAACCAGTCGCAGGAAGCAGGCGCACAAGCGCGTGCCAATGCCCTGCTGTGGGGCAGTGTGGCATTGCTGGGCGTGGTGCTGGTGGGGTTGCTGCTGTCAGTGATTGTGGTGCGGCAAATCACCGTGCCATTGGAGCGCGCGGTAGCCTTGGCTGAAACGATTGCCGCTGGTGATTTGACAGTGGATGTGCGTGATGACCGCAAAGACGAATTAGGCAATTTGCTGCGCAGCTTGAGTGCCATGGCCCAGCGCTTGCGCGATGTGGTGACACAAGTGCGCAATGGGGTGGATTCGGTGTCGTCGGCCGCATCACAGATTGCCACGGGCAACCATGATTTGTCGGGCCGCACAGAGCAAACCGCTGCCAACCTTGAAGAAACTGCCGCCAGCATTGAACAATTGACCGCCACGGTATCGCAATCGGCAGATACGGCGCGCCAAGCCAACCAGCTGGCCAGTACGGCGGTGCAAGCCGCGGAGCGCGGCGGCCATGTGGTGGAGCAAGTGGTTAGCAGCATGCAGCAGATCACCCACAGCAGCCACAAGATTGCAGACATCATTGGCGTGATTGACGGCATTGCCTTCCAGACCAACATCTTGGCGCTGAATGCGGCTGTGGAAGCCGCACGTGCCGGTGAACAAGGCCGTGGTTTTGCGGTGGTGGCGGCCGAGGTGCGCTCATTGGCCCAGCGCAGCGCCGAGGCAGCCAAAGAGATCAAAGCCTTGATCTCGACCAGTGTGGGCAATGTCGACGCAGGTTCTGCCCAGGTGGCGCAGGCGGGCGAAAGCATGCATGAGATTGTTGCCAGCGTGCGCCGCGTCACGGATTTGATTGGTGAAATCAGTGCCGCTGCCAATGAGCAGCAAGATGGCTTTGCACAAGTCAATCAGGCAGTCAGCAATCTGGATCAGATGACGCAACAGAACGCCGCGTTGGTGGAGGAGTCCAGTGCGGCTGCCACCTCCATGAATGAGCAGGCACAGCGCCTGGCACAAGTGGTGTCGGTATTCAAGGTCAGCCAGTCTGCGGTGGGTGCAGCTACGCCGGCTTTGGCTACTGCTCAGCTAGTTACCTCTGCAGTGAAAGCGCGTACCAGCACCGCACACGCAAAGTCAGCAGTTAAGCCAACTAAACCTGTTTCCAGTGCTGTGCCGCCTGCTTTAGAAAGCGCGGCCACCGCAAAGACTGCAGCAGCCAAAGCAGACGATTGGGAGAGTTTTTGACGGCTTGTGTCTCCCGATCAGGGTTTGCGAGAGCAGCCGTCTGTCGGCAGCAGTGAAAAAATCAGACACCCTCTTGGTTGCAGTGCAGCAAGAGGGTGTTTTGCGAGGCGTAGCCGCTGCAAAACAGTTATGTATTCGCTTGCTGCAGTCAGCAAGAACAATAAGGAAATAGGGAGCAATCATGCGTTTGAACAACCTGCCAGTCGCTTTCAAGCTCTGGGGTGTAGTGCTGGGCTCCATGGCATCGATGCTGACGCTGGCGGTCATCCTGACCGTGCTGGCCGAGCAGCGGGCAATTGCCATCAACGAGAAAACACTCCAAGCCGATCAACGGATTGCCACCACCATGCGCTGGAAAGCGCTGACCGAGCTGACGGTGGAGCGCATCGTCGTCAGTGCCATGTCTTCGGAGGCACCGCTGGTCAAAGAAATGTCCCAGCTGAGTAGCCAAGGGGTGGCGGGCGTCAATGACTTGCAAAAGCAGGTGGAGGCGCTGGCCGAGACTGAGCAGGAAAAAGCACAGCTGGCCAAGGTCGGCGCCAACCGCACCGTGGCCTTGGCGGCGGTGGCAAAAATCAATCAGGCGCGGGAGTCTGGCGATGTGGTGCAGGCCATGGATGTGGCGATCAATCAACTTCGGCCCTCGGTGGCGGTGTATGCCAAGTCGCAAGATGAACTGCTGCAACTGCAAGAGCGCATGCGCAATGCAATGCGTGATGAGGCCACGGTGCAACGCCAGCAGTCGTACTGGTGGCTGGGTGCTGTCAGCTTGCTGATGGTGGCGGTGGGTTTGGCTCTGGCTGGGCTGATCGTGCGCTCGATCACGCGACCGCTAGACCGTGCTGTGAATCTGGCAGACACCATTGCCTCGGGAGACCTGACGGTCGATGTGCACGACGATCGCAAGGATGAGCTGGGCCATTTGCTGCGCAGCCTGAATGCCATGACCCACAAGTTGCGCACCGTGGTGGGTGAAGTGCGCAGCGGGGTGGAGTCGGTCTCGTCCGCGGCCAGCCAGATTGCCACCGGCAACCATGATTTGTCCGCACGTACCGAGCAGACAGCGGCCAATCTGGAAGAAACCGCTGCCAGTCTGGAAGAGCTGACTGCAACTGTCACCCAGTCTGCAGATACTTCACGGCAGGCCAATCAGTTGGCGGCCACTGCGGTGCAGGCGGCAGAACGTGGTGGCGCAGCAGGTGGTGCAGAGCATGGAGCAGATCAACAGCTCCAGCCGCAAGATCAGCGACATCATTGGCGTGATCGACGGCATTGCCTTCCAGACCAATATCTTGGCGCTGAACGCTGCGGTGGAAGCGGCCCGTGCCGGTGAACAAGGCCGTGGCTTTGCCGTGGTAGCCGGCGAAGTGCGCAGCTTGGCCGGGCGCAGCGCGGAGGCTGCGAAAGAGATCAAGGGTTTGATTACCGCCAGCGTCAGCAATGTGGATGCCGGTTCTGCCCAGGTCACGCAGGCTGGTGAGAGCATGCAGGAGATTGTGACCAGCGTGCGCCGAGTAACCGATTTGATTGGCGAGTTGAGCGCCGCATCGGGCGAGCAGCATGACGGCTTTGCGCAAGTCAATCAGGCTGTGAGCAATCTGGACCAGATGACGCAGCAAAACGCGGCCTTGGTTGAAGAGTCCAGTGCGGCGGCCATGGCCATGAATGAGCAGGCGCAGCGTCTGGCGGAAGTGGTGGCTGTATTCAACGTGGGCACCGGCGCATTCAAATCTGCCGCAGTCAAAATGCCCGCAGTGGCGCAGGCCCCTGCAGCGGCAAAGGCAGCCCCTGCACAGCCGTCGTCCAGCCCTGCGTCGCTGGGTCGGGTCAAAGGGCAGGCGGTGCCCGCAGGCAAGCCCGCAGCGGCTAGCAAATTGATGGCGCCCGCCAAAGCCACAGCGGCACCCAAAGCCGTGACCCAAGGGGCTGAAGATGATTGGGAAAGCTTTTAAGGCGAGTTTTTAAACCGTTGAAGACTTGCTTAATCAACAAAGGCCTGCCTTGCAGGCCTTTGTTTTTGATAGCTGGTAGCGCTTTCTATTCAATAACTTCGGAGTGTAATCATTGTGAAGTGCTTGTTTTTATTGCGCTGGCAGCTACTTTTTTCACGGATTCTGTCGCTTACCCTTCGGTGCCTTCCACCAGAAACTGCACCTTGCGCTCACCCCGGAATTCGTTGATGTCCAGGCGAAACGCCATGTGCACCCAGTCGGGCAGCGGTTCGGTGCGGCCAAACCAGATGCCGTCCACCACATCACCGCGGTGGCGCAGTTGCAGCTTCAGGTGCTTTTCGCCCACTAGGCGCTGCGAGAGAATTTCCACATCTTCACTGAAGGTGGGGTAGGCAAAGCCCTGGCCCCACACTTCCAGATTCAGTTGCTCGACCACTTCAGACTGGCGAAAAGCCGGGTCCAGCGGGCCATCGGTTTCAACGCAGCGGGTCAGCGTTTTGGCGTCCAGCCACTCTTGCGCGACTTGGGCAAAGGCTTGCTCAAAGGTGTGAAAGTGTGCTTCCTCCATCGTGCAGCCAGCGGCCATGGCGTGGCCCCCAAAGCGCAGCAGCACACCGGGGTGGCGCTTGGCGACCAAGTCCAGCGCATCGCGCAAATGAAAGCCGGGGATGGAGCGGCCCGAGCCTTTGAGCTCGTGCGCTTTGCCTTCGGCTTTGCTGGCAGCGAACACAAAGGTGGGGCGGTGCAGCCGGTCTTTGACACGCGAGGCGACGATGCCGACCACACCTTCGTGAAAGTCCGGGTCAAACACGCTGATCGCTGCGGGCGGCGTGACACCGTCTTCAAGCAGCTCATCGGCCAGCGCAAAGGCTTGCATGCGCATGCCGCTTTCCATTTCCTGGCGCTCGCGGTTGATACGCGTGAGCGTGCGCGCCAGCTCCAGCCCGAGCGCATCGTTGTCGGTCAGCAAGCACTCGATGCCGATGGTCATATCAGCCAGGCGGCCTGCGGCGTTGATGCGCGGCCCCAAACCAAAGCCAAAATCAGACGTGCAGGCTTGGCGGAAGTCTTTGCCAGCGGCTTCAAACAGTCCGCGAATGCCCGCCTGCATATGGCCTTTGCGAATGCGCTGCAGGCCTTGCGCCACCAGTCGGCGGTTGTTGGCATCGAGCTTGACCACATCGGCCACGGTGCCCAGGGCCACCAAGGGCAGCAGCGTATCGAGTTTGGGCTGGTTGCCCGACTCAAATGCCCCCCGGGTGCGCAGTTCGGCACGCAGCATCAGTAGTACGTAGAACATCACGCCCACGCCCGCCATGTGTTTGCTGGCAAAGCTGCAGCCGGGCTGGTTGGGGTTGACCATGGCGTCGGGTGTGGGCAACTGATCGCCGGGCAGGTGGTGGTCGGTCACCACCACCGTCATGCCCAGGCGCTTGGCTTCGGCCACGCCATCCACACTGCCAATGCCGTTGTCCACGGTCAGTAGCAGCTCATGGCCTTGTTCGGCCACACGGCGGGCGATGGGCGCTGACAGGCCGTAGCCGTCAGTGATGCGGTCAGGCACTTCATACGTCACATGCTGTGCGCCCAGCATGCGCAGGCCGCGCACGCCCACGGCGCAGGCGGTGGCTCCGTCGCAGTCGTAGTCAGCCACGATGCAGATGCGCTTTTGTGCGGCAATCGCATCGGCCAGCACGCAGGCTGCTTCTTGGATGCCCAGCAGACCCGCTGGGGGCAGCAGCTTGGTCAGCCCGGTGTCCAGTTCGTCGCACGATTTTACGCCGCGCGCTACATACAGGCGTGCCAGCAGCGGGCTGATGCCCGATTGCACCAAGGCTTGTACCGTGGTTTCGGGAATGTCTCTCTCAATAATTTTCATAGCGCTTGGTGCAGTCCCGCAAAGCGCTGGGGGCTGAAAAGGTTCTTTATCTTGTCGCGCAGGCTGCGCGCTGTGGTGTCAAAGCTGCGGGCGTGGTGTTCGCCACACAGGGTGAGCGTGGCTTGGCCGCCCTGGGCAATGTGCTGCACCAAGGCCGCCACGGGGCCGGCATCGGCAGCCAGCCAGGCTTGCTTCCACGCAGGCCAGTCTTGGCGCAGAGCAGTCTGGCGCAAGTCGTCAACCAGCTGCAAGTGCACTTGGGATTGGTGCTGGCGCACCTGCGCCAGCTGTGTGGCGCTGAGTTGGCCTGCACCGTGTAGCCAGAAAGCGTTGATGGGGGCCAGGCCGCGTTCGGCCCGCTGGTCGTTGAAACGGTCGGCGTACAGCAGCATCTGCACCTCGCTGTGCAGGCGGTGCAGCTTGCGCGCCGTTTGCACAGGTGGCAACCACGGGGTGACATCGCGCAGCAACACGCGGTCCAGCGAGGCGGTGTGCAACTGGGTCAAGGGCTGGCCGCTCACGCACCAGCGCTGCGGCTGCACCATCTCCAACTGCATGCCGTCTTCGGCAAACCAGGGCTGCAGCAGGGTGTGCAAAGCTTGCGCATCTTGTTGTTCAAGCACCAGCGTGGCGGGGTCATCCATGCGCACCTGATCGGGGCCCGCCGTCCAGTGGCAGGGCGTCAGCCACGCGCAGGCGGTGTCGGTCACACCTTGGTCGAGCGCGGCCCAGGCGGGCATGTGGGGTTCCAGCCCCCAGGCGGCGGCCACGGCACGTTCGTGCGGAGGAATGGGCTGGTCTGCATGCCCTTCATCAACGCCTGCCGGACTGAGTTTTTGCAGCAGTCGCTCCAGATGCGGCAAGGGAAGGCTTTGCAGCAGGTGCTGGCAACTGGCGTCTTGCAGGGCCGCGTAGGGCAGGATCAGGTGGTGATGGGGAGCTGCTGCCGTCAAAGGGGCCGCAAAAGGCAGGTGCAGTACAGGCAGAGAAGTGGGCATAAGCGCGTATTGTCCCTAAACCGCTGTACTGCGTCAGCTTTGTATGACAAGGCAGTGCTGCAGCCAGTGCCACAATGGCGCCCAAGTATGCAAATTCCCTACGAACTCGCTCTCGGCTGGCGCTATACGCGCGCAGGCCGCGCCACGCGGCGCAACGGTTTTATTTCCTTTATCTCTGGGGTGTCCATGTTGGGCATTGCCTTGGGCGTGGCCGCGCTCATCATCGTGCTCTCGGTGATGAACGGCTTCCAGAAAGAAGTGCGCGATCGCATGCTCAGCGTGGTCTCGCACGTGGAAATCTTCGCTCCCAATGGCCAGGCCATGCAAGACGTGGACACCACCATGCAGCAGGCCAAGCAGCACCCCGAAGTGGTGGGGGCTGCGCCTTTTGTGGCAGCGCAAGGCCTGATTGCACGCGGTGAAGACATGAAGGGTGCCATCGTGCGCGGCATTGATCCGGCGCGTGAAGGCGAGGTGACCGATTTGGCCGCAGCGAATGCCGATGTGCTCAAGCTGCTGACGCCGGGCGCTTTCAATATCGTGCTGGGCCAAGAGCTGGCGCGGCAGCTGGGTGTGGGTGTGGGCGATGTGGTGACGCTGATTGCGCCCAGCGGTCAAGTGACGCCTGCTGGCGTGGTGCCGCGCCTCAAACAGATGACGGTGGCGGGCACTTTTGACTCCGGCCACTACGAGTACGACTCGGCCATGGTCATGCTGCATTACCAAGATGCACAGCGCATCTTCCGCCTCGAAGGCCCCACGGGCATTCGCCTCAAGCTCAAAGACCTGCACGAGGCACCGCGCGTCGCGAAAGAGCTGGCGGGCATGATCACCGAATTTTTGTACCTGCGTGACTGGACGCAACAGAACAAGACGTGGTTTGCCGCCGTGCAGCTGGAAAAACGCATGATGTTCATCATCCTCACGCTGATCGTGGCAGTGGCGGCCTTCAATCTGGTCTCCACGCTGGTGATGACGGTGACAGACAAGCGCGCCGACATTGCCATTTTGCGCACGCTGGGTGCATCGCCCGCATCCATCATGGGCATCTTCATGGTGCAAGGCGCGATGGTGGGCGTGATTGGCACGTTTGCCGGATTGCTGCTGGGCCTGGGCGTGGCGCTGAATATCGACGTCATCGTGCCCGCCATCGAGCAAGCCTTGGGCGCCACTTTCTTGCCCAAAGACATTTACCTGATCAGCAAGATGCCCAGCGAGCCGCAATACAGCGACATCATGCCGATTGCCATCATTTCTTTAATTCTGGCCTTTGTGGCCACCATTTACCCCAGCTGGCGTGCCAGCCGCGTGAATCCTGCGGAGGCGCTGCGTTATGAGTAATCAAGTGGTTTTGCAAGCGCGCGGCATCTCCAAGCGTTTTGAAGACGGTCACCTCAACGTGCAGGTGCTGCACGATGTGGATTTGCAGGTGCATGCGGGCGAAACGCTGGCGATTGTCGGTGCCTCGGGTTCAGGCAAGAGCACCTTGCTGCATTTGCTGGGCGGGCTGGATGCGCCCACGCAAGGCAGCGTGCATCTGAAGGGCGAGCCCATGCACACCCTCAGCCCCAAACGCCAGGGTGAGCTGCGCAACCAGCATTTGGGTTTTATCTACCAGTTTCACCATCTGCTGCCCGAGTTCAGCGCGCAAGACAACGTGGCCATGCCGCTGCGTATTCGCCGCGACCCCAAAGAGCAAGCTTTGGCACAAGCCGCGCGTATGCTGGATGCGGTGGGTCTGACCGAGCGCATGACGCACCGGCCAGCCGAACTGTCAGGCGGCGAGCGCCAGCGCGTGGCGATTGCGCGTGCGCTGGTGACCCACCCGGCCTGCGTGCTGGCCGATGAACCGACGGGTAATCTGGACCGCTCCACCGCCGACAGCGTGTTCGCGCTGATGCTGGCACTGGCACGCAGCCACGGCACCGCGTTTGTGATGGTGACACACGATGAATCGCTGGCCGCCAAGTGCGACCGCATGGTGCGTTTGGTCAAAGGCCAACTGGCTTGATGGATTTGATTGACTGAAGTCGTCCGGTGGGCCGGTCTACGCTGGGTGCGTAGACATTAAAAATGAGCGCATGGCGTTGATCAATCAATGCTTTCCAATGGATTTCATGTGGGAAGTATTGAAAATACAGCGCTTAGTGCTCTTTTTTTATGCAGCTTTGGCCAGTGTGCGCGCTTGAAAATGCCGTGCGGCCGTTGCCACCACCTTGAGCGCGGAGGTGCGCGTGGGGTTGGGTGCTGTGGTCACCACGTCTTGCCCCGTCAGGTCGTGGGTGACGGACTGCAGTTCAGACGATTGCGACAAGGACGACTGCACCACTTCCGACATGATGGTGGTGACTTGGTGGGAGGAGTTGACGATGTCTTCCATGGTGCTGCCGGCTTTGCGCACCTGCTCTGCACCTTGCGTGACTTGGTTCACAGAGGCTTGAATCAATTGCTTGATCTCTTTGGCTGCGGCGGCGCTGTTTTGCGCCAGCGTGCGCACCTCACCGGCCACTACGGCAAACCCACGGCCTTGCTCACCGGCACGTGCGGCTTCTACGGCGGCGTTCAGCGCCAAAATATTGGTCTGGAATGCAATGGTGTCCATCACTCCGATAATTTCACTGATCTTGCGTGAACTGCTGCTGATGCTCTCCATGGTGTGAATCATTTCGCGCACCGTATCGCCGCCTGCCTCGGCCACACGGCAGGCGGTTTGCGCCAGCTGGTTGGCGTGGCCTGCGCGTTCTGCGCTTTCGGTCAGCCCCTGGACGGTGACGCGCAATGTCTGCGCTGCCGTAAAACGGCGCGTGATGTCGGTGGCGAACTTCACTACCTTGAAGGGACGACCATCGGCATCCAGGATGGGGTTGTAGCTGGCCTCAATCCAGACTTGGCGGCCATTTTTGCCAATCCGAAGGTACTGGCCTGAATCGTGAACACCACGCCCCAGCGATTGCCAGAACTGTGTATAGGCGGCACTTTGCCGCTCTTGCGGCTGCACAAACATGCTGTGGTGTTTGCCCACAATCTCATCCAGCCGGTAGCCCATGGCGTTCAGAAACAAATCATTGGCTGTGAGGATGTGGCCCTCGAGATCAAACTCAATGATGGCCTGCACTTTGGCAATGGCTGCCAATTGGCCTTGTGCGTCGGCATTGCGGCGTTGCTGCTCGGTGATGTCGGTGGCGTATTTCACCACTTTGCAGGGGCGCTGGCGGCGGTCAAAAATGGGGTTGTAGCTGGCTTGCAGCCACACTTCCGTACCGTCATGGGTGATGCGTTTGTAGCGGCCTGCGTCGTGGGTGCCTTGGCCCAGGCGCTCCCAGAAGTCTGCATACGCGCCCGATGCGGCCGTTTCTTCATCCACAAACATGCGGTGGTGCTGGCCTTGAATTTCTGACAGCGCATAGCCCATGGTGTCCAGAAAATTCTGGTTGGCCGTCAGGATGTGCCCCTGCAAGTCAAATTCGATCACCGCATGCGACTTCTGAATGGCGGCCAATTGGCCCTCCAGCTCAGATGCGCGGCGCTGACTGCCGCTGTCTCTCAACCATGACCAATTGAAGCGCGGCATAGGAAACTCCTTGCAGCCGGGTTAAAGATTTTTGCAAATTGTGATGAAGTGTGAATATTTGTTTGTAGGAAAAACATCGACGGTCACGAGGGATATTGGCTGAAAGGTGCTAGGACCGTTGGTCAGGTGCGCTGCTGTAGCTGGCATCATGGCGCCATGACAAGCTGGATCGACACCCATTGCCACCTAGATGCCCCGGAGTTTGATGCCGACCGCGACAGCGTGCGCGCTACGGCCCGGGCTACTGGGGTAGACCACTTGGTGATTCCTGCGGTGGCGCGGGCGCATTGGGGCGACGCCATTGCGCTGGCACACCGGCATGGCGACAGCTATGCGCTGGGTATTCACCCGCTGTACACGCCCAACGCCCAGGCCTCAGACATTGCAGCACTGCGCCAGTTGCTGGGTGAAATGCGCGATGACCCGCACTTGGTGGCGGTGGGCGAGATTGGCTTGGACTTTTTTGTACCGGGTCTGGATGCCGATGTGCAGATATGGTTTTATGAGCAGCAAATCAAGTTGGCACGGGAGTTTGAACTGCCAGTGATCTTGCATGTGCGCAAAAGCAGTGACCGGCTGCTGAAAACTTTGCGCGCCTTGCAGGTGGTAGGTGGCATTGCCCACGCTTTCAATGGCAGTGCGCAACAGGCCCAGGCATTCATTGATCTGGGCTTCAAGCTGGGGTTTGGCGGTGCCGCAACCTATGACCGTGCGCTCAAATTGCGGGAGCTGGCGGCCACGCTGCCATTGGAAAGTTTGGTGGTGGAAACCGATGCCCCCGACATTCAACCGCACTGGATTTACACCACGGCCCAGGAGCGTGCAGCGGGCCAGCCGCAAGGCCGCAACAGCCCCGCAGAGTTGCCGCGGATTGCGGCAGAAATTGCCGCCTTGCGCGGCATAAGCCCGTTGCAGCTGGCACAGGCCACCGGGCGCAATGCGCGTGCTGCCTTGCGTGGGCTGCCCGCATTTCAAGCTTTTTAGCCTGTCAATGCATAGCAGATCAGCGCTGATAGCTATGGTTCTTAAAGCCTACCCTTGGCACGCACGATGCGTTTGCACGCACAATGGCCGCTTATGTCTGCGCCCTATCTCGATGAATCAATGCGTTTACGGGGATTGGCACCTGTGGCTGATGCGCGCACGCGGCTGGTCATTTTGGGCAGTTTTCCCGGTACTGCTTCGCTGCAGGCGCAGCAGTACTACGCGCACCCGCAAAACAAGCTGTGGCCAATTTTGGCGGCACTGTGGGCGCAGCACCCGCAGCCTGATCGCAGCGACTATGCCGGGCGCTGCGAATGGCTGCTGGCGCGTGCTCTGGGACTGTGGGATGTGTATGACAGCTGCGAGCGCCAAGGCAGCTTAGACAGCGCCATTCGCGTGCCGCAGGTCAATGACTTTGTGGCCTTGCAATCGCGCTGCCCGCAATTGCAGGCCGTGGCGCACAACGGGGGCGAAAGCTACAAGCACGCCGTCAAGTTGCAAGGTCTGGGCTTGCAGGTGTACAAGTTGCCCTCCACCAGCCCTGCCAACGCAGGCTGGAGCTGCGAGCGCAAACTGTCCGCATGGCGCGACGTGATGCAGGCCGCAGGCCTTTTGAAGAAAGAAGATTGAACCGTGGCTGCTCGCAAGAAAAACTCCAGCGCTTTCACCGAAGAAGAAATGCCCCAAGTGAGTGTTTCGGACGATGGCATTGCCCGCTATTTGCACTTGGGCACGCCGTGGGTGCAAGGCTCCATGAAGCTGGATGCGCCGTTTGAGATTGATCTGGAATACGTACAGCGCATGATGGCGTGGCTGCTGTTTGTGGAGCCGGAGAGCGTGCCGGAGCGCAAGGCCGTGCAGCTGGGGCTGGGCGCTGCGGCGCTGACCAAGTTCCACTACAAAAAACTCAAAATGCACACCGCTGCGATTGAGATCAACCCACTGGTGGTCAATATCTGTCGCAGCTGGTTCAAGCTGCCGCACGACAACGACATGCTGGAAGTGGTGCTGGGCGATGCCTCCATGGAAATTCTCAAGCCCCGCTGGCAAGGGGTTGTGGATGCTTTGCAGGTGGATCTCTATGACCACAACGCCGCAGCACCCGTGCTGGACAGCCAGGAGTTTTATGCCGACTGCCGCAACATGCTCACGCCCGAAGGCTGCATGACAGTGAATCTGTTTGGCCGTGCATCCAGCTACCAGCGCAGTCTGGACAAAATCACCCAAGCTTTTGGCGAAGGCCATGTCTGGGCCTTCAAGTCCACGCGTGAGGGCAACACCATTGTGCTGGCCCAGCGCGTAGCCACTGCGCTCACACGCGAGCAGCTGGCCGAGCGCGCTGAGGCGGTGCAGACCCGCTGGGGTTTGCCAGCCAACAAATGGCTCAAAGTGTTCAAACCGGTGCCCGCGGCAACACCGATTTGAAACGTACCAATCGCCGTATAGCGGCATACACTGGAGGCTGTCAAAAAATAAAGCACTCCTATGACTATCTCTGTCTCCTCTAGCAGCTCCGGCGCTGCAGCCACTTCTAAGACCAATGTTTCTGGCCAGATTGCGCAATTGCAAAGCCAGCTCAAGGGACTGACAAAAAAGCTCAAGGAAACCAGCGACTCCGACATGGAGGCGAAGATGAAAGCGCAGATCATGAAAATGCTGCAGGCGCAGATTGCCGCCGTGCAGGCGCAAATACAGTCCTTGCAACAGCAGCAAAACCAAGCCAAGCTGCCCAGCAAAGATGCCGCGCAGTCTTCAGAAAAGCAAAACGCGCAAGAGGCTTCGTCGGCGCGGCGCTCCAATCTCAGCCCCCTCGGCAGCCAAGTCGATACTTACGTCTGAGTGAACGCAGGTGCCATGCCCTGGCAAGGCGGCACAATGCCAATGCCTTGTTGCGCTTAATGCCTGCCATGTCTTCAAAAAACACTGCACCGTTTTCTTCCCCTGCCGCGGCTTCGATGGATCGCCCTTTAGATTGGGTGCAGGTGCTGCAATGGCTGCTTGCCCAAGAGGTGGTGGATGCAGCGGAATATGAACGCATCCGCGCCCGTTGTTCTACGGCACACAGCAGCCAGCACCCACTGGTGCGGCTAGCGAGCGTGGGCGTCACTCGCTACGCAGATGGCGTGACCTTGGATTTGGAAGCGCTGACTGCCTTTGTGGCTGAGCGCACTGGCCTGACCTACCTGCGTATCGATCCCCTCAAGGTCGATGTAGGGCGTGTGGGCGAAGCGATGAGCGCCCAGTATGCCCAGCGCCACAAAGTGCTGCCCGTGCAGGTCAGTAACAGCGAAATTGTGGTGGCAACGGCAGAGCCTTTTGTCACGCAGTGGGTGGGCGAGGTTGAACGCCAAACCCGGCGCAAGGTGCGCTGCCTGCTGGCCAATCCGTTGGATATTCAACGCTACACCAGTGAATTTTTTGCGCTGGCCAGCTCTGTGCGTTCTGCCCAGAAAATGGGTGGCGCATCGGCTGCGGCCAGCTTTGAGCAACTGGTTGAGTTGGGCCGCACCAGCAAGCAGCTGGATGCCAATGACACCGGTGTGATTCGGGTGGTGGACTGGTTGTGGCAATACGCATTCGATCAACGGGCCAGTGACATTCACCTGGAGCCACGGCGCGAGCAGGGCGTGATTCGGTTTCGCATCGATGGCGTGCTGCATTCCGTGTACCGCATGCCCATGGGCGTGCTCAGTGCCATGATTGCGCGCATCAAATTGCTGGGGCGCATGGATGTGGTGGAAAAGCGCCGACCGCTGGATGGCCGCATCAAAACCCGCAACCCGCGCGGTGAAGAAATCGAAATGCGCCTGTCGACCCTGCCCACAGCGTTTGGCGAAAAGATGGTGATGCGTATTTTTGACCCGGACAACACCATCAAGCAGCTGGACCAACTGGGCTTTATGCCGCACGACGCGCAGCGCTGGGAACAGTTGGTGACGCGCCCGCACGGCATCATTTTGGTGACCGGGCCTACGGGCTCTGGCAAGACCACCACGCTGTACTCCACGCTCAAGCGCGTGGCGACCGAAGAAGTCAACGTCAGCACGGTGGAAGACCCCATCGAAATGATTGAACCCGCATTCAACCAGACCCAGGTGCAGCCAATGCTGGACTTCGGTTTTACGGAAGGCCTGCGCGCGCTGATGCGGCAGGACCCCGACATCATCATGGTGGGTGAAATCCGTGACACAGCCACCGCAGAGATGGCTGTACAAGCGGCGTTGACTGGGCATTTGGTGTTTTCCACTTTGCACACCAACGATGCGCCCAGCGCTGTCAGCCGGTTGATGGAGTTGGGCGTGCCACCTTACTTGCTCAATGCCACCTTGCTGGGTGTGCTTGCGCAGCGCTTGGTGCGTGTGCTGTGCCCGCGCTGCAAGCAACCCGATGAGCAAATTACCGCAGAGCACCTGGCCGAAGTGATGAGCCCTTGGAAATTCAGCGGCAGCTTCAAACCCTATCAGCCGGTGGGCTGCGAGGCGTGCCGCATGACGGGCTACAAGGGGCGCATGGGTTTGTATGAGCTGCTGATTGGCTCCGAAAGCTTGCAGCAACACATTAACCAAAGTCCATCCATGGACGTGCTGCGCCGCCAAGCGGTGCAAGACGGCATGCGGCCATTGCGTTTATCAGGCGCTCTGCGCGTTGCAGAAGGGCTGACCACCTTGGCCGAAGTGATGGCTGCCACACCACCCTTGCGTTGAGCCACTTTCCCTCTGTCACCACTGTGGCGCAATGCATGCATAGGGCGCGACATTGGAAGGGCGTGTGGGGTTTGGCTTGACTCCGATTCAAGGGTAAACGCTTAATTCATTTACGTTTTTTGCGCGTGGAAAAGTCTTTCAGTAGGTGGAATCCACATGAATTTGCCTTCACTTTGCTTACAGAATCCCACCAGTCGTAAATCCTCTATGGGAGACGTTTCGTGAAAATCAAGAGTCAAAAAGACTTCTTTGCCGGATTGATGTATCTGGTTGTTGGCCTCGCTTTTGCTATTGGTGCTATTGACTACAACGTCGGTACTGCTGCGCGCATGGGTCCTGGCTACTTTCCTTTGATCCTCGGTGTCATCTTGTCGCTGATCGGCCTGCTGATCGCGTTCAAGGCCACTGTCAATGGTCCCAGCGATGGTGACCCCATTGGCAAGTGGGCTTGGAAGCAGGTGTTCTTCGTGCTGGCTGCCAACTTCGCCTTTGGCCTGTTGCTGGTGGGTGTCCCCATGTTGGGCATTCCTGGCCTGGGCCTGATGGTTGCCATCATCGCGTTGGTGTTTATTGCCAGTACTGCGGGTACCAAAGTCAACTACAAGGAAGTGCTGGTGCTTTCCTTGATCTTGGCAGCCGGCAGCTATGCGGTGTTCGTGTGGGCTCTGAACCTGCAGTTCCCCGTCTGGCCTACCTTCATCGTCGGCTAATACCCCCAGGAGACTTGCATCGTGGAATTGATTGAACATTTATCACTGGGGTTTGGCGTTGCGTTTACCGCGCAAAACCTCATGTACTGCCTGATCGGCTGTGTCTTGGGCACCCTGATTGGTATCTTGCCTGGTTTGGGCCCAGTGGCGACCATCGCCATGTTGCTGCCCGCAACCTATTCGCTGCCGCCCGTGGCTGCGCTGATCATGCTGGCCGGTATTTATTACGGCGCGCAATACGGTGGTTCCACCACCGCGATTTTGGTGAATTTGCCCGGTGAATCTTCGTCCGTGGTGACGATGATTGACGGCTACCAGATGGCGCGCAAAGGCCGTGCAGGCCCTGCGCTGGCAGCGGCTGGTATTGGTTCGTTCTTCGCTGGTTGCGTGGGTACGGTCATCTTGGCTGCGTTCGCACCTCCGCTGACTGAAGTCGCTTTCATGTTCGGTCCTGCCGAATACTTCTCGCTGATGATTCTGGGTCTGATCGGTGCTGTGGTGCTGGCTTCCGGATCGCTGCTGAAGGCCGTGGGCATGATCGTTCTGGGTCTGCTGTTGGGCATGATCGGTACGGACGTGAACTCTGGCGTAGCGCGTTACAGCTTTGACATTCCAGAATTGACCGACGGTATCGACTTCGTCGTGATTGCGATGGGTGTGTTCGGCTACGGTGAAATCATTGCCAACCTGTCCAAGCCTGACGATGAACGCGAAGTGTTCACCGCCAAGGTCACAGGCCTGATGCCTACCAAGCAAGATTTCAAGCTGATGTTCCCTGCCATGGTGCGCGGTACGTTGCTGGGTTCCGCTCTGGGTATCTTGCCCGGTGGTGGCGCCATGCTGTCGGCTTTCGCTTCGTACACCCTGGAAAAGAAGACCAAGCTGCGTCCTGGTGAAGTTCCTTTCGGTCAAGGCAATATCCGTGGCGTGACGGCTCCTGAGTCGGCCAACAACGCGGGTTCGCAAACATCGTTCATTCCATTGCTGACACTGGGTATTCCACCGAATGCTGTGATGGCGCTGATGGTGGGTGCGATGACGATTCACAACATCCAGCCTGGTCCTCAAGTGATGACCAGCAACCCCGAACTGTTCTGGGGTCTGATTGCTTCGATGTGGATTGGTAACGCCATGCTGATCATCTTGAACCTGCCGATGATTGGCATGTGGATCAAGTTGCTGTCGGTTCCTTACCGCTGGTTGTTCCCTGCCATCGTGCTGTTCTGCGCGGTGGGTGTGTACGGCACCAAGAACTCCGAGTTTGACGTGTGGTTGGTCGGTATCTTCGGTTTTGTGGGCTACGTGTTTTACAAGCTGGGTACTGAGCCTGCTCCGCTGCTCTTGGGCTTCATCTTGGGCCCGATGATGGAAGAAAATCTGCGTCGTGCACTGCTGCTGTCGCGTGGTGACTGGTCTGTGTTTGTGACACGTCCTATCTCTGCGGTGATGCTGCTGTTGGCTGTGATTTTGCTGGTGATCGTCTGCTTGCCAGCCGTGAAGAGCAAACGCGAAGAAGCTTTCGTCGAAGAGTGACAGAGCTGGTGATTGCCCTGTAAAAAAGCGCCCCTCGGGGCGCTTTTTTTTGAGTCTCAATTGCATGAGGGTTATTGGTGTAAACCATTAGATGTAAATAAAAGTTACCGGATAATGCACCATGCCGATGCACACCTGCGCGAAAGCTAGGGTCGCAAAGCCACGGGCCTAAGACTTGCCTTGCAAGTGATGGTCGCCGGGTTGCCTGTAAACGTCCAGGAGGGGACGTTTTGCTGTTTCCTGATTTGAAGAAGAGCCTGTGGTGCTGACCACAGAGGCGTCTTGGCATCCTCTGACGCGCTCCCTATCTCAAGGGCGTGCATAGCCAAACCTTGTGTGAAGTCTGATATCCCTATGAATTTGTCGAACGTTCGCGTGGCGCCCAAGCTCTGGGCCATTATTTTGGGTTTGCTGGTCATCATGACGGCGTCCAACCTCTGGGTGCAGCAGCGCACAGTGGAGACCTTGACCACTTCCCGCGAAGATGTGCAGCGGATTGAACGCAAGATTGCTTTGGCTGAAACCCTGCGTGGCCGCATTGCACGCGGCATTGAAGTGGGAACGGCACTGCTGGCAACGAACGAAAACCGGCTGCAAAACGAGTTTGAAGCACGTTTTAAAAAACGTGTGGAGCTTTTAGCGGAATCTATGACCGCCATGAGTGCGGCGCTGGTGTCGGACAAGGAGCGTGCCGCCTTTGCCGTGGTGCTTAAGGCCTATGACGACCTGAAGGTCAGTCGTGAAAAAGCCGTGGACACCATGGATCTGGACGACTACAACGCGCGTGCCAACTACGCCTTTGGCGAGTACACCCAGCTGTCTGAGGTGGTGGGCACAAAGGTGGATGAATTCATTGGCGCACAGCGTGAGCTGCTCACCGAGTTGATGGCGGCCTCGGACAAAGCACGCACCAACCAGATGTGGCTGGGTGTAGGTATCACGGTGGTTCTGCTGCTGTTGGGTGTATGGCTGGCGCGTTGGCTGGTGGTCAGCATCACGGTGCCCCTGCAAGAGGCCGTGAAATTGACGCAAGCCATTGGTGACGGCGACTTGACGGTGCATGCCACCAGCCAGCGCAAAGACGAATTTGGCCAATTAATGAACGCACTGGACGTCATGGGCCAGCGGTTGCGTGATGTGGTGGTGAATGTGCGTGGTGGTGTGCATGAAGTGTCTTTGGCCGCTTCTGAAATTGCCAAGGGCAACCAGGATTTGTCTGCGCGCACCGAGCAAACTGCGGCCAACTTGGAAGAGACCGCGGCCAGCATTGAAGAGCTGACAGCCACCGTCAACCAGTCCGCTGATACCTCGCGCCAGGCCAACCAGCTGGCCACAACGGCGGTGCAGGCGGCCGAGCGTGGTGGGGATGTGGTGGAGCAGGTGGTGCGCAGCATGGAGCAGATCAACACCTCCAGCCGCAAAATCAGCGACATCATTGGTGTGATTGATGGCATTGCCTTCCAGACCAATATCTTGGCGCTGAACGCCGCCGTCGAAGCGGCGCGTGCTGGTGAACAAGGCCGTGGTTTTGCCGTGGTGGCCGCCGAAGTGCGCAGCCTGGCGGGCCGCAGTGCCGAAGCGGCCAAGGAAATTAAGGGCCTGATCGAGGCCAGCGTCAGCAATGTGGATGCTGGCTCGGCCCAGGTGGTGCAAGCCGGTGCAAGCATGCAAGAGATTGTGGGCAGCGTGCGCCGGGTGACAGATTTGATCGGCGAAATCACTGCTGCAGCCAATGAGCAGCGCGATGGCTTTGTGCAGGTGAACCAGGCAGTGAGTAATCTGGATCAGATGACGCAACAAAACGCTGCGCTGGTGGAAGAGTCCAGCGCAGCAGCCAATGCGATGGATGAGCAGGCGCAGCGGCTGATCCAAACCATGGCGGTGTTCAAGGTGGGGGCAACTGCTGCTGCACACACCGTACGCACTGAACCTGCATTACCAACCGCTAAACCCGTGCATGTACCTGCACCGAAAACGGTGGCGCACGCCAAGCCTGTGACCAAGCTGCCACAGTCGCCTGCACCCACCCCCAAAGCGATTGCGCCTGCCAAAGCGGTCAGCACCGAAGACGAGTGGGAATCCTTTTAAAGCGGGTGCGCGTGATGCGTTAAAGACCGTGTGACAGCGCTGATGGGCGCGCACTGCTGTGGCCCCGCGATGCGGGGCCACTTTGTTTGTGCTGTCAGGTGCGCAGACAAAGCCCCACAATAAGCGTCTATTTGCCGTTGCCCCGCATCGTTCCATGCCTGTTTTGCCCCAGCCTCCCCAGCACCCACTGCGCGCCTTGCTACATAACGAGGTGCACGCCCGCCCAGCAGAACCTGTGCAAGGGCCTGCCGCCATCACCCATGTGGTGATGCTGACCGATCCGACCGAGCGTGAAGCCAGCCGCAGGCATTTGGCAGCGCTGATGCACGACCACCACCGCACCGGCCCGGATGCCGATTGCACGCATTTGCGCATGGACTTTGGCGCATTTCGCCTGCGTTGGGAGCTGCACACGGAGTTTGTCTGCTGGACGTTCATGGTGCCGCTGCCACCTGATGCCATCTTGGATGCGCGCCACCCAGCGACGGCGATGGAAGAGGTGCCGCAGCAGTGGCTGAAAAATCTGCCCGGCCAATGCCTGAGCAGCGTGCACCTGTGGATTGTGAAAGACACGCAGTGCGAAGGCCTGGGCATCAAGCATGTGGTGCAGCAAATGCTGAATGACGAAACACTGGCTGGCTCCACCGTGCACCTGGGGCACACCGAGGTGTGCACTGATTTTGCGATCCATGCCGATGGCTATTCGCGCATTCTGGTCAAACCCTCGGACAGCATCAGCGCACGCCGTCTGGGGCGTTTGGTGCAGCGCGTGCTGGAAATTGAAACCTACCGCATGGCGGCGTTGCTGGGTTTGCCCGCCGCGCGCAAGGCGGCGGGGGTGCTGGGTTCGGCAGAGAAAGAGCTGGCCGAGCTGGCCCATGCCATCCGCGAAGCCGGGCGCGAAGACGAGCCTGTGCTGCTGGACCGGCTGACGCGTCTGGCCGGTCAGGTGGAGAGTGAATATGCGGCCACGCATTCGCGTTTTTCGGCCAGCAAGGCTTACTTTGAGCTGGTGGACAAACGCATCCACGATCTTCACGAAGAGCGCTTGTCGGGGCTGCTGACGATTCAGGAATTCATGGAGCGGCGCCTGTCGCCCGCACGCAGCACCTGTGAGTGGGCCACGCACCGCCAAAACGCCCTGTCACAGCGCGTATCGCGGGTCAGCAACTTGCTGCGCACGCGTGTCGAGATCGAGCAGCAGCAAAGCAACCAAGAAATTCTGGCCACCATGAATGACCGCCAGGGCATGCAGCTCAAGCTGCAGTCTACGGTGGAGGGGCTGTCGGTCGCCGCCATCACTTACTACATCACCGGCCTGATTGCCTACCTGAGCAAGGGGGCGCAAAAAGTGGGCTGGCCGCTGTCGCCTGAAATTACGGCGGCCATTGCCATTCCGGTGGTAGCGTTCAGCGTGTGGTGGTCGCTGCGCCGGTTGCACCACCGCTTGTTTGGCGGCAAGCATTGAATTGTTGATTAGAAATAAGAGCGCATGGCGTTTGTGTTTGTTTGGTTTGAAAGATAAAAGTGTCTGAAGTGAAGGATTTACCAGCGCAAGCTGCTCAGAAAGGTGTAGCGCTGGGGCTCACGCTGGCGGTATTGGGGGCGATTGCTTTCAGTGGCAAGGCCATCATCGTCAAGCTGGCCTACCGGTATGGCGTGGATGCGGTCACGCTGCTCATGTACCGCATGCTGTTTGCACTGCCGGTGTTTTTGCTCATGGCATGGTGGGCTGGGCGTGGCAAGGCGGCGCTGACGCGCAAAGACTGGCTGGGCGTGGTGGGGCTGGGCTTTTCGGGCTACTACCTGGCCAGTTATCTGGACTTTGCCGGGCTGGCCTATATCTCTGCTGCGCTGGAGCGGCTGATTCTGTACCTCAACCCCACCTTGGTGGTGATCTTTGGCTGGGTGGTTTACAAGCGCGGTATCACCTGGGGGCAGTTTGCGGGCATGCTGGTGAGCTACTGCGGCGTGTTGCTGGTGTTTGGCCATGAGGTGGGCGCGCAGGGTAGCGATGCCGTGTGGGGCGCGCTGCTGGTGCTGGCCAGCGCCATCAGCTACGCCGTCTACATGGTGTACAGCGGCGAGATGGTCAAGCGCCTGGGTTCCATGCGCCTGGTCGGCCTGGCGTCCAGCGTGGCGTGTTTCTTTTGCATTGCGCAGTTTTTGATTACGCATCCGCTGTCGGCCATGCAGGTGGCACCGCAGGTGCTGTGGCTGTCCCTGCTCAATTCCACAGCTTGCACTGTGGCGCCGGTGCTGATGGTGATGATGGCCATTGAACGCATTGGCGCGGGCATGACCGCGCAGACCGGCATGATCGGCCCGTTGTCCACCATTTTGATGGGGGTGTGGCTGCTGGATGAACAACTGGATGTATGGATGGTGGCGGGCACCAGTCTGGTGATGGTAGGCATTTTTGTATTCACGCGCTGGGCCAGAAAACCGGGTGCAGCGAAGTAAAACCGGAAAACAGGAGAGAGACCATGGATTTAGGAATTACGGGCAAGTGGGCGCTGGTGTGCGGCGCCAGCAAGGGTTTGGGTTATGGCTGCGCCAAGGCCTTGGTGCAAGAAGGCGTGAATGTGGTCATCAATGCGCGGGGCGATGCTGCCTTGCAAGAAGCTGCTGCGCAATTGAGAGCTATCAGCGAAGATGCAGCAAGCGCTAGCGGTCAAAAACCTGCACAAGTGCTGGCGGTGGCCTGCGACATCACCTCGCCCGAAGGCCGCACTGCGGTGTTCGGTGTGGCGGGTGGCCCAGGCATTGCCTTTGACATTCTGGTGACCAATGCAGGCGGCCCACCCACCGGTGATTTCCGCGACTGGGACCGCGACGCGTGGATCAAGGCGGTGGATGCCAACATGCTGACCCCCATTGAGCTGATCAAGACCGTGGTGGATGGCATGGCGGCGCGCGGTTTTGGCCGCATCGTCAACATCACCTCCAGCGCGGTGAAGGCGCCCATCGACATTCTGGGTCTGTCTAATGGCGCGCGCAGTGGTCTGACCGGCTTTGTGGCGGGCCTGGCTCGCTCGGGCATTGCGGGCCAAGGCGTCACCATCAACTCCATCCTGCCCGGCAAGTTTGATACCGACCGCTTGGCTTCCACACACAAGGCAGCGGCCAGCAAAAGCGGCAAAGACGTGGCTGATATCCGCAGCGCCCAAGCTGCGCAGATTCCCGCCAAGCGCTTTGGCAATGCCGACGAGTTTGGTGCCATCTGCGCCTTCTTGTGCAGCGTGCACGCAGGCTACATGACGGGGCAGAACATCTTGCCGGACGGCGGTTTGTACAACGGCACGTTCTAAGCGCGGTGCTCAGCGGCGTTGGTGAACAACGCTGCAAAACAAAGGCAGCCTGGGCTGCCTTTTTCATGTCGGTTTGCCAGCGCTCAGCGTCGTGACGACACCACGATGCCGCCCACAATCAACGCAAATGCCAGCGCGTGGTACAGCTGTGGCATCTCGCCCAGGATGGGAATCGACAGCAGGGCCGTAAACAGTGGCATCAGGTTGGCAAAAAAGCCCGCCGTTGCCGGGCCTGCGCGCTTGACGCCTTCGCCCCAGAAGCGGTAGGCCAAAATGGCGGGGCCCAGCACGATGAACAGCATGGCAGCGGCCAGTTGCCAACTGGGTACCAGCAGCCCATGGCCCATCGCCAACTCACCACCGGCCAGCACGGCCGACCAGCCCAGCCCAAAGATGAGCTGCGCCAACAAAAATGCCGCCCAATGGCCGCGCACCGCTGTCTGGCTGGGCATGGTGTGCGCGCTGCGCGCCAGCAGCCAGCTGTAGAGCGACCAGACGATGGTGGCCAGCAGCATGAACCAGTCGCCGGGAACCAGTTGCAGGCCCAGCAGTTGCTGCACGCTGCCACGGCTGAGCACCAGGGCCACGCCCAGCACTGACAGCACGCCACCTGCCGCCTGTCGTCCGGTGATGGGGGTGCCAAACCCAATGCGGCCAATCAGCAGCATCCAGATCGGCATGCTGGATCCCACCAGCGTCACATTGATGGGCGAAGAGGTTTTCAGCGCCAGGTACAGCAGCCCGTTGTAGCTGCCAATGCCCAGAATGCCCAGCACAGCGTATTGCTTCCAGCACTGCCAGATGGCACTGTTTTTGCGTAGTACATGGCCAGCCAGCGGCAGGAGCAGCAACAGTGCCAAGCTCCAGCGCAACAGGTTGAGCGTGAAGGGGGAAATGGCATCGTGTACCAAGCGGCCAACAATCGCATTGCCTGCCCAGAGCAGGGGCGGTAATGTCAGCATGATGGCGGTGCTGAATGTCAATGGGGAACTCATTGCCCGGATGGTAGCGCGGCTGTGTCATTGTGTAGCTTTGCGGACATGGCACGATAGCTGGCTTGGCCCTTTGCCAACACACAAGGAGACAGACAAACATGCTCACCACAACGAGTAAAAGCGTGCAAATCACACGCAATGGCGGTGCTGAAGTGCTAGAGCTGGTAAAGCGCGACGTGGGACAGCCCGGCGCTGGTGAAATCTTGCTGCGCCACCATGCGGTGGGCTTGAATTTCATTGATGTCTACCAGCGCTCCGGTCTGTATGTGCTGCCGCTGCCCTTGCAGCTGGGCATGGAAGGCGCCGGTGTGGTGGAGGCCGTGGGCGACGGCGTCACCCATCTCCAAACAGGTGACCGTGTGGCGTATGCCAGCAACCCTCCGGGCAGTTATTGCGAGCGCCGGGTGATGCCCGCCACGCACGTTTGCAAGTTGCCGGACAACATCAGCTTTGACACGGGCGCGGCCATGATGCTCAAGGGCCTGACGGTGCAGTACCTGCTCAAGCAGTGCATTCCCGCACAAGGCCTGCAGCCGGGCGACCACGTACTGTTTCACGCCGCCGCAGGCGGTGTGGGCCTGATTGCCTGCCAGTGGGCCAAGGCACTGGGCCTGAAGCTGATTGCCACCGCTGGATCTGACGAAAAATGCCAGTTGACCCTGCTCAGTGGGGCGTCACATGCTATCAATTACAGAACGCAAGACTTTGCCGCCAGGGTGCAAGAAATTACCGGTGGACAAGGTGTGAAGGTGGTGTACGACAGCGTGGGCAAAGACACCTGGGAAGGCTCCATTGCCAGCCTGCGTCGCTTTGGCCTGATGGTGTCGTTTGGTAATGCATCCGGCCCGGTGCCACCGCTGAGCCTGGCAGCACTGGCCCCCAAAGGTTTGTATGTGACACGGCCCAGCGTGTTTGTCTATGCCCATAGCCGCAGCGCAACACAAGCCATGGCCGATGACTTGTTTGATGTGGTCGGCAGCGGTAAGGTCAATATCCATATTGCCCAGCGCTATGCCTTGGAACAGGTGCGCGCAGCACACGAGGCTTTGGAAGCGCGGCAAACCACGGGGTCAAGCATTTTGACCGTGTAAGCCCCAGAGGAGAGATGATGAATTGGTTGGAAAAACTACGCGATGAAGCACAGCGCCCCCCCGCAAAACCACGCATGCTGTTGCTGTGGAGTGGGCAGGTCATTGGTACGGTGGCCCCAGGCTTTTTGGAGAGTGTGGACGTAGATTTCCTGCGCGGACAACGCATTACCTTCACGCACAAGAAAACCCCTGGCTTGGGTGAAACATGGAGCTTTACCGCGCCTGACGCCAGCTTTGGCCTCAATGCCCTGGCGCAGTTGCTGCGCGAAAAGGGGCGCAGCGGGCCGTGGCGCAACGAACAGATTGCCGTGTGCACGCCACAGGGCCAGCGCGTGGCCACGGTCGAGCGGGGAGCCGTGCGTGTGCTGGGAGTGAACACGCATGCCGTGCACCTGATTGGTCTGGCCCCCGATGGCCGCATGTGGGTGCAGCAACGCAGCAAGAAAAAACCCAACCACCCGAACAAGTGGGACACGCTGATGGGCGGCATGGTGTCTGCCGCCGATACCTTGGAAAAAGCACTGGCACGCGAAACGCAGGAAGAGGCTGGGCTGGATGTCACGCAACTGCTGCAACTGCAGCATGGGGGGCAAGTGACGTTCGCCTGTCCCAGCGACGAAGTCTCTGGTGGCGTGGCCTATATGCGTGAACGCATTGACTGGTTCTCTGCCATCGTCCCCGAAGGCGTGGAGCTCAAGAACCAGGATGGCGAGGTGCAGCAATTCCAGTGCATCGATTCCGCAACGCTGATGGAATGGCTGGAGCAGGGCAAGTTCACGCCAGAGGCGTCGTTGGTGCTGGCCGATTACCTCAAGCTGTGACCGCGCTGAGCCATAAAAAAAGCCGCTGACTCAGCGGCTTTTTTTATGGGGGCGTTACGCACTGGGTGTTGAGCACCTGAGTACTTAGCGCGTCGTGGAGGGCTCACGCAGGCGGCTGTGCGCCAGCGCACCGGCCGACTCCAAGATCGGGTAGGCCACCGAGCACAGCAGCGAGTTGATGCGCTTGAGGTCGCTGATTAAATCGATGTGCAGTGAACTGGTCTCAATGCTTTGCACCGTGTTGTCAGACAGGCGATCCAGGTGGGTGGCCGAGTAGGCCAGCTCCAGATCGCGAAAACGTGCTTTCTCTTCCAGCAGCTTCTGGGCGTCGCGCACATTGCCATTCAGGAACACACTCATGGCCAAGCGCAGGTTAGCCACCAAGTGCGCATGCAAGCGGTTGATTTCTTCCAGACCGGCCTGCGAGAACTGCCGACCCTTCTTGATCTTCTTGTCTTCCACGTCTTGCAAAATGCGCTCGATCAAGTCGCCCACCTGCTCCATGTTGATGGTGAAGCTGATGATGTCTGTCCAGCGGCGGCCTTCGGTTTCATCCAGCTCTGCGCGTGAAATCTTGGTCATGTAGTACTTGATGGCGGAGTACAGGTCGTCCACTTCGTCATCCAGTTTGCGCAAATGCTCGGCCAGTTTCTGGTCATCGGTGGCCCACACCTTTTGCAGGCCCATCAGCATGGATTCCACCACATCGGCCTGGTGCAGGGCTTCCCGCGCGGCGCAGGAAATGGCCAGCGATGGCGTGCTCAGCGCCGAGGCATCGAGGTGGTGCGGGCGTGAGGTGGCCGGTGAGGCTACTTGCACAGGCAAAATTTTCTGCACCAACCATGCCACCTTGCCGGTCAGCAAAATGCAGACCAAGGCCACCACGGAATTGAAGGCCAGGTGGAACATCACCACCAGAGTGCCCACATCGGGTGCGATGTCCTTCATGTGCTGGTGCCACGGGTCGACCAGCGGAATCATTAGCACCACGCCCACCATCTTGAACATCAGGTTGCCCAAAGGCACCTGGCGGGTTTGTACGTTGGCTTTCAAGGTGGTCAGCACGGCCAGCAAGCCGCTGCCCAAGTTGGCGCCAATGACCAAGCCCAGGGCCACATCCACCGGGATACCGCCCGAGGCGGCCAAGGTGGCCACCAGCAGCACGGTGGCCAGGCTGGAATACGAAATGATGGAAATGATGGCGCCGGTCAGCACTTCCATGGTGATGTCGCTGGTCAGAGCCTCCAGCAGCGTCAGCATGGTGGGGCTTTGGGTCAGCACCGTGGTGGATTCGGTGATCAGGCGCAGTGCCAGCAGCATCAGGCCCAAACCGATGAAGACCCGGCCCACACGCCCGACGGTGCTGTCTTGGCGCGAGATGAACATCACCACGCCGACAAAAATGAACAAGGGCGACAGCCACGACAAGTCCAGCGAGAACACCACGGCCATCACGCTGGTGCCCACATCGGCCCCCAGCATGACCGCCAGCGCCGCCGTCAGTGAAACCATGCCCTGCCCCACAAACGACGACACAATCAGCGCCGTTGCCGTGCTGGACTGCACGATGGCCGTGACACCGACACCCGACAGCACCGCTTTGAGCCGGTTGCTGACCCCGCGCGAGATGAACTGGCGCAAATTGGCCCCGAAGACGCGCAGAACGCCGGTTCGGACTAATTGCGTGCCCCAGACAAGCAGGGCAATGGCGGCTAAAAGATTCAGTAAGTGCTTCATGTGCGGCAAGCGAGGAAGCGATCAAATATACCCCTGACGGCCCATCGATGGCTCTGGGGCGTTCCAAGACGCACTTTTCAGTGCGGATTGATGGAATATAGTTTTCGTTTCTGTTCTTTTTAGATTTGATCTAAATTTTTTGATCGATTCAAGGGAATACCCTTGATTTGGTGGTCTTCACGCCTGCGCAGTACACGCAAAGCCGCTGACCAAGCAGCCATGGCGTCTGCATGCGGTCATTGCGCGTGCCTGTGCTCAACGGTTGAGCGAACAAAAAGGAAGACAGCGCCGACAGAAAAAAGAAAACCCGCTGCCTGGGCGGTCAGCGGGTGGGGTCTGGTACGGGTGGCGGGCGCAGTTACTGGCTGGCAGCAGCCTTTTTGGCCCGGCGGGCACGCAGCACTTCATCCAGAATCAGGCAGGCAGCGCCCACGCAAATGGCCATATCAGCCACGTTGAACGCGGGGTAGTGCGAACCGCGCCAGTGAAAGTCCAGAAAGTCCACCACGTAGCCGTGCTGCAGGCGGTCCACCACGTTGCCGATGGCGCCACCCAGAATGCTGGCGATGGCAAAGCAGAAGAACTTTTGCTCTGGGTGCTTGCGCAACTGCCAGATGATCAGCACCGTGGCCACGGCACCAATGCCCACAAACAGCCAGCGCTGCCAGCCACCGTGGTCTGCCAGAAAGCTGAACGCGGCACCCGTGTTGTGGGCGCGCACGATGTTGAAGAAGCTGGTGATGGGTGTCCAGTCACCGTATTGGTAGACGCTCAAGATCCACTGTTTGGTGACTTGGTCAATGCCAATCAGCAGCAAGGCCCAGACCAGCCAGGGCCAGTACGCGGGCTTGCGGGCGGTGCCAGCGGAGAGGGAAACCGGAGAGCTCATGACAAACCTTTGGGGAATGACTGAAAAATAAAGAGCTGCTAGTGCAGGTGTTTGCTGGTTTTAAGTATGAAAGCATGCTGAAAACCTTGAAGAACAAGCGCTAGATGCTCTTATTTCTCAAAGGGCATCTAGCGCTGCGGCTTTTCAGCAGCTGGTGGGGCGATCAGGCCTTGCTGCGCACTTCACCGTCGCCGTGCAGGTTGCTGTCGCAACGGCCACACAGTGTGGGGTGGGCAGGGTTCACGCCCACGTCTTCGCGGTAGTGCCAGCAGCGTTCGCACTTGGCGTGTTCGCTGGCTTTCACGGTGGTGGTCAGTGCATCGCCCGCCACTGCGGTGGCTGCAGAAGTGATGAAGACAAACTTCAAGTCATCTTTCAGGCTTTGCAGCAGGGCCAGGTCTTCGGGCTCGGCTGTCAGCGTGATTTCAGCTTGCAGCGAAGAACCCACGGTGCCGGTGGCACGCACTTCTTCAATGTCCTTGTTCACCACATCGCGGATGGCGCGCAGGCGCGTCCACTTGGCCAGCAGGGCTTCGTCGCCAGCAGGCAAGTCGGTGAACTTTTCCAGGAAGATGGATTCGCTGTGGCCAAAAATCTTCCACGCTTCTTCGGCGGTGAAGGACAGGAACGGTGCCATCCAGCGCAGCAGCGCATGCGTGATCTGGTGCAGCGCTGTCTGGGCCGAGCGGCGTGCCAGGCTGTCAGGCGCGCTGGTGTACAGGCGGTCCTTGAGCACGTCCAGATAGAAACCGCCCAAGTCTTCCGAGCAGAACAACTGAATTTTGGCAACCACGGGGTGGAACTCGTACACCTTGTAGTGCGCCAGAATGTCTTTTTGCAGCTCTGCCGCACGCGCCAGCGCGTACTGGTCAATCTCCAGCATGTCGGCGTAGGCGACCGATTCGGTGGCCGCGTCAAAGTCGCTGGTGTTGGCCAGCAAGAAACGCAGCGTGTTGCGAATGCGGCGGTAGCTGTCGACCACGCGGGCCAAGATTTTGTCGTCGATACCCAGGTCGCCCGAGTAGTCGGTCGACGCAACCCACAGGCGGATGATTTCTGCGCCCATCTTGTTGGACACGTCCTGCGGCGCCACGGTGTTGCCCACCGACTTGGACATCTTCTTGCCCTGGCCGTCCACGGTGAAACCGTGGGTCAGCAGACCGCGATACGGTGCGCGGCCAAAGATGGCAGACGCCAGCAGCAGCGAGCTGTGGAACCAGCCGCGGTGCTGGTCGTGGCCTTCCAGGTACAGATCGGCCTCGGGGCCGCTGTCGTGGTGGTGCTCCGGGTGCGTGCCGCGCAGCACGTGCCAGAAGGTCGAACCCGAGTCGAACCACACTTCCAGAATGTCGGTGCTCTTGGTGTAGAGCTTGGCTTCTTCCGCGCCCAAAATCTCTTCGGCTGTCACTCGGCTCCAAGCTTCGATACCGCCGGTCTCGATCATGGACGCGGCCTGGTCGATGATCTCCATGGTGCGCGGGTGCAACGCGCCCGTGTCCACATGCAGGAAGAAGGGGATAGGCACACCCCAACTGCGCTGGCGCGAGATGCACCAGTCTGGGCGGCCGGCGATCATGGAGCGCAGGCGATCCTGGCCGTTTTCGGGGTAGAAGCTGGTTTGCTCGATGGCGTCCAACGCAATCTGGCGCAGCGTTTGTGCAGGCTTTTGCGCAGGGTCGGTGAACACGCCTTCGCCTTCGTCCATGCGGATGAACCACTGGGCGGCGGCGCGGTAGATGACCGGCGTCTTGTGGCGCCAGCAATGCGGGTAGCTGTGCGTCAGGTTGGTTGTGTCCATCAGGCGGTTGGCTACCTTCAGTGCGTCCAGAATGACGGGCACGGCCTTCCAGATGTGCTGGCCGCCAAACATGGGCAGATCGGCCGCGTACACGCCGTTGCCTTGCACAGGGTTCAGGATGTTCTTGTACTCCATGCCATTGTTGATGCAGGAGTTGAAGTCATCCACACCGTAGGCGGGCGCCGAGTGCACGATACCGGTACCGTCATCGGCGGTGGCGTAGTCAGCCAGATACACAGGCGAAATGCGGTCAAAACCCTTGTCCACGTGCGCCAGCGGGTGCTTGAAGGGCATGTGGTCCAGCGCCTTGCCTTGGGCGGTCGCGACCACGGTGCCTTCGATCTTCCACCGTGCCAAGCACTTTTCAACCAGCGCAGAGGCCAGCACCAGCAGGCCACGCTCGGTGTCCACTAGGCTGTATTCCAGATCGGGGTTGACGTTCAGCGCCTGATTGGCAGGGATGGTCCACGCAGTCGTGGTCCAGATCACCACAAAGGCTTCTTTGTTCAGGGCTGGCAGGCCAAAGGCAGCCGCCAGCTTGGCGGGCTCGGCAGCAGGGAACATGACGTCCAGTGTCTGCGACTGCTTGTCTTGGTATTCGATTTCGAACTCGGCCAGCGACGAGGCACAGTCAAAGCACCAGTACACGGGCTTCAGACCACGGTAGACAAAACCACGCTCCATCACCTTCTTCAAGGCGCGCAGCTCGGCCGCCTCATTGGCGTAGTTCATGGTCTTGTAGGGGTGGTCCCATTCACCCAGGACACCCAGGCGCTTGAAGTCCACCATTTGCTGCGCGATCTGCGCGGTGGCAAAAGCGCGGCTCTTGGCCTGCATTTCGTCGCGTGGCAGGTTGCGGCCATGCAGCTTTTCAATCGCGTTTTCGATCGGCAGACCGTGGCAATCCCAGCCGGGGGCGTACAGCGCGTCGTAGCCTTCCAGCTGGCGGCTCTTGACGATCATGTCCTTGAGCACCTTGTTCACCGCATGGCCGATGTGGATCTGACCGTTGGCGTAGGGGGGGCCATCGTGCAAGATGAACTTGGGTGCACCCGCACGGGCTACGCGCAATTTCTTGTACACACCTTGCTCGTCCCAATCCTTGGCCCACTGGGGCTCGCGCTTGGGCAGATCGCCGCGCATCGGGAAGGGGGTATCAGGCATGTTCAGCGTGGCGCGGTAGGCGGACGCTTCGGGCTTGTTGGATTTCGAGTCAGACATGGGGGAACCTTGAAGGCATGCCGGGCTTTAGGGCCGGGCGAAAAAAGCGGGGGTGGAGCGCCGGGCACCGCCGGCGCCCGAGCTGACGAAGGTGAGCGTCAAATTCGGTCGCGCGTGGTTTGGCGACGTGTCTCGGTATAGGTTGCGAAAAACGCGTGCGCGTCATCGCAGTCCTTGGCAATGCCTTCAGTGAGGGCGGCCAGACTGTCGTATTTCAGCTCGTCGTGCAGTTTGTGCAAAAGTTCCACGCGGATGATTTTACCGTAGGCCCCTTCGCCACCCAGCTGGGACGGCCAATCGAGGCAATGGGTCTCTAGCAATACGCGTCCACCATTGACATCGTTGGGGTCAATCGAGGGGCGTACACCCAGGTTGGCAACACCGCGCAAGGGCGCTTCGGTCAAGCCGTGCACCAGCACTGCAAAAATGCCGCTGGCAGCGGGTTTCCAGTGGTTAAAGCGCAAATTCAGGGTGCGAAAGCCGTCCATGGCACCGGGGGCGGATTCGGCCAGTTGGCGGCCCAGCTTGCGGCCATGCACCACATGCCCGGAGATGGTGTAGGGGTGGCCCAGCATTTGCGCGGCCAAGGCCATGTTGCCGTCAGCCAGCGCTGCGCGCACTGTGGTGCTGGAGACGCGTTCGCCATGCACTTCGTAACTGTTCATGCGGGCGACATCAAAACCCAGTTGTTGACCCGCGGCATCCAGCATGGCGTAGTCACCGGCGCGCTGGGCGCCGAATTTGAAATCGTCGCCGACCAGCACGTATTGGGCACCCAGGCCATCCAGCAGTACTTCTTGGATGAAGGCCTCGGGCGACTGGCTGGCCAAAGTTGCGTTAAAGGGCACCACCACCACTTGGTCCACGCCGCAAAACTCGAGTTGCGAGAGTTTGTCGCGCAGCGTGCCGACACGGGCAGGGGCCAGTTCCGGTTTTTTGTATTTCTCAGCGAAGTAGTCGCGCGGGTGGGGCTCGAACGTCAGCACGCAGGTCGGAATGTTGCGCTGCGCCGCTTCTGCAGCCAACAGCGCCAGCATAGCTTGGTGCCCACGGTGCACTCCGTCGAAGTTGCCAATGGTGACGGCGCAATGGGGGGCCAATCCGGGGTGCTTGAATCCGCGAAAAATCTTCATTGTGTGCTTTGGTTTTTATAGCTTGCAAAACCTGCCGTATGTGTCGTGGTGGCAGTTTGTCACCGAAAGCAAGTATATTGCTCTGTAGATGGACGGCGCGCTAAGCCCGACTGCGGGTGACTCGGCGTTGCCTGCCGTTATGCAAGGAGGCTGAACGTGAGAGTTTTGAAGCTGTCCGCCCATGGCTTACCGCAGTCATGGATCACCCTGGAAGAGGCCGTGCTGCACTACGCTGCAGACGACGTGCGCTGGACCATGGGCTCCTCTGTGGCCGTCTTTCACGGCGGCCACAACGCTGCAACGGGCCTGCAGTCCTGCATTGAAGTGCACAGCATCATCGGTACACGCGGTGTGCCCCGCATCAGCCCCCATGGCACCAAACCCGGCCTGACCAATACCAAACTCTTTGCCCGCGACTGCAATGTCTGCGCCTATTGCGGCAAAACCTTGCCGGTGGAGCATCTGACGCGCGAACACATCCTGCCCGTTTGCCAGCGCGGGCAAAACACCTGGATGAATTTGGTCACGGCCTGCAAGGCCTGCAACCACCGCAAAGGGCCGCGCACACCCGAGCAGGCGCGCATGCCGCTGCTGTATGCACCGTATGTGCCCAGCATTTGGGAAGACTTTATTTTGCGCAACCGTCGCATCTTGGCCGATCAGATGGAGTTTCTGCGCATGCATGTGCCCAAGAGTTCGCGTTTGGCGCAGAGCAAAGACCATGTGCTGGAGTTTGAAAACATCAGCAACGCCTGAATCCAGGGCGAGCGAGGTGGTGAAATATAGGGTTTTCCCTAAATTTATTGCCACCATGATCGTTCAAGAGCGCCCCAATGGGCTGACCCTGTTTCTCATCGTGAGAGGGTCGGTACTGCAGCGCATCCGTTGGAAACTTAGCCTCAACATCTTGCTGGCAGCGCTGGTGACCTTGGCGCACGGCAACTTGTTTGACATCAAGATCACGGTCACCCCCATTCCTTTCACCTTGATTGGGTTGCCACTGGCAATTTTTCTGGGGTTCAGAAACACCACCGCCTACGATCGTTACTGGGAAGGCCGTAAGCTGTGGGGTGACCTGAACATCCGCGCACGCGTGCTGGCACGGCAGTGTTTGAGTTTGATCCGTGTCGATCAACCACTGCACCCGCACAACCGTGAGGGCGATGTGCGCGTGCGCATCGTGCATCGCGCCATTGCCCATGCGCACGCCCTGCGTGCCCAACTGCGTGACCATGTGGACGATCGCTCGCTGGAGCGCTGGCTGACGCAGGCCGATTGGGAAAAAGTGCGCGCCTTGCCCCTGCCTTACCGGGGCGATGCCATCGTGCAGGCCAACGCCAATGACTTGGCGGCTTGCCTGCACCAGGGGCAGATGGATGCTTGCATTGCCACCAAGCTCGATGAAACGCTGACCCACATGACCTTTGCCGCTGCCTCGTGCGAGCGACTGCGCCACACGCCCATTCCGTTTTCCTACACCTTGCTGTTGCACCGCACTGCGCATCTGTACTGCTTTTTGCTGCCTTTTGGGCTGGTGGATGTGACTGGGTTTATGACCCCGTTTGTGGTGGCCATCGTGGCCTACACGTTCTTTGGTCTGGATGCGCTGGGTGATGAACTGGAAGAGCCTTTTGGCACCGACAACAACGACCTGCCGCTGGACGCCATGTGCCGCAGCATGGAGATCAATCTGCTGCAATTGCTGGGCGAGCCAGATTTGCCTGCGCCCATGCAGCCTGTGGAATGCCGGTTGACCTAAAGCTGCTTATCACTGCCGATAGCTCAAAAAAAAAGGCCACCGCAAAGTAGCCTTTTCTGCGTGTACCCGTCGTGCGTCAGGTGTCGCCCACACCCGCCGTGGCCTGCATGCGCGCAGAGACTTCGCCCAGGTGGTGCAGGCTGTCGCCGTAGGTCATCTCCAGCTGTGTCAGCTTTTTGAACTGGTGCGAGACGATGTACTCGTCGGTCACACCAATGCCGCCATGCAGTTGCACGGCCTGCTGGCCCACAAAACGCATGGATTGGCCCAGTTGCACGCGTGCCCGTGCAATCGCGCGGCGGCGCTGGTCGGCAGGTTGATCCAGTTGCAGGCTGGCGTAGTAGCTCATGGAGCGTGCCAGCTCCAGCTGCATCTTCATATCGGCCAGGCGGTGGCGCAGGGCCTGAAAGCTGGCAATTGCCACGCCAAATTGCTTGCGCTGGTTCAGGTAGTCGGCGGTGATGGTCAACACCTGGTCCATTACACCCACAGCCTCGGCGCAGACTGCGGCGCTGCCGGTGTCCACAGCCAGCTCCAGCGCTGCCAGCCCTTCGGCAGTGACCAAGGTGGCGGGGCTGTGCGCAGCTTCCAACTCTGCGGCGCGGCTGCCGTCTTGCGTGACATAGCCGCGCGTGGTCACGCCCGGCGCGCTGCGCTCCAGCAGGAACAAGGCCTGTGTGCCATTGAGCAAGGCGGGCACCAAGAAGGCGTCGGCTTGATCGCCTGCGGGTACTAAGCTTTTGTGAGCTGTCAGCGTATAGCCATCGGGCGTTTGCTGGGCTTTTGACTCACATTGATCCAAACGGTAGCGCGCACGGCGTTCTTGGTGCGCCAGCACCACCAGCGCTTCGCCGCTGGCAATGCGGGGCAGCCAATCGGCTTGCACGGCATCTGCGCCGTACTGGGCCAGCACCTTGGCGGCGATCAGGCTTTGCGCCAGTGGCTCCAGCACCATGCCCCGGCCCATCTCTTCCATCACCACCATGGCATCGACTGCACCCAGCCCCATGCCGTCATGGGCCTCGGGCACGTTCAAGGCGGTCAGGCCTAGTTCGGCCAAGGCGTTGTAGGTCTCGCGGCGAAAACCGCCAGCGTTGACGGCTGCGCGGCGGTGTTCAAAGGTGTAGGCCTTGTCCACCCAGCGGCGGGCGGCGTCGCGCAGTTGCTGCTGATCGTCAGAAAAATCGAAATCCATGTGCTTGTCTCCCTGTCTTAACCCAGCAGCGTCTGAGCGACGATGTTTCGTTGAACCTCATTGCTGCCACCGTAGATGGTGGTCTTGCGCATGTTGAAGTAGCGGCTGGCCAGCGGGGCGTTGGCCACCTCGCCACCGGGAAAGTCGCCTTGCCAGCCTGCGGCCATGGCTTCTTCAATGAAGGGCAGGCTGTAGGGGCCGGCGGCCAGCATCATCAGTTCGGTGTAACGCTGCTGAATTTCGCTGCCCTTGATCTTGAGCAGGCCGGCAATGTCCAGCGAGTTCTTGCCGCTCTTTTCGGCCGACAGCACGCGCAGCACCAGCATTTCCAGTGCCACGATATCCACTTCCAGCAGGGCAATCTGGTCACGAAAGCGCTGGTCTTCCCATACACCTTCTTGCTTGGCGATGCGTTTGAGGCGTTCCAGCTCGCGTTTGCTGCGGTTCACGTCGGCAATATTGGTGCGTTCGTGCGCCAGCAGGTGCTTGGCGTAGGTCCAGCCCTTGTTTTCTTCGCCAATCAACTGGTCAGCGGGCACCTTCACGTTGTCAAAAAAGACCTCGTTGACTTCGCACTCGCCGTCCAGCAGCTTGATGGGGCGCACGGTCACGCCGGGGCTCTTCATGTCCAGCAGCAAGAAGCTGATGCCGGTTTGCGGCTTGCCTTCGTTGCTGGTGCGCACCAGATTGAACATCCAGTCGCCATGCTGGCCCAGCGTGGTCCAGGTCTTCTGGCCGTTGACGATGTAGTGGTCGCCTTGGCGCTCGGCGCGGGTTTTGACGCTGGCCAAGTCTGAGCCCGAGCCCGGTTCGCTGTAGCCCTGGCTCCACCAGACTTCACCGCTGGCAATTCCGGGCAAGAAGCGCTTTTGCTGCTCAGGCGTTCCAAACGCCATGATCACTGGGGCCACCATCACCGGGCCAAACGGCACGATGCCGGGCGCACCGGCACGTGCCAGCTCTTCGGCAAACACATGTTTTTGCACGGCACCCCAGCCGGGGCCGCCAAAGGCCTGGGGCCAGCCGTAGGCCAGCCAGCCTTTTTTGCCGAGCACCTTGGCCCAGCCTTGGATGTCATCGCGGCTCAGGCGCTGGTCTTCGCGCACCTTGGTGGCCAGTGCGGGGTCGAGGTGGTCATTGAGCCAAGCGCGTACTTCTTCGCGGAAGGCCTGTTCTTCGGGCGTGTATGCCAAGTCCATGCAGGTGCTCTCCTAGTTAGCAAGACGGGCATCCAGCCCGCCATGCCACAGAGCTTGCCGCTGCCTGCTGCTGTGCAGCAACAGGGGGAACGCGGAGAACTTGTCGCTTAGGTGCCTCTGGTTCCGTTAGGCGGAATCGCCCAATGCAGTGCACAGGCGCTGCACCTGCGCCTCCAGAGCGGCCACGCGGGCCTCCAGCGCTTCGATGCGTGAGGCCTCGGCACTGTGATCGACTGTGGCATTGCTACCACTGTGCACCGGCACCACGGGAGCACCACACAGCAGATGTGCCCAGCGTGCTTCGCGGGCACCGGGCGCCTTGGGCAGCAGTTGTACCAGTGCACCCCCTTTTTCTGCACTGCGGTCTTGCAGTTCTTCCAGAAAGGCTTCCACCGATCCGGTATCGGCAAAACGGTGCCAGCGCTCGGCATTGGTACGCAGCTCTGCGGCGGTTTGCGGGCCACGCAGCATCAGCAGTCCCAGCAGGGCGCTGGCCTGGCTGGGCACGCCCAGCACGCGTTCAAAGTTGTGCTCCCAGCGCATGGCGCGCTGGCCGCTGACTTCCATCACCAGATGGCGGTCACGCAGGTTGTCCAGCGTGGCCAGAATGTCGGCATCGCTCAGCTGCATCACCGGGTCGCGACTGGTTTTCTGGTTGCAGCCGCTGGCCAGGCTGTTGAGCGTCATGGGATAGCTGTCTGGCACGGTGCGCGCCTTTTCCATGAGGGTGGCAAGCACACGTGCTTCAGTCGGAGACAGGGGGCGGTTCTGGTGGTCGAAGGTCATGGCTGGGATAATTGCGGCGCAATGAAAAACATCGTGATTTTGATCTCTGGCAGCGGGTCCAATATGGCTGCCATTGTGAAGGCTGCCAAGCAGCAGGACTGGGAGCGCCGTTATGGCGCACGTGTGGCTGCGGTTGTGAGCAACAAGGCCGACGCCCAAGGCTTGGTTTTTGCCCAAGACCACGGCATTGCCACCGAAGTGCTGAACCACAAGCAGTTTGACAGCCGCGAGGCTTTTGATGCCCAGCTGGCGCAGGTGGTCGACCGCTACACCCCCACGCTGGTGGTGCTGGCCGGTTTTATGCGCATTCTGACGCCGGGTTTTGTGCAGCACTTTGAAGGCCGCATGGTCAACATTCACCCCTCATTGCTGCCTGCGTTTACCGGCTTGCACACCCACCAGCGCGCCATTGATGCGGGCTGCAAATTTGCCGGTTGCACCGTGCACGGCGTGACGGCAGAGCTGGATGTGGGCCCGATCCTGGACCAAGCCGCAGTGCCTGTGTTGCCAGGTGACACCGCCGATACGCTGGCCGCCCGCGTGCTCACGCAAGAGCATGTGATCTATCCGCGTGCCGTGGCGGCTTTTTTGCAGAAGCACTAAGCGGCGCTCTGCCTTGTCTCGAAGTGATCGCCAGCCTACGCGGCAGAGACAGTAACGGTTTTCTGAAAACTCACAAAGCGGCCATCAACGCTGATCCATCGCCGCGCCCAGCGCCGGGTTGCCGGCGGCGCTGACCTGGGTGACTGCGCTGTGCAAATCGGTGGCGCTGCGGTTTTGGCTGAGCTTGAACTTGGCCTCGATGCGCTCGACGGCAATCTCAATGCCCACGATATGGGCCAGCATGCTGTCCAGATAAGCGGGCGGTGCATCTTTGATCTTCCACGGCCCGGCGGCGTGGGGCAGAACCTCGTGGGTGCGCTGCTCATGCGTGCGTGTGAGTTTGCCAATAGCGCCCAGCACCCATTTTTTGTCATCGTGTAGGCGCACCGTTCCGTGGGCGTGCACCACGCGGTAGTTCCATGTGGGCACCAACTGGTGGTGTTCGTGCTTGCTGGGGTACCAGTTGGGCGAGATATAGCCTTGCTCGGCCTGAAAAATCACCAGCACCTGTGCGCCGTCCTGCAGTTGTGTGCACAGCGGGTTGGCGCGGGCGATATGGCCAATCAGGCGTGCCGGGCCTTGTTCCGGCGTTTCCAGCTCCCAGGGCAGGTGGTTGGCATCCAGACCACCTGCATGCAGATGCACCAGCGCGCCCAGCGGGTGGGCGCGGATCAGGTCATAGACAGCTGGGTCGCTGGGCGCTTGAAAGTGGGCGGGTGTGTACATCGTCGTGGGGGGGCAAAAGTGGTGCGCACAATTGGGGCGCAGAAGGCGGCTTCATCATGCCAAAGTGCTGTCTTTGGCCCGCGCTGGCGTCAGATGTGCGTCAGGCGTCATCCACCTTGGCAAAGCGGGGCTGCGTGACGCCGTCGACCTCCACCGTTTCATTGAACATGGCGGCTGGACGCACCCACAGACCGCGCTCCCCATACAGGGCGCGGTACAGCGTCAGCGGTTCCAGCGTTTCGCTGTGGCGCACGGTGTCCATCACCTCGTACAGCATGCCTTTGTAGTGGCGGTACAGGCCGGGTGGGGTGGCAATCAAGGGGGGTAAATGGGCAGAAGCCATGGTGTTCTATTCAAAATAAGAGCTGTTAGTACTTGATGGTATTGGGCTGGAGGCCAAAAAGATGTTTAATCATCCAGGCAAACACTGTGAAGCCTAGGATTGTGCACAGCCGCCGCAGCCAGCGCACCACCGGGGATTGAGGTCAGTGGGACAATACAGGCTATGCATCCCAAAGCCCTTCTGGACGCTTGCTCCGAACTGGTCAAGCTGACCCTCCAATTCCAACACCCCGCTGACTCGGTGGTGTCCCGCTATTTCCGCGACCACCGCAACCTGGGGCCGCGCGAGCGCGCCACCCTGGCAGAAACTGCATACGCGGTGCTGCGCAAGAAGACCCTGTTTGAATCGCTGGCCCGCTCGGGCTCTGGCCCTAAAGAGCGCCGCATGGCCATTCTGGGCTTTCATGGCCCCCGCAATTTCTTGAAGAGCGCCCTGAGCGAGCAAGAAATCAAGTGGGTGGACGAGTGCGATGCCGTCAAGCCTGCCGAGCTGATGCCCCAGCACCGCCACAACCTGCCGCAGTGGATGGCTGATGCCCTGCAAGCCCAGGTGGGCGACCAGTTTGAAGCGCTGGCGGCCAGCATGCTGGAAATTGCCCCGCTGGATCTGCGCGTCAACGCCCTGAACGCCAAGCGCGAAACCGTGCAAAAAGAACTGGCCAAGGCCGGTATCAAGGCCGAGCCCACCCCGTATTCGCCCTGGGGCCTGCGCATTGGTGAAAAGCCTGCGCTGACCCGTCTGGAAGCCTTCCAGGAAGGCCGCATTGAAGTGCAGGACGAAGGCTCGCAGCTGCTGGCCCTGCTGCTGGATGCCAAACGTGGCGAAATGGTGGTGGACTTTTGCGCCGGTGCCGGTGGCAAAACGCTGGCCATTGGCGCGCAAATGCGCAACACCGGTCGCCTGTACGCGTTTGACGTGTCTGCCCACCGCTTGGAAGCGCTCAAGCCGCGTCTGGCGCGCAGTGGCTTGTCCAATGTGCACCCTGCCGCTTTGGCGCACGAGCGCGATGAGCGCGTCAAGCGCCTGGCAGGCAAGATTGACCGCGTGCTGGTAGATGCCCCTTGCTCAGGCTTGGGCACCTTGCGCCGCAACCCCGACCTGAAGTGGCGCCAAGATGAAACCGCCATCTCCGAGCTGACCGCCAAGCAAACCGCCATTCTGGCCAGCGCGGCGCGCATGGTGAAGTCGGGTGGCCGCTTGGTCTACGCCACATGCTCCGTGCTGCCGGAAGAAAATGAACTGATTGCCCAGGCCTTCCAGCAAGCCAACCCCGACTTTGTGCCGCTGGATGCGGGTGAAACCCTGGCCCAGCTCAAGGTGGACAACGCTAATAGCCTGTGTGCCGGTGGCGAAACAGGCACGCAGTACGTGCGCCTGTGGCCCCATGCCCACCAGACCGACGGCTTCTTTGCCGCCGCTTGGCAGCGCAAATAAACGGACGGATCTGCTCAGCGCTTGCAGCCTGCTGATGTTTGACGCGGGCTGGTGCGGAGTGAATGGCCCAGCCAGTGACCTGACAGACCGTGCAGCGGGATTGCAGCGGATGACTGGGGTTTCAAAAAACCTATGCACCCTTTACACGTTCCGCAGTGCTGGCTACAAAAAAGCCCCAAGGCAGCATGCCTGTGGGGCTTTTTTTATAGCTGTCAGCGTAGGTGATGTAAGGGCTGGAGTCTCAAAACGCTCCGAATGTATGCAGAGGCAGCTTTGTGTGAGATGAGGTAAGGGCGTGCGTCTCCTACCCATGACTGGTGCTGCGGCCAGCACCATGGTGACAAGCCTTCACCCGGTGCTTCCCACCGGATGGGCTCTACAGCTACAAGGAGACAGCCATGACCCATCCTTCCTATCCCCAAGACAAAAGCAATCCACCGCCGCTGGATGTTGAACCGGGTGCGCACCCCATCGGCACCAGCGTAGGTGCCGCCGGTGGTGCCATCACGGGCGCAGCCGTGGGCACGGTGGGTGGGCCGCTGGGTTCTGCCGTCGGTGCCGTGGTGGGCGCTGTGGTGGGCGGCTTGGCGGGCATGGGCGCTGCCGAAGCGCTGAACCCCACCGACGAAGATGCCTTCTGGCGCGATGCCCACGCACGCCAGCCGTACTACAGCGATGCCTACACCTACGACGACTACGCCCCTGCCTACCGCGCGGGCTACACCAGCCGCATGGAAGGTATCGACAATTGGAACGACGCCCGAACCGCCTGGGAGCGCCGCTGGGACGAAGAACACGCCCATGGCCGCCTGCGCTGGCGCGACGCCGAACCCGCCGTGCAATCTGCCTGGGAACGTGCCAACCGCGCGTATGTGACCAATAACCAAGGCTGATGCCAAGATCCGCAAAGGCTGTGTGCTATCCAAAATAGTTCGCGCACATGGCCATTCACCCTCCCCGCAGCCAGCTGGCTGGCGGGGATTTTCTTTTGGAGGTCTGTTCACACACCCTTGTTGATAAGGCGCTGTTTCGCCTTGCCGTACGTTGATCGCTGGACGGGTTCATCGCTGGTTGCAAACATCCACTTGCTGCGTGTTCCCTGCGCTTGGGCAAGACCTGCTGCTTCGCATCGCCACTGCGAATTTCTTCGGCCAGAGCGTGTCAGTGGTTCTTGATGGACGGTGAATGCAATTGCCGAGCCTCTTGCGCTGTGCCTGCATGGCCCTTGGCCGGTGCTATTTTTAGGCGCGCAATACTTGGTCACAACCGAGGAGGCTTGCATCTTCGTACCATGTCGGGATATGACCATTCAATACGAAAACCTCGCCACACTCGATTTGTGGACCGACTTTTTCAAAGTTACCCCCCTTGCGCTGCCTGAACGCCAGATGCGTGCACGCCGCATGAGTGGTTTTATCCGTGGCACGGCAGAGCCTGTGGCCGAAGTCCCCAGCGCGGAACCTGGTGATCTGGCAGCCCCGGCCCCCGACGCCGCAGTCACAGCGGGTGCTGACGTCGCACCTCCTGTCAAAAAAGCAGCGCCCCGGGTGATCCGCGAGTGGGTACCTGCCCAGTGGGGCTTGGTGCCCAACGCTTCCAAATCGCTGTCAGATGCGCGCCTGCGCTCCACCAAGCTACTGGAAGCACGCAACGAAACCGTGAGCACCACCCAGGCCTTTCGCGATGCGTGGCTGGCCGGGCAGCGCTGCATCATCCCCATGCAAGCGTTTTATGAAGACGATATGCGCAGCGGCAAAAAAGCCATTCCCACCCGGATTGCACGTGTGGATGGGCAGCCCATGGGCGCTGCAGGCGTCTGGAACAGCTGGAAAGACCCAGAAACCGGCGAAGTGCTGATGAGCTACGCGCTGTTGACCATCAACGCCAACAGCCATGCCTTGATGCGCCGCTACGGCCATGACGGCAGCGAAAAACGCATGCTGGCCATTTTGGGCGAAGGCACTTACGACGCCTGGTTGACTGCGCGCCAAGACAAGGCCCGTGAGTTCATGCGTGCCTATCCGGCCAACTGGATGCTGGCGAATCCGGTCGAAGACAAGAAAGATAAAAAGCCCAAGGGCTGGCTGGATTGATGGGTTTTGATAGCTGCTGGTGCTTGCTGGTATTCCATTTGATGGGTATTTGCCTCTGATGCCGAAGCAGCTGTTGGCCGCTGACCATTCAGCCCTGTCCTGCTCTCCTGAGAGTCGGGTACACAAGCCTTGGTACGTCAATGTTTCGCCTTGTCGTATTGAAATACTGCCTTCGGCTCCATTCCGAGCCTCCACCGCAAACCTTCGGTTGGCTAGGTGGTGTGAGCCGCTCTGATGGAATGTGGAGCGTTTTTTTGAGCAACAACACCATGTCGGTATGCCACTAGTCCAGCTTGACTCTCTCCTTGCGCCCTTTAAAACATGGGCGCATGCCATCGCGCCGGTGAACTCTGCGGCTTTTGAGGCGCTGGCTTGGCTGTCGCTGGGCTGTTACCTGCTCTTTGCCGTGGTTGCGCTGCACTACGCGTTCAAACCTTGGGCTGAAAAAGCGATGCTTGCTGCCATAGTGGGCGCCACCCTTGCATCGCTGCTGCTGCGTTTATCGGTGTTGAGCAGCCCTGCGTACGTGGGCGAGGGCGCGCTCTGGAAGTTTGTGGCTTTGTCCCAGTATCTGCCATGGGCAGTGATCAGTTTGGGGGCGCTCTACGTGCTCTACCGACTGGGCGCTCGATGGCGAAAAGCGCACGGCGCAGCGGATAAACGGTGAAGCCTGTTTGACGCTGCGGTGGGTGATGGCGCCAAGTCGCACTGCAGAAAAACAGAAAAGCCTGTTGCAGGATGGTGTGCAACAGGCTTTTGCTTTTGATAGCTGCTAACGCTTGTTGAGTAAGCGTTAGCAGCCTGTTTGATTGAAATATCAAGCGAAGACGTGAATGCGTTGGCTTCAAACTTCTGAAAAACTCTTTTCGGTCTTCATGGATGCAGAGCCATCGTTGCAGTACCGTATGCGCCCGTCAGAATGCGTTGCTGGCTTCTGCCATGCACACCAACACGGGCGGTTCTATCAACCTCGAAGGTGCTTAAATATTTTTGTAGCTGCTAGCTTAATACCCATCAGCGCTAGATCCATAAAACACGAATAAAGCTTAGGCGGTGACTGCTTCGTCCAGCAGCGCATCCACCGCCGCATGTGCGGCCAGCGTCTGTGCGCAAGAGTCGGCCGCTTCCTCGCCCTTTTTGACAAAGTGCGTGTGAAAGAAGCCCAGCAGGTCGGGCGAAGGCTGGAAGTTATACGGTGTCAGCGCCACCGAGAACACGGGCACACCGGTGTCCAGTTGGACGCGCATCAGCCCGTCTACCACGGCGGCAGAGACGAACTCGTGGTGGTAGATGCCACCGTTGACGATCACTGCGCAGCCAATGATGGCGTCGAACTTGCCAGAGGCGGCCAGTTTTTGCGCCATCAGCGGGATTTCAAAGGCACCGGGCACTTCAACCTGGTGGATGCGCGCAGGCGCAGCACCGAGTTGTTGCAGGCGCTGCGTGGCAGCGTCACGGGCCTGGTGCACCACATCGGTGTGCCAGTTGGCACTGATGATGGCGATGCGGGCCTGGGCCAGACTGGCGTTGGAGGAGGTTTTGGTCATGGTCTGATTCATGGGATGTGTCTTTCTAAGACGTGCAACAAATGAATCAGGGCGCGCGAAGGCAGACGCAGCACACCGCAAGGACGTGCAGGCGCACGCCCAGCCATGGGCTGGAGGACAGGTCTTCACGTTTCTCTTTCATCCGGACTGTGACCGTCGGCTCTGGAGTTGCACCAGATCTGCTGACCTTGCATGGCGGAGCCATCCAAGCGCTCGCGGGCTTGCAGCTAGAGCTGCTTACCGCCGGTGGGGAATTTCACCCCGCCCTGAGAACGTATGTCGCCCATCTTTCGATAGGGCGACAAAGCAGATTGTAGGCCGCTGCCAAGACATCTGCAGTCACCTGCGTCATTGCCGTCCCATGCAAAGCGGTTGCCCCAGATGGGCTTAGCGGCGCTTGCACAAGGCGGGTGTGGATGGACGGGCTGCGCTAGCACTGCCCATCAACAACCGCCATCCCCTTGTCTGGCGGCATGCACCGCTGGCACCCCTTAGCGCAGCAGACCACGTGGCCAGAGGGACAGGAGGCCAGTGCGCAGGCGTTGCTGCCAAGCTGCCGTGGCGGTGGGGGCGCACTCTGGCGCAACCGCAGGTGGGGCGCAGTAACGCAGTTGCACCGGGGCCTGCAAGGCGGTGGCATGTACCAGCAAGGCACTTGGCGCGCGCCAGCTTTGGCCGGTGTGCAAACGTATGTGCAGGTCGGGCATGCCTTCCAGCCCATTGAAAGAGGTGGTGCGCAGCAAGAGTGTGCCGCTGGCGCAGAACAGTTCGGCCCCACTGGGCAGGGTTATGGCATGGCTGTGGCCACCGGCAATGCGCAACAGATTGGACGCAGCAAAAGGGGAGGGTTTCGAGGCGTGCATACAAGGCTTAAATCAAGCAAAACAGAACTGTTAGCTTAGGGATCAGCGCGAACCTGCAACAGGCACAGCCTGTGCGTTGTTGCACCGCAGCAGTGCATTTTCAGGGGTGCCTGTTGTGGTGTGTGGGTGGGAAATCTGTATCTGTTGCATAACAGATGGTTGGTGCATGATGGCATCCCCTGTGTTTGCTTTGCCTCGCACCATGCTGACTTCTGTATCCCCCGCTTCGCAACCTCTGTACCGCCGTTTGGCGGCCGATTATGTGCAGGCCATAGGTTTGGGGACGTTACAGGCTGGGGAGCGCATGCCTTCCGTGCGTGAACTGATGCGCCGCCACCAAGTCAGCCTGTCTACGGCTTTGCAGGTGCTGCGCCATCTGGAAGAGCAGGGCTACCTGGAGGCCAAGCCCCGCGTCGGCTACTTTGTGCGCGATGCACGCACGCCCCAGAGCGGCAGTCTGGCACTGACCAGCGAGCCGGATCTGAGCCAGCCGGTACAGCCGAACGCGCAGGCCCACTTTGTGGGGATCAACGAACATATTTCACTGCTGTTGGAGCGTGGGCGGCAGGCCGACGTGTACCTGGATGTGGGTGGCTGCACGCCGCCGCCAGCGCTGTTTGACCACCGCTACCTGAACCAGCTGGTGACGCGGTTGTTGCGTGAACAACCGACGTTGCTGGTGCAGGGGCGCTCGCTGCTGGCCAACCAAGGCAACCACCCCGTGTTTCAGCAGGCCATGGCGCGGCGCGCTTTGGCATCGGGCATCCGCGTGGCGCCTTTGGATGTACTGGCTACCACGGGCAATTCAGAAGCCGTCAGCCTGGCGCTGGCTGCGGTGGCTTCACCCGGCGACATGGTGGCGGTGGAATCGCCCACCTACTACGGCTTGCTGCAAGTGGTGGAGTCGTTGCAGCTCAAAACGCTGGAGATTCCGTGCAGCCCGCGCACGGGCTTGTCGATAGAAGCTTTGGAGCTGGCTTTCCAGACCCAGCCCCGCTTGAAAGCGGTGGTGGTCGTGCCTGAACTGCAGATGCCGCTGGGCACGCGCATGCCCGATGCGCACAAGGCGCAGCTGGTGGCGCTGTGTATTCGCTACGGTGCAGCGCTGATCGAGGATGACTCTTACGGGCTGTTTGTAGAGGGCTCGCAGCCCGTCAAGCCATTGAAAGCCTGGGACAGTGGCCTGGGGCATGTGATTTACTGCCAGGCGTTTAACAAAAGTTTGGCACCGGGTCTGCGCCAAGGCTGGATGAATGGTGGCCAGTGGCATGGCCGGGTGCAGATGCTCAAATTTGCCCAAAGCCGCAATACCCAGACGCTGGGGCAGATGGTGGTGGCTGAGGTGCTGGGCTCGCCCACGCACCAGCGCAGCTTGGAGCGTTTGAAAACGCAGCTGAAAAACCAGCGTGAGGCCATGGCCCGGCTGGTCGCACGTACCTTCCCACTGGGTACGCGCATGAGTCTGCCTGCGGGTGGGCTGTGCCTGTGGGTGGAGTTGCCCGAAGGCTTTTCCAGTGCCGCCTTGTTTGGGGAGGCGCTGGAGCAAGGCATAAGGATTGCGCCGGGCAGTATGTTTTCCAACTCGGGGCGCTATGAGCATTGCCTGCGTCTGGCATGCACGCAGCCGGTCGATGTGGGTATGGAGCAAGCCATGCAGGTGCTGGGTGCCATGGCTTGCCGCCAGTTGGGGCAAGCACCACGCGTTTAGCGCGGTTCACCAGGGTTTGCACACGGGCGCATGCATTAGCGTACGACCTCAGCAAAGCGGTGCTTGCAGCGTTTCCAAACGTCTGCATTGAAGCGGGGGCAACAAAAAACCGCCAGAGCTTGCGCTGCGGCGGTTTTATTGTCCGAAGAAACGGCTGAATTACTTCAGCTTGGTTTCCTTGTACTCGACGTGCTTGCGAGCCTTGGGATCGAACTTAGTGATCGACATCTTTTCAGGCATCGTCTTCTTGTTCTTGGTCGTGGTGTAGAAGTGACCTGTGCCAGCAGTCGAAGCCAGCTTGATCTTTTCGCGTCCGCCTTTAGCAGCCATGTTGATTCTCCTTCAGTGGAAATTAAGCTTGGCCACGAGCGCGCATGTCTGCGAGCACGGAGTCGATGCCGTTCTTGTCGATCAAACGCAGAGCTGCGCTGGAAACGCGCAAACGCACCCAACGGTTTTCTGTTTCAACCCAGAAACGACGGTACTGCAGGTTAGGCAGGAAACGACGCTTGGTCTTGTTGTTGGCGTGGGAAACGTTGTTGCCCACCATGGGCTTCTTGCCCGTAACTTCACATACGCGTGCCATTTGGACACTCCGATATTTGAAACGGCAGCCGACGCAGGAGCTTTGCAGGCGCAAAGATGTATCGACTTGCCTCACCTCGCCAGATAAAGGGTGGCGGTAGCCCAAATTTGTTGCAGCAGGTGCGGTGCCAAACACCGTCCAATTGCAGCAAAGCCCGCGATTATACGGGCTTTGTAGAAAAAGACGTGGCGCTACAGGGTTTTAGCCCGCAATGCCCGTAGTCTGCAGTGGTTTACTGATCAAGAAAGCGCTGCGCGTCCAGTGCGGCCATGCAGCCTGTACCGGCGCTGGTAATGGCTTGGCGGTACACGTCGTCTTGCACATCACCGGCAGCAAATACACCGGGGACGCTGGTTTGCGTGGCAAAACCCTTGCGACCACCTTGGGTGACGATGTAGCCACCGTCCAGCTCCAGTTGGCCCTTGAATATGTCGGTGTTGGGTGAATGACCAATGGCAATGAAGCAGCCTTGCAGGGCCACATCTTCGGTGTGGCCGTCTTGTGTGCTTTGCAGGCGGATGCCGGTAACGCCGGATTGGTCGCCCAATACTTCTTGCAGGGTGAAGAAGGTTTTGAGTTCAATCTTGCCTTCTTTGACCTTCTCCATCATCTTGTCGACCAGGATGGGCTCGGCCGTGAACTTGTCGCGGCGGTGCACCACGGTGACTTTGCTGGCGATGTTGGACAGATACAGCGCTTCTTCCACCGCGGTATTGCCACCGCCCACCACGCACACCGGCTGGTCACGGTAAAAGAAACCGTCGCAGGTGGCGCAGCCCGACACGCCGCGGCCCATGAAGGCTTCTTCCGAGGGCAGGCCCAGGTATTTGGCCGAGGCACCGGTGGCGATGATCAGGCTGTCGCAGGTGTAAGTGCCGCTGTCACCGGTGAGGGTGAAGGGGCGCTTGGACAGATCCACGCTGTGAATGTGGTCAAACACCAGCTGGGCCTTGAAGCGCTCGGCGTGTTCCATGAAGCGCTGCATCAGCTCTGGGCCTTGCACGCCGTTGACGTCCGCAGGCCAGTTGTCCACTTCGGTGGTGGTCATCAGTTGGCCACCCTGGGCCATGCCGGTCACCAGCATGGGGCTGAGGTTGGCACGCGCTGCGTAGATGGCTGCGGTGTAGCCGGCAGGGCCGGAGCCCAAAATCAGAACTTTGGCGTGTTGGTTGGTGGACATCGTTGCTTTTCGTAGGAAGCTGCTGCCGGGTGTGGCAGCACGGTTGAACATTCAGTCGGGCAATGAATCACTGCCGCCGCTTGCACGGCGCAATCGGTCATTGTAGAAAGCTGTCGGAACCCTTGGCGCTCATCGGATGTTGCAAGTGCTTGCATTGGTGTTTGCAACCGATTGTTGGAGAGCGCCGGGCCTAAGGTAAGCTCCCGCCTGCGTATGACTTATTCCTCCAATGCCCTGAACGCGAATTCCGCCAAAACAGCGCCCCGAAACGGTTTGGCGCGCTTTGGTCACGAGATTTGCTTGATCGCTGGCTTGCTCGGCCTGTTTTTCTGGCTGCTGGCAATGCTGAGTTACTCCAGCATTGACCCGGCATGGTCCACATCCGGCAGCAATGACGTGGCGCTGGTGAACAACTGGATGGGGCGTCTGGGCGCTTTTGTGGCCGATGCGTGCTACTTTGGCTTTGGCCTGTCGATCTGGTGGCTGGTGCTGATTGCGGTCTATACCTTGGCACGTTCTGCTTTGCGATGGGTGCGCGGCCAAAGCATGCTGGATACGCCTCTGAAAGAACGCCTGCAATGGTGGGCCGGGGTTTTCTTGCTGGTGGGCGTGAGCTGCGCCCTGGAATGGTCGCGCTTGTACCGTTTTGAAGCGGTTTTGCCAGGCCATGCCGGTGGCGTGGTGGGCTATTCGCTGGGTTTGGGCGGTGTGCGCTGGCTGGGGTTTACTGGCTCAGGGTTGATTGGCATCGTGCTGATGGTTGTGGCCATGGCGATGGTGTTTCGCTTTTCATGGGGCAGAGCTGCTGAAAAATTGGGAGCGCGCCTCGAAGGACTGGTGCGGATTAGCCAGCAAAAGCGTGAAAAAGGCAAAGATGTTGCCGAAGGTCGCAAAGCGGCCCAAGAGCGTGCCAAAGTGGTGGAAGAAGAGCGCTTTGAAATTGAAGAGGCCCACCACGAACCCGTGCTGATTGTGACGCCACAGACGGCGGCTGCCGTGCCGAGTGAGCGTGTGCTCAAAGAGCGCCAGAAACCATTGTTCCAAGATTCCCAAATGCACGAAGGCGGCCTGCCGCAGGTGGATTTGCTGGATGCCCCGTTGGCCAAGCAAGAAAGCGTGTCGGCCGATACGCTGGAGATGACCAGCCGCCTGATTGAGAAAAAGCTCAAAGATTTTGGGGTGGAAGTGCGCGTGGTGCAGGCCACGCCCGGCCCAGTGGTTACGCGCTACGAGATTGAGCCCGCTACGGGGGTGAAGGGCTCGCAGGTGGTGAACCTGGGCAAGGACTTGGCGCGCTCGCTGTCGCTGGTGTCGGTGCGTGTGATTGAGACCATTCCCGGCAAAAACTACATGGCGCTGGAACTACCCAACGCCAAGCGCCAGTCGATTCGCCTGTCTGAAGTGCTGGGCTCTCAGGTCTATCACGAGGGCAAGAGCATGCTGACCATGGGCTTGGGTAAAGACATTGAAGGCAAGCCTGTGGTGGCTGATCTGGCCAAGATGCCTCACGTGCTGGTGGCGGGTACGACGGGTTCCGGCAAGTCAGTGGGTATCAACGCCATGATTTTGTCGTTGTTGTACAAGGCCGAGGCCAAGGATGTACGCCTGCTGATGATCGATCCCAAGATGCTGGAAATGTCGGTCTATGAAGGCATTCCGCATTTGCTGGCCCCCGTGGTAACGGACATGAAGCAGGCGGCGAATGGTCTGAACTGGTGTGTGGCCGAGATGGAGCGTCGCTACAAGCTGATGAGCAAGCTGGGGGTGCGCAACCTGGCTGGCTACAACGCAAAGTTACATGAAGCCAAGGCAAAGGGCGAAATCATTGGTAACCCCTTCAGCCTGACTCCAGAGTCGCCGGAACCCCTGGATCGACTGCCGCACATCGTCATCGTGATTGATGAGTTGGCCGATTTGATGATGGTGGTGGGCAAGAAGATTGAAGAGCTGATTGCGCGCTTAGCGCAAAAGGCGCGTGCGGCCGGCATTCACTTGATTTTGGCCACCCAACGCCCCAGCGTGGACGTGATTACGGGGCTGATCAAGGCGAACATTCCGACACGTATTGCGTTCCAGGTGTCCTCCAAAATTGACAGCCGTACCGTTCTGGATCAGATGGGCGCAGAAAGTTTGCTGGGCATGGGTGACATGCTCTACATGGCCAGCGGTACAGGTTTGCCCATTCGCGTGCACGGTGCTTTTGTGTCAGACGATGAAGTACACCGGGTCGTGAACTATTTGAAGGAACAAGGCGAGCCCGATTACATCGAAGGAGTACTGGAGGCAGCAACGTCGGAAGACGGTGGTGTCGACGGCGAAGGTGGTGACGGTGGGGAAAAAGACCCCATGTACGACCAAGCCGTGGAAATTGTTTTGAAGGATCGCAAGGCCAGTATTTCGTATGTACAGCGCAAGCTGCGTATTGGCTACAACCGTTCTGCCAATCTGCTGGAGCAGATGGAAAAGGCAGGGCTGGTGAGTTCGCTCACCAGCAGTGGCCAGCGTGAAGTACTGGTACCAGCGCGTCCGGAATAACGGGGCAGGACGCAGGTCTGTGCCTCTAACAGAGGTGCAGCAGTGCCTCAAAAAGGAATGACGGAATGAAAAAGACTTTAGGGGTGTGGGCAGTGCTGGCTGTGTTGCCGGTGGCTGCATGGGCGGATGGCCTGCAAAGCTTGGAACAATTCATGCGCAACGCCAAGGCCGGTCAAGCGCAATTCACGCAAACCGTGACAGCCCCTGCGAAAGACGGGCAAGCAGCACGCACCAAGACCAGCAGCGGTAATTTTTCGTTCCAGCGCCCCGGTCAGTTCAAGTTTGTGTACACCAAACCGTTTGAACAAACCATTGTGGCGGACGGCAAAACTGTGTGGCTGTACGACGTTGATCTGAACCAGGTCACCCAGCGCAACCAAGCGCAGGCTTTGGGCAGTACGCCGGCAGCTATCTTGGCTTCTGCCAATGACTTGGCTGGATTGAAGAAAGACTTCAGCCTCAAGGCCGCACCCGATGCAGATGGATTGCAGTGGGTAGAAGCTTCGCCCAAGTCGCCGGATGGCCAGATCACGCATGTGCGCGTTGGTTTCCAAGGCGAAACCTTGGCGGCCATGGATATCTTGGATGGCTTTGGTCAGCGCTCGGTCATTCGGTTCAGTAATCTGACGGTGTTGCCTGCCTTGCCTGCCGGGAACTTCAAGTTTGAAGTGCCTGCGGGCGCCGATGTGATGGCGCAGTAAACATTGCATTCATCCATGAAAAAAGCCCCGCTGGTTTTGACCAACGGGGCTTTTTTTGTGAAACGGTTTTTTACGCTTGTGCGGTGGTCATAGGCACCGGGCGCAAGCGATCCAGCAGGCCGGCTACGACCAACACCACAATGACAGGCACCAGCCAGCCCAAGCCCATGGCGCTGCCTGGCAGTGACTCCAATGCGGCGGGAATGGCTTGGGGGAAGCCTGCTGCCTTGATGGCATCCACAATGCCAAACAGCAGTGCTACGCCCATGACGGGGATGAAAACGCGGGCAGGGTGTTTCCACAACTTGGATAGCAAGCCCAGCGCAATCAGCGCAATCGCCACAGGGTAGATGCACACCAGCACGGGCACGGCCACTTCAATTAGCTGGGCCAGACCTTGGTTGGCCACGGCGGCGCTAAAAATCGACATGACAATGACCACGGTGCGGTACGAGACGTTCAGTAGTTCGCTGAAATAGGCAGAGCATGCGCTGACCAGACCTACACCTGTAGTCAGGCAGGCCAGCAAAATGACCGATGCCAGCAGCAAGATGCCGCCGGTGCCAAAAGTGTGTTCGACATAGGTGGTCAGAATTTGCACACCGCTGGCACTGCTGTCTACCACGGTGCCGCTCATGGCACCTAGGTAAATCAGTGACAGATAGACCAGACCCAAACCTGTGGCTGCAATAACGCCAGCCATGATGGTGTAGCGGGTGTGTAGGCGCGTGTCAGTGACGCCAGCGGCCTTGATGGAGGCCACAATCACGATGCCGAACACCAGGGACGCCAGAGCGTCCATGGTCTGGTAGCCCTGCAAAAATCCCTGTGCCAAGGCGGAGCCCGAGGTTGCATAGTCTGCGGCAGAGTCTGCGATCGATCCTGCGGGGGCCATCACTGCTGCGCCGCCCAGCACGGCCAGCACCACAATCAGGGCGGGGGTGATGATTTTGCCGATGTTGTCCATCAGCTTGCCCGGAAACAGCGACAGCACCATCACCAAGGCAAAGTAGCCAACGGTGAACATCAGCAGCGCTTCCGGCGTATTACCTGTGAAGGGGGCCATGCCCACTTCAAACGATACGGTGGCTGTACGTGGCGTGGCAAAGAACGGGCCAATCGTCAGGTAGATGGACAAGCCCATCAGCGTGCCTGCAGCACGGCCGATGGGGCTGGTCAGTGTGTCCAGACCACCACCGACGCGCGCCAGAGCGACCACGCCCAGCAGGGGCAAACCCACGCCCGTCAACAAGAAGCCCAGTGCAGCTGACCATTGGAACTCGCCAGCGGCCAAGCCTACGCTCGGGGGGAAAATGATGTTGCCTGCGCCCAGAAATAGCGCAAAAGTCATGAAGCCGAGGGCGACAATGTCCCGCGTCTTGAGTGTTTTCATGGAAAAAACCGAAATACCTCATTCACCGCAGCAAGGTCAGCGCACGCGGGAGGTGTGTTGCGAATCAGGGAGTCGCGGAATCTAGGGGTTGCGCACCATTTGCACCATGCAGTGCAACTGGGGTTTAGAAGCGTTGCCAACGGTGGATTGGTTGCTGGCAAGCAGGGCAGGGCATCGGTGCCGTTAAGCTTGTGGCTTGCCGGTGAGATGGCACAGTCCTTAAAGGCGATGGGGTAGCCATCGCACAAGAAGAGCATAGATCCGCTGAACTACCTATTTTGCCGCATCTGAAGTTCTGTTATATGGCTCAATCTAAAACAACCCTGAAAGGCGAAGCCGATTTGTCCAACGTCAAAACCGGTGGCGCTGCTGCGCTGCACCAGCCGTTGCCAGAACGCTTGCGCCCACGCACTTTGGGCGAGGTGGTGGGGCAGCAGCATGTCTTGGGTGAAGGTATGCCACTGCGTCTGGCCTTTGAATCGGGGCGCCCGCACAGCTGCATTCTGTGGGGTCCCCCTGGTGTTGGCAAAACCACGATTGCACGGCTGATGGCCGATGCCTTTGATGCACAGTTCATCGCCATCAGCGCCGTGCTGGGTGGCGTCAAAGACATTCGCGAGGCGGTAGAAAAAGCAGAAGTTGCACGCAGCGGCTTGATGCCGCAGCGCACGATTGTGTTTGTGGATGAGGTGCACCGCTTCAACAAAAGCCAGCAAGATGCCTTTTTGCCGCACGTGGAAAGCGGGTTGTTCACTTTCATTGGTGCCACGACCGAGAACCCCTCGTTTGAAGTGAATTCCGCGTTGCTGTCTCGGGCGGCGGTGTATGTGCTGCAAAGCCTGACGCCGGAGGATTTACAGAAAATAGTGGCAAAGGCCCAAGCCATACAAGCAGTTCCAGCTATAGAAGATGAAGCTGTAGAGCGTTTGATTGCCTATGCTGATGGCGATGCACGGCGCTTGCTTAATACGCTGGAGACACTCTCCATCACGGCGGAGCAAGCCAAGGTGGAAGTCATGACCGATGCGTGGCTGCTGCAAGTGCTGGGCGAACGCATGCGGCGCTACGACAAGGGCGGCGAGCAGTTTTACGACACCATCAGCGCGCTGCACAAATCGGTGCGCGGCTCCGATCCGGATGCGGCGCTGTACTGGTTGGTGCGCATGCTTGATGGCGGAGCGGACCCGCGCTATATGGCGCGGCGCATTGTGCGCATGGCCTGGGAAGATATTGGCCTGGCCGATCCACGCGCCATGCAAATGGCCAATGACGCTGCCGCGACCTATGAGCGACTGGGCAGCCCTGAAGGTGAGCTGGCCTTGGCGCAGGCGGTGATTTATCTGGCTGTGGCGCCCAAGAGCAATGCGGGCTACAAGGCCTACAACCAGATGAAGGCGCTGGTGAAGTCGGGCAGCACGCAACCGGTGCCTATGCATCTGCGCAACGCCCCCACCAAGATGATGAAAGACATGGACTGGGGCAAAGGCTACCGTTATGCCCACGACGAAGACAGCGGTTTTGCTGCGGGTGAGGATTACTTTCCAGAAGGCATAGACAACCCACATTTTTACCAGCCAGTTCCCCGAGGGATGGAGATCAAGATTGGTGAAAAACTGGAGCGGCTGCGCCAGTTGAACGCAGCGGCGGCAGAGCGCCGCAAACCCTAGAAGGGCTTGGGGGCTGTGGTTGTTGTTGCACTGCAACAAGCTCGCTGCAATTTGGCGGCAAGTTATGGTTTTTTTCTGTGCGTTATCAGCAAAAGCTAAAAACCAAAGCGTGCGCTCACGTTTGCTGGTGTCGATGCAAGCTTTGTCACAAAGTTGTCATAAAAATTTAATTAAATCTTCATGTGGTTGTCATGGAGAATCGCGGCACCGCCAGCGGCTAATCTGTTTGGCTGCGGTGTGCCACATCCATGGCGATGCGTTCCTTGGCCAGTGGTCTGTGCAGTTGTGAAGTGCACGAGCGCGGTTACCGGACAAACAAAATTTTCTGCAGCCTACGCGCAAACTGCGTGTGGGCTGTTCCACTTTCACAAGCACTATTCCTCTGAAGGGGCGCCCATGCTGTTTGGCAAACTCTTGCCGCGCGAAGGCAATTTTTTCGAAATGTTCAATCAACATGCAGACCGCATTGTTGAAGCGGCCCGTGCGTTCTCGCAACTGGTGGCGAACTACAACGATCCGCACCTGCGCGACAAATACAACAGTGATGTGGACAACGCCGAGCGCGCTGCCGACCGCATTACGCACGAGGTCAGCAAAACGCTGCACCAGACGTTCATCACCCCCATCGACCGCGAACAGATCCACAGCCTGATCAACAGCATGGACGATGTGGCGGATCTGATCCAAGACTCTGCGGAAGCCATGTCGCTGTACGACATCCGCAGCATGACCGATGAAATTCACCGTCTGGCGGACCTGAGCCTCAAGTGCTGCGAGCGCCTGCGCGATGCCGTCAAGCTGCTGAACCACATTGCCGATCCCGCCACCGCAGAAGCGGCGCTGAAGACCTGCGAAGAAATCGACCGCCTGGAGTCGGACGCAGACCGTGTGCTGCGTGCGGCCATGAGCAAGCTGTTTCGCGAAGAGCCCGATGTGCGTGAGCTGATCAAGCTCAAGGCCGTGTACGAGTTGATGGAAACCATCACCGACAAGTGCGAAGACGTGGCCAACATCATCGAGGGCATCGTCCTCGAGAACTCTTGATCGACCAGCACAGGGAATCCTGACCATGGAAACCGTACAAGCCGCCCTGTGGGTGGTCATTTTGCTGGTGGCAATGGCGCTGGTGTTCGACTTCATGAACGGGTTTCATGATGCCGCCAACTCCATCGCCACTGTTGTCTCGACCGGCGTGCTCAAACCCGGCCAAGCCGTCGTGTTTGCCGCATTTTTTAACGTCATTGCTATTTTTGTCTTCCACCTGAGCGTTGCCGCCACGGTGGGTAAAGGCATTGTGCAGTCCGAGATTGTGGACACCCACGTCGTCTTTGGCGCACTGGCAGGTGCCATTGTCTGGAACCTGATCACCTGGTACTACGGCATTCCTTCCAGCTCGTCGCACGCGCTGATTGGCGGCATTGTGGGCGCGGTGATTGCCAAGGCGGGCACCAGCTCGCTGATTGCCAGTGGCATCTTGAAAGTGGTGGCCTTCATTCTGATCTCGCCGTTGCTGGGCTTTTTGTTTGGCTCGTTGATGATGGTGATCGTGGCCTGGATTTGCCGCCGCGCACGCCCCAGCAAGGTGGACAAGTGGTTCCGCCGTTTGCAACTGGTGTCTGCCGGGGCTTATTCGCTGGGTCACGGTGGTAACGATGCGCAAAAGACCATCGGCATCATCTGGCTGCTGCTGGTGGCCACGGGCTATATGTCCAGCGAAGAAGCTTCGCCACCGATGTGGGTCATTGTCAGCTGCTACGCCATGATTGGTCTGGGCACCATGATGGGCGGCTGGCGCATTGTGAAAACCATGGGCCAAAAGATCACCAAGCTCAAGCCGGTAGGTGGTTTTTGCGCCGAATCGGGTGGTGCGTTCACGCTGTTCTTCGCAACCTTCCTGGGTGTTCCGGTCTCGACCACGCACACCATCACTGGCGCCATCGTCGGCGTGGGTTCTACGCAGCGCATGAGCGCCGTGCGCTGGGGCGTGGCGGGCAATATCGTCTGGGCGTGGATTTTGACCATTCCTGCCAGTGCCTTTGTGGCTGCGGTGGCGTACTGGGTCAGCCTGCAGCTGTATTAAGCGTTGCGCTCAGTCGTTGATCAATAAATGAGCGCATGGCGCTCAAAAACAAAGGACTTCAAGGTGAAAACACTTTGAAGTCCTTTTTATTTGTGCGCAGGCTGCTCTTTTTTTAAAGATTAAATCAAACAGATAGGTGCTGCAGATGGGTTCACCTGCAGGGCGCAGCAGCGTGCCGCGCCCGATGTGTTGTGTCAGTCTGCTTTGGGCAAAGTACGGGGCGAGCGGCGCAGCCAGCCATACCAGATACCAGTGGCGGTGGGAATAGCCAGGCAAATGCCTGCCAACACGTCGCCCCAGCCATCGTCGCTGAAAAGTGCGGCCACCAAACCGACCGCAGTCAGTACCCCCAAAACGATGGGCCAGGCCCACAGGAACAGAAAGTGGCTGCTGGGTTTGCGGGCGCTCATGCGTTCACTCCGTTGTTGGTTTGGGTCATGGCTTTTGGTGCCGTCTTGCGTTTGCGCAGCCACAGGTACAGGCCGCTGCCCAGCACGATGATGGATGCAATGTCCAACAGCGCCCAGATGATCTGCATGGGTCGCCCACCGTAGTCGCCAAAGTGCAGCGGCTGCGACAGCAGCAGCGTCTTCACGTACCACGGCATTTGCGGCGCTGCGGTCAGTTGTGCGGTTTTGGCATCCACCAGCACGGGCCACATCAGCTTGGAGGTCAGGGGCTCATTGCCCTTCAGAAAGAAGGTGTGGTGGTGCGGGCTGGAGAAGCTGGTGCCCGGAAAGGCAATGAAGTACAGCTTGGTGTTGGGTGCGGCCTGGTGGGCCACGTCCAGCGATTGCTGCACCGAGGCGCGCTGCGCCTGTGGCACCGTGGGCTGGCCCTGATAGGGCTGCAAGATCGACGTGAGCTGGTCGTGCTGCCAGTATTTGATGACCAGATCGGCCCAGGTGTTGATAACGCCCGTGGCGCCCACCACCAGCAGCCATACCAGGGTGACGATACCCAGCAGGTTGTGCAGGTCCAGCCATTTCACATGCGTTTGGCGTTCGCGCCGTACGGTGCCAAAAGACAGTTTGCGCATGAAGGGCGCGTAGAGCACCGTGCCGCTGACGATCGCCACCAACATCAGCAGGCCCATGAAGCCCAGAAACAGCTTGCCTGCCAGACCGGCGAACAGGTCGACGTGCAGCTTGAACATGATCCACATGAAGCCTTCGTCAAAGCGCGGCTGGGCCAGCAGCTCGCCAGTGCGGGCATCGACCACCACGCTGCGAAAGTCGGTGGTGGGCTCGGGCGTGGGCGTCATGGTGACGAACCACAGGTTGTCGTCGTCTTCGCCCGGTGAGGCAAATTGCACCACGCGGTCCGGGTACTGGGCACGGGCTACAGAAAGCACCTCATCCAGACTGACACGCGGTGTGTCAGCAGGCATGGGGGGGGCCTCAATCTCGGTGCCCAGCAGGTGGCCAATCTCGTGGTGAAAAATCAGGGGCAGGCCGGTCAGGCACAGCAGCAGCATGAAGACGGTGCAGACCAGGCTGCTCCACTTGTGCACCCAGGCCCAGGCTTTGATGGTGGTGTTTTGCATGAAATTCAAGTCAAAAAATGCCACCGCCTGCAGCGCCTGTCACAGCGGCTGCGGGCAGTGGGGTTGCCGTGTATCAGAAATCGATGCTGGCTGAGAGGGTCAGCGTGCGGGGCGCGCTGACCATGGCGTAGGAGTACATGGAGGACACGGTCTGTGTCAGCCAGTAGTGGCGGTTGGTGAGGTTTTCGAGGGTGGCCCGCAGCATGACGGGCTGGCCCGCGACTTGGATGGCGTAGCGCGCACCCACATCAAAGCGTGTCCAGCTGGGCACGCGCAGCGTGTTGGCGTTATTGAGGTGGACCGAGGCCACATGCAGTGCCCGGCCATTCAGGCTTAGCCCCGGGATGCCGGGCACATCCCAGTCGGCACCCATGCTGAGCATGTGGCGCGGCACATTCGGTGCGCGCTGGCCTTGCACGGCGGCATCTTCAATGCGGGTCAGCTGGGCCTGGGTGAATGCTGCGCTGGCCATCACGCGCATGCCGCGCTGTGGTTCGCCATACAGCGACAGCTCCAGTCCGCGGTTGCGTTGTTCACCGGCATAGCTGTAAATGCCCGAGCCGGGGTCTTGGTAGCTCGTGGGCTTTTTGATCTGAAACAGCGCGACCTGTGTCATCAGCTTGCCCCAGTCGCGTTTGATGCCCACCTCCAATTGCTTGGACTGGTAGGGCGCAATGACCTGGTTGGCATTGGCCGCGCCCATGGGTGCCACGCCTCCGTCGGTCAGACCCGCCGTGTAGTTGGCGTACAGCGACAGTTGCTCGGTGGGTTTAATCACCACGCCCGCCAGTGGCGAATTGGCCGAAGTACGGGTTTGGACTGCCGGGCTGCGGGTCTGGATGGTTTGGTGGCGCAGCCCCAGTGTGACTTGCACGCGGTCATTCAGCAGGGCCAAGGTATCAGTCAGCGCCATGCCTTGCTGTTTGAGGTGTGAGTCTTTGACGGGCGGCTGGTGGTTGCCGGACTGGATCGGGGTGGGCTGGTAAATGCTGGAGTTGCTGGAGCCCAGTGCTGCGTAGTAGTAGCCGCTGTCGCGCTGCAGCCAGTTGTGGCTGAAAGCTATGCGGTGGTCCACGCTGCCGGTGCGCACACTGGCGCGCAGGCCCACATCGGCGGCCGTCGTGGTGCGTGCATCGTCATAGACCGCATTGCTGACCAGCATGCTGCCGCTGGTGTCTTGCAGCGCACCCAGCGGAAAGTCCTGGTTCACGCGAAAGCGGGCATGCCCCACGCCCGCCAACAGTGTGAGCTGGTCGGTCACGTCATATTCCAGGCGGCTCAGCACGGTGGTGGTGTGCGCATCTTTGGCGCTGCCGGGGTAAAAGTTCAAGCGGCTGTCGGGTGCAGTGGGCAGGCGGTCGGCACTGTAGCCACCGGCACCAAAGCGCACCATGGCCTGCGGGCGAAACTCCTGCGTATCGTCATGGTAGGTAAAGGTGTCCAGCGACCAGCGCACCTGGCTGGAGCGGTAGTCCAGCCCCAGCGCTGCCAGCCCGATACGCTGTTTTCCGCCGTCGATCGAGCTTTCACCATTGCGCAGCACACCGTTAAAGCGCACGCCCCAGGCCTTGTCTTGTCCAAAACGGCGCCCTACATCCAGGTGGGTGCCTATTTGGGATTGGCTGCTGTAGCGGGTGGTCAGGCGGGTTAAGGGCGCATCGCCTGCCCGCTTGGTCACCAGATTGATGCTGCCGCCAATGCTGCCTTCTGGTGCCACACCGCGTGCCAGTGCGCCCGGGCCCTTGAGCAATTCCACGCGTTCGATCAACTCGGTGGGGATGTTGGTGGTGGCAGTCAAACCGCCAAAATCGTTCAAAAAACTTTCGGCGTTGGCCACATTGAAGCCGCGAATCTGGAACGAATCCCCAAACCCCCCGGCCGCGGTGAGTGATCGCACCGAGGCATCGTTGACCATCACATCGGCCAGCGTGCGGGTTTGCTGGTTCTCCAGCAACTCAGAAGTGAAGCTGACTACGCTGAATGGGGTATCCAGCACATCGCTGTTGCCGAGCACACCCAGGCTGCCACCGCGTGCAATCTGCCCTCCGGCGTAGGCTTCAGGCAGGTTGTGGGTGGCGCTGCGTACCGTCACTTCCTGCAAAGCCGTATCGGTGCTGGCAGTGGCAATGATCAAGGTGCTGCCGCTGATGCGGCCGGAGAGTCCGGTGCCTTGCAACAACTGCTGCACAGCGGCTTGGGGGCTGAGGGTGCCCTGCACGCGGCTAGATTGGCGGTCTTGCAGCAGCGCGGGCGGGGCCATGAGTTGCAGCCCGGCCGCGCGCGCCAACTGGGCCAAGGCGTTGTCCAGCGGTTGTGCCGGAATTTGAAAGGGCATGGCGGCCAAAGGCGTTGCGACTAAAGCATGGGACGTCTGCGCGCGTGCAAAGCTGCCGCTGACCAGCAAGGCCAGGGCAGCCAGCATCAGGCTGACCGTGTGCCTGTGTGCAGAGGTGAGAGCATTCATGCTTAAAAATAAAAATGAGAGGTGTTCGCTTTTATGAACGAAGCGAGAGAAGGTCAGTGCGCAGTACTTGTGGGGTCACCGTGGTGGCCGGGCAGCGACTTTTCTCCGTGCTCAAGTTCTAGTACGAAGCAGGGACACAAATCCCTCATAAAAAAACAAAAATAACCGTTTCAAGGCGCTAAGCCTTGGCAATCACCACCCAGGTTTGGCCGTTTTCAGGGGTGGTGCGCAGTTGCACGGGCAAGATGGCTGGCAGCAATTGCACCCAGTCCTGAATCTGATCAATCCGCACGCGCCCGAACACGCGCAGTGGCGCGGCAGAGGACTCAACCCGCATGGGTTGGCTGCAGTAACGGCTCAGGCGTTCAATGGCAATGTCCAGCGGCAGGTAGGGTAGATCAATCCAGCCGGTGTGCCACAAGGCCACGTCCCCTGACACCGTGCCGCGTTGCGGTGATTGGTCTGCGCCCCAGCGCAGCGTTTCACCATCGTGCAACTCCACGGCAGGGTGGGCAGCGTCAATCTGCTCCACGCGCACGTGGCCTTGCTCCACGGTCACGTGGACAGTGCCCACCGCTTCCATAGCCACCTCAAAGCGGGTACCCAGCACGGTGATGCGCGTGTTGCCCGCATCCACCACAAACGGTGCATCTGGATTGCGTTGCACGCTGAAAAATGCGGTGCCACGCACCAGCGTGACATGGCGCTGGTCGGCGTAGTAGGCAATCGATGCCTTGCTCTGTGCATCCAGTGCCAGCACACTGCCGTCGGGCAGCGCCTGCTCCAGCGTGCGTTTGCCGGGAGCGGTCAGCACCATGTGCCAGCGCGGCATCCAGCGTTGCCAGGCTGACCAGATCACGCCGCTGCCCAGCCCCAAACCTGCAAACGACAGCAGTGCAGTCAATGCGCGGCGGCGGTTGCGCTGGATGGGCTGCACTGGATCACCGCGCCAGCGGTGCAGTGCCTGCTCAATCGCGTCCATGGCGCGCATGACCTCACGCTCCACGGTTTTGACGGATACGCCATACGCAGCCGCAATGTCGGATTGGGATGTGCCATCCAGCCGGTCTGCCAGAAACATGCCACGGCAGCGCTCGGGCAGGGCGGCCAAGGTCTGGTCGACGGCTGCAATCGCTTCTCGCAGGCAGTGCGTGTCGGTGACATCGGGTTCTGTCTGCAGCTGCCATGCGGCACGGTCTTGCAAGGCCTCGCGCTGGCGCTGATCGCGGCGGAAATTGTCGATCACCAAGTTCTCTGCCACGGCATACAGATAGCTGCGCGACGCGGGAGAATCCAGCGCCTGCGACAGTTCCGGATGCCGCTCTGCCACACGCAGCCAAGCGTCATGCACCACGTCATGGGCATCTTGGCGATTGCCCAGCTTGCGCGTGACAAAACCGACCAAGGCGCGGTAATTGTCAATCGCTCCGGGCAGGGTGGACAGGGGGGGCATGGGAGGAAAATCCGAGAATCAATGCAGGGATTTTAGAGAATAGTTCTTATTCATGTTTGTGGCTTTTGCCGGAGACCATGCTGCAAAAGCTGGGTGTCACGGCCACTTTAAAAACAGAAGCTAAAGGCGTTGGCACTGCAACGTTTCTAAAGTGTTTTATCTTTAAAAGTATTGGTGTGATTGCGTCGCCAGCTATGTTTATTGAATGGATTGCGCTTTGTGCATTCATAAACCGGTGGCAAGTGGCCGCTATGGGCACACCGTCTTACTGCGAAATTTCGCGGGCCAGCTCAATCTGGTATTCAAAGTAATGCTGAAAGCTGTAGGCTAGGCTGGCCATGAGCACGGCGGCTCCCACCATCAACGCCAATGCAATCGCGGCAATGGTGAACCAGTTGGTGCTACCCGCTGTTGCATCTTGGCTGGCTTGCGGGTTGAAGCGGTGGTTCCATTTCTCGGGGCTGCTCAGGCCGTAGAGAATGGCCACCAGGGCACACGCCGCGATGGTGAAGCCCAAGAGCGGGATTAGCGCCCAGCTGAGCTGGTCATCCTGCCCCAGCGCCTGCACACGCTGAATGCCGTACAGGCCCAGTGCCGTTGGAATGGGCAGCATCCACCCCAAGGTGTCACCCAGCCCATGCAGGTAAAACCGGTGCAGGCCCAAGGGCCCGCCAATGAACGCCAACCACGCCGCAACCGTTTTGTTTTTCATGTGTCCATTATTCGGGCGAGGTACTGGTGCCCGCACCTAGGGACTTCTCCATCATCACCACATCCAGCCAGCGGTCAAACTTCCAGCCCACACCGCGCAAGATGCCCACATCGGCAAACCCCGCTGCGCGGTGCACGCCGACCGAGCCTGCATTGGTGCTGTCGCCAATCACGGCAATCAGCTTGCGCACGCCCACGGCCTCACATTCCCGGCACAAGGCATCCAGCAGCAGGCGGCCAATGCCTTGCCCGCGTGCGTGCTCGGCCACGTAGATCGAGTCTTCGGCCGAAAATCGGTAGGCTGGACGTGGTTTGAACCAGTTGGCGTAGGCGTAGCCCAAAATGGCGCCATCCTCACCCTCTGCCACCAGCCAAGGCAGGTTTTTGCCCAGCACGTCTTGGATGCGGGCCGACATGTCGGCCACCGAAGGTGGATCGATTTCAAAAGTGCCGGTGCCGTTGAGTACGTGGTGCCGGTAAATGGCGGTAATGGCAGGAATATCCAAAGGCTGGCTGGCGCGAAGAATGGGCATGGAAATCAGAAACCTATATAATCTTCGTTTTTCGACGTGTCGCTGGCCGGGTGGCCATGTCGCGTGTCTCAAACGTCGTGAAAATATTGCAGCAAATTTCGCTGCAACCACCCGAAGGATAAATCATGGTCGTCATTCGACTCTCCCGCGGCGGCTCTAAGGCTCGTCCGTTTTTCAACATTGTTGTTGCCGACAAGCGCGTTCGTCGCGACGGCGCCTGCATCGAGCGCGTGGGTTTCTACAACCCTAACGCCCGTGGCGCTGAAGAAGGTCTGCGCATTGCGTTGGATCGCGTGACTTACTGGAAGGGCGTTGGCGCCCAGGCTTCCGACACTGTCGAACGCCTGCTCAAGCAAGCTGCCGCTAAGGCCGCTGCTTAATCAGCACCCCCATTGAAAACGGGTTCCGTTGGCTAGTCTGACGGAACCCGTTTTTTCTTTTTCCTCTGTCATTTGTAAATATCCATGAGTCACATGCCTGAACTCGAATCTGCCGCGCTGCCTGAAGATGCCGTGGAGGTGGGTCGCATTGCGGATGCCTGGGGTATCAAGGGTTGGTTCAAGGTCATTGCGCACAGCGCAGACCCTGAGGCCTTGTTCAACGCCAAGCAATGGTTTTTGTTGCCGGCCGAAAAAGGGGCCAAGAATTTCACGGGCACGCTGCTGCTGCCTATCAAGCAGGTGCGCCCGCACTCCGACACCATCGTGGCCACGTCACTCACGGTGGCTGATCGCAATGCCGCTGAAGCGCTGCGCGGTGCCCGCATTTTTGTGTCGCGCGAGCATTTCCCAAAAACCGACGATGGTGAGTTTTACTGGGTCGACCTGATGGGGCTGAAGGTGCACAACCGCGCAGGCGAAGATTTGGGTGTGGTGAAAGATTTGCTGGCAACCGGCCCGCAGACCACGCTGGTGCTGGGTTATGAGGCCGACGGCAAAGAGCTGGAACGCATGATTCCCTTTGTGGATGCGTATATCGACAAGGTCGACCTGGAAGCCAAAACCATTGTGGCTGACTGGCAACTGGACTATTGAGTGCCACGCATGCGTTTTGACATCATCACCTTGTTTCCCGAGATGTTCACCGCGTTCCTAGAAAGCGGTGTGACGCGCCGTGCCTACACCTCGGGGCAGGTGGCGGTGCATTTGTGGAATCCGCGTGATTACGCACAAGGCAACTACCGCCGTGTGGACGATCGCCCCTTTGGTGGCGGCCCCGGCATGGTGATGATGGCTGAGCCGCTACAACATTGCATCGATGCCATTCGTGCGGCACGGGCTGAGGCGGGTGAAGTCCAGCCTGCGCCTGTGTTGCTGTTTTCTCCGATTGGTACCACGCTCAAACATGAGGTGGTCACACACTGGGGTGAAAGCCAAGGCGCTATCTTGCTGTGTGGCCGCTACGAAGGTATTGACCAGCGCTTTATTGACAAGTACGTCACGCACCAAATCAGCTTGGGTGACTTTGTGCTGTCTGGGGGCGAATTGGCAGCCATGGTGATGCTGGATGCGATTGCGCGCCTGCAGCCGGGCGTGCTCAATGACGAGGGTAGCTTTCAGCAGGACAGTTTTAACCCTGCACTGGATGGCATGCTGGATTGCCCGCATTACACGCGGCCAGAAGTGTGGGAGGGGCAAGAGGTGCCAGCTGCATTGCTTTCAGGCCACCACGCCAATATTGAGCGTTGGCGCCGTGACCAGCGCTTGCGCATGACGGCACAGCATCGCCCGGAGCTTGTCGTGCAGGCAAGGGCGCAAGGGCTGCTGAACACCAAAGACGAAGGGTTTTTGGCAAAAAACCCGGCCAAGCTATAATCTCCGGCTCTTCGATCCTATATCCGGCCGCTGCATCGGTTTGAATGCAGCCATAGCCTCAATCCCGAGGCTTGCCAATTCTGGCGCGGACACGATCGAGTTGGATGAAATCATGAATCTGATCCAGACTCTTGAGCAAGAAGAAATTGCTCGCCTGAACAAGACCATCCCTTCCTTCGCGCCTGGCGACACCGTGATCGTGTCCGTGAACGTGGTTGAAGGTGCTCGCAAGCGCGTGCAGGCTTTCGAAGGCGTGGTGATCGCTAAGCGTAACCGTGGCCTGAACAGCGCTTTCACAGTGCGTAAGATCTCTTCCGGTGAAGGTGTGGAGCGTACGTTCCAAACTTACTCGCCCATCATCGCTGGCGTTGAAGTCAAGCGCCGTGGTGACGTGCGTCGTGCCAAGCTGTACTACCTGCGTGAACGCAGCGGTAAGTCGGCACGTATCAAGGAAAAGCTGCCACAACGCGTGAACAAGGCTGCTGTCGCAGCTGCGTAAATCGCGTCCGGTCTATCCGGGTAAAAGCCGCTACAGTTCGCTGTGGCGGCTTTTTTTATGTCTGCAGAAATGTCTTTGTTTTCCCATCCTACGCAACTGCGGGCAGCGTCTTTGACGGCCAGCATTCCCAATTTTGATCCGCGCCAAGTGCCAGTCATCGGTGCGGACATGCACTTGCCGGCTGTGGCATTGCGTGAGCAAACGGCGCAAGCTCTGCGTGCCCGTTTTGCGCTGCCACCTGTGTGGCAACCCGAAGTACGGCGTGAAGACCGCTTTGGAGAGCGTGCACCGGCGCAGGCAGCCGTGCTGGTGCCTTTGGTGCTGCGGGATGAATTGACGGTGCTTTTGACGCAGCGCACTGCGCAACTGTCTACACATGCCGGGCAGGTGGCCTTTCCCGGAGGCAAGCAAGACCCGGAAGATGCAGATGCCACCGCCACCGCTTTGCGTGAAGCGCAAGAGGAAATTGGTTTGGCTGCCAACCAGGTGGAAGTGCTGGGCAGCTTGCCGATTTATGAGACGGGGACGGCTTTCATCGTGACGCCGGTGGTGGCGCTGGTGCAGCCCGATGTGGTGCTCCAACCCAACCCGTATGAAGTGGCGGATGTGTTTGAGGTGCCGCTGCGCTTTTTACTCGACCCGAAGAACCACCAACGCCACCGCCTGCAGTGGCAGGGCTTGGAGCGTGAGTGGTTCTCCATGCCCTATGACGATGCAGGGCGGGAGCGCTACATCTGGGGTGCTACGGCGGGCATGCTGCGCAATTTCTACCGTTTTATGGCGGCCTGATCCAAAGTCCACAGGATTGGTATGGCATTCAGAAAGCTTGCCAGTATCATCAGCCCATGAGTTTCTTCGCCATCATGCTTGCTCTGTTGTTGGAGCAAGCCCGACCCTTGTCGCGGGAGAACCCCGTGCATGCTGGCATTCGGGCTTGGACGGTGTCTGTGCGGCGCAATTTTGATGCGGGCCGAGAGCACCATGGTTGGGTTGCTTGGGGTCTGGCCATCGTGCCGCCTGTGCTGTTTACCGTCGGTGTGTACTGGCTGTTGATGCGCTGGGTGGGCTGGCCCGTCGCCATGTTGTGGAATGTGGTGGTGCTGTACGTCACGCTGGGCTTTCGCCAGTTCAGCCACCATTTCACGCGCATTCGCGATGCGCTGGAAAGCGGTGAAGAGCATGCCGCGCGCGAAGTGTTGGCGGAATGGCAGCAAGTGGAAACCACCGAAGTGCCCCGTAGCGAAGTGGTGCGCCACGTCATTGAATACTCGGCGCTCAGCGCCCATCGCCACGTGTTTGGTGTGTTGTTTTGGTTTGCTGTTCTGGCCGCTTTGGGTCTGGGGCCAGCGGGCGCCGTGTTTTACCGGCTGACGGAGTATTTGGCGCGCTATTGGTCGCGCAAATCGGTGGCAGGGGTTGCGCCGGTGAGTGAGCGCCTGCAGCAATCGGCCAAGCAAGCGTGGTTGCTGGTGGACTGGTTGCCTGCCCGTATGACGGCCTTGAGCTTTGCGATTGTTGGCAGCTTTGAAGAAGCGATTGATGGCTGGCGCTTTCACACCAAGCATTTCCCCAATGACAACGACGGCGTGATTTTGGCCGCCACAGCAGGCGCCATCAATGTGCGGCTTGGCGGCAGTGCTTTGAAAATGCGCGAAGAGCTGAAGACGGCCCCCATTTATGACGACGAAGACACGTGGCAGGAGCCGGGTGTGACGCCGGGGCGTGAGGCTGATCTGGGGCACCTGCGCTCGGTGGTAGGGCTGGTGTGGCGCAGCGTGGTGGTCTGGATGCTGCTGCTGGCGCTGCTTAGTTTGGCGCGTTTGTTAGGCTAAATGCATAGCTGCCTACCCTTGCTACATAAGCGCTAGGTGCCAATTTGATTAAAAAAAGCCCGCAGCTGAAAGTTGCGGGCTTTTTTGTTGAGTGCATGAGGCTTCGTCAGTAGCTATAGCCTTGGCTCAGTTCATCAAACAGTTCTGCATAAATGCGGTAACGATTCGGGTGGATGTAGTGCGTGCTGCCTTCGTTGTCGACTTCAGCCATCACGGCGCAGCCGGGTTCATGCAGGTGCGTGCAGTTGTAGAACTTGCACTGGTCGGCCAGCGCACCAATGTCCGGCATGCATTGGGGCAACTCGGTTGCCTTGATGTGGTACAGGCCAAATTCTTGGAAGCCGGGCGAATCGATGATGGCGGTGGTGCGTGCTTCGTCTATCCAGTACCAGCTGGTGGTGGTCGTGGTGTGCTTGCCGGTGTTGAGTACGCGGGAGATCTCATTGGTGGCCGCTTGCGCGCCCGGCACCAGTAGGTTGATCAAGGTGCTTTTACCGACGCCGGACGGCCCGAGTACAAAGGTGCGTTTGCCTGCCAGCAACGCCGTCAAGGCGTCTTTTTGGTCAGGGTCATCGCTGGTCAGGTTCAGCGGAATGATGGGGTAGTGGTCGCTGCCATCGGCATTCAAAATACCACGGTAGGCCTCCAGCCGCTGCCAAGCCATGGCAAAAGGCTCTTCCAAGTCGTATTTGTTCAGCGCAATGATGGGGGTGATGCCGGCATCTTCCGCCGCAATCAGCGCGCGCGCCAACTGGCTTTCTGAGAAAACCGGCTCTGCAGCGATCACGATCAGCACCTGGTCCAGATTGGCGGCAAAGGTCTTGGTGCGTATTTCGTCTTGGCGGTACAGTAGATTGCGCCGCTCCAGCACTTTTTCGATGGTGCCTTCTTCGCCTTGGCCGGGTGGCGGTGCCTGCCAAAGCACGCGATCACCGACCACAGCCTGGCTCTTCTTGCCACGGGGGTGGCAGATGCGGCGGTGGCCATCATCGGTTTCAACGATGCAATGGCGGCCATGGCTGCCTACGACGAGGCCTTCGGTCGATGCGGCTGCAGACGTGGCGGCAGCTTTGCTATGTTTGCGGCTCATGCGGCGCTCACAGGGTGAGGGGTTGCGGGCTGTGGCATGCGTGCCAAACGCTCCACGGCAGGTGGGTGCGAGTAGTAATAGCGCGCATAGACAGGGTCCGGCGTCAAGGTAGACGCGTTGTCTTCGTACAGCTTGAGCAGAGCGCTGGCCAATGCACTGCCTTGTGCGTGCTGCATGGCATAGGCATCGGCCTCAAATTCATCGCGGCGTGAGAAATGCGCCATCAACGGTGCGATCCAGAAGGTGAAAACGGGCAGAGCCAGCATGAAGAGCAGCAGCGCCAGTGCATCATCATGTGCGGGCAAACCAAAAGCCATTGCGGTGCTCGGTATGGCACCGAGGCCGGTGTAGAACCACACTTGCTGCGACAGCCAGCCCAGTACGGCAAAGCCTGCCAAGCTCAGCACGAACATGCCAACCATGCGTTTGGTGATGTGTTTGTGCTTGAAATGGCCCAGCTCGTGCGCCAGTACGGCTTCCACCTCATCTGCGTTGAGTTGCTTGAGCAAGGTGTCGTAAAAGACCACGCGCTTGGAGGCGCCAAAACCTGTGAAGTAGGCGTTTGCATGCGCTGAGCGGCGGCTGCCATCCATGACAAACAAGCCTTTGGCGGCAAAACCGCAGCGCTGCATCAGGCTGGTGACGCGGGCTTTGAGCGATTCATCGGCCAGTGGCTCAAATTTGTTGAACAACGGCGCGATAAAGCTTGGAAAGACCCACATCAGCAGCAGTTGAAAGCCAGTCCAAATACCCCAGGCCCACAGCCACCAGAGGCTGCCCGTGGCACCCATGAACCACAGGATGACCCATGCGATGGGCAGGCCAATGGCTGCAGCGAGCAAGGTGGACTTCAGCAGGTCCCCCAGCCACAGTGCAGGCGTGTTCTTGTTGAAGCCAAAGCGGGCTTCGAGCACAAAGGTTTGGTACAGAGAGAAAGGCAAATCCAAGAGGCCCGAAATCAGTGCGAACGCAGCCAGCAGTGCCAGTTGTTGCAGCATGTCGGGTGCCATCACCTGCAGCAATACACCTTGCAAAGCATTGAGACCGCCGAGCAACGTCCAGCCGAGCAAGATGGCCGTACCCCAAGCCGTATGCGCCAAACCAAAACGTGCTTTGGCTAAGGTGTAGTCAGCGGCTTTCTGGTGTGCAGCCAAAGCAATGTGCGTGGCAAAGGCGAGTGGCACTTGGTGGCGGTGCTGTGCCACATAACGCACTTGGCGCGTGTTGAGCCACAATTGCACCAGCAATTGCAACGCCAACGCCATGGCGAAGGCCAGAGTCAGCAGCAGCGAGGGGGAAAGATCATTCATGGTCGGCATTGGCGGCGAGTGTAGGCGACAATTTAAGGATGTCTCTAGCCCCTTCCTCTGAAAACCCTGTGTTGCCCAAGTCTGACTTGAACCTTGTGTGGCTTGATTGCGAGATGACCGGTTTGAATCCCGAGCATGATCGCATCATTGAAATTGCCGTGGTGATCACCAATGCCAACCTGGATATTCGGGTCGAAGGGCCGGTATTCGCCATCCACCAAAGCGATGAATTGCTCAATGGCATGGATGCCTGGAATAAAGGCACGCATGGGCGCAGTGGCTTGATTGACCGGGTGAAAACTTCGGAGATCAGCGAGGCGCAGGCAGAGGCGGCCTTGATCGCGTTTGTGAGCAAATACGTGCCCAAAGGCAAGGTGCCACTGTGTGGCAACAGCATTGGACAAGACCGCAGATTCTTGGCGCGCTACATGCCCAAGTTGGAGGCGTATCTGCATTACCGGAATGTGGACGTCAGTACCCTTAAGGAATTGGCGCGCCGCTGGAAACCCGAGGTCGTCACCAGCTTCAAGAAAGCCCAAAAGCATACGGCTTTGGCGGATGTGATTGAGTCGATCGACGAGCTGCAGCATTACCGAAGCCAGTTTTTGGTGGTTTGAATGTATGCAGCCCTTGGCAATTAGATGGCATTACTTGAAGGGGTGAGCGCAAAAAACCAGAACGTGTGATAATTGCGCTCTTGCACGTTTCAAGCCTTGATCGCTTGCGTAGCGATGCAACTTTGTGCATCTCCCATCACTCACCGGGTCCGCCACCCGCTATTCCGAAGACCTAGGTTTTCGCTAGCGCCGTAGCAATGAATGGCCCACCAGCTGCCCTTGTGCGCGCCGCTGGTATCGTTTGACGGTTGATGTTTCCATAACCGTCAAAAAAGCGTTGCCCGCTTTCATGGGCCGCTTTTCGCGTGAGAAAACATGAACGACTCTTTGAATGAGCAGGGCCAACTGGCCACTGCGGATACTGCTTTGGACGCTTCCACTTTGAATATTGCTGCTGAGACAGCAATTGATGAATCTATCGACGCCGTTGCCGCTGAGCAAGAGGCTGTTGAAGAACAACCTAACGGCTTTGTCGAGCTGGGTCTGGCGCCTGAATTGGTGCAGGCCGTGGCGGATCTGGGTTACACCCAGCCTACCGCTGTGCAAAAAAAGGCCATTCCTTTGGCCATGGGCGAAGGCGCTGACGAAAACGGCTTTATCGACCTGTTGGTGTCCAGCCAAACTGGCTCCGGTAAGACGGCTGCTTTCTTGCTGCCAGTGCTGAACACCATCTTGCAGCAACGTGCTGTAGCAGATGCAGAAGCCAAGGCAGAATTTGATCGCCAATGTGCCGAAGCTGCCGCCAAGGGTGAGCCCCTGCCTAAGCGCGCCAAGCGCAAGGACCCCACCAATTCGCGCAACTTCAAGGCTGCCGTACCCGGTGCTTTGATTCTGTGTCCTACGCGTGAACTGGCTCAGCAAGTCGCGCATGACGCGATCGAGCTGGTCAAGCATTGCCGTGGTTTGCGTGTGGCCAATGTGGTGGGTGGTATTCCTTACCAACTGCAAATCGCCAAGCTGCAAAACGCCGACTTGGTAGTGGCTACGCCTGGTCGTCTGCTGGATCTGCAGCGCTCCATGCAAATCAAGCTGGACAAGGTGCAGTTCCTGGTGGTTGACGAAGCCGACCGCATGCTGGATCTGGGTTTTTCCGACGATCTGGCCGAAGTCAATCAAATGACTTCGCAGCGCAAGCAAACCATGATGTTCAGCGCCACGTTTGCACCCCGCGTGCAACAGTTGGCCATGCGTGTGATGCATGACAACGGCGCTGGCGTGAAGAAGGTGACTGTCGACACGCCCCAAGAAAAGCACAACAACATCAAGCAAGTGCTGTTCTGGGCCGACAACGCCCAGCACAAGCGCAAGATGCTGGACCACTGGTTGCGTGATGAATCCATCAATCAAGCCATCGTGTTTGCATCCACCCAAGTGGAATGTGACGGTTTGGCTACCGACCTGCAAGAAGCTGGTTTCTCTGCCGCTGCTTTGCATGGCGCGCTGAGCCAAGGTTTGCGTAACCGCCGTTTGATGGCGCTGCGCAATGGCCAAATCCAGGTGTTGGTGGCTACGGACGTGGCGGCGCGCGGTATTGACGTTCCTACGATCACCCACGTGTTCAACTACGGCCTGCCCATGAAGGCGGAAGACTACACCCACCGTATCGGCCGTACCGGTCGTGCGGGTCGCAGCGGTATTGCTGTGACGTTTGGTGAGTTCCGCGATCGTCGTCGTATTTTCGACATCGAAGCCTACACACGCCAACAGTTCACTTCTGAAGTGATTCCTGGTCTGGAGCCACAACAACGTTTCCCTGCAGCCGGCGAGCGTGATGGCCGTCGTGGCGGTGGCGGCGGTGGTCGCAGCTTTGGTGGTGGCGGCAGCCGTGGTGGCGATGGTTATGGCCGCAAGCCTGGTTTTGGTGATCGTGGTGGTGACCGTGGTGGCTTCGGTGGCGGTCAGCGCCGCGAAGGTGGTTTTGGTGGCGGTGATCGTCCTCGCTTTGGCGGTGGTGAGCAGCGTCCTGCAGCCGGTGGTTTTGGTGGCGATCGTGACCGTGGTGGTTTCGGTGGCGGCCAGCGCCGCGAAGGTGGTTTTGCTGGCGGCGCCGATCGCAAGCCTGCTTTTGGTGATCGCGGCGGTGACCGTGGTGGCTTTGGTGGTGGTGATCGCAAGCCTGCATTTGCAGACCGTGGTGATCGCGGTGGCTTTGGTGGTGACCGTCCTCGCTTTGGCGGTGGTGACCGTCCAGCCGGTGGTTTTGGTGGCGACCGTGACCGTGGTGGTTTCGGTGGCGGTCAGCGCCGCGAAGGCGGCGGCAAGTCCTTTGGCGGTGGCGCACGTGATGACCGTGGTGGCTTTGGTGGCGGCGAGCGTCGCAAGAGCTTCTCGCGCGACCGTTAATGTGTCCATCTGGCAGCGCATCGCGCTGCTGGTGGAATCAAAAAACCGGCTGATGGCCGGTTTTTTTACGCCTGTGTACTGGCGGTTGATTGAAATGTGAGCTGTTTGCGCTTATGGATGGGCGGTTTCAGATGCTTTTCAATCAAAGATTAAGCGTTGATAAGCGCTAATAGCTATGGATTTATGAAGTGTGGGCCATAAAAAAACCCGTCTTGATCGCAAGACGGGTTTTGATTTGGTGGGCCCTGAGTGATTCGAACACTCGACCAACGGATTAAGAGTCCGCTGCTCTACCAGCTGAGCTAAGAGCCCTTCTGTTTCCAGAAGAAGAATTGCACGATGGCAATGAAAGAGATATGTGGTGGGCCCTGAGTGATTCGAACACTCGACCAACGGATTAAGAGTCCGCTGCTCTACCAACTGAGCTAAGAGCCCTTCGGTTTAGTACCGAAGCGCCAATTTGTTGAAAAACAAACCGGCAAAAAAGTGGTGGGCCCTGAGTGATTCGAACACTCGACCAACGGATTAAGAGTCCGCTGCTCTACCAGCTGAGCTAAGAGCCCACTTTTCTCGCTTGGCAATCAAGCAAGACGGCTATTATGCCTCATTTTTTCGATGGCTACGGGAAAGCACGTGCTTTTTCCCTGATCGATGCGCCTGGTTTTATTGCATGGCATTGCGGCTGGCCAGCTCTACAAACAGGCCGCTGTGGTCCAGATCGCCCAGACCGTGCTGCACGCCATCGGCATACAACTGCTCAAACAATGCGGTGACTGGCGCATCAAAACCAATCTCTGCCGCGGTGGCCAGGGCGTTGCGCATGTCTTTGAGCTGAACGGTCATCTTGCCGCGCGCGGCAAAGTCGCGTTCCACCATGCGCTGGCCGTGCAATTGCAGGATACGGCTGTCTGCAAAACCCCCGGTGATGGCTTCACGCACCTTGGCAGGGTCCGCTCCACCTTTGGCGCACAGCAGCAAAGCTTCTGCCACCGCGCCAATCGTGATACCCACAATCATCTGGTTGGCCAGCTTGGCCAGTTGCCCCGCTCCGTGCGGGCCGACGTGGGTGGCGCGGCCCAGCGGCGCAAACAGCGGGGCTGCGGCGTCGTAATCTTCCAACTTGCCGCCCACCATGATGGCCAGCGTACCGGCCTGTGCACCGACGGTGCCACCGGAGACTGGCGCATCCAGGTGACGCAACCCGCGCTCAGAAAGCCGCGCGGCATGGTCACGCGCTTCACGCGGCTGGATGGAGGCCATGTCGACCACCAAGGTGCCGGTGCACATGCCGTGGATGGCGCCGTCCTGCCCCATGCCAAACAGCACTTCGCTGACGACGCTGCCGTTTTCCAGCATGCTGACCACGGTCTCTGCCTTGATACAGGCTTGGCGCGGTGTGTCATGCACATAGGCACCTTCGGCAGCCAAAGGCTCGGCTTTGCTGCGCGTGCGGTTCCAGACATGCACTTCATGGCCTGCAGCCAGTAAGCGGCGTGCCATCGGCAGGCCCATCAGGCCGCAACCCAGCACTGCAACGCGCAAGCGAGGGTTTGGTGTGGTGGGGGTCAAGGTGTGTCTCCGATCAAGGTGGTGTCAGCATTCACGTGTGCCATCACGTGTCCTGTGCTGCCGAAGTAGCGATGATGGAGAATTTTTCACACACAGGCTTGCAAATGGCTTGCAGGCACGTATTCAAAAAGTCACAGCAGCTGTGACGGTATGGAGTTGGATGCAATAAAAAACGCGCGAGGTCGGTGCTGGGGCTGGATGTAATGAATGGCTGCGCGTGCTTGGGTCCAGTTTTTGCACGGATATGAACTCCGTGAACAGCGTTAATGCATTCCAGTGTTATCTCAATCGATGCTGGATATAGCCTGTTCGCTCTGCGTTGCCAGCTCTTAAGGATTTTTACGTCAATTTCCGCAGTCTTAGAGACGCAGCATGCAATGCTTAGACAGCACCTTGTGCAGCGCTGGTGTGTGATAGCAATGGGGGCGAGAAACCCCTCTGTTGCTGTGAAAAAGTACGACGAGGCTGCGACGGCGTGACAAAGCCGTGTGTAACCAGTTAAGTGTGAGGCACCACGTTGGTAGCGGCGCGTTGACCAATCAGTAGGCGGAATGGCAGCAGCAAACAAACGGCCATGACCAGCTTGACGCCCAAATCACCCAGCGCCCAGGTCACCCAGGGCAGGTCTTCACCGGCAAAACCCACACCCCAAAAGACGCAGGTGTCCAGCACCGCAGCCAGCATGGTGGCGATGAGGGGGGCGCGCCACCAGCGGCTTTGACGCAGGCGGTCAAACACCGAAATATCCTGCATTTGCGAGAGCAAAAACGCCAAGCCCGATGCCGCCGCAATGCGCACGGGCGCCAGCACGGCAGAGGCGGCCACAGCCACCGCAAAGCCCACCCAAGCCACGCGCCGTGCTTGGCCCGGGCCAAAGGCACGATTGACCAGTTCGGTCACCAAAAATGCAAAGGGGTAGGTGATGGCACCCCAAGTCAGCCAGTCGTTGATGGCGTACTGCACCAAGATGTTGGATGACAGTACGACAACGCCCATGGCCAGCACGGCCAGCGACAGTTGGAAGGGTGTGGGAGATGGATAGCGCATGGTGAAACCTGTGGGTGCGTATTAAGCCATGCCGCCAGAATTGCGTGCGCCTGATGAGGGGACGGGCAGGCCCAGTACCGCGCAAGCCACGGCCTCACCCACTTTGATGCCATCCACCCCGGCCGACAAGATGCCGCCTGCGTAGCTGGCGCCTTCACCGGCAGGGTACAGGCCGCGGGTGTTCAGGCTCTGAAAGTCTGCACCGCGCGCAATTTTGACGGGTGATGAGGTACGGGTTTCAACCCCGGTCAGCACCGCATCGTGCATGTCGTAACCGCGCAGTTTTTTGCCAAACACCGGCAGTGCCTCGCGCATGGCTTCAATGGCAAAGGCAGGCAGTGCGTGGTGCAGGCTGCCTAACTGAATGCCAGGCTTGTAAGACGGTTGTACGGCGCCAAATTCTGTGGAGTCGTTGCCTGCAACAAAATCGCCCACCAGTTGGCCGGGTGCGCTGTAGTTGCGGCCACCCAGCAAATAGGCTTTGGATTCCAGTTGGCGTTGCAGCACCACACCCGACAAGGGGTGGTACTGGCCGGGCTGCAGGTTTTCAACACCGTAGGTTTTGCCGTCAAACGCCCAGGCAAACGACTTGGCGTCTTGCGGATAGTCGCTTGGGTCAATCGCGCAGACCATGCCTGCGTTGGCATTGCGTTCTGCGCGCGAATACTGGCTCATGCCGTTGGTGACCACGCGCTCGGGTTCGCTGGTGGCGGCCACGACCGTGCCGCCGGGGCACATGCAAAAGCTGTAAACCGCGCGGCCATTTTGGGCGTGGTGCACCAGTTTGTAGTCGGCAGCGCCCAGCAGGGGATGGCCTGCTTGTTTGCCCCAGCGTGCCTGGTCGATCACGCTTTGCGGATGTTCGATGCGAAAGCCGACGGAAAACGGCTTGGCTTCCATGTACACACCGCGCTCAAAGAACATGGCAAAAGTGTCACGCGCACTGTGGCCCAGCGCCATGACCACATGGTCGGTATCCAGCGTGTAGTGTTCGCCCGTGGCCTGGTTTAGCACCTGCAACGCAGAGACTTGGCGCGCCTCGCCTTCGCCCGTGATCTGTACATCCGTCACGCGCTGCTCAAAGCGAATCTCACCGCCTAAGCGGCAGATTTCTTCGCGGATGCCTTCGACCAGCTTGACCAGCTTGAACGTGCCAATGTGCGGGTGGGCGACGTACAGAATTTCAGGCGGCGCACCGTAGGTCACAAACTCTTGCAGCACCTTGCGGCCCAGATGGCGCGGGTCCTTGATCTGGCTGTAGAGCTTGCCGTCGGAGAAGGTGCCGGCACCGCCTTCGCCATACTGCACGTTCGATTCGGGCGTCAGCTCTCGTTTGCGCCACAGCCGCCATGTGTCTTTGGTGCGCTCGCGCACCGTCTTGCCGCGTTCCAGCACGATGGGCTTAAAGCCCATCTGCGCCAGCACCAGAGCGGCAAACATGCCGCAGGGGCCAAAGCCCACCACCACCGGGCGGTGCTGCAAGTTGGCGGGCGCTTGGCCCACCGGTGTCCAGCGCATATCTGGGGTAGGGTGGACGTGGGAGTGGGCGGCAAACTGCGCCAACAGGGCGGCTTCTTGGCTGTCATCGGCCAAGGTGATGTCTACGATGTACACCGCCAGCACTTCGGCTTTGCGTGCATCAAAGCTGCGTTTGTGCACTTGCACCTGGGCAATGGCATCGGCTGCAATGCCCAGCCGCTCGGCAGACAGGGCACGCAGCTGTGCTTCGGGCAGGTATTCGGTATGGTTCTCGGGGTGGTATTCCAGGGCCGAGAGCGGGAGTTTGAGTTCTGCGAGGCGAATCATGGCTTGTAGTGATCAAGCAAGAAGAAGCCGCTGATCCTAGCGTGAAGCGCCCACCCACGCTCACGCTGGCACAGGTGCTGGGGTGAACTTCAAGGCTTTAAAAGTTGAGCTTAAAGCGTAGGTGTAGTAAGCGCTGAGTGCCAATTTGACTGATATTTTTCGTTGCCATGTGCGGGCATGCCAATGCCTGATGCCGCACAATGCCGGGGTGACTGCTTCCTCTTCTACCGTGCCCGTTGTGGCCACCTCTTTGCTGCGCATCGACGCAATCTCCCCGCAAGCGCCGCTCAGCGCGCAGCAGCAACTGTTCAATACTTGGGTACAACGCATCGCTGAACAGCGGGCTTGGTTGCTTGCCTGGGACGACGCAGTGCAAGCCTGCCGCACCCGTTTTGCGCGCGATGGCGCACCGCTGCGCACCCGTTACCTCGATTTGCAGGCCGAGCTGGCGCAGTGCCTGGACCGCCAGACGGCGCGCAAACTCTCCAAGCTGGAGCGCCAGTTGCTGGAGGAGTGCCTGCTGGAATCGGCGCAGCAAGTGGCCGAGTTGAGCGACACAGCAGCACAGCGCATGACCATGGAAGAGCTGATCCGCCGCTATGCGCAAGAAGTCGAGGCTTCTGAAGAGGGCGACGAAGCGCTGCAGAACACGGCATCGGCTGAACCACCCGAGGGCCCCAGTGACGATATTGATTGGGAAGACCCAGACGCGGTCACACGGTTTCTGGAAGCGCAAGAGCAAGCTGCTGCGGCCCAGGCCGAGCGTGCACGTGCCAAACACCAAGCCCAGCGCCAGCAACGCAAGGCACAGCAAACCCAAAAAGCCAAAGGCCCGACAGCTGCCGAGCTGGCCATGCAATCGCTGCGCGAGGTGTACCGCCGCTTGGCCAGCCGCCTGCACCCCGACCGCGAACAGGACCCCGAGGAGCGCGAACGCAAAACGGCGCTGATGCAGCGGGTCAATATTGCTTATGAAGCGGGCCGCTTGATGGAGTTGCTGGAACTGCAATGGGAAGCCGAGCAGATGGACCCCGCCAAGCTGGCCCAGTTGAGCGACGCCCGCTTGGCACCGTACAACCGCATGCTGGAAGCGCAATGGAACGATTTGCAACGCGACGTACAGGCACGCACCCAATCCTTTGCGCGCGAGTTCGGTCTGGATGCAGGCAGCCGCTTGCAGCCCAGCAAATTAATGGCGCAGGTGCGTGAGCGGCTGCAGCAGTTGCAGGGCGGCATTGACTACCTGCAGCAGTTGCTGCAAGCGCTGGACAACGACCCCGACGCGTTAAAACTGTGGCTCAAACACGAACGCACGCTGGCGCGCCAGCGGGGCCATTGAGCGCGGGTGACTCAATAAAACAGCTTGGAGTGGCCCACGCCCCCGGTCTTGTCCACGCGGATTTGCACCGGAATGCGCTCTTTGAGCGCCTCGACGTGGCTGATGATGCCAATCATCTTGCCGCTGGCGTTCAGGGTGTCGAGCGCTGCCAAGGCGGTTTCCAGCGTATCGCCGTCCAGCGTGCCAAAGCCTTCATCGAGGAACAAGGAATCGATCGAGGTTTTGTGGCTCACCAAATCCGACAGTGCCAATGCCAGCGCCAGGCTGACCAGGAACGATTCGCCGCCCGACAGCGTGCGCGTATCGCGTGCCACATCGCCTTGCCAGCTGTCGACAATGTCCAGCTCCAGCTCGCCGGTGGATTTGCGCTGTAGCAGGTAGCGGCCATGCAGGCGTGCCAAGTGCTGGTTGGCCAAGTGCAACAGGTGGTCCAGCGTCAGGCCTTGCGCAAATTTGCGGAATTTGTCGCCCTTGGCCGAGCCAATCAGTCCATCCAGTCGTTGCCATACATCGCTGTCTTGGCTGAACTGTGCAATGGCCTCCAGCAGGCTTTGCTGGGTAAGGCGGTGTTGGTCATCGTCGTGCAGGCGCGCCTTGGCTGCACCCAGGGTCTGGCGGTGCAGATTGCGCTCGGCATCCAAGCTGGTGATCTGCGCCTGCACCTCTTCGGCCGTGGCGGTCGTCAGTGCCTGGGCGTGCAGTTCGCTGCGGCGGGTGCGTGCGTGGACAAGTAGCGTGGCACAGCGTTCAAGCTCGGCGCGCAAGCGGTCTTGCCAGTCGCTCAGGCGTTGCTGCTCTGCCGCGGGCAGCAAAGCTTGCGTCCATGCTGTCTCATCGGCAAAGGGGCTGGCTGCCAGTGCCGTGCACCAAGCGGTCTGCGCAGACTGCAGGCTGGACTGCAGTTGCTCCACATGGCGGGTGACTTGCTGGTGCTGGCCTTGCACTTGATCCAGCGTTTGCTGGGCCTGCGCGATGGCAGCCGCGCAAAGTGGCAGCGTGGCAGGCACAACAAGCTGGGGCGTAGGCCCTGCTGTGTCGGTTTGAGCTTGCTGGGCGTGGCGCTGCTGCCACTGCAGCGCTTCGGCATCCGCTTGCGCTATGGCTTGCTGGGCCAAGGCCATGCTGGCTTGCAGCTGGTGCAGGCGCTGCTCCTGGGTTTGCCATTGCTGCCATTCGGCCTGTCTTTGCTGCAGCCAGTTTTCTAGGTCATCGGGCTGGGGCAGGGCATAGCCTGCTTGCTCCAGGGCTGTCGACAGCGAAGCGTGCTGGGCGGTGGCGGCTTGCTCCAAGTGCAGGCTTTGCGCAGCCAGCTTGTCCAGTGCGCAATGCAATTCTTGGGCTTGCTGTTGCTGCAGCGTGTGCTGGTGGCGCGCTGCTTCCACGGCACGCAGCGCGGCTTGCTCTGCCGCTTGCGCTTGCTGCTGCCGTTGGCTGAGTTGGTCGGCCGTGTTCAAGGCCGTTTGCAGTACCTGCACCTGCTGCAGGCTGTCCGCACAGGCATGTTGCAGTGCATCGGTGGCTTGCCATGGCAGATCTGTGCCAAGGGCATGGCACAGGTGCTGCCAGTCCGCCTGCCATGTGCTGGTTTGCTGCTGCAGCTGGCTTTGTTGCTGCAGTGCTTGCTCCCATTTTGTTTTCAGGCTGGCCAACTGGCTGCGGCAAGACTCACCTTGCGTGCGAAGCTGTTCCAGCGCTGCGATGGCTGCATCCAGTTGATTCTGGGTAGCGCTGGTGTCGATGGCGGCGTACTCAGCAATGGCGGGGTGTTCAAGCGCACCACACAGGGGGCAGGCTTCACCCGCTTGCAATTGGTGACGGTGGCTTTCTAGGCTTTGGATGCGCTGCGCGTGGGCCAGCAGCTGGCGCTGCGTGTGCACCAGCTCGTTCTGGCGCTGGTAATGCGTGCGCAGATGGGTGAGCTCTGCTTCTAACGCTTCGCATTGCTGCTGGTGCTGCTGTACTTCTTGGCCGATGGATTGCGCTTGCAGTTCCCAAGCGCTGCGCTGTGCGGCCTTGTCTGCCAGTTGTTGCCATTGCTGGGCGGCGCTTTGGGCTTGCTGCCAGCGTGCGCGCAAAGCGCCCGTATCGGTAACGCCGTGCTGGGCTAAATGGGCCGCAGTGTGTTGCGCAGCGTGGGCCAGCGCTTCTTGGCTGTCCTGCAGCGTAGTCTGTGCGGTTTGCACATGCTCGGCTTGCAGATTCAGTGCCGTTTGCAGGTTCGCTAGGGTGGTCTGTAAGCCCTTGCGTTCATGGGCAAGGTCTTGCAGCGCGCGCGTGTCGGTACTGTGCTGGCGCAATTGCGCACGCCAGCCGCTGAGCTGTTCGCCCAGCAAGCCATGGGTCGTATGGCTGCTACGGTACTGTGCTACCGCAGCCAATGCCTGCTGCTGCGTTTGGTGTTCCGTGTGGGCGGCCTGCGCGGCAGCATGGGCCAGCTGCGCAGCATGGCGCAGCAAGTAGCGTTGTTCCGCTGTGAGCTGCTGGCTGCGTTGCTGCAACTGTGCCGCTTGCGCTTGCGCGTCAAGCTGCGCAGTCACTGCGGTAGACCAGGCCGTGTGCAGCGGCTGCAGCATGTGTGCGGGTTGGTGCAAAGCCAGGCGTTGAAGTTCTGGGGCGGCCTGCAGCTGTGCTTGCTGTGCAAGTTGGTGCGCTTGTTCGGTCTGTGCAACGGCTTGGGTTGCAGCAGCCAGTTGCTGGTGCCACAGCTGCTGCGCGTGCAAGCCTTGGTAAGACTGATCCAGTGCTTGCAGCACTGGTTCTAGGCTGTGCATGCTGCTTTCCAGCTGCGCACGCTCTTCGGTACTCAGCAAAGACATGCCTGCGGCATGTGCCTTGCGCTGCTCCAACTGGTGGCGCGCTTCTTTGGCACGGTCAAAGACGGTGAGCGAAATCTGGCCGTAGATCTCGGTGCCCGTCAGCTCTTCCAGCAGCGTGGCTCGGTCTTTGGAATCCGCGTTGAGAAATGCTGCAAAGCCACCTTGGGCCAACAGCATGGATTTGGTAAAACGCCCAAAGTCCAGTCCTGATATATCTGCGATTAAATTGACCTTCTCTTTGAGGTGTGTCGAGAGAATTTCACCTTCACTCGTGTCTGGGTGAATTTTTGCAAGTTCTCCCTTGGGCGGTTGCAGGGCTCCATCCACTTTGTCGCGTGAACGGCGCTGACTCCAGAAAGCGCGGTAGGTAATACCTTTGACCTCAAACTCCACTTCCGCCAAACAGTCGGCGGTGTGGCGCGTCATCAAGTCGTTGCTCGTGTTCAGATTTCCTAAGCGTGGCGTCTCGTGGTACAGCGCCAAGCAGATGGCATCGAGCAGTGTGGACTTGCCTGCCCCCGTGGGTCCGGTGATGGCAAACAGGCCGCTATCGGCAAACGGGGGCTTGCGAAAATCTATTGTCCACTCGCCTTTGAGGGCGTTGAGGTTTTTCAGGCGCAGGCTCAGAATTTTCATGCGGCATCTCCGGCGCGCAGGCTGGACAGCACTTCCTGATAGCGGGTGCTCAAGGCCGCATGCAGCGCAGGTTCCACGGTTTCTTGCGCCAATCTGCGGGCGAAAACTTCGGTGGGCGTGAGGGCATCCAGCGACTCTCCGGTGTCCGTAAATAGCTGCGGCGTAGCCGCGCCGCGCTGGCGTTTGACGCGCAGCACTTGCAGGGGCAGGTCTTGCACCATGGCATCGATGCGCGGTGCAAGGTCGGGCAGGTAGTCGTCTTCTTGCACCGTCACTTCCAGCCACACAGGGTGTTCGGGCGTGCCTTGTGCTGCCAGCGCCGACAAAGCGGCGGGCAAGCTGGCGAGGTTGCCGGTGACCGATGCCAAGCGCTGGCACACCGGTGTAGACAGTGGGGTAATGGCATGCAGACCTTGCTGGTTCAACTCCACCAGCAGCACTTCTTTGGTTTGCCGGGCTTCATCAAAGCCCAGCGCAATCGGTGAGCCGCAGTAGCGAATGTGTTCCAAACCACCCACCTTCTGCGGCTTGTGGATGTGGCCCAAGGCAATGTAGTCGGCGGGAGGGAATGCGTTGGTGGGAAAGGCCTCCAAAGCCCCCACATAGATTTCGCGCACCGATTCATTGCTGCTGGCCCCCACGGTGGTGAGGTGGCCTGTGGCGACGATGGGGATGTGCACACCATGTTGTGCCAGCAGTTCTGCTTGCAGGGTTTGCGCGGTGGCAAAAACCTGGGCGTACAGGCTCTGAATGGCCGTTTGCAGGCTGCGTTGCTTGTCTTCGGCGCTTTGCCCGGCGTGGCTGGTGAGCACATCGCGCGGACGAATAAAAGGCAGTGCGCAGACGATGCATCCCGGCACGGTGCTGCCACGCAGCGGCAATGTGACCACGTGCTGGGCGGCCTCAGCGGTCGCTGCGATGACCGTGGTGTTGAGGTGCGCCATCAGCGGCAGGCTTTCGCTGAGCACGCTGACCGAATCGTGGTTGCCGCCCAGCAGCAGCAGCGCCACATTGCGCTGGTGCAGCCCGGCAATCAGGCGGTAATACAGCGCCCGGGCATAGCTGGGGGGTGTGCCGGTGTCAAAAATATCGCCGGCCACCAGTACCGCATCCACGACATGCACCTGGGTTTGCTCCAGCAACCAGTCGATCAGCACCGTGTGCTCGCGCTCCCGGGTGTGGTTCATGAAGTTTTGGCCAAGGTGCCAGTCAGACGTGTGAAGTATGCGCATACGGGTGCAATAGATGCGAAAAGGCAAGGCCAAACAGGGCATCTTAGCGAGCTGCCGCCAGCCTTCGCTGCGTGTAAGACAGAAGGCCGGTGAAATGCGTGCCACTGTCGCCCGCATGACGGCGCCAAGTGGTGAGCGGTAGCACCAAGCGGTGCCTCAACCGCGGCAAAGCCCGTGTGCATGCGCTTCTGGCCAGTCTGCTGCAGTGCACGATGTGGTTTGCCCTAGGCGCTGCATTTCATGGGGCAGACCCGCACAGCAGTCTGCGCAATGCCTTTTAGATTGAAGCCATGTTTGATGGCACACGACTAGGAGGCAAGCATGCAGCGACGAATTTTGGCCCTGAGCGTACTGGCAGCAGCGATGGGTATGGCAACCGGTACTGCGCAGGCGCAGGGTGACGGTTTTCCCAATAAGCCCATCACTTTGATCGTGCCTTATGGCCCCGGTGGGGTGACCGATGTGATTGCGCGTGCGCTGGGCGTCAGCATGGGCAAGACACTGGGGCAGACCGTGGTGGTGGAGAACAAGGCGGGTGCAGCCGGTGCCATGGGTGTGGTGGACATGCTGACGGCCAAAGCCGACGGCTACCGCCTGACGCTGGCACCCGTGGGCATTTTTCGCCAGCCCTATATTCAAAAAGTCCCGTATGACCCGGTGCGCGATCTCACCTATATCGCCTCGTTCATGACGTATGACTTCATCCTGACCGTACCGGCCAATTCCCCCATTCAAAACCTGCAGGACTATGTGGCCTGGGCCAAGCAGCACCCGGGCGAGATGGATTACGGCACGCCGGGCAAGTTCACCGCCAACCATGTGGCCATGGCGTTGCTGGAGAAAAAAACCGGCATCACGCTGAACCATGCCCCGTTCAAGGGCGATGCCGATGCCATTAACGCCTTGTCAGGCAACCACATCAAGTCGGCCATTTTTGCCAACAGCATCTTGCCCCTGGTGCAGGCGGGCAAGGTGCGTGCTTTGGCCACGGCGGCTGACAAGCGCCCCGCCGCTTTTGCCAATGTGCCCACCTTCCGCGAAGCGGGGTATGGTTTTGATGTGCCTTCGCCGCTGGGTGTCGCTGGCCCCAAGGGCATGCCGCAAGATGTGGTGCAAAAGCTGGATGCCGCCATCAAGGTTGCGATGGATGACCCGGGCTTTCAGCAGGTGATTGCCAATTACGGCATTCGCACCGACTACCGTGACCACAAGGCCTACGCCGCCTTTGCCCAGCAAGCGTTTGCGCAAGAAAAAGACATTGTTCAGGGCATTGGCCTGGAGTAAGCGGTAGGCCCTTGGTTGGGTCTTTTGCCGCACTTGCCGGTGGGTGCGCAAAGCATGCAGTGTGCAGCGCCTTGCCTTGGCAAGGCGTGGTCATACAAAAAGCATGTCTGGGCGCAGATATGGCAGCTGCACACCCATCTGCGAGGTCATGGCTTTGACCCAGATGCAGCGCAGCGGCAGTGCTCAGGCCCAGCAGGGTCACAGGGTGCGGTGATTGATGTTGGCGACAGCCCAAGCAAGCTGTCCGGTTTATGCAGAGCAATCGCCTTTGCAAAATAAGGAGCTATCAGCGTAAGCACAGTGCTGCTTTTGGCATGTATTGTGTTTGAAAGTGCCGTATAGATTGCGCTGCCAGCTATCAATAAATAAAGCCCCAGCAGGGGCTTTATTTATAGTGCACAAGCAGGCCATCACATGCGGAACACTTCCAGTGTGCGGCGCAAGATGCCGGCATTGGTGTCCATGTCTTGCGCAGAGTGGGCGGATTCTTCCGCCAGGCGGGCGTTGTCTTGGGTGACGGCGTCCAGATCGTTCAGCGCATCATTGACCTGTGAGATACCAATCGTCTGCTCACGCGTGGCGGTTACCACGCTGTTGATCAAGTCGCTCACTTGCGTGACGGAAGACACTGCCTGATTGATGGTGTGCCCGGCTTCTTGCATGTGGCGCGCGCTCAGGCTCATTTGTTCGCTGGATTCAGCAATCAAGTTGCGAATCTCGCCCGCCGCCTGCGCGCTGTGTTTGGCCAAGGCGCGCACTTCGCTGGCCACCACGGCAAAGCCACGGCCTTGCTCACCCGCGCGGGCCGCTTCCACGGCAGCGTTCAGCGCCAAGATATTGGTCTGAAAAGCAATGCTTTCGATGGTGGAGATGATTTGCCCCATCTGCTGCGATGACTTGTGCATGTCTTGCACCAGCGTGCCCACTTCATCCATGGCCTTGCCGCCCTGTACAGCCAGATGGGCGCTTTGTTCGCTGTGTACCTTGACTTCTTCTGTGGCCTGCTGTGCATTGGCGACGGTGGCGGATAGCTCTTCCATCGCGGCGGCGGTTTCCTGCAAATCCTGGGCTTGGCGGTCGGAGCGCTGTGCCAAATTGGTGGCGCCCTGCGTGAGGTTGCCCGACAGCGTGGTGAAGCCTTCAATTTCATGGCGCGCATCACCTACAACAGCGCGCAGGTTGATGTGCACTTGCTTGAGGCGCTCCAGCAAAAATGCCATGGGGTGGCGGCCCAGATACTGCGGCAAGGGGCCATCCAGCTTGCAGCCCGCAATATCGCGTGCCAAAAAAACCACTTCACGAAATGGCTGTGTCACGCGGATGTGCTGGCGGTAGAGGGTGAAAGCTGTCAACACCGCCAAAAGGCCTGCTTGCAGCCCCATCTGCCAGCCTGCGTTCCAGCCCATCAACGGGAACAACATGGCCACCAGCAAGATGGGTGCAAGCAACGCCAGCAAGCGCTGGGTAAAGCTGGTGCGTTGCAGCTTGCCCAGTTGGTTCATCAAGCCGTTTTTGCGTACCCGCCCGGCGTGCAAATAGATATTGCCCTGCGCGCCGGACTTGAAGCTGTCATACAGCGCACTGGCTGCACGCACTTCGCTCTCAGACGGTTTGACGCGGACCGACATATAGCCCACCGGCTTGCCGTTGGCCATGATGGGTGTGACGTAGGCACGCACCCAGTAGTAGCGCCCGTCTTTGCGGCGGTTTTTCACCACACCCGACCAGGCACGGCCATGGCCAATCGTGGCCCACATGTCTTTGAAGGCCTCGGCGGGCATGTCGGGGTGGCGCACGATGTTGTGGGGCTGGCCCATCAGCTCATCCATGCTGAAACCGCTGACGTGGGTAAAGGCCGAGTTGCAGTGCGTGATACGGCCGGTTTGGTCCGTGGTGGACATCAGCAGCTCGCTGTCAGGCACCACAAACTCTTCGTTGCGCAGCGCGGCCATCTGGGGTGGGGCCAGCGTGCGTTGTGCAGGTTCAAACACCGGTTTGGGTGGCGGTGTGGGTTTGGCTTTGCTCGCGGTGCGAGGCGCAGGAACGCTGGGTTGCTTTACCGGCGTGCGTTCGATGGTGGGGTGCATGGGGCTTCCCTTGGTGTGAATCCTGGATTGAGCGGACAAAAGGTCCGCACAAAATGGCTTCACATGCTAGGTAGACCCGTTCTAAACAACGCGCCGTTCATCGGGTAAAACGGCGGTCAGATGCAGGCTGTTTGTGTTGGATCAACTCTTGCGCGTGCTCACAGTTGGCCCTCGATAGGCTCGCTGAGGAAGCCACCACTTTGGTGCGCCCACAGCTTGGCGTAGATGCCGCCCAGTTGCAGCAATTGCTGGTGCGTGCCTTCTTCCACAATGTGGCCCTTGTCCATCACGATCAGGCGATCCATGGCGGCAATGGTGGAGAGACGGTGGGCAATTGCAATCACGGTTTTGCCGTCCATCAAGCTGTCCAGGCTTTGCTGGATGGCGGCTTCCACCTCGCTGTCCAAAGCGCTGGTGGCTTCATCCAGCAGCAAGATGGGTGCATCTTTGAGCATCACCCGCGCAATCGCCACGCGCTGGCGCTGGCCACCAGACAGCTTCACGCCGCGCTCACCCACTTGGGCGTCATAGCCGCTGCGGCCATGGCGGTCGCTCAGGTTGTCAATGAACTCGGCCGCTTCGGCACGCTGTGTGGCGGCCAGCATTTCTTCTTCGGTCGCGTCTGGGCGCCCATACAAGATGTTTTCACGCATGGAGCGGTGCAAGAGCGAAGTGTCTTGTGTGACCATGCCAATAGCGCTGCGCAAGCTGTCTTGCGTCACCTGGGTGATGTCTTGCCCGTCAATCGTGATGCGGCCTTGCTGCGCTTCGTGAAAGCGCAGCAGCATATTGACCAGCGTGGATTTGCCCGCGCCAGAGCGGCCAATCAGCCCAATGCGTTCGCCGGGGCGAATATGCAGATTCAATCCATCGATCACCTTTTTGCCGCCACTCTTATAGGCAAAGCTCACGTTTTCAAAGGCAATTGCGCCTTGTGTGACCTGCAGAGGCAGGGCATCAGGTGCATCGGTAATGGTGCGGGGCTTGGATAGGGTGGTGATGCCATCCTGAATCGTGCCCACGTTCTCAAACAGCCCGGTCATCTGCCACATCACCCAATGGGAGTAGCCCGAGATGCGCAATGCCATTGCAATGACGGCGGCCACAATGCCGGGCCCAACCTGCCCTTGTGCCCACAGCCACAGCGCCAAGCCGCCGCTGCTGACAATCAGCAAGGTGATGAGGATGTGGTTGGTCAGCTCAAACAGGCTGACCAGGCGCATTTGCGCGTAGCCGGTCTTCTTGAAATCGTCCATGGCGCTGCGTGCGTATTCGGCTTCGCGGCGGGTATGGGCAAACAGCTTGACGGTGGCAATGTTGGTATAGGCATCGGTGACGCGGCCAGTCATGAGTGAGCGTGCATCGGCCTGCGCCTTACCCACCTTGCCCAGGCGCGGAACGAAGAACCAGCAGGCCAGTGCATAGCCCAGCAGCCAAATGCCAAACGGCAGCAGCATGCGCACATCAAAACTGCCTGCCAGCAGCAAGATGCTGATGAAGTACACGCCCACGCCGACCAAGACATCGACGACGATGAAGATCACTTCGCGCACCGACAGGGCGGTCTGCATGATCTTGGCGGTGATGCGGCCTGCAAACTCGTCCGCATAGAACGACATGCTTTGCCCCAGCATCAGCCGGTGAAACACCCAGCGCATGCGCATCGGGAAATTGATGGCCAGTACCTGGTGCATGACCATGGTGTGCAGGCCCAGCAAGGCGATGGACGCCAGCAAGATGGCGGCAATGCCCAGTAGGCTGCCGCGCTGCAGCTCCCAAAACTGTGCGGCGGGGGTGACGGCGAGCCAGTCCACCACGCGGCTCATGACGGCAAACAGAAAAGCTTCGTACATGGCCAGCGCAGCGCTGCTGAGTGTGAGCAGCGCAATCCAGCCACGCATACCGCGCGTGCACGACCATAAAAAAGCGATGAAGCCCGTGGGGGGCAACACGGGCTCGGACGTGGGATAGGGGGGAATGCGTTTTTCGAAAAGTCGGAACAAGATGACGGTACTCCTTGATCCGTTGATGGTAGGTCACCACCCAGATTCGCCGCAGCCAAGGAAAATTAATTCCTAAAAAAGAAGCTTTAAACGCAGTTGCAGTAAAGGCTAAAGGCCTTTTTGACGTGTATTTTATTTCCCTGCGTTGTTTGTCTGTTATCGACAGGGTGTGGGCAGCACGCACGATGTTGGTGCATAGCGTGGTTGGGCCAAGTGCTTGCCCTGAGCGCATTTGAAATACAGCGCATGCGCGCCATAAAAAAGCCGCTGAGCTTGCGCGCAGCGGCTAGACTGAAAGCGGGTGGGGCTCAAGCGTTGGGCAGGAAGCCTTCGACCGACAGGTAGCGCTCACCCGTGTCATAAGCAAAGCCCAGTACTTTGGCACCAGCGGGCAGCTCGGGCAGCTTTTGTGCAATCGCAGCCAGCGTAGCGCCCGATGAAATACCGACCAGCAAACCTTCTTCGCTGGCAGCGCGGCGCGCATATTCGCGGGCGGGTTCGGCCTCGACCTGAATCACGCCATCCAACAGGCTGGTGTCCAGATTCTTGGGCACAAAGCCGGCACCAATCCCTTGGATGGGGTGGGGCGCAGGCGCACCGCCAGAAATAACCGGCGATGCCGAGGGCTCCACTGCAAACACCTTCAGGTTGGGGAACTTGGCTTTGAGCACCTTGGCCACGCCCGACAGGTGGCCGCCAGTGCCTACGCCGGTAATCAGCACATCTACGCCTTCGGGGAAGTCCGCCAAGATTTCTTGGGCTGTGGTGCGTTCGTGCGCGTCTACGTTGGCAGGGTTTTCAAACTGCTGGGGAATCCATGCGCCGGGCGTTTGTGCGGCCAGCTCTTCGGCACGGGCGATGGCGCCCTTCATACCCTTTTCTTTGGGCGTCAGGTCAAAGCTGGCACCGTAGGCCAGCATCAGGCGGCGGCGCTCAATGCTCATGCTCTCGGGCATCACCAAAATCAGCTTGTAGCCCTTGACGGCAGCCACCAGGGCCAGACCGACGCCGGTGTTGCCGCTGGTAGGTTCAATGATGGTGCCACCGGGCTGGAGCGCACCGGATTTTTCTGCGGCCTCCACCATGGCCAGCGCAATGCGGTCTTTGATGGAACCTCCGGGGTTGCTGCGTTCCGACTTGATCCACACATTCACGCCAGCGCCAAACACGCGGTTGATGCGCACAACAGGGGTGTTACCAATGGTCTGCAAGATATTGTCGAATTTCATAGCATCTCCTTGAAGAGGTAAAGCTGAAAAAATACATTCTGGCGTACTTGTTCATACCTTGGGCGATAACGATATGCCAAGAGCAGATAAGCGCGCTGTTTGATTTAGGCATGGTGCGCAATGCACGGCAATGCGCATACTGTGTAGATACGTTTGGTTGCACAGCCCCTTGTTTGAGGAATCACACATGCCACTTTTGCACTTCAACATGATCGCCATGTCCATTGCCTGCATTTCCTTGCTGGTGGGGTTTTCTTACCGTGATTCCCGCTGGGGCGCTGGCTTTATGTTTTTGGGCGTGCTGACGCTGATGGGGGTGATCGTCTACGACATTCAGGTACTTTCTACGCATCCCTGAAAAAAGTGCAGTCCTCGGCGATAATTGCGCCCGTGAAGCCCGCCAGACTGTCGCTGGTGCAAGCGTGGAAACACGGCACTGGAGGAACGTCCGGACTGCACAGGGCAGCGTAGCAGCTAACAGCTGTCCACCGTGAGGTGAGGATCAGAGCAACAGAGACGAGTCTCGGGGGCGTACCGCAAGGTAAACCACCGAGGGTGAAACGGGCAATCTCTACGCGCAGCAATACCAAGTAGGCACACGTTGACGGGGCCCCCGGAGTGTGCGGGTAGGTAGCATCGAGCTGATGGGGCGACCCTCAGCCCAGAGTAATGGCAGTCACATGGGCGCAAGCCCATGCACAGAATCCGGCTTATCGGCGGACTTCACACTTTCCGATATCGGGTGGTTCAAAGCGAACAGCCCAGTAAAAAACCGCGCTACGGTTCGCACCGTGCGCGGTTTTTTTTATGCCAATGGGCGATCCAGTTTTACTGGATCACGATCTTGGCGGCCTTGACGATTTCAGCTTGGCTCTTGCGGTTTTCGTGCACAGTCTTTTTGAATTGCTCAGGACTTTCCAAGCGCAAGCTGTTGCCGGTGCTTTCCAGGCGCTCACGAACCTGTGGCTGTTGCAACGCTTGCTGCACGGCGGCGTTGAACTTGGCCACGATGGGGGCAGGGGTGCCCTTGGGGGCAAAAATGCCAAACCAGATGGCGCTGTCAAAACCCTTGGTGCCGGGCAAGCCACTTTCGGCCACGGGAGGCACTTCAGGCACTGCGGCAATGCGCTCGGCAGTGCTGCCAGCCAGCAGCTTGAGCTTGCCGGATTTGACATGCGGCAGCACGGTTTGCACCTGGTTCATGATGCAGCAGGTTTCACCGCGCAGCACGGCGGTGATGGCATCAGGGCCGCCCTTGTAGGGGACATGCACCATGTCCAGACCCAGACGCCAGTTCAATTCGGCAAAGGCCATGTGCGTGCCGGTGCCGTTGCCCGTGGAGGCAAAGTTGTACTTGCCGGGGTGGGCTTTGACCTCGGCCACAAACTCTTTGAGGTTGTTGACCTTGATGACCTCGGGGTTGATGGTCAGCACGTTGGAGACGGTGACCACGGGGCTGACGGGCACAAAGTCGGTTTCAACATCAAACGGCAGCTTGGGGTAGAGCGCCGCATTGGTGCCGTGCGTGGCCGCTGTGCCAAACACTAGTGTGTAGCCATCGGGCTTGGCACGCGAGACGTATTCGCTGGCAATATTGCCTGCTGCACCGGGCTTGTAATCAATGATGACTGGCTGGCCCAAAATCTTCGAGACTGGCTCCTGAATCAGGCGCGCCACGACATCCACCCCAGAGCCAGCGTTGAACGTCATCATCACAGTGATGGGCTGGGTCGGCCAGTCGCCTTGGGCCAAAGCGGCGGAGTTAGCAGTCAAGCCAAGAATGCTGGCGGCAGCGGTGCGTAGCAGCGTGCGGCGGATAAAGTGTGGCATGGCAGTGGTGTCTATGACATGTATCAATTGGCTGCATTGTGCAGGCGTCTTTATGATGTTTTTGTATGTCTATATTTCGACTTATGCATTTGCAGTTATTAAACCTAGTTGGGCAGGTGACAAGCTGCACCGCAAGAGCACGGAATAATGCCAACCATGCTGCGTCCTGATCAATTGCTCTACCCCCAGCGTGTGCCCGTCACACCGCTGAATGCTTCCACTTTGCTGTTGCTGCGGGACCGAGCCGACGGCGGCTGGGAGGTGCTGATGACGCGCCGCTCAAACACCGCCAGTTTTGTGCCCGGCGCCTATGTGTTCCCCGGTGGTGGGATTGAGGCGCAAGATGCGCAGGCCCATACACAGGTGGCCCACCGTGTAGACATGACCACTGAGGCATTGACCGCAGCCATTGCCGCAGTGCGCGAAACCTTGGAAGAAATGGGCGTGCTGCTGGCCATCCATACCGATGGCCGCTCGGCCACCCAAGCGGATGTGGATGCCATGGACCGGTGTGCCCCCTTGTGGCCGCAACTGGCGAGTCAAGGACTGCAACTGGACGTGCGCGGGACTTGGCAATTGGCGCACTGGACGGCAGATCGCAATCTGCCCAAGCGCTTTGCCGTGCCCTTTTTTGTGGCGCGCATGCCCGAAGGGCAAACGCCCGTGGCAGATGAATCTGAGCAGTTTGAACCCGTCTGGGTGAACCCCCGGGAAGCGCTAGACCGTTACGCCGCTGGGCAAATGCCCATGATTTTCCCCACGCTGCGCACGCTGGAGCGTTTAGCCCATTACCCCACGGCGCAATCGGTGCTGGATGCGGTGGCGCAGGGGCCGTTGTGGATCAGTGCGCCGCGTGCTGGGCGCATGCAGGGGAAAGAGTTTCGCTGCATGGAACACGATGCTGCCTATGGCGAATTGGCCATGGCCTGCCCGGATGGGCAGATCCTGCACGAGCTGGCGTGGCAAAGCGAATGTGCCGTGCCATTGCGCAAAAATTTGCTGCGACTGACCGCGCCCAACGCCAATGTGATGACGGGGCCGGGCACCAACAGCTACTTGGTGGGTGAGGCCAGTACGGGCTATATCGCCATCGACCCCGGCCCTGCCGATGCCGCCCATGTGGCCCGCCTGTGGGAGGCTGCAGGGGGTGATGTGCGCGCCATTGTCTGCACCCATTCGCATGCCGACCATTCACCCGGCGCTTTTCTGCTGCAGGCGCATTGTGTGCAGCAAGGCCAAGCCAAACCCTTGATCTATGGGCAGCCCTCTGCGCCTACGGCTCGGCCGAATAGCCATTTCGTGCCAGATGTCGTACTTCAAGATGGAGAGCGCTTAACGCTGGTACAGCAAGGGCTAGAGGCCAAAAATACCCCAAACAGCAAGAACACCTCGCACAGCTTGCGCGCCATCCATACACCGGGCCATGCGGCCAACCACCTGTGTTTGCTGCTGGAAGAAGATGCCTTGCTGTTCAGTGGCGATCACATCCTCAATGGCTCCACCACCATCATTGATGTGCCTGATGGCAATATGCGCGATTACATCGACAGCCTGGATAAGCTGGCGCAGTTGTGCCAGCAGGAGGGGGTGGAGTTTTTGCTGCCCGCCCACGGCTACGTGTTGGGAGATGCCCCCGGTGTGATTGCCAAGCTCAAAGCCCACCGCCTGGCGCGCGAGGCCAAGGTGCTGGCCGCCATGCGGCAAAAACCAGCAGGCACGGCGCAGGATTGGGTGGCGTTGGCATATGCCGATACCCCCCCCGCTTTGTGGAAGCTGGCAGAAAGAAGCCTGATCGCGCACGTGGAACGCATTCGTGCTTTAGGCTTGCAGCATGTCTCAGACTGAATACCCCAAGAACAACGACAACAGCGTTCGCCTGTCCAAGCGGCTGGCGGAGCAACTGCAATGCTCGCGCGCCGAGGCCGAGCTGTATATCGAACATGGCGCCGTCCAAGTGGATGGTGCAACCGTTGAAACGCTTGGTGCGCGCGTGCGTCCTGAGCAAACCGTCACTGTGGCGCAGGGCGCCAAGGCCGAAGCGGTGCCCCCTGTCACCATTCTCTTGCACAAGCCTGCGGGCTACTCGGTGCATGCAGCAGGGCGTGGCGGCAAAAGCGCTTTGGAGCTGCTGCTGCCATCGAACTGGAACCAAGGCGATACGCCAGCGCCCATTCGCATGCTGCAAAAGCATTTTCAGAATTTGGAATGCCTGGAACCTATTCCAGTACCTGCCAGCGGGCTGACGATCTACACGCAAGACCGCCGCTTTGTGCGCAAGCTGCAGGAAGAGGCGCTGTACATGGAGCAAGAAGTGATTGCCCATGTGCAAGGCCAGATGGATGAAGATGGCTTGGAGCGCCTGTGCGAAGGCACATCTATCACAGGTAAGAAGCTGCCACGCATCAAGGTGAGCTGGCAAAGCGATAACCGCCTGCGCTTTGCGCTCAAAGGTATTTTCCCGGAAGAGGTGGACGCGATGTGCCGTGGCGTTGGCTTGCAACTGATCGGCCTCAAGCGCCTGCGGATCGGCCGTATGTCCATGGCCAAGCTGGAAGAAGGTCAGTGGCGCTATGCCATGCCTTGGGAACGTTTTTAACGGCAGGCGAGGTCTTGCTTGGCCATCAAAAAAGGCGCGAAGTTCGCGCCTTTTTTATTTTTTGAGCTGTCCAGCTACTTGTTACGGCTGTGCCCCAAGGCCACAACGATGGCGGTGATCAGGAAAAAAGCCTGCAGCTCCAGCGCCCAGCCACCTGATTTGTTGATTTGCAAAAAATGCCCGCCGTGCACCAGCACCAAGGCCACCACCATGTTGATGGCAACCACCAGTGCGGCCGGCACCACAAACAAACCCACCAGCAAGAACAGAGGGGCAATCACTTCGCCAATGAATACACCATAGGCGACAAAGGCGGGCAAACCCGCTTTGACCACCATGGCTTCAATGCCACCGATGCCGCCCATGATTTTTGCCCAGCCGTGAAACAGCACCAAGATGGCCAAGGTGACACGCAACAGCACCATGGCCGCTCGGGGATGATGAAAGTTTTTCCAGACGCTCATGGGTTCAAGCTTAAAGGGTGATTGGGCGCAATGGTAGTAGAGAAAGCAAGGGAAATGCCACGCTAAACCAAGGCTTGTGCGTGGGCATCCTGCGCAGATGGCGGACAAAACATGTGGCTTTTGTAGGTTTGTCTTGAGACCTGTTTGAACAGTGCACTGCCACGCAATGTAGCGGCCTAGGATGGTGACAGCCGCATTCCAAAGCTTGCGCAGTCAGCGCTGGGGGTGTGACCTTCTAAGTTCATTCAAAGAGGATTCCAACTATGCAAAAGTCTTTCTCTCTGCGTTCTGCGATTGTGACCACGGGTGTTTTGGCTACGTTGGCCATGGTCGGTTGTACCACTACTGGCAATACACAAGGCAAGGGTTCTATGCCCGATTCGCGGGCGGAGCTGGAGTCGCAGTCCACGGCTGCTTTGAACCGTCTTTACAGCGCCATGCCCGGCACGCGTGAGCTGGTGGCCAAGTCCAAAGGTGTGCTGGTTTGCCCCGCAGTCATTGGCGGTAGCTTTGTGATCGGCGCTGAGCATGGCAAGTGCGTGTTGCGCTCCAACGGCACCAGCCGTGGCTACTACAGCACCACTGCTGCATCGGTGGGCTGGCAGGCGGGCGGTCAATCGAAGGCTGTGATTTATGTCTTCAACACGCAAGACACTTACAACAAATTTTTGAACAGCGATGGCTGGTCGGTGGGTGCTGATGCCACTGTAGCGGTGGGCAAGGCCGGTGCCAATGGCAGCGTGGACACTGCGACGGCGAATGCACCGATCAGCAGCTATGTGCTGACCAATACGGGTCTGGAAGCCGGTGTCTCCGTACAAGGCTCCAAAATCAGCAAGATCAAGATGTAATTGGAGCGAGGTATTGCATCAAAAAAAGACCAGCTTGTGCTGGTCTTTTTTTTGGATGAAATTGGCACTAAGCGTTGATGCATAAAGCGCCAATAGCTATCTTTTAGGAAGCTTGTGTGGCTGATGCCATCCTGCGAGCTACAAATGGGTAGCCGAGACGAGGTACAAAGCCGAAAGCAGCGCCTCATGAAAAGAAAGGCAAGCTGAACAGCGACGCGTAAAAGGCGCTGTCCATGGTTTTTACTGCTCTACCGGCGCCTCATACCAGCGTGTCTCCAGCAACTCTGGTTCGTCGTGATTCAGCAGACGCTGCCAATGGTGGTCGGCATCCTGCACAAACAGGTCGGCCACTATCGCATGCGCCAAGCGTGGGGCACCAATGCCCAGACCTGGAATGTCACTGCCCAAGGCTGCGTGCGTCATCGTGGCACCCCAGTTGAACAAATGAATGCGGCCCATGGCACTGGCATGCGTGCCGTCACGGCTTTGCAGCGCAAAGCTGGGTGACAGGTAGGGAAAGCGGGCTGCTTCAAGGTTGGATGCTGCTTGCTCAGGCAGCACGTGCTGCCCCCATGTATCGATGTGGGCGCTGTAACGTGACAGTTCTGGGCGGTTGAGCATGTCCACATCAAAGCCGGTGCCAAAGATCACGGCATCAAACCGCTGCACACGGCCGTCCGCCAAGGTGACTGCCACGCCATCGGCCAGCGGTTGCACATCCTTCCAGCCGCAACCCAGGTGCAGGCTGAAGCTGGCAAATGCATCGCAGCGGCGCACGGTTTCCCACGGCGGTGGCACTTGCTCGTCAAAGATGTAGGTGTAAAAGCGCCATTTGCGCTGGTCATCGAGCTGCGAGTAACCGCGCAAGAAGCCGGGGAAGGATGCAGCCTTACTCTTGTTGATTTGCGGCATCAGCTTGCGGCGCGCAAATTGTTGCACGATTACACCGGCTTCCAACGCGCAGGCAGCGTTGTCAAAAGCCGAAGCGCCCGCACCCAGCACGGCGATGGTTTTGCCTTGGAATGCGGCAAAGTCGATGCTGTCCATGGTGTGAAAGATGCGGCCTTGCGCCAGCGGGTCTTGCATGGACAGACTGGGGAAATTTGGCCAGCGCGACGCACCACTGCCGTCGCGGCCCAAAGCCAAAATGACTTTGCGCGCACGCACGGTTTCGGTCCCTTTGGGGCCGGTGATTTGGGCTACGGCCACGCCGTCTTCATCGCTCAGGCTATCGAGCCGCGTGAGGTTTTCCACGGCAATACCGGCGGCATCGCGCACCCACAACAGATAGTCCCGCCAGTCAACGCGGCCAATTTTGTGCAGTGCTGCCCAACCGGGTGTGGCGACGTCGAAAGTGGAGATGTCACCCGTGCCGTGTTGTGCCTCATACCAGGCGCGAAAGGTCAAGCTGGGCACGCCCAGATCGGGGCCAATCAGTTGTTTGGGGCTGCGCAGCGTCAGCATGCGGGCATAGGTGGCCCAGGGGCCTTCATCGCCGCGTGGGGCCGCATCAATGGTGCGAATGTTGCGCAAACCCTCGCGCTGCAAGGCAAAAGCAGCAGTTTGGCCACACATGCCCGCGCCAACGACCAGCACATCAAGCACCGTGTCGGCATGCGGGGCAACCACCCAGTTGGGTGCCGGGTAATTCAACCGTTGCAGATCGCGCTGTGCTTCTTCGGTCAGCGCGGCCAAGGCGGCGTGGTTGCGGGCACTGGAGGTGGTTTGCAGGGGGACCGGTGCCAGCACCCGGTCAGCGATTGGGGAATTGGTTTCGTAGCTCACAGCCGCGAAGATAATCTATCCATGACCCAACTTGACTGTTTCTATAGCCTTTCTTCCCCTTGGGCTTATTTCGCGGGGCCCCAACTGCAAGACATCGTGCGTCGTCACAACGTCAAGTTGGTGCTCAAACCTTATGACTTTCAACTGGTTGTGCCCCAAACGGGCGGCATTCCGCTGAAGACCCGCCCAGAGCCACGCAAGGCCTACCACGCACTGGAATTGGCGCGCTGGCGTGATTACCTGAGCATGCCCATGAATTTGCAGCCTGCCCACTACCCCCAAGGCGTGGCTGAGGATGTGAACTGGAACAAGAAGCCCGGCTGGATGGTGATTGCAGCCCAGTTGCAAGGGCTGGATGCCTTGCCTCTGTCGCATGCACTGCTGCGGGCACTGTGGGCCGAAGAGCGCAAGACCTCGGATGCCGATGTGCGCATTGCCATTGCCAACGAGGCCGGTTATGACGGCGCTGCACTGCATGCCCTGGAAGAAACGGCCCCCGTGCAAGCAGCTTACAAAGCCTATACCGATGAAGCCGTTGAGAAGGGCATCTTTGGTGCTCCTACCTTTGTGCTCAATGGTGAGCGTTTCTGGGGCCAAGACCGCTTGATGTTTGTTGAGCGCGCACTGGACAAACTGCGCGCTGAAAAGCAGTAGGCTTTTGCTAAAAGCCTTGAGCTTTTAACAAAAGCTTTAGGCCCTTCCGCAAGGGCTGCCGCTTGAACCAGAAGCCCAACGTGCTCTACCAAGGCGTTGGGCCTTCATAAAAGTTCTAAGCTTTCAATTTTTCCTTGACTGCACTGCTATGCAAGTTCGATTCACCAAAATGCAAGGTGCTGGCAACGACTTTGTCGTGCTGGACGAAACCCAAGGCCGCTTGGGGCTGACAGCGGCGCACTACCGTTTTCTGGCAGATCGCCACTTTGGAGTGGGTGCCGACCAGATTCTGACGGTGCGCCCTGCGTCTGCTGAAGGGGTGGATTTTGAGTATGTGATCCACAACGCCGACGGCGGTGAGGTAGAACAGTGCGGTAATGGCGCACGCTGTTTTGCACGCTTTGTGCACGACAAGGGCCTGACGGCCAAGACCGAAATTCGCGTGTACACGCAGGCCGGTGTGATTGCGCCCAAACTCACGCCTGATGGCCGTGTCACGGTCAACATGGGCGCACCGGTGCTTGTGCCTGCACTGGTGCCTTTTGATGCGTCGGGTTTGCCTGAGCAACGCCAAGCACAAGCCTTGGTGTGGCCTTTGGTCCTGCAGGCCCCGGCGTTGCAGTCGCAGGTGGAGGTGGTTGCGGTGTCTATGGGCAACCCCCATGCGGTCCAACTAGTGGCCGATGTAGATGCCGCGCCGGTGGCCGTGTTGGGCCCGCAGATTGAAAACCATGTGCGTTTTCCACAGCGCGTCAACGCAGGCTTTATGCAGGTGCTGTCGCGCAATGCCATCAAGCTGCGCGTGTATGAGCGCGGTGCGGGCGAAACCCTGGCCTGCGGAACTGGGGCCTGTGCCGCGGTGGTTGCCGGTATCCTCTTGGGTGTGCTGGACCACCGCGTTGACGTGCATACTCGCGGGGGACTGCTGACCATTGAATGGACGGGTGGCGCGCAAGACGCCGTCATGATGACGGGGCCTGCCACCACTGTTTTTGAAGGCCAAATCCACATTCCTGAAGCACTATGAACAGCGTAGAAACACCTTCCTTGAATGACGCCAGCATTGCTGAGTACTTGCTGCAACACCCTGAATTTTTTGAGCGCCACGCTGAAATGCTGAGTCGCGTGCAGTTGAGCAGCGGCCACGGCCAGCGTGCCGTGAGCTTGCAAGAGCGCCAAGCAGAAATGCTGCGCGACAAGATCAAGGGGCTGGAGCAGCGCGTCATGGAGATGGTGCGCCACAGCAGCGAAAACTCGGCCATCTCGCACAAAATCCACCGCTGGAACTGTGCGCTGTCTGCCGTGCAGGACGTGCGCCAATTGCCCCGTGCCATTGCCACGGGCATTCAGACCGAATTCGATGTGCCCCAGGTGGGCATTCGCGTATGGGATGTGGCACCGCCCTACATGGGCTCGTTGTTCACCATGGGCGTGAGCGAAGATGCCAAGGCGTTTGCCACGTCGCTGACCATGCCTTTTTGTGGCCCCAACCTAGGGTTTGAGCCGACAGCGTGGTTGCCCAACCCCGAGGGGGTGCAGTCGATGGCCTTGCTGACATTGCGCGAAGGCCCTAACGACAGCCAAAGCGCTGCGTTTGGCCTGCTGGTGCTGGGCTCGCCCGATCCGCTGCGCTTTGATGCCACCATGGGCACTGAATTCCTCTCGCGCATTGCCGAGCAAGCCAGTGCGGCGCTGGGCCGCCTGCGCGTGCTGCCTTCGGGCAACTAACCTGCCCGCATGCCCGATACTGCTGCGCTAGCGCCACAGCTGCAAGCATATTTGCAGCATGTGGCCAGTGAGCGGCGGCTGGCCGTGCGCACGGTCGCTATTTACACCGAAGGGCTGCAGCAATTGCAGACCATGGCGGCACATGCAGGCCACGAGCTGCTGGCCCTGCAGCCCCCGCACATTCGCCGTTTTGTGGCTGCTTTGCATGCCCAGGGGCGGCACGGGCGCAGCATTGCGTTGTGGCTGTCGTGCTGGCGTGGTTTTTTCCGCTGGGCGGCATGGCAGGGCTGGGTGGCGCGCAACCCGGTCGAAGGCATTCGTGCCCCCAAAAGTGCCAAGCCCTTGCCCAAAGCACTAGGCGTGGATGACGCGGTGCAACTGGCCGCTTTTGTGAACCCCGAAGCCGAACCCTGGGATGAAGCCCGTGACGCCGCCATGACCGAGTTGCTCTACAGCAGTGGTTTGCGCGTGAGCGAGTTGGCGCATCTGGATGTGCAGGCGGGCTCTGGCCTGGGCTGGCTGGATTTGCAGGCTGGCCTTGTGCACGTGACTGGCAAAGGCGGTAAACGTCGCAGCGTGCCGGTTGGTAGTGCTGCCCAGCAGGCTTTGCAGCGGTGGCTGAATGTGCGCAGCAGCCGTTTTGCAGCAAGCTGGGCCGAGCCGGCCTTGTTTGTCGGCGCGCGCGGCGCGCGCATTACGCCGCAGGTGATTTGGTTGCGCCTGCGCCAGCGCAGTCAGCAAGCGGGTTTGCTGGCTGCCGTACACCCGCATGTGCTGCGCCATTCGTTTGCCAGCCACGTGCTGCAGTCCAGCGGCGATTTGCGTGCTGTGCAAGAGCTGCTGGGCCACGCCAACATTGCCACCACGCAGATTTATACGCGGCTGGATTTTCAGCACCTGGCGCAGGCCTACGACCAGGCGCATCCGCGAGCGCGCAAAAAAACACCGTAAATTGCATAAAAACAAGAGCTGTTTACGTATGCATTGCAAGCATTTCAAGCTTGTTTGATATGGAAAAGCTTTTACCGAAAGCGCTGCTAGCTCCTCTTTTTTAAGTCCTTGGATGGTGCATTTATTGCTTGTTACGCCTGCATACAAGTCAATAAGCGGAACCCGGTGCCATGGAGCTACTCCTCAAATTTGAAGGTCACCACATTCCAGTCAGCTGGACACGCCTGCACGGCATGCGCATGGGGCGCAATGTCTGGGTGTTCAAGCTGGGTCACAAAGACGATGTGCTGCCACTGATGCACCAGTTGGCGCAAGACACCGATGCGCAGGTGCTGGCGCTGACGCTGGTGGCCGTGGTGGATCTGGCGGCCCAGCAGTCGCCCGCCATGTTGCTGGATACGGCGGTGCCCTTTATGGTGCTGCTGACGCGGCTGCGCTATCCATGGCTGCACAACGGCATGGAAAAGTACGTGGAAGTGCACTTTCAGCCCATCATTGATCTGTCAGATGGTGGACGCATTTATGCGCAAGAAGCCCTGTGCCGCTTGCGCACGCCCGAGGGCGAGCTGCTCACCGGCTATGAGACCTTCAGCCTGGCGCGCCACCTGGGGCGCATGGATGCGCTGGATGTGGCCCTGCAGCAAAAGGCTTTGCAGCGCAAAGTGCAAGACTTTGAGCCCGGCGTCACCCTGTTCCTGAACGTTTTGCCCTCGACCTTGATGCAGCCCGAGTGGCCGTCGCAATTTTTGCAATGGCTGAGCGACTACGGCGTCGATCACCATGAGGTGGTGATTGAGGTGGTGGAAAGCGAAAAGGTGGACCCGGCGGGGCTGGCGCAGCGCTGCGATGAACTGCGCTCCCAAGGCTTGCGGATTGCGCTGGACGACATGGGCGCAGGTTTTAACTGCCTATCGGTGCTGGCCATGGTGCGCTCTGACTTCATCAAGCTGGACCGCGAGTTGGTGCATGAGGCTCGCGGCAGCCGTGTGCGCTCGGTCTTGCTGGAGGCGCTGGTCTCCATGGCCGAGCGGCTGGGTGCCACGGTGATTGCAGAAGGCCTGGAGCGGCAAGAAGATGTGACGTTTTGTCGCTCACTGGGCATCAATTTGGTGCAGGGCTTCTTGCTGGCCAAGCCTGCGTTTGCACTATTAACGGGCAAGCTGGGTGTGCCTGCGAGCGAGAAAACGGTGCAGATGCAGCGCGTGGACCGCTTTTGCATCACCGATGTGATCGAGTCACCGCCCGCTTTTGATATCCAGTCACCGCTCACTTTGGTGCGTCAGGCGTTTCGTGAAGCGCCTGAACTGCCTTGGTGCATGCTGACCGATGGTGACCGCCCCGTGGGAGTGCTGCACCGGGGCAAAGCCTTGGCGCGCAATGTGCGCACGGTGGCGCAGGGCGCGCAGCCGCTGCACCGCACGCTGCCCTTCAACATCGGGCTGACAGCGCTGTCGCGCAGCCTGTACCTGGAGCGGGTGGAGGCCACGCCGTGGGCCGTGGTGGATGAGCATGGTTGTTACATCGGTACGCTGGAGCCAATGATGCTGGTCTCGCACCTGCTGGCACGGCAAGAGCACGGTGCCAGCCTGCATCCGCTGTCACAGCTGTCCACTGGGCCTACTTTGCGCCAGGCGATTGAGATGCGCATTGCACGCAAGCATGGCTGTCTGGAGCTGGTCTATATCGACCTGGACCATTTCAAGGCCTTCAACGACCGCTATGGTTTTGTGCGCGGCGACGCCATGATCCGTACGCTGGCAGAAATTTTGCGCCACGTATTCGCCATGAGCACCGATTGCATGCTGGGCCACATTGGCGGTGACGATTTCATTGTGCTGTTTGACCAGCCCGATCCCTTGCTGATTCCCCAGTTACAGCGGGCCATGGCGCAGTTTCACACGCTGGCGCGGCATCTGTATGACACGGAAGACCTGCAGCGCGGCTACTTTGTGACCGAAGACGGAGAGACGCACCCGGTGGCCAGCATGTCGGTGTCGTGCGTCAACGGCAGCACCGGCATGCCGCAAGACAGTGTGGAAGCCTCGGCGCGTGCCGCCAAACTTAAAAAAGTGGGCAAAACAGCGGGCGGCAATGTGATCGTGGTGGAAGCCGCTACTGCGCGCGTGATCCGGCCTGAAGGCTCCCAAAGCAGCATGTCGGGCTGGGAGGAGCATGTGCTGGACATCTTGCAGCGCCTGCTGCAGGAGCCGCGTGGGCGTGATGCGCGGGCGCTGGACCATGTGTTCAAGGCCTACCCCTTCTTTGAGGTGCTGTTTGAGCTGGATGCCGAAGGTGTGCAAACCTATGCCAACTGGATCAACCCCTCCATGTACGGGCGCATACGCGCCGGCGGGGCGGGGGCCAACCGCGCGGGGCAGTCGTACTTTGCCCATGTGCGTGACAGCGGGCGGCCCTTTGTTTCGCCCATTTACCTCTCCAGCGCGACCGAAGATTTTTGCCTGACCATTGCCGTGCCCATTTATGGTGCAGCCAAGCGGTTTGCTGGCGTACTGGTGGGCGACTTGAATCTGGCCTCCATGGCCAGCCTACTGGAAAATCGGGTGCCTGCAGCGCCAGTGCATGAATATTGATAGCTGCTTGCGCTAGATACGTAAGCGCTAGAGGCCTAAAACATGCAAAATCGCTTCATCCCTCATGCAGCCATGTGCTTCGTGGCATGGCTACACTTGCCGCCTCTGGCGCGCGGCCACTGGCTAATGGTCGGCGCTGTTTGACTGTTTAGCGGGCTGCGTTCAGCGCGGCTTGCGCATTGCGACAAGGTTGTATTTCCATGGCACTCATCCCCGTCAGCATCCTCACCGGCTTTTTGGGCGCGGGCAAGACCACGCTGCTCAAGCGTGTGCTCAGCGAGTCGCACGGCATGAAGATCGCCGTGATCGAGAACGAATTTGGTGAAGAGAACATTGACACCGACATTCTGCGCACCGAATCCACCGAGCAAATCCTGCAGATGAGCAATGGCTGCATCTGCTGCACCATCCGTGAAGACCTGCGCGAAGCCCTGCAACTGCTGGCCGCCAAGCGCCGCAAAGGGCTGGTGGAGTTTGACCGCATCGTGATCGAAACCACCGGTCTGGCCGACCCCGGCCCCGTGGCGCAAACCTTTTTCATGGACGATGAGATCGCCGAAACCTACCTGATCGACTCCATCCTGACCCTGGTCGATGCCAAGCACGCCAACCAGCAACTGGACGACCGCCAGGAAGCACGCCGCCAGGTGGGCTTTGCCGACCAAATCTTTCTGTCGAAAACTGATCTGGTGACCGAGGCGGACAAAGATGCGCTGATTCACCGCCTCAAGCACATGAACCCACGCGCGCCCATCAAGGCCGTGCATTTTGGCGATGTGCCCCTGAATGAAGTGTTTGAGCTGCGCGGCTTCAACCTGAACGCCAAGCTGGATATCGATCCTGACTTCCTCAAGGAAGACGATCACGACCACAGCGCATGCGACCATGACCACGGTCATTGCGATCACGAGCATGGTCACGAGGCGCACGTGCATGGCCCTGACTGCGGGCACGACCATGCACATGAGCATGTACACGGTGAGCACTGCGGCCATGCCCACCACCATCACCACGACGATGACGTCAAGAGCTTTGTCTATCGTGCCGACAAAGCCTTTGATCCTGCCAAGCTGGAAGACTTCCTGGGTGCCATCGTGAATATCTACGGCCCCAAGATGCTGCGCTATAAAGGCGTGCTCAACATGCACGGCACCAACCGCAAAGTGATCTTCCAAGGGGTGCATCAGTTGATGGGCAGCGATCTGGGCCCAGAATGGGCCGCCGAGGAAAAGCGCCAGAGCAAGATGGTCTTCATTGGCATTGACTTGCCACAAGACATCCTGCGCCAGGGTCTGGATCAGTGCCTGGTGTGAGGGGTTGAATCCGGTTCACGTTTTTTGCGTTGATACGGGTTTAACCAGATAAGTCTGTGCGATATGTACAACTTTAGGGGCCCGGTTGCATCTGATCGATACAATCGCGCCCCTGACAGGATCCCGGTAGTTTCATGCCGTGAGGCTGAAGCGATCGGGCCGTGCTAGTACTGTGAGGAGACAGGAAGTGACAGCAGTCGAAACGAGCAAGAAAAAAGCCACTGCCAAAGTGGCTGCCACCACCGTCGAGCAGAAAGGCAAGCCTGCAGCCAAGAAAACTGCAGCCCAGCCCAGCACTCCTGCTGCCAAAACCACTGCGGGCAGCAAGTCCCGCGCGGTGACCGATGAACCCATCCAGGCCCCTGCTGCCCCTGCCGCAGCAACCAAAGCCGCTTCAAACACAACTATGCCAACGACTACTTCTGCGCCAACTTCCGCCATCACCAAACGCGATCCCAAACTCGCTAACAACTGGAAGACCAAGTCTCTTGAAGAGCTGACCGACGCTGAAATCGTGGCCATGTCCGATGACGAGTACATGAACGATGTGCAACTGGCGTACTTCCGCGCCAAGCTGGTCAAGCTCAAGCAAGACATGCACAACAACGCCGGTGAAACCGCAGAAAACCTGCGCGAAGACACGGTGGTGGTGCCTGATCCGGCCGACCGTGCCACGATCGAGGAAGAGCACGCGCTGGAGTTGCGTACGCGCGACCGTGAGCGCAAGTTGCTCAAGAAAATCGAACAATCGATTGCTCGAATCGACGCAGGTGACTATGGTTACTGCGATGAGACTGGCGAGCCCATCGGTGTTCCCCGTTTGCTGGCACGCCCCACAGCCACGCTGTCGCTGGAAGCGCAGCAACGCCGCGAACTCAAGCAAAAAATGTTCGGAGATTGAGGGAGGGCCGTGCCCCACGCACGGTCTTAAATACAGCACATGCACCCAGACAGCGGAAAATCAGGCGGTTTTTTGAGCAAGGTGATGCACAAGGTGCGCGGCCATATCGCCGCCACCCGTGCCGCAGATGCAACAGACGCTGAAAGTCTGAGTGCACGTGAGGTATTGCAAGAGACCATGGTGCGCAAGCGCCGCAACGAAGCCATTCGCCAGCAAGAATTTGCGCAGTTACGCCTGCTGCGCCAACGCAATGAGGCGGTGGGCCAAGCCGCACCGGCGCAAGCGCAGCCAGACGATGCGCTGTCTTCTGTGCTGGGTCAAGAAAGCCGCAGCACCGCCACCCTGCAAAAAATCGATGCGATAGAGGCGCAAATGTCAGGCCAGTGGTGGCGTCAGCCTGCTTCCACTTCGGCTAAAGGTGCAAAACCGGCTGCGCAACGGCAGCCCAATTCCAAGCAATTGAGCGATCTACCTGTTTTAGGTGAAGACAGTGCGGTACAGCCTGTTGCGTCTGCTGTGCCAGAGACAAAGCCTGCTTCTTCCCCAAGAACGGTGCCCGTGGTGCGGTCGCCAGCTTCTAAAGCGTTTTCTGTTTTGCGTACTTTCAAGCCCCACCCAGACTTGGAAGAAGCGGCCATTTTGTTTGCCCACGGTGATCTGGAAAGTGCTCGCACGCGTTTGCTGGAGCAGTTGCTGCAATCGCTCAGTGTGCAGCAGCCGGTCGATGAAAACAAAGTGGGCGTGTTGTGGCATGCCGTGCTGGATTTGTGCCGCGCATTGGGAGATGAAGCGGCGTTTGAGCCTTTGGCCATTGACTACGCGGAGCACTTTGGCCGTTCTGCGCCCCTGTGGTTTTCGATTCCTGCGCGCATTGGTCTGCCTGCTTTGTATGGTGACGCGCACCGTGTGCCGCCGCAACGCCAGTTCCAGTGGCGCTGCCCTGCAGTGCTGACCCTGGGTGCGGTGACGGCCTTGGACACGGCACAGGCCGAGGCTCCGCAGCCCTGGTGCGTGTCGTGGCTGCGTTTGGAGTCCATCGATGCAGCAGCCTTGCCAGCGCTGGCGCAATTGCTGGATGCCTGGGCCAGCCACAGTGGGCAATTTGTTTTTTCGGATGCGGGTACGCTGCTTCACCTGCTGGAGCAGCACACTGCCCCGGGTGATAAGGCCAGCCCAGCGCCATGGTGGGCATTGCGCATGGCAGTACTGCGCATGATGGGCCGCATGGAGACTTACGAGCAGGTCGCCTTGGACTACTGCGTGACCTATGAGGTGTCGCCGCCTTCTTGGGTAGATCCGGTCTGCCAGTGTGTGGTGCAAGAAGAGGGCGAGGCCAATGTCTCTATCCTGCAAGCGGCCTTATTGCCGTCGGCGATCCCTCTTTCTGCTCCAGCGTCTCAGCTGTTCATGGTGCCCGACATGGGCAAGGGCCTGGCGGGTGTCATCGAGGGCGACCCACAGCCTTGGCTGGAAGCCATTGCGGCCCAAGCCCAGCGTGGGCAGGTGCTCGATATTCCTTGCTGTAACTTGATTCGGCTGGATTTTGTGGCGGCAGGCAGCATCTTGAATTGGGCTGCGGACATGCAAAACCGCGGCTATAGCTTGCGATTTACACAGTTGCACCAGTTGGTGGCCGCTTTCTTTTACGTGATTGGCATCCAGGAGCACGCCACCTTGCAAGACACGCTCGCTTGACGTGGCAAAAAATGCAGAATGCATGCTTGCATTCACAGGCGCAGGCCCCATCTGCAGTGGCTATGGAACAGTATCACGGCACAACCATCATCAGCGTGCGTCGCGAGACGCCCGAAGGCATTCAGGTCGCGATTGGCGGCGACGGACAGGTGACCCTGGGTCACATCGTGGTGAAAGGCACGGCACGCAAAGTGCGCAAGCTTTACCACGGCAAAGTGCTGGCCGGTTTTGCCGGTGCTACCGCCGATGCGTTCACGCTGTTTGAGCGTTTTGAGGCCAAGCTGGAAAAGCACCAAGGCCACTTGACCCGGGCAGCCATTGAGTTGACCAAAGAGTGGCGCACCGACCGCGTGCTACGCAAGCTGGAAGCCATGCTGGCCGTGTCAGACCACACGGCATCGCTCATCATTACTGGCAATGGCGATGTGCTGGAGCCCGAGCAAGGCATTGTGGCCATTGGCTCTGGCGGCGCCTACGCGCACTCGGCGGCCAAGGCCCTGCTCAACAACACCGACTTGACGGCCGAGCAGATCGTGAAGAAGTCGTTGGAGATCGCGGGCGAGCTGTGCATCTACACGAACATGAACCACACCATTGAGACTTTGTAAGTCTGCAATCTAAGAATTTATAGCTGCTAGCGCTTTCTGTGTATGGGCTAGAGGCTGATTTGACTGATATTTTAATATGTCTTCCATGACCCCCCAGGAAATCGTTTCTGAGTTGGACAACCACATCGTGGGCCAGGCCGGTGCCAAGCGCGCCGTGGCGATTGCGCTGCGCAACCGCTGGCGCCGCCAGCAGGTAGCCGACGGCCTGCGTCAGGAAATCACGCCCAAGAATATTTTGATGATTGGCCCCACGGGTGTGGGCAAGACCGAGATTGCACGCCGCTTGGCACGGTTGGCCGATGCGCCTTTTATCAAGGTCGAGGCCACCAAGTTCACCGAAGTGGGCTATGTCGGCAAGGATGTGGATTCCATTATTCGTGATTTGGCTGAAATTGCCGTCAAGCAAGCGCGCGAAAGCGAAATGAAAAAACTGCGCATGCGCGCAGAAGATGCGGCTGAAGACCGGATTCTGGATGTGCTGCTGCCCCCAGCACGCACTGGTGATGCACCGGTGGAAGACAGCAATACGCGCCAGATCTTCCGCAAGAAACTGCGTGAAGGCCAGTTGGACGACAAAGAGATCGAGATCGATTTGATCGATGCCAAGCCGCAGCTGGAAATCATGGGCCCCCAAGGCATGGAAGAAATGGCCGAGCAATTGCGCGGCATGTTCAGCCAGATGGGGCAGGAACGTCGCAAAACGCGCAAGCTCAAGATCAAAGATGCGCTCAAGCAACTGGTGGATGAAGAAGCCGCCAAGCTGGTGAATGAAGAAGAAACCAAGACGCGTGCGCTGACCAATCTGGAGCAAAACGGCATTGTCTTTATCGACGAAATCGATAAGGTGGCGACCCGCCAAGAAGCCAGTGGCTCCGATGTGTCACGCCAAGGGGTGCAGCGGGATCTGCTGCCGCTGGTGGAAGGTACGACGGTGTCCACCAAGTACGGCATGGTCAAAACCGACCACATCTTGTTCATCGCCTCCGGTGCGTTCCACCTGTCCAAACCCAGCGATCTGATTCCAGAGTTGCAAGGGCGCTTTCCAATCCGCGTGGAGCTTAATTCACTGTCCGTGCAGGACTTTGAAGCCATCTTGGTGCAGACCCACGCCTCGTTGGTTAAGCAATACCAAGCGTTGCTGGAAACGGAAGGTGTCACGCTGACCTTCACGCCAGAAGGCATCACGCGCTTGGCGCACACCGCATTCACGGTCAATGAACGCACAGAAAACATTGGTGCCCGCCGTTTGTCGACGGTGATGGAGCGCTTGCTGGACGATGTGAGTTTTGATGCCGTCAAATTGGCCGGTCAAACCATCACGATTGATGCGGCCTACGTGGATGACCGCTTGCAATTGCTCAGTCAAGACGAAGATCTATCAAGATACATCCTGTAACTGTCTGGTTCTAAACACTTCCCCCTTGGTGATGCCCTGTCGCCAAGGGGGATTTGTTTTGATAAAGATCGTAAAAGCTACGTAGGACTTTGCCGTTCGTCCGATAAGCGGCTAAGTCTTTGAAACACAAAGAGTATTACATATTTTTACCTTATTTTGCATTTCTAAGTTGTTGATTTCATTGCTTGAGTTTGTAACTTTGCCAGTAGTCCTCTTTAGAATTACTGCTACAGTGCAAAAAAGTGCAATTAAGTGGTGAAAGTTGCCTGAAGCGTTCCATACAAAGTTTCAAATGCCAAACCAACAGGGTGACTGATCGTGTTTCAAGGGGCTTCTTCGCTGAATCTCGATGGCAAGGGCCGGTTATCTGTACCGACCCGGCATCGTGACGCCCTGATTTCACAGGCCCAAGGCCAGATCACTATCACCAAGCACCCGCATGGCTGTTTGATGCTGTTTCCACGCCCCGAATGGTTGTTGTTCCGCGATCGCATTGGCCAGTTGCCCATGTCTGCGCAATGGTGGAAACGCATTTTTCTGGGCAATGCCATGGACGTGGATATGGATGGAACGGGCCGCGTGCTGGTTTCACCAGAGTTGCGCCAAGCCGTGGGTCTTGAGAGAGAGGTGATTCTGCTGGGAATGGGCAATCACTTTGAGCTTTGGGACAAAGCCACTTATGAAGCCCATGAGGCGCAAGCCATGCAAGCGCCCATGCCCGATGTATTCCAAGATTTTGCTTTCTGAAAAGGGCGAGCGTTGAACCAGCCCCTCCAACATATTACTGTTTTGCTCAACGAGGCCGTCGATGCCTTGCTGGGTGATGCACCGACTGCAACCAGTGGTAGCTACGTTGATGGCACTTTTGGTCGCGGGGGGCATTCGCGTCTGATTTTGTCCAGGCTCAGCCCGCAGGGGCGGCTTATAGCCTTTGACAAAGACCCATTGGCAATTGCAGAAGCCGGGCGTATTCAAGACGCCCGTTTTTCTATCCGCCACGAAGGCTTTCGCCATATGAGCGAATTGCCCGAAGCCAGTGCGGATGGCATCTTGATGGATCTGGGGGTGAGTTCGCCGCAGATTGACCAGGCTGACCGAGGCTTTAGCTTTCGCTTTGAAGGCCCACTCGATATGCGCATGGACACCACGCGTGGACAAAGCGTGGCGGAGTGGCTGGCTGAAGCAGAGGTGCAACAAATCACCGATGTCATTCGTGACTACGGCGAAGAGCGCCTTGCTTACCCTGTCGCGAAAGCCATCGTGGCACACCGTGAGGCCCATGGGTCATTGCAAACGACCACAGCCTTGGCGGATCTGGTGGGCAAAGTGGTGAAGAGCCGCGACGGACAAAATCCTGCTACACGCACCTTTCAGGCCTTGCGCATTTTTATCAATGCGGAGTTGATCGAACTGGAAGAGGCTTTGTCAGCCAGTTTGCGCGTACTCAAGCCGGGCGGACGTTTGGCGGTGATTAGCTTTCACTCGCTGGAAGACCGCATCGTCAAACAATTTATTGCGGAGCATTCCAAAGAGGTCTACGACCGCCGCACGCCTTTTGCACAGCCCAAGGCCATGCGGCTGAAAGCGCTGGAGCGCATCAAACCCAGCAAAGCAGAGGTGGATGGCAATCCACGTTCGCGCAGTGCGGTCATGCGTGTCGCTGAACGTACTGAGGTGCCTGCATGACATCCCGCAAGCGGTCACTTAGCGCAAGGAGAAGGCCATGCTGCGCCTGAACTTCTTGCTGCTTGTTGCCGTCATGCTGAGCGCGCTGTACTTGGTGCAAACCCAGTACGAATCACGCCGCTTGTTTACAGAGTTGCACCGCGCCACCAACGAGTCGCGCAACCTTGAAACAGAACACCAGCGTCTGCAGGTAGAGCTGCGGGCGCAGTCAACCCCTGCGCGTATAGAGGCCTTGGCCGTCGCGCAAGGTCTACAAGGTGCATCTCCAGCCATTACGCACTATGTGCGAGATACACAGCAGACAGGGGGCGCACAGTGAGGCGCGGCCTGAATTACACCTCCAGCCCTTTGCTGGCGAGCAAAACGCCTGCGTGGCGCAGCAAGTTTGTCATGGCCTGCGTGGTGTTTGCGTTCACAGGCCTGGCAGGCCGCGCTGCGTGGGTGCAAGTGATCGATAACGACTTCTTCCTGAGGCAAGGGGAGGTGCGTTTCGCGCGGACTCTGGAGCTGTCAGCCAACCGTGGTCGTATTCTGGATCGCAATGGCTTGATCTTGGCTTCCAGTGTGCCAGCTGCCAGTATTTGGGCTATTCCCGAGGATGTGGAGAAAAATACCCCAGAGGAATTGTCCAAGCTTCCGCAGTTGGCGAAGTTGATGGAGATGCCTTTGGACCAGCTCAAGAAGAAGCTGGAAGAAGACAAAAGCTTTGTGTGGGTCAAACGCCAGTTGGACTGGGACGTGGGTCAGCAAATCAAGGCGCTTGGCATCAAAGGTGTGTACCAATCCCGTGAATACAAACGCCAGTATCCAGAGGGCGAAGCTGCTGCGCACATCGTGGGCTTTACCAACGTAGAGGACAAAGGCCAAGAGGGCATGGAGTTGGCCTTCGAGAAAGATCTGGCTGGCAAGATCGGTTCACGCCGCGTCATCAAAGACCGCATGGGTCGCGTTGTGGAAGGGGTGGGTGAAGATATTCCCCCAATCGATGGACGAGATATTCAGCTGTCTATCGACAGCAAAATTCAGTTTTTTGCCTATCAAAAACTGAAAGAGCAAGTCATTGCGCACAAGGCCTTGGGTGGAACCGTCGTGGTCATGGATGCCAAAACAGGCGAGTTGCTGGCCTTGGCGAACTATCCCAGTTTTAACCCGTCCAATCGCAAGCGGTTGACGGGGGAGCAATTGCGCAACCGCGCCATTACTGATGTGTTTGAGCCGGGCTCCACCATCAAACCGATAACGGTTGGTATCGCTTTGGAAAACGGCAAAGTCCGGCCTGGCACGCAGATTGATACTTCGCCAGGGCGTATCAACGTCACAGGCTCCACCATTTCAGACACCAAAAATTATGGAATGTTGACGGTGGAGGGCGTAATCCAGAAGTCTAGCAACGTAGGCACCACCAAGATTTCGCAGCAGCTGACAGCGAAAGAGATGTGGGAAACCTTCTCTGCCGTGGGCTTTGGTCAGAAACCGCAAATTGCCTTCCCAGGGGCAGCCAGTGGCCGCTTGCGTCCCTATAAAACCTGGCGCCCTGTCGAGCAGGCAACCATGTCCTATGGCTATGGCCTGTCTGCCAGCTTGTTGCAGATGACGCGCTCGTACACCGTGTTCTCCAACGGCGGGAACGTTATTCCAGCCACCATGCTCAAGCTGGACAAGCCTCCGGTGGGTGTGCCGGTGTTTTCAGAGCGTACGGCAGAGCAAGTGCGCAAGATGCTGGCTTTGGCGACAGGCCCAGGCGGTACAGGCCAGCGTGCCCAAACCGTGGGTTACTCGGTGGGTGGCAAGTCCGGCACGGCACGCAAGCAAGTGGGTAAAAACTACGCCGCTGGCAAATACCGGGCTTGGTTCACCGGAATGGCACCGATTGAGAATCCACGCCTGATTGTGGCCGTGATGGTGGATGAGCCCAGCAACGGAACCTACTATGGTGGTGCAGTAGCAGCCCCTGTCTTTAGTACGGTGGTGCAGCAGAGTTTGCGGCTATTGGGTGTGCCTCCCGACATGGCGGTGCAACCGCAAATTGTCGCCAACCCTGTGGAGGAGTCGCTGTGATCAGCCGACCCGAATTTTTGAATGATCTGCCGCAAGCCATCGCTTGGCTGCGAGCCCGTGTCACCGGCCAACTGCGCACGGACAGCCGCCATGTGCAGCCGGGGGATGGGTTCATTGCCTGGCCCGGCGGTGTGACCGATGGGCGCAAACATGTGGCGTCGGCCATTGAGCGTGGTGCGGAGGCCTGTTTGGTAGAGCAAGAAGGCATCGACGCTTTTGACCTGGCAGGGCCAGTCGCGAGCTATAGAGATCTGAAGGCAGCCGCCGCCGAAATTGCTGCGCAGTGGTGCGGTCATCCATCTAAATTGTTGAAGGTGCTGGCGATAACAGGCACCAACGGCAAGACATCGACGGCATGGTGGTTGTCTCATGCTTTGGCGCAGTACGAAAGCGAAAGCCGCCAAGGTTGCGCCATGGTGGGGACGCTGGGTGTTGGCGTGCCTCCGCATCTGGTGACTACGGGCATGACGACGCCCGACCCGGTGTGCTTGCAATATGCGTTTGCTGACTACGAGCAGCAAGGCTTGGCAGCATGCGCAATTGAAGCATCGTCGATTGGCATTGAAGAGCACCGTTTGGACGGCACAAACATCCATACCGCTGTGCTTACCAATTTCACCCAAGACCATTTGGATTACCACGGCAGCATGGCGGCTTACTGGCAGGCCAAGGCGCAGCTGTTTGCTTGGCAAGGGCTGAAGGCTGCTGTCATCAATGTGGATGATGCACATGGCCAGCAATTGGCAGTGCAATTGCAAGCACAGGGTGAACTGGATGTGTGGACGGTTGCAGTAGAAGCGCCAGCGCGCCTGTGCGCCCAGCATGTGCGCCATGGCATGCGCGGCTTGAGCTTTGAAGTGCAAGAAGGCGATGCCGTGTTCACCATGGAGACCGGCCTGATTGGCCAATACAACGTCAGCAATATGCTGGGTGTATTGGCAACGATGCGCAGCTTGAACATTCCTTTGGCGGATGCCGTGGCTGTGTGTCGTGATCTGGAGCCCGTACCGGGCCGCATGCAGCAAATGACCCAGCCCAACCAACCTTTGGTGGTGGTGGATTACGCCCACACCCCCGATGCGTTGGAACAAGCCCTGATTGGCCTTCAACCTGTGGCGCAGGCACGCGGTGGTCAGCTGCATTGTGTTTTTGGCTGCGGTGGCAACCGCGACGCCAGCAAGCGCCCTTTGATGGGGCAGGCTGCACAGCGCCAAGCCGATGTGGTCTGGGTGACCAGTGACAACCCCCGGGGTGAACCGCCTGAATCAATCTTGCAGCAGATCACTGCCAGCATGCAACTGCAAGGTGTGCATGTGCAGGTGGACCGCTCTCAGGCCATTGCCCAAGCTGTGACACTGGCAGATGCGCGTGACGTGGTGCTGGTGGCGGGCAAGGGCCACGAGGATTACCAGGAAATCATGGGTATCAAGCACCCGTTTTCAGATATGGACAAAGCCCGTGCCGCGTTGGCTGCGCGAGAAGGACAGAAGCAGTGATGATGACTTTGCAACAGGCATTCGCGTGGATTCACGCCTTCCAGCCGCAAGCGCGGTTGGTGGGTGATGCCGCCACGCCCCTGCTGCGCGTGCATACCGACAGTCGCAGCTTGCAAGCGGGTGACTTGTTTGTGGCGCTCCAAGGTGAGCGCATGGATGCCCACGATTTCTTGCCGCAAGTCAAGGCGCAAGGCGTGGCCACCGCAGTGATTGCGCACGGTGGTTTGGAGGATTTGGGTTTGGCAGGCATAGAAGTGCCAGACACCACACAAGCCTTGGGCGCCTTGGCTGCGGGATGGCGCAGTCAGTACGTATTGCCTTTGGTGGCGGTAACGGGCAGCAACGGCAAGACCACGGTCACGCAGATGATCGCCAGCATTCTGTCGGCGTATGCAGGTGATGCAGCCCTGGCCACACACGGTAATTTCAACAATGCCATTGGTGTACCTTTGACATTGTTCCGCATGACGGCCCAGCACCGCATCGCTGTGATTGAGCTGGGCATGAACCACCCGGGTGAAATAACCGAGTTGGCGCGCATGGCGCAGCCTACGGTGGCGCTGGTGAACAACGCCCAGCGCGAGCACCAAGAGTTCATGCACACAGTGCAGGCGGTGGCCGAAGAGAACGCCAGCGTATTTGCGCATTTATCGGCTGAGGGCGTAGCCGTGTTCCCGGCAGACGATACCTTCACGCCGCTGTGGCGTGCGCTGGCAGGTGCGCACCAGACACTAACCTTTGGCGAGGCTGGTGCAGACATTGCTGCCACGTCTGCCACGTGGGCCCACAGTGCATGGCAAGTGCGGGTGCAAACCCCGCAAGGCGCATTTGATTGCGAATTGCATATTGCTGGCCGCCATAACGTGCGCAATGCCTTGGCGGCCACGGCATGTGCCTTGGCGGCGGGTGTGCCACTGACAGCGATTGCACAAGGCTTGACGGCATTCTTGCCAGTGAAGGGTCGCTCGCGCTCCACGTCGGTGGTGTACGCCGGTAAGCGTGTGGATGTGGTGGACGATACCTACAACGCCAATCCAGACTCGGTGCAGGCAGCGATTGCGGTACTGGCCGAGTTGCCTGCGCCGCGTCTGCTGGTTTTGGGCGATATGGGTGAAGTGGGTGACCAAGGCCCTGCTTTCCATGCCGAAGTCGGGGCCAGTGCCAAGCAAGCGGGGATTGAAACCTTGCTGGCAACAGGCGCACAAAGTCAGAACGCTGTGCAGGCGTTTGGCGAAGGCGCGACGCATTTTTCCAACATGGATGCACTGATTGGTGCAGTGAAGGGCCACATGGCCCAGACCGGCAGCGTGCTGGTTAAAGGTTCGAGAAGTATGAAGATGGAACAAGTGGTGCAAGCGCTGGAAAGCACTTGCGGGGAGGGCGCAACATGCTGCTGATCTTGGCCGAATGGCTGCAGTCTTTGTCGCCTGATTTCAGTTTTTTGCGCGTGGTGCAGTACATCACGTTCCGCGCCGTCATGGCGGCGGTCACGGCCTTGGCCATTGGCTTGTGGGTCGGCCCCAAAGCCATTCGCATGCTGACGGCGCTCAAGATGGGCCAGCCCGTACGCAGCTACGCCATGCAAACCCACTTGGTGAAAAACGGCACACCCACCATGGGGGGCGTGCTGATTTTGTTTGCTATCTCCGTGTCGACCTTGCTGTGGTTTGACCTGAGCAACCGTTTTGTCTGGATCGTGTTGATCGTGACCTTGGGCTTTGGTGCGATTGGCTGGGTGGATGACTGGCGCAAAGTGGTCAATAAAGACCCGGAAGGCATGCGCTCGCGTGAAAAGTATTTCTGGCAGTCGGTGATTGGTTTGTTGGCCGCCATCGCCTTGGTCTTCAGCGTGTCAGAAAACTCCAACAGCCGTTCGTTTGAGTTGCTGGTGACATGGGTGCAGTCGGGCTTTTCGATGGATTTGCCGCCCCAAGCGGGTTTGCAAGTGCCTTTCTTCAAAGAAATCAGCTATCCGCTGGGTGTGCTGGGCTTTGTGATCTTGACCTATCTGGTCATTGTGGGTGCCAGCAATGCAGTCAATCTGACCGATGGGCTGGATGGCTTGGCCATCATGCCGGTGATCATGGTGGGTACGGCGCTGGGCATTTTTGCCTATGTGACCGGCAACGCCAATTACGCCAAGTACCTGCACTTTCCCAGTATTCCGGGAACGGGCGAGTTGATGATTTTCTGCGGTGCCATGGCGGGCGCGGGACTGGCTTTTCTGTGGTTCAACGCCCACCCAGCCCAAATCTTTATGGGCGACGTAGGCGCTTTGGCCTTGGGCGCGGCACTGGGCACGATTGCCGTGATCGTGCGTCAAGAGATTGTGCTGGCCATCATGGGCGGTATTTTCGTGGCCGAGGCCATGTCGGTGATGCTGCAGGTGGTGTGGTTCAAGTACACCAAAAAGCGTTACGGCGAAGGCCGTCGCTTGCTCAAGATGGCGCCGTTGCACCATCACTTTGAAAAGAGCGGCTGGAAAGAAACGCAGGTGGTGATTCGTTTCTGGATTATCACCATGTTGCTGTGCCTGATTGGCCTATCGACGCTGAAGTTGAGGTAAGCACCATGCACACCGAAGACTTCCCACTGAACCCGCCCAGCACTGCACCAACGACTGCCGTTGAGATGGTGGAGGCGGTAGTGGGTACTTCTGAGAATTCAGGAGCTGTTGGCGTTGATGCATCAACGGTTTCGGATATGAATGTATCTGAAGTGCAGAGTGGACAAGCACAACTAGCTCCTGAAAGTGAAGTAGTACCTGTGTGGGCAGAGCCCGTACCGGATGTGGCTTCGCTGACGGCAGCCAAAGACGCCGCCGCGTTTGTGGCACAGATTTTTACGGACCCCAGCGTGTCTGATGCGGGTGACGCCGAAGTTACCGCTGCGCAGCCTGTAGAGGATGTGGCCGCTATCGCACTGCCGCCGGTGCCTGCGCAGTGGCCGCAAGGCCAAGCGCAGCACCTGCAAGGTCAGCGCGTGTTGATTTTGGGGCTGGGTGCATCAGGTATCTCCATGGCGCGTTGGTGCACACGCGCAGGCGCCCAAGTGACAGTGGCCGATACACGGGAAGCCCCGCCGCAGCTGGAATTGCTGCGCAGCGAACTGCCTGATGCCCACTTTGTGGGCGGCCCGCTGACCCGCGCCTTGGTAGATGGCCAAAACCTGACCTCGGTCTACCGCTCCCCGGGCTTGGCGCCTGACGCCATCGCTGCGGTGGTGGATGCGGCACGTGCCATCGGTTTGCCCGTGGGTGGCGAGCTGGATTTGTTTGCCGCCGCTTTGCAAGGCTTGGCCACGGCCCACGGCTACCAGCCCAAGGTGTTGGCCATTACCGGCACCAATGGCAAGACCACCGTCACATCGCTGACCGGCAAGTTGCTGGAGCACGCCGGCATCAATGTGGGGGTGGCAGGGAACATCGGTCCGACCTTGCTCGATACCTTGAGCGCGCGCATGGGGGCCGAGCATTTGCCGCAAGTCTGGGTGCTGGAATTGTCCAGTTTCCAACTCGATGGCGTGCAAGGGTTTGATCCCACTGCCGCTGTGGTGCTCAACATTACCCAAGACCATTTGGACTGGCACGGCAGCCTGGCAGCTTATGCCGCTGCCAAAGCCCGCATTTTTGGTGAAACCGGGTTGATGGTGCTCAACCGAGAAGATAGCGTCGTCATGGACATGTTGCCGCCGCCGGTCAAGGTCAAACTGCAAAAGCCACAGTTGCGTGCCCATCTCACGTTTGGTGCTGACATGCCGCGCAATCCGGGCGACTTTGGCATTGAAATGGTGGCGGGCATGGCATGGCTGGTGCGTGCCATGGACGTGGACAACGCGGGCCGCCGCGCGCGTGACCCGCAAGAAGATTTGGTCATGCAGCGGCTACTGCCTGCGGATGCACTGCGCATTCGTGGTCGCCACAACGCCACCAACGCCTTGGCTGCATTGGCGCTGGCCCAAGCTGCGGGCGCTCCCCTGGCACCCATGCTGTATGGCTTGCGTGAGTACCGAGGCGAGCCGCACCGCGTGGAGCCGATTGGCATGGTGCATGGTGTGGAGTACTTTGACGACAGCAAGGGCACGAATGTGGGTGCCACAGTGGCTGCACTGACAGGTCTGGGTGCGGATCGCCGCATCGTGCTGATCTTGGGTGGTTTGGGCAAAGGACAAGACTTTGCACCTTTGGCTGCCCCAGTCTCGCGCTATGTGCGCGCCGTGGTTTTGATTGGCCGCGATGCGTCGTTGATCCGGCAAGCACTGCAAGAAACAGGTGTGCCGCTGCTGGATGCGGTAGACATGGCGCAAGCCGTGCAATTGGCAACGTTGCAGTCCAAGGCAGGTGATGCGGTGCTGATGTCGCCTGCGTGCGCCAGCATGGATATGTACCGTGACTATGCCCACCGCGCACAAGCTTTTGTGGCTGCGGTGCAAGAACTGGCCGACGAAGCCGGTCAGGTGCTGGAGGGCCACGGCGGATGACCACACTGACCCAGGTGCGTGAGCGTTTGCAAGGCTGGTTCCACGGAGCTGCGGACAAGCCTGTCGACGTTTTGCCTGTGCGCGTGGGCGGCACGGAGTACCGCAACACCCGCGCCTTGCCCCCCACGGCTTTGGGCTTGGATCACGCTTTGATCTGGGTGGTGATTGGCTTGCTGGCCTGGGGCTTGGTGATGGTGTATTCCGCATCGATTGCCATGCCGGACAACCCGCGGTTTGGCAAGATTCAGCCCTACCATTTCTTGCTGCGCCATGCGATGGCTTTGGGCGTGGGTTTTGTGGCGGCGCTGCTGGCGTTTCAGGTGTCGATGAAAACCTGGGAGCGTCTGGCTATTCCCATGTTTTTGTTGGCGCTGTTCTTGCTGGTGATGGTGCTGGTGCCCGGGGTGGGCTTGGTTGTGAATGGCGCACGGCGCTGGTTGCCGCTGGGCATCATGAATTTCCAACCCTCGGAGTTGGCCAAGTTTGCCGTGCTGGTGTATGCGGCCGACTACATGGTGCGGCGCATGGATGTGAAAGAGCGGTTCTTCCGCGCGGTGCTGCCCATGGCAGCAGCGGTGTTTTTTGTCGGGGTGTTGTTGCTGGCCGAGCCGGACATGGGCGCTTTCATGGTGATCGTGGTCATCTCCATGGGCATCTTGTTTTTGGGTGGCGTGAATGCCCGCATGTTCTTCTTGATGGCGGCACTGGTGGTCGGTGCCTTCATGCTGATGATTGCGTTTTCGCCTTGGCGGCGTGAGCGCATCTTTGCCTACTTGGATCCATTTTCGGTCGATCACGCCTTGGGCAAGGGCTACCAGCTCTCGCACGCCTTGATTGCCATTGGCCGGGGTGAATTGTTCGGTGTGGGCTTGGGCCGCAGCGTGGAAAAACTGCACTGGCTGCCCGAGGCGCATACCGACTTTTTGCTGTCGGTGATTGGTGAGGAGTTTGGCTTTATCGGCATCGTCACGCTGATCATCGCCTTTGTCTGGATTACCCGGCGCATCACCGAGATCGGTCGTGAAGCGATTGCACTGGACCGTGTGTTTTCGGGTTTGGTGGCACAAGGCGTGGCGCTGTGGTTTGGATTTCAGGCCTTTATCAACATGGGCGTGAACTTGGGGGCTTTGCCCACCAAAGGCTTGACCTTGCCGCTGATGAGCTTTGGAGGCTCCGCCATTTTGATGAATTTGATCGCGATTGCGGTGGTTTTACGGATTGATTACGAGAACAAGCTCCTCAGTCCGAGGATGAGAAAGTCATGAAAGAAAAAGTTGCTTTGATCATGGCCGGTGGCACGGGAGGACATATCTTCCCGGGCTTGGCCGTGGCTCAAGCATTGCGTGAACAAGGCTGGCGCGTGCATTGGCTGGGCGTGCCTGACAGCATGGAGTCTCGTCTGGTGCCACCACAAGGCTTTCCGCTGGAGGCAATTCAATTTTCTGGTGTGCGCGGCAAAGGTGTGAAGACGTTGGCTTTGTTGCCTTTGCGACTGCTCAAAGCTTTCTGGCAAGCGTTGGCGGTCGTGCGGCGTGTGCAGCCAGATGTGCTTGTGGGTTTTGGTGGCTACATCACTTTCCCTGGGGGAATGATGGGCGTGCTGGCGGGTAAAAAGCTGGTTTTGCACGAGCAAAACTCGGTAGCCGGTACGGCCAACAAGGTACTGGCCAGTGTGGCCGACCGTGTGTTTGAAGCGTTTCCCAACGCATTGGCCAAAGCCCAGTGGGTGGGCAACCCGTTGCGCGAAGCTTTTTTACACCAGCCTGATCCAGCTACGCGGTTTAAGGGGCGCAGTGGCCCGCTCAAAATTTTGGTGGTGGGTGGCAGCTTGGGCGCCAAGGCGTTGAATGATGTGGTGCCGCAGGCGTTGGCACTGATCCCTGAAGAAGTGCGCCCACGGGTGTTGCATCAAAGCGGTGCCAAGCAAATTGATGCATTGCGTGCGAACTATGAGGCCGCAGGTGTGCAAGCAGAGTTGACCCCCTTTATTGAAGATACGGCGCAAGCCTTTGCCGATGCGGATCTGGTGATCTGCCGGGCAGGCGCCAGCACGGTCACTGAGCTTGCTGCCGTAGGTGCTGCGGCCATTTATGTGCCATTCCCCCATGCGGTGGATGACCACCAAACCTCCAATGCCCAGTTTATTGTGGATGCTGGCGGTGGGTGGTTAATGCAACAACCTGCATTGAGTGCACAAAAACTGGCAGAAATGCTACAGAATATGCAGCGTTCAACGCTCTTGAACGTTGCTCTTAAAGCGAAAACAATGCAGAAGACTGATGCAACCCGTGAAGTGGTTGCTGCGTGCGAGGAGTTCGCCGCATGAAACACGCCATTCAAAACATCCATTTTGTCGGCCTGGGCGGCTCAGGCATGAGTGGCATTGCTGAGGTTTTACACAACCTCGGATATACCGTCTCCGGCTCAGATCTGGCACAAAGCGCCACCTTGCAGCGTTTGCAAGCGCTGGGCATTCAAACTTTTGTGGGCCATGAAGCCGCAAACGTGCAAACCGCCGATGTGGTGGTGACATCCACGGCTGTGCAGGCAGACAACCCAGAAGTGCTGCAAGCACGCGCACGCAAAATACCCGTCGTGCCGCGTGCCTTGATGCTGGCCGAGTTGATGCGCTTCAAGCAAGGCATTGCCATTGCTGGAGCGCATGGCAAAACCACCACCACCAGTCTGGTGACCAGTGTGCTGGCGGAGGCGGGTTTGGACCCCACCTTTGTGATTGGTGGCAAGCTCAATAGCGCGGGGGCCAACGCCAAGCTGGGTCAGGGTGATTACATCGTGGTGGAAGCGGATGAGTCTGATGCATCGTTTTTGAATCTGCTGCCCGTGATGGCCGTGATCACCAACATCGATGCCGACCACATGGAGACTTACGGCCACGATTTCGGTCGGCTCAAGCAAGCGTTTGTCGACTTCCTGCACCGCATGCCTTTCTATGGGCGTGCCATTGTGTGCGCAGAGAGCCCGGCCGTACGTGACATCTTGCCCACGCTGGCCCGTCCTGTGACCACTTATGGCTTTGCGCAAGATGTGCAGGTGCGTGCTGTGGATGTGCGCGCTGAACACGGACAAATGTGCTTTAAGGTGCTGCGTCAAAACGGTCAGACCTACCCTGAGTTGGATGTGCGCCTGAGTTTGGCCGGTGAGCACAACGTGCTCAATGCGCTGGCTGCCGTTGCCATCGCCATGGAACTGGAAATTGCAGATGACGCCTTGTTGCGTGCTCTGGAAGGCTTCAAAGGCGTGGGCCGCCGTTTCCAAAGCTACGGTAATTTGCCCTGCAAACAGGGCGGCACGTTCACCGTGATTGATGACTACGGTCACCACCCTGTAGAAATGGCCGCAACTTTGGCGGCTGCGCGCGGCGCATTTCCTGGGCGCCGTTTGGTGCTGGCATTTCAACCCCACCGCTATACCCGTACGCGCGATTGCTTTGAAGACTTTGTGAAGGTCTTGGGCGACGCGGATGTCGTGTTGCTCAATGAAGTTTATGCGGCTGGTGAAGCCCCCATTGTGGCGGCTGACGGCCGAGCACTGTCACGTGCTGTGCGTGTGGCAGGCCGTGTAGAACCAATTTTTATTGAGGGAATTGGTGATTTGCCGCAAGTAATTGCGGACAATGCGCAGTTGGGCGATGTCGTGCTGTGTATGGGAGCCGGCTCAATCGGTGCTGTGCCTGCACAATTGGTGGAAATGCTAGCGAAAAAAGAGCAATCAACGCAGAAAGGGCTGCGTGATGAATAACAACATGAAAAATATTGATGTGCACGCCTTGGGTAAAGTTGCCGTGCTCATGGGGGGGCGCTCGTCCGAACGTGAAGTCTCCCTCATGTCTGGTCAAGGTGTGCTGAATGCTTTGCAATCGCAGGGTGTAGATGCCTATGCATTTGACCCCGCAGAGCGTGATCTCAGCGCCTTGAAAACCGAGGGTTTTGACCGCTGTTTCATCGCTTTGCATGGCCGCTTTGGTGAAGACGGGACGGTGCAGGGTGCCTTGGAGTTGCTGGGTATTCCCTACACGGGGTCGGGTGTCATGGCGTCCAGCATGGCGATGGACAAGGTCATGACCAAGCGCATCTGGCGTTTTGAAGGTCTGCCCACCCCCGACTGGCGCATGGTCGCCAGCGCACAAGAAACCAGCCAAGCATTTGCTGCCTTGGGAGCTCCCATGATCGTCAAGCCCGCACGCGATGGCTCTAGCATGGGCTTGACCAAGGTGACAGATGCACAACAGTGTGCCGAGGCCTATGCACTGGCTGCGCAGTACGACGATGAAGTGCTGTGTGAGCAATTTATTACCGGCGAAGAAACCACGTGTGCGGTCCTGGGTACGGGCGCAGGCGCTGCTGCTTTGCCCGTCATTCGTATCGAAGCACCTGACGGCAATTACGACTACCAGAACAAATACTTTACCGATACCACGCAGTACCACTGTCCCAGTGGTTTGCCAGCGGATGAAGAAACGCTTATCCGAAACATTGTGGAGAAAGCGTTTCGCACCTTGGGCTGCCGTGGTTGGGGCCGTGCGGACGTGATTATTCGCAAAGAGGATCGCCAGCCGTTTCTGCTGGAAATCAATACCTCTCCTGGTATGACCAGCCATTCGCTGGTGCCCATGGCTGCGCGTGCGCAGGGCATGAGCTACGAACAACTGTGCTTGACCATTTTGGCTGCGGCCTCTTTGGACAATACGACTTCAGGGGAGCAGGCAATCTGATGAGCTACTCCATGTCAGCACCATTCGACGTCAAACTCATGAACGTGACCGCAACGGCCATGTTTGCGGGTGTGGCCGTCTTGCTGCTGGCTGTGGTGAGTTGGTGGGCTTTGCGCCACCCTGCTTTTTCGATCGCCCGCATCGTGGTGGAAGGTGAGCTGGTGCACAACAACGCTGTCACGCTGCGCGCCAATGTGGCACCGCACCTCACGGGCAACTTCTTCACCATCGACCTGAAAGATGCGCGCCAAGCGTTTGAACAAGTGCCCTGGGTGCGTCAAGCGGAAGTGCGTCGTGAGTATCCCAACAGCTTGCGCGTAATTTTGCTCGAGCACGAAGCGCAAGCCTACTGGGGGCCGGATACAGGAACCGCCATGGTGAACACCATGGGTGAAGTCTTTGAAGCGAATGTGGGCGAGGTAGAGCGTGAAGGCTTGCCTCGTCTTTCTGGTCCTGATGGCTCAGCGGTCGATGTTTTGCGCATGTTTTACGCTTTGGAGCCCGCCTTTGAAGATATGCACACGCCGATTGATGCGTTGACACTGCGCGATCGCGGCAGCTGGCTGGTACAGCTAGAAAACGGCGCCAGCATTGAGCTGGGCGGCGGTAAAGAACAAGATGTTCTGCAACGCATTCAGCGTTTTGTCCGTACGCTGCCGCAAATTGCTCAGCAGTACCAACGGACAGCCGATGCTTTGGAATATGCCGATTTACGCTATCCAGACGGCTATGCCTTGAGACTGCGCGGCGTGACGACGGTGTCGCGCGAGAAGGCGTTGGAGATGGCCAAACGCCTCGCCGCGCAGCAGCAACAGGATAGTAAAAGAACACGACCTACTGAGGGCAGGCACTGATATGGCAAGAGAGTACAAAGACGTCGTCGTCGGTTTGGACATTGGCACGGCCAAGGTCATGGCCGTGGTCGCCGAAGTCATGCCCAGCGGCGAACTCAAGCTGGCAGGTCTTGGCGTCGCGCCCAGCAATGGTTTGAAGCGTGGCGTGGTGGTGAACATCGAAGCGACGGTGCAAAGCATTCAACTGGCGCTTAAAGAAGCCGAGTTGATGGCGGACTGCAAGATTCAGCGCGTGTACACCGGCATCACGGGCAGCCACATCCGTGGCTTGAACCAAAGTGGCATGGTGGCCATCAAGGACAAGGAAGTCACGCCCACGGATGTTGCGCGTGTGATTGAGACGGCCAAGGCCGTGAGCATTTCTTCCGACCAGCGTTTGCTGCTGGTTGAGCCACAAGAGTTTGTGATTGACGGGCAGGACGTCAAAGAGCCAGTGGGCATGAGCGGCATCCGTTTGGAAGCCAAGGTGCACATTGTCACGGGCGCGCAAAGTGCTGCAGAAAACATCATCAAGTGTGTGCGCCGTTGTGGTCTGGAAGTGGAGCAGCTGTTGCTCAATCCTTTGGCTGCCAGTCAAGCAGTGTTGACGGATGATGAGCGCGATCTGGGCGTGGCCCTGGTGGACATTGGCGCAGGTACAACCGATGTGGCGATCTTCACGGGCGGTGCAATTCGCCATACGGCGGTAATTCCGATTGCCGGGGATTTGATCACCAGTGACATCGCGATGGCACTGCGTACACCGACCAAGGACGCAGAAGACATCAAAGTGGAAAGCGGTTACGCCAAGCAAATGCTGGCCGACCCAGACAGCCAGGTGGAAGTGCCGGGTTTGGGGGATCGTGCACCGCGCATGATCAGCAAACAAGCACTGGCCGGTGTGATTGAGCCGCGTGTCGAAGAAATTTTCTCGCTGGTACAGCAAGTCATCCGTGAGTCGGGCTACGAAGAGGTGCTCTCTTCAGGCATCGTACTGACCGGTGGAAGCGCTGTAATGCCCGGGATGGTCGAGTTGGGTGAGGATATTTTCCTCAAGCCTGTGCGCCGTGGCGTGCCGAAATATGCGAGTGCGTTGGCCGATATGGTGGCCCAGCCGCGCTCTGCCACGGTCATGGGTTTGCTGGAAGAAGCGCGACAAGGAAGATTGCGCGGTTTCAAGGTGGCACAAAAGAGTGGGTCTGTGAAGACCGCTTTTGGTCGTTTCAAAGACTTCATTGTGGGAAACTTCTAACTATGAACTCTCGACGCATGCGCATCACGGGTCCACCCACTGATTTCCGACACCGAAGAAAAGCCACCGATACGGTACGAATAAACCCATTTAAAGAATTTCCAGGAGCACCAACATGACCATCGAAATGATCGAAGCCGAAACATTCAATCAGGGCACACAGATCAAGGTGATCGGTGTCGGCGGCGGCGGCAGTAACGCCGTTGAACACATGATTGCGAGCAATGTGCAGGGCGTTGAATTTGTCAGCGCCAACACCGATGCGCAAGCACTGATTCGCAGCAATGCACACCGCACCATTCAGTTGGGCTTGAGCGGACTGGGTGCTGGTAGCAAGCCCGATAAGGGCCGTGAAGCGGCTGAAGCAGCCGTGGACGACATCCGTGCTGCCATCGAAGGCGCGCACATGCTGTTCATTACTGCGGGCATGGGTGGTGGCACTGGCACGGGCGCTGCACCTGTGATTGCACGTGTGGCCAAGGAAATGGGCATTTTGACCGTGGGTGTGGTGACTAAGCCTTTCGAATGGGAAGGTGGCCGCCGCATGACCAATGCAGACGGTGGCCTGACCGAGCTGGAAGCCAATGTTGACTCCCTCATCGTGGTGCTCAACGAAAAGCTGCTGGAAGTCTTGGGTGATGACATCACTCAAGAAGAAGCTTTCGCGCAGGCCAACGATGTGCTCAAGAACGCCGTGGGCGGTATTGCTGAAATCATCAACGAATACGGTCATGTGAACGTCGACTTCGAAGACGTACGCACCGTGATGGGCGAGCCTGGCAAGGCCATGATGGGTACGGCCCGTGCCTCGGGCCCTGATCGTGCACGTATCGCTGCCGAGCAAGCGGTGGCCTGCCCATTGCTGGAAGGTATCGACCTGTCGGGTGCCAAGGGCGTACTGGTACTGGTGACCGCAGCCAAGGGCAGCCTGAAGCTGGCTGAATCGCGTTTGGCCATGTCCACTATCAATGCCTATGCTTCACAAGAAGCCCACGTGATCTACGGCGCGGCCTATGACGATTCGCTGGGTGATGACATCCGCGTGACCGTGGTGGCGACAGGCCTGTCGCGTCCGTTGGCGCGTCGCCAAGCCATGTCGGTGGTGCAAGGTGGCTTGCGCACGGGTACCGATGGTAACTTTGCGTATGCAGGTACCACCACGGCTGCTATGGGCGGTGTTGCCATGGGCAATGCCAGTGCTGCCCCAGCCGTAGGTGCGGCCACCGGCGGTGGGTATGGCGATGTGAGCGTGCCCAGCGTGTGGCGCACCAACCGCACCCAAGCAGCAGCCCGTGTGGATGCATTGTCATCGGGCGGTATGGATGACTTGGAAATCCCCGCCTTCCTGCGCAAGCAAGCAGACTGAAGCTTTTTAGCTTTCCTCTCCTCAAAAACCGAGCCTGCGTGGCTCGGTTTTTTTATGTAAGGTTTTCAAGGTTCTACCCACGGCGTCAACTGAGCCGATTAATGGGCGTTATAGATAATTTCATGCCCTTAAAAGATTAGAAAAAACCCCTTCGCCGGTAAAATTGCACCATGCTTCAGCAACGTACGATCAAGACCATCACCCGTGCCGTCGGCATGGGTCTGCACAGCGGCCAGCGCGTCGAAATGACGTTGCGCCCAGCGCAGCCGGACACCGGTATTGTGTTCCGGCGGGTGGACTTGCCTGAACCGGTGGACATTCCCATCACTGCCAAAGCTGTGGTCGATACGCGCATGGCTTCAACGATTGGTGTGGGTAGTACCAAGGTGCACACCATTGAGCATTTGATGTCTGCACTGTGCGGTTTGGGTATTGATAACCTGTACATCGACATTACGGCGGAAGAGGTACCCATCTTGGATGGTTCTTCTTCATCGTTCGTTTTTTTGCTTCAAAGCGCTGGCATTGAGCTGCAAAACGCTGCCAAGAAATTCATTCGCATCAAGCAGCCTGTCGAAGTGCGTGAAGGCGAAGGTGCCAACCTCAAATGGGCTCGTTTTGATCCGTTTCACGGCTACAAGCTGAAGTTTGAGATTGATTTCTCACACCCCGCAGTGGATTCCACAGGGCAGTCGTTTGAATTCGACATGGGTGAAGGCAATTACATGCGTGACATCGCTCGTGCACGCACCTTTGGCTTTACGCGTGATGTGGAAATGTTGCGCACCAACGGCCTGGCCTTGGGCGGTGGTTTGGACAACGCCATCGTCATGGATGACTACAAGGTGCTCAACAGCGACGGCTTGCGTTACGACGACGAGTTTGTGAAGCACAAAATTCTGGATGCGATTGGCGATCTGTACGTGATTGGCCATCCCATCTTGGGGGCGTACAGCGCCTTCCGATCAGGCCATGGCATGAACAACCAGTTGATCCGTGCGGTGCTGGCCGATGACGCCAACTGGGAATTTGTCACCTTTGACAGCGAGCGTAAAGCGCCCGCAGGCTTTGCGCAGACAACCCTAGCCTGGTAAAACGAGTAAAACACCTCTCGGGTGAATCACGGTATAAAGCAGCCATGTTGATTTTTCGCTGGCTGCTTTTTGCATTGTTGATCAGCGCGGCACTGTGTTTTGTCTTTTACATCGGTACAGGCAAAGTGCATTACCGCCGCTGGGGCCTTGTCATCTTGAAATGGGTGGTGGTTGCGGGGCTGGCATTTTTTGCCGTGCTCGGACTGACGCGTTTCATGGTGGTTTAGGGTGCCAAGCCTTAAGGTGGTGGAGCTGCAGATTTTTGCATCTGTAAAGCTGCGGCAAAGCGCGCTGAGCGTTGCGCAAAGTTCGGTAAAGGCGTGTTTTAGCAGCACGATGGCGCTGTTTTCTCTCGCATGATGGTGGTGTGGCAGCCGATTCAACGCCAGTTGGGACTGCTGTCTTTCTTCCTCAGAAAGGACGCACCATGCAACTTCAACGTTTGACTTTTACCGTCGCGGTCGCCGCACTTTTGACACTGGGTTTCAGCGCAGTGGCGCAAGCCCAACCGCATGGCGGTGATCGCCGCCATGGCCCATCGGCCCACACACACAAGCCGCAACACGGACCGAAGTACGGTCCACAACACCCGGGCTGGCACAACGGGCATCGGCCCGGACCGCACATACACCATGGGCACCGTCCGCCCCCAGTCGCGCATTACTACCGTGGCGCAGGGCCGCAGCACCGGTGGGTGCAGGGTTCGCGCATTCCGCCGCAATACCGAGGACCACGTTATGTGGTGAATGACTGGCGCGGCCACCGCTTGCACCAGCCACCGCGTGGTTACCACTGGGTGCGCTACGGTGGTGATTACATGCTGGTGGCGATTGCTTCGGGTGTGATTACCCAGTTATTGATCAATGGCGTTCGCTAAAAAAGAAGCGACTCACGCAATCTATTCAATGGTTTTGGCTGTATTCCGTTTCGAAATCAAGCATGGATAAGCACTGGCTGCTACTTTTATAAAGAGCATCTATAAAAAAAGCGACCTGTGCCGGTCGCTTTTTTATGCCCTTGTGTGCATCAGTACGCCCGTCCAGCTTTGAGCATGGCATGCTGCTTGCGGTTCAAGGTGGACTCTTGCCCCAGCTTGTGCAGCATGCTGCCCGCATGTGCGTGGGTAATGGCCAGCCCCAGCGCATCTGCTGCATCGGTGCCGGGCAGACCGGGTAGTTGCAGCATGCGCTTGACCATTTCCTGAATCTGCGTTTTGGCTGCACGGCCATGGCCGGTGATGGCCTTTTTCATCTGCAGTGCCGTGTACTCGGCCACCGGCAAATTGTTGGTGACCAGGGCGGTCAGTGCGGCGCCGCGCGCTTGGCCCAGCAGCAAGGTCGATTGCGGGTTCACATTCACAAAGACGATTTCAATGACGGCCATCTCAGGCTGGTAGCGCTCCACCACCTCGTTGATGCCTTCAAACAAAATTTTCAAGCGCGCGGGCAGATTGCCCAGCTCCACCCCTTCGGTGCGTGTGGTACGGATGGTGCCGCTGGCCACGTAGCGCAGGTGCTGGCCGTCGCGTTCAATCACGCCAAAACCAGTGGTTTGCAGACCGGGGTCAATGCCAAGAATTCGCATGAAAAGTGGATAGGAACAAAAAAGGAGAGACGCACGGTGCGTCTGTGCGCCATTGTGCCGCAAGCTCGTTCGAGGGCGGCTGAGCGTGGCCCATGCCCCGGATACACTGCGCAGCCTGTTTGTTTGTTGTCTGTGTTTCATGCTGCTGTTCGTTCGTCGCCTGCTCCATTTCTTGTGGCATTTGTTGCTGGGCCTGGGCGTGGCGGTGGTGTTGTTTGTGGGCTGGCGCATCTGGGTGCTTGCCACAGCAGCGCCACTCAGCCATGCAGACATCGTGCAGCAGGTGGTGCAAGCCAAAACTTTGCCTGCTTTGACGGCCCAGCACCTGCAACTGGTGCGCGCGTTGCGGGTGTGGTGGGTGCCGGTAGAGTCGGGTGCGCCCGGGGTAGATCCTGCCCAGCCACTGCTGGGCACGGCACCTGCGGTGCAGACGGCGCAGCAGCTGTTGGCGACAGACGATGCAGCGCTGGCCACGCGGCGCTTGGCAGAAGTTGCGCGCTGGGTGGTGCCGTTTGTGGCACATGCCCAGCTGGCACCGGGGCGCTATGCCGTGCCCGCAGAAATGCAAGCCCAGTTGCCCGGCGTGCACCAAGGCCAGTTCACGCTGCGGGCACAGCACCTGACGCTGCTGCGCGCCGCCATGTGGCGCGAGGTGGATGGTGACAGCTTGTCCGATCTACTGGCAGAGAGCACCGAGGCGCAGCCGCTGTGGCCCATGCCCTATATCGATGGCAAGCGGCCCTACGGAGATCGTTCTTACTACACCATCGACATGGCGGAACTGCTGGGCCGTCCGTTTGTGCCCAATGTCAGCGGCACGTTGGTCATTCCCAAGGCGCGCGACAAGGCACTCACGCAGTTGCACGAAGAGACGTTGACCGCATTGCAGGTACTATTTTTGTATGGAAAGATGCCTTTTGCAGAGTCTTTGCCGCCGGCTTAAGGCCGTACTTAGCGCGCTTCATCTGTGGGAAGAAAGCCTTGTTTCGCACCCATTGGCAAAGGGCCGTTGTGTCTGACAGTGCGCAGGCAGCACGTTCAAGCCCGCCCTTAGGGCAATGCTGTGCCCGCCATGCGGCGTTGGATGGCGTTGCTGCGTTGGTTCAGGTAGTTGGAACGCGGGTTGGCCTCAAAGCGGCGCGGGTTGGGCAGCATCACCGCCAGGCGGGCGGCTTCGGCGGGTGCCAATTGCGCGGCACTCTTGCCAAAGTAATGCCGGGCCGCAGCCTCGGCACCGAAGATGCCGTTACCCCATTCCACGTTGTTAAGGTAAATCTCCAAAATACGCCGCTTGTTCAAAAACAGCTCCAGCGTATGGGCCAGCACCAGCTCTTGGCCCTTGCGCAAAAAGCTGCGCTCGCCAGACAGCAGCAGGTTTTTGGCCAGTTGCTGGGTGATGGTAGAGCCGCCATACATCACCACCGGTTTGGCGTTGGGTCTGTTTTGTGCACGTTCCAGCGCTTTCTGGTTGCGCTCCCATGCACGCTCAATAGCGTCCCACTGCACACCATCGTGGTCGATAAAGCCATCGTCCTCGGAGGTAAGTACCGCGCGTTTCAGGTGGGGCGAAATCTGGGCGTAATCCACCCACTGCTGCTGCCAGGGGCGTTGCTGTACTGACTGGTGCCAGATGCGCCACATCTCCGAGCGCTGAACGCTGGTGGACTGCGGGTCCCACCACGCGGCCAAGGCAATGTGCGCCACAAAGAATAGCTGTAGCGCCAGCAAGGCGCACAGCACGATGGCCAGCCAACGCCAGAAGGCTTTCATGTGTGGGTTTCTTGCGCCAGCACTTCGCGCAGCTCTTGCAGCACCTGGCTGGAGGGGGGGCGTACGCCACGCCACAGCGCAAACGATTCGGCGGCTTGCTCTACCAGCATGCCCAAGCCATCGCGGCCCACGGCGCCGTGCGCTTGCGCCCACTGCAAAAAGGGTGCTGCGGCGGGGCCGTACATCATGTCGTAGGCCAGACTGCCTGGGCACAGCACGCTGGCGGGTACGGGAATACCAGTGCCTTGCAGGCTGGCCGCTGTCGCGTTAATGATGATGTCAAAATTACCATCTAGCGCTTGCTGCTCTTGCGCATGCAGCTCTACTTTTTGTGTTTTGGCCAAGGCTGTATGTTGATCTACCAAGGCCTGGGCTTTGCTGAAAGTACGGTTGCAAATGGTGATGCTGCGTGGTTGCTGCTCCAGCAGCGGCCCCAGCACCCCTGCAGCGGCACCGCCTGCGCCAATCAGCAACAGGGCTTGGCCCCGGATGGCGATGCCCGCATTGCGGGTGATGTCGGCCACCAAGCCCAGACCATCGGTGTTGTCGGCATGAATGTGACCATTGGCACCGATGACCAGAGTATTGGCAGCGCCTGCCAGCTCCACGCGTGCGCTGCGGCTGTGGGCGGCCTGTGCGGCCTCCAGCTTGAAAGGCACGGTGATATTGCAGCCCTTGCCGCCTTCGCTTTGCAGGCTGGCCAAGTCTTGCGCAAAGCCATTGAGTGGGACCAAGCGGCGCGCATACACGATGGGTTGCTGGGTCAGTTGCGCAAAGCGGGCATGAATCCAGGGTGAACGGCTGTGCGCCACTGGGTTGCCAAAGACGCAGTACAGATCGGTGCTGGGGATAGAAGATGGCATGGTGCAAGCAATCCAGCGCTGCAACAGCGCAAAAACGGCAGATTCAGCGAACGTTGGTTTCCAGCGTCTGCTCTCGGGTGAAATTAAAACGCGAAACCACGGCAATCTGATCGGCGCGTGCGCGCATGGCCGGGCCAAAGTGGCCAAATGGCCCTGCGGCGCGGGCAATCGCTTGGGCGCGGGTATCCAACTGCGGATTGCCAGAGCCTTGGACGATCTCGGTCTCCACCACGCGGCCATCGTGGTGCACGGTCAGCACCATGACCAGTTCGCCATACAGTTTTTTGCCTGCGTGCTCGGGGAAGTTTTCGGTGCCCTTGTCTTCCACCTTGCGGCGCAGACTGTCGTAGTACACGGCATACACCTCTTCGCGCGTGGCGGGGCTGATGTAGCGTTTTTTGGGGCGTGCGTTTTCTTCGTTGATGCGCTTTTCAATCTCAGCCAGCAGCTTGACCAGCTGCTTGCGCTTGGCGTCTTGCTGCTCGCGGTCTTTCTGGTTGGCTGCCTCGCGCGGGTCAAACTGCGGCAGTGATGACAACTGCTTGCGCACCTGCGTCAGCATCACGGCCTGCTGCTCTTGCAGGCTGTCCAGCTTTTTCTGGCGTTCCTCAAAATCATCGCCAATGGCGGTCAGCGCCGAATAGGGCAGCGGGCTGGTGGCCCGGCCTTGCGCCGCATCACCGCCACCGGCCAACGATGCCTGGGCAATGGCCTGGGCTTTCTCGGGCCGCTCCTGCGTGTGCGCGTTCACCAAAATCACCTCTAAAGGTGTGTCTTGGAATACGCGGTTGAACTGCTCTGGTGCGATAAAACGCACCGTCAGCAAGGCAGCGTGAATGGCAATCGACACCCCCAGCGTGAGGGTGAGCGTGGACATGGAGCGGAACGCGGCGGGCAGTTTCACGGTGCTGGGGTATCGGCGCTGGGGCTGTCGGTTTCGTTGACGTCCACCGCAATCGCGATGGGGCCAGCCTCGGTGTCATCGTCCTCGGCGGTATCGTCCAGGGGCGCATCATCGCTGGAGTCCAGCGGGTCGTCCAGTCGCTCGGTCACAGTGCCGTGAATATCAAGCGTGATTTCGTCAATCTCACCCAGTTTTACGCGCACCCGCGCACCGCGTGGCAGCGCTTGGGCACCGACCACGCTGATGACCAGCGGCAGCGTATCGGCACGCACCAGCACACCATTGGGGCCGTTGTCCTTGATGACCGCGCAGTCCAACTCAGTGATCTGGTTTTGCTCCAGATACTTCAGCGTCCAGAAACGCTCCATGCCTTGCTGGTAGCCGTTGTAGGCGCTGTAAGCACCGTCAAAGCTGCTGATGATGCCGAACAGCTCGGCATCCTTGGGCTTGAACGGGGCGGCCAGCGCAGCGGTTGCGCCATGGCGCGCGCAAGCAATGATTTGCCACTGGTTGACCAAGTCCACATAGCGGCGCAGCGGTGAGGTGGCCCACGAATAGCTCTTTACACCAATGCCCGCGTGCGGCAGGGCCTTGGTGGACATGCGCACCTTCATGCCGGGGGCCATGCTGGCCTGGCTGCGGTAGATGCCGGGCACGCCCATCTCGGCCATCCAGCTCCCCCAGGTGCTGTTGGCGACAATCGCGGCCTCGGCCACGATCAAATCCAGCGGCGCACCGCGTTTGCGCGTGGTGATGCTGACGGTCTCGTTGCCTTGCGGCTCTGCGCCGTCATTGCCTTCCAGGCGGAAGGTGTAGTCGGGGCGCGAGAAGTTCTCGGGCTTGCCGCGCACCACTTCGCGGCCTGCCTTCAGGTGCTTGGCCAGGCGGTGCAGGAACATCAGTTCTTCACGGCGTTCCAGCAGGTTGGCGGGGGTGTTGGCCACTTGCAGGGCTGGGTCGGCCAGCCACTCTTCGGTGACGATGTGATCCAGCTTGTCGTGGCGGAAATTGACCGCCACGGGCACACGCTCCAGCTTGGTGACCTTGTCTTTGACTTCCAGCGTGGCTTCGTCGTAGGTCACGTACAGCGACACGGCGGGGTTGGCGCGGCCTTCGTCCAGCGTGTAAATCTGCACCACTTCATCGGGCAGCATGGTGATTTTGTAGCCGGGCATATAGACCGTGGACAGGCGGGCGCGGCCCAGCTTGTCAAGATCAGAGCCAGGCTGGATGGCCAAGCCAGGCGCGGCAATGTGAATGCCCAGCGTGACGGTTCCAGTGCCCAGGCCCTGCACAGACAGTGCATCGTCGATTTCCGTGGTCATGGAATCGTCGATGGAATAAGCCTGCACATTGGCCAGCGGCAGATCGGCCGGTGGCTGCGGTGCCGTGATTTCGGGGAAGCGTGTGCCCTTGGGGAAGTTTTCGAACAGAAAACGCTTCCAGTGAAACTGGTAGGCAGAGTCAATGGCACCAGCTGCTTGCAGCAGCGCCAGCGGCGCTTTCTGGGCGGTGCGGCTGGCTTCGACCACGGCCTTGTACTCGGGCGCATTTTTGTCGGGCTTGAACAGAATCTTGTACAGCTCGTCGCGAATGGCTTGGGGCGTGCTGCCGGCCACCAACTCTTGCGCCCAGCCTTCAATCTGCGCCTGCAGTTGTTTTTTCTTTTCTATGGCAGCCAGTGCCTGCTGCAGGATTTCAGCGGGTGCGCGCTTGAAGCGGCCTTTGCCTGAGCGGCGGAAGTAGTGTGGCGCGCCATACAGGGCGAACAACATGCCGGCTTGCTCGGCCAGCGGTGCGGACTCTGAAAAGTAGTCACGGGCCAGGTCGGCAAAGCCAAATTCTTCTTCCGAAGCGAACTCCCAGGCCAAGTCCAGCTCGACGGAGGCCGCGATGTCTTCGGCTTTAGCCATCAGGACTGCGGGTTCGGGCTTTTCAAACTTGAGCAGGATGTTGGCGGCCTTGACCTTGACGCGCTTGCCAGAGGCCAATTCGATTTGGGAAGAGGCATCGGCCTCAGACAGGATACGGCCGGCCAAAAATTTACCGGCATCTTCAAACAATGCGTGCATGGGGTCGATTGTCCCATGCCGCGGATTTCCCCCAGAGGGTTTCGCGTCGCGCGTAGCGCATGGGGAATGTGTAATTGAAAAATGTAGCGGTTAGCGCTTGTTATTGCTGGTTTTCAAATAGAAAAGTATTGGAAGTTCAGCGTAGACAACCGTCAACAGCTCTTGTTTTGAATGTCAGGCCAGATTCAAGAAATCCAGAATGCGCGAGATATGGCTGTCAAAGTCGCTGATGGCGTGGTCGCCCCCTTCCAGCACCAATTGATCTGCTTCTGGATAGCGTGCCACCATTTGGCGCCAGTCCAGCACTTCATCACCTTTGGCAAAAATACCCAATTGGGCGGCCGGGGCTGCCAGATCGTGGAGCGCCAGATCACGCAACTCCTGAATGTATTCCGGCTTGAAGAAGAAGGCTTCTTCAGGGTTGTGCCAGCTGGTGTGCTGGCCAATGTGGTGTTCCAGCGAGTGATCGGGGTACACGGCGGGGTTGAGCAGCACGGCCTTGCAGCGCTTGTGGTGCGCCACCCAGGTGGCGTAGTAGCCCCCCAGTGACGAGCCCACCACGGCCATGTGCGCGCTCGGCCAGTCTTTGACGTGTTCCATCACCATCTCCATCGCTGCCTTGGGCGAAGGCGGCAACTGCGGGCAATACCAGGTCACACTGGGGTGTTGCCCTTGTACATAGTGCGCCATGGTGCGTGCCTTGCTGGACTGCGGCGATGAGCGAAAACCATGTAAATAGAGCAAATGGGTGGTGGGCATAGGGGCGAGGTTCCTCACAAATCCTGGGTGCAGGTGAATCAATGCCGGCCGTTGGGAGAGCGCTCAGCAGATAATTGCATGCTATGCCCGCCGAATTTGATAAACCCAACATTCTTCAACGTATCTTGCCGATGTTTCGCGGCTTTGATCCTATTTTGCTGCTGCTCATCGGTTGGCTGGCCAGCATCGGGTTGATGGCCATGTATTCCGCAGGATACGACCATGGCACGCGCTTTGTGGATCATGGCCGCAATATGTTGCTGGCAGTGGGCATTTTGTTTGTGGTGGCCCAAATTCCGCCGCAAAAACTGATGGCAATTGCCGTGCCGCTCTACGCGTTGGGTGTGGCATTGCTGATTGCTGTGCTGTTATTTGGCATCACGCGCAAGGGGGCGCAGCGCTGGGTGAATGTGGGGGTGGTGATTCAGCCGTCCGAGATTTTGAAAATTGCTGCGCCGTTGATGCTGGCCTGGTGGTTTCACCGCCGTGAGGGAGCATTGCGAGCCATGGATTTCGTGATCGCCTTCATGCTGCTGGCGATTCCTGTGGCGCTGATCATGAAGCAGCCTGACTTGGGCACCTCGCTGCTGGTGATGGCGGCTGGCTTGGCGGTGATCTTTTTTGCGGGTCTGCCCTGGAAGCTGGTGATTCCCCCTGTGTTGCTGGGGGCTGTAGGCATTGGATGGCTGATCTGGAATGAACCCTGGCTGTGCCTGGATGGCAGCAGCTGGTATTTTCTGCACGATTACCAGCGCACGCGGGTGTGTACCTTGCTAGACCCCATGCGTGATCCGCTGGGGCGTGGGTTTCACATCATTCAGGGGATGATTGCGATTGGCTCGGGTGGGGTTTGGGGCAAAGGCTTTATGGCAGGTACACAAACCCACCTCGAATTTATTCCAGAGCGCACCACCGACTTTATCTTTGCCGCCTATTCGGAAGAGTTCGGTTTGATTGGCAATCTGGCGCTGATTGTGGGATTTTTGCTGCTGGTCTGGCGTGGTCTGGCCATAGCCATGAGAGCGCAAACCCTGTTCGGGCGTTTGATGGCCTGTGGCGTATCCATGATTTTCTTTACCTATGCCTTTGTGAACATGGGCATGGTCAGCGGCATCTTGCCGGTGGTGGGCGTGCCTTTACCGTTCATCAGCTATGGCGGCACCGCCATGGTGACCCTGGGATTGGCGCTGGGTGTGCTGATGTCCGTGGCGCGCTCGCAGCGGCTGTCTATGTCCGAGCCTAAACACAGCTTGTAGCGCTGGCGCAAGTAGCCAGACGTGCTGGTGTTGATGCACCAAGTTGACGTACAAAAGAGGGCAGAGCAAACCACGGTGGCTTGTTCTCTTTGTACCGAAGGACCCTTGCCATGGCTGCCAAATATGTGCTGAAGAAATCCAAGAACGAAAAATTCTTTTTCAACCTCCAAGCCACCAATGGCCAGCCCATTTTGGCCAGCGAGATGTACGAAACCAAAGCCAGTGCCCTCAATGGCATAGAGTCGGTGCGAAAAAATGGGGTGGTGGAGGCACGCTTTGACAAGCTCAATGCCAAAGATGGCTCGTCCTACTTCACGCTCAAGGCCACCAATGGTCAGGTTATTGGCCAAAGTGAGATGTATGCCTCAGTGGCTTCGCGTGACAATGGCATTGCCTCTGTTATGAAAAACGCGGCGGATGCGGTCTTGGACGACCAAAGCGCTGCAGCGGCGTAGCCACCACTCAAGCCATCTTGCGACGAGGGCATGGCAGCCTGCCTACAATTGCGGTCATGATCTCTCGCGAACCCACCATCGAGCGCTTGGCTACGGCCCGGCAACTGTTGCTTGAGCCTTTTGGCTTGGATGAATCCCACCTGTCGCGTGCGCTGGCGGAAATCCGCGCCAACCAGGTGGACGATGCTGACCTTTACTTCCAGTACACCCGGGCAGAAGGCTGGAGTCTGGAAGAGGGCATTGTCAAAACCGGCTCGTTTTCCATTGACCAAGGTGTGGGCGTTCGCGCCGTCAGTGGCGAGAAAACCGCTTTCGCCTATTCGGACGATATTTCCGAGGCTTCGCTGCTGGATGCCGCACGCACGGTGCGCGCTATTTCGGGCAGCAGCCAACAGCGCAAAGTCCGCATTCCCAAAACCACGATTGCGCCTTCGCGCACGCTGTACCCCGGCATTGATCCGATTGCCACCATGGACAGCACTGCCAAGGTGGAGTTGCTGGGCAAGGTGGAAACACTGGCCCGCGCCAAAGATCCCCGTGTGGTGCAAGTGATGGCCGGACTGGCCAGCGAATACGACGTGGTCATGGTGGCGCGTGCCGACGGCACGCTGGCGGCAGACGTGCGTCCGCTGGTGCGTTTGTCGGTCACCGTGATTGCCGAGCAAGGTGATCGCCGTGAAGTGGGTTCTTCGGGCGGCGGTGGCCGTTTCGGGCTGGCTTACTTCAGCGATGCACAAATTGCCGAGTACGTGAACGAAGCCGTCGAGCAGGCGCTGATCAATCTGGAATCGCGCCCCGCACCCGCAGGCGAGATGGTGGTGGTGCTTGGCCCCGGCTGGCCTGGCGTGCTGCTGCATGAAGCGGTAGGCCACGGTTTGGAAGGCGACTTCAACCGCAAAGGCTCCAGTGCATTCAGTGGCCGCATTGGCGAGCGCGTAGCGGCCAAGGGCGTCACCATTTTGGATGACGGCACCTTGCCAGACCGCCGCGGTTCGCTCAATGTGGACGATGAGGGCTGTCCTACCCAAGCCAATGTGCTGATCGAAGACGGCATTTTGAAGGGCTACATCCAGGACTCGCTCAACGCGCGTCTGATGGGCGTGAAGCCTACAGGCAATGGCCGCCGTGAAAGCTACGCCAGCTTGCCCATGCCCCGCATGACCAACACCTATATGTTGGGTGGCGACAAAGACCCGCAAGAAATCGTGGCTTCCATCAAAAAGGGCCTGTATGCCACCAACTTTGGCGGCGGTCAGGTAGACATCACCAGCGGCAAGTTCGTGTTCTCTGCCAGTCAGGCGTACTGGGTGGAAAACGGCAAGATCCAGTACCCCGTCAAGGGCGCGACCTTGGTGGGCAACGGCCCAGAGTGCATGAAGAAGGTCAGCCTGATTGGCAATGACATGCGCCTGGATAGCGGTGTTGGTACCTGTGGCAAAGAAGGCCAAAGCGTGCCTGTAGGCGTGGGTCAACCCACGATGCGCATTGATGGTCTCACCGTGGGTGGTACTGCTTAATTTGATGGTTTTTGCAGTTTTTCTGCGTTGATTTGGTGAAAGGCTGATTCTTTGGTGTGAATCAGCCTTTTTCTTTGGGTTTTTTGAAATTTTATTGAATTTAAGGTTGGCGTCTTGTTGCGGTGCACTATCTGTGGTGTTAAAGTCATCCGCTATGCAAGTACGTAGCGCTTTCTATTTTTACTTTTGGTTCTCAGTCCCAGGCGGATGAGAGGCAAGCGCTCGAACAAACGAACACCCCTCCCAAAAAAACCGCCGAAGCTGAAAAGCCCGGCGGTTTTTTTATACCCACGATTTTTTAGGACGAAGAGGCAGACATGAACGCACAGACCTATGGCGAAGCTTGGTATCGCAGCTCGGTAGAGAAAACTGGCCAAACCGACGACGAACGTATCAAGGAAATTACCGTGCTGCCCCCTCCTGAGCATCTCATCCGCTTCTTCCCTATCCAAGGCACGCCTGTCGAAACGCTGGTGGGTAGCACGCGCCAATCCATTCGCAACATCATGCATGGCCGGGGTGACGATCGTCTGCTGGTCATTGTGGGGCCGTGCTCCATTCACGACCCCGCTGCAGCGCTGGACTATGCCCGCCGCTTGGCCGATGTGCGTGAGCAGTACAAAGACACGCTCGAAGTGGTGATGCGCGTGTACTTCGAAAAGCCGCGCACCACCGTGGGCTGGAAGGGTTTGATCAACGATCCCTACTTGGATGGCAGCTACCGCATTGATGAAGGCCTGCGCATTGCACGCCAGTTGCTGATCGATATCAACCGCCTGGGCGTACCTGCTGCCAGCGAGTTTCTGGATGTGATTTCGCCCCAGTACATTGGCGATCTGATCAGTTGGGGCGCCATTGGTGCGCGTACCACCGAGAGCCAGATTCACCGTGAACTGGCTTCGGGCATCTCGGCGCCCATCGGTTTCAAGAACGGTACCGACGGCAATATCCGCATTGCCACGGATGCAATTCAGTCGTCAGGCAATGGTCACCATTTCTTGTCGGTGCACAAGAACGGTCAAGTGGCGATTGTGCACACCGCGGGCAACCAAGACTGCCACGTCATTTTGCGTGGCGGCAAAACGCCCAACTACGACGCAGCCAGCGTAGAAGCGGCATGCGCTGATCTGGAAAAGGCTGGCCTGCCCGCCAGTTTGATGGTGGACTGCAGCCATGCCAACAGCCTTAAGCAGCACGAGCGCCAAAAAGATGTGGCGGCGGATATTGCTGCGCAAATGGCGTCTGGCTCGCACCGTATCTTTGGTGTGATGCTGGAGAGCCATCTGGTGGCGGGCGCACAAAAGTTCACACCCGGCAAAGACGAAGCCTGCGGTTTGAACTATGGCCAAAGCATTACCGATGCCTGCATCGGCTGGAATGACACGCTGGATGTCATGGAGCAATTGTCGGCCGCCGTGCAAACACGCCGCAGCCACCAGACGGTTGCACAGGAAGCCTTGGTGGCCTGAGCGCGGCGCACAGCAAGCCGATAAGTGGTGCTTTGTCACGCAGCAGTCGATACAAGGCTGCTGCGTGACAACCCGTGACCTCTTGGTTGCACCCGAAGCTGGAGGATCGCCCAACAGCACCGTTGAGGCGATCCGCTAGGTTTACCAAGCAAGGAGAATGTCTTTAGAGTGACTTTTGCCCTAAACGCTTGCTGGTATTGCGCTGGTAGCTCTTATTTTTTCAAAGATTTTGTGGTGATTCAGGGACATCACCTCTTAACTTTGCAGGCACCAGTCGGTAAGCTGTGGCCATATTTCGATTGCAACGCTTGCGTCCCAGAAAGGCCCAACATGATCAGTGAAGTCATTGTGCAACTGAATGCTGAACAGCAATTTCATGCCGATGTGGGCCGTCTGCCGCCCATGGGCAACGAAGAAGCGCGCCGTTGGCTGGATGATCAGTTCACGGCGCTGGATTGCGAGCCCTTGCGCCCCAGCGGCAAAGTGCTGCTGGCCGACAAGGTGCTGGTTGTAGCGCGCGAGGCCGGTGCGCGGCGTTTGGGTGATGAAGCATGGTTTCATGCCTATGCGCGTGCCGCCCATGCGGTGTTGAGCCGTCCAGTGATCAAGGTGGATGTGGCGGCCATGGCGATCACTTATTGAGAATTGGTTGTTGCTTGCGCATCAAAAAACCGACTGCATGCAGTCGGTTTTTTTGTGGGTGAGGTTGGGGCGCTGAATTAGCCGGTGGCAAATTTGAACTGCAGTGCAGCCAGCAACTTGCCGTGGATGCCCGCAAAGCCACCGTTGCTCATGCACACAATCTGATCGCCTGGGTGCACGTGCGCCATGACTTGTTCAACCACTGTATCCACCTTGTCTGAGGTGAAGGCGGCATCGCCCAGCGCTTCCAGTGCTTCAGCCGCATTCCAGTCCAAGCCTGCGGTGTGGCAAAACGCCAAGTCAGCTTCTTTGAGCGACCAAGGCAATTGGGCCTTCATGGTGCCCAGCTTCATGGTGTTGCTGCGCGGCTCAAACACGGCCAAGATGCGGTGCTGCTGGCCGACACGCTGGCGCAAGCCATCCAGTGTGGTGCGAATGGCGGTGGGGTGGTGCGCAAAGTCGTCATACACCGTGATGTTGGCGACGCTGCCACGCAGCTCCATGCGGCGCTTGACGTTGTGAAAGCGCCCCAGTGCTTCGGCGGCCACCGCAGGGCTGACGCCCACATGCTCTGCTGCCGCAATCGCGGCCAAGGCGTTGAGCTGGTTGTGCTCTCCACTGAGCGCCCATTCCACGCGGCCTACTTTTTTGCCTTGCTGCAGCACATCAAACGCGTGGTGTGTGCCTTCTGCGTTGAAATCACTGACTGCAGCGCCAAAACTGCGTTGTTCACTCCAGCAGCCCTGGTGCAGCACGCGTGTCAGGGCTTCTTCAATGCCGTTGAACACCACACGGCCCGATGCGGGAACGGTACGAATCAAATGGTGAAATTGGCGCTCAATGGCTGCAAGATCTGGAAAGATGTCCGCATGATCGAACTCCAAATTGTTTAACACTGCCGTGCGAGGGCGGTAATGTACAAACTTGCTGCGCTTGTCGAAGAAGGCAGTGTCGTATTCGTCAGCCTCAATCACAAACAAGGGGCGCTCTTGGCCTGTGGCTTGCTGGCCCAGGCGTGCGGAGACACCAAAATCCAGTGGCACACCGCCAACCAAGAAGCCTGGCGTTAAACCTGCGCACTCCAGAATCCACGCCAGCATGGATGTGGTGGTGGTTTTGCCGTGGGTGCCGGCCACAGCCAGCACATGGCGGTTTTGCAGCACGTGCTCGCTCAACCACTGAGGGCCGCTGGTGTAGGGCAGGCCTTGGTCGAGGATGGCTTCCATCAGCGGAAACTTGGGCGTGCCGTCTTCCAGGTGCTGGCGGCTCACGACATTGCCGACGACAAACATGTCGGGTTTCAGCGCCAGTTGTTCTGTGCCAAAGCCCTCAATCAGCTCAATGCCCAGTGCGCGCAGCTGATCGCTCATGGGGGGGTAAACACCTGCGTCGCAGCCGGTCACGGTGTGGCCCGCCTCGCGTGCCAAAGCGGCCACGCCGCCCATGAAGGTGCCACAAATGCCCAAGATATGAATATGCATGGAAGGGCATTCTAAGGTGGCGTCTGCACTTGGGGTGCGCTGCAGCACGCAAGCATTTGCAAATCTGTGCTGCATACAAAAGAAGAGCGGTTTGCGCAGTCTTTATAAGGACTTTGATGGATTATCTATGAGAGAGCGGCTTATTACTTGCGCAGGCAGCTCTTGTTTTTAATAAGCCTGTGCGGTACACGTGTTGCTGTGGCGGCTTTTGGCTGTGCTGTTCTCATAATGGCAGCTTGAGCGATTTACCAACAAAGCAAAGCATGTATTCATCTTCTGCAACCCAAGAAATTGCCCAGACTGCGGCCCGCATGGTGGTGGAAGAGGGCTTGGAATGGGCATCTGCCAAACGCCGTGCGGTCAAGCAATTGGGGCTGCCAGCCCGTGCCCAGTTGCCTGACAACGATGTGCTGGAGGCCGCTGTGCGTGAGTACATCGAAATCTTTTGCGCAGACACCCAGCCGCAAGAGCTGCGCGCCTTGCGGGAGCTGGCGCTGGTTTGGATGGAGCGCTTGCAAGAATTTCGTCCTTACCTGGCCGGCGCTGTCTGGCGCGGTACGGCCACGCGCATGTCAGACATTTATATCCAGCTGTTTTGTGATGACTCCAAATCTGCCGAAATTGCGCTCATCAACCGCAATGTGCCTTACGACGTGACCGAGACCACGGGCTTTAATGGCGAGGTGGTGGATGCGCTGAGCATCAGCAGCCTGTGCCAGCCCTTGGGTGAAAGCGTGGGTGTGCACCTGATGGTGTATGACTATGACGATTTGCGCGGTGCCCTTAAACCTGACGGCCAAGGCCGCCGCCCACGAGGGGATACCGATGCGCTGCGGCAACTGCTGCAAGCGGAGGACGCTGCATGAGCGAAGTACCCACATTTTCGAAAGAGCGCCGCCGCTGGCTGGCGGGCGGTGTGGCGCTGGCTGCTGCCGCGGGCGGCGCCTGGGTGGGATGGAATCAGTTAGAGGGCGCGACAGGCAACGACGAAGCGGTTGCAGCGTTCTGGGCCATGCAGTTCGCGCAGCCTGATGGCGCTCCACTGGCCTTGGAGTCCTTGCGCGGGCGCCCGTTGCTGGTGAACTTCTGGGCCACCTGGTGCCCGCCTTGCGTGCGTGAACTGCCCATGATCAATCGCTTTGCCCAGCAGCAAGCCGCGCGCGGTCCGCATGCGATTCAAGTGCTGGGCATTGCCGTTGACCAAGCCGCTGCCGTCAACAAATGGTTGGCACGCCAGCCGTTGGATTTTCCGGTGGCGCTGGCGGGTGCTGGGGGTGTGACATTGACGCGCAGTCTGGGCAACATCAACGGCGGTTTGCCGTTCACCATTTTGTTGGATTCGAAAGGGAAAGCGCAACAGCGTAAAATCGGTGAACTTTCGCAGCAAGATCTGGAGCAATGGGCCGCTTTGGTGTGATTTTTTAGCGCTTGCAGGCAGGTTTGGATCAAAAAACCTCTTTAGCGATAGCGAAAAATATTCTATGAAGCGCGCAGAAAGGCGAAATTAGGGTAAATTCGCGCCCTTATTTAGTTTTAGCCGTTGGAGCTTCCATGGATCTGCGTAAACTCAAGACCCTTATCGACTTGGTGTCCGAATCGAATGTTTCGGAGCTGGAAATCACCGAGGCAGAGGGCAAAGTCCGCATCGTCAAGAGCGGTGGTAACGTGGTGCAGCAATTTGTAGCTGCTCCCATGCAAGCCGCTGCCCCCGTGCAAGCTGCCCCTGTAGCTGCCGTGCCTGTGGCAGAAGCCGCAGCACCTGCCGCTGCTACGGGCCACCAAGTCAAGTCCCCCATGGTTGGCAGCTTCTACCGCGCAGCCAGCCCTGGTGCCAAGGCATTCGTTGAAGTGGGTGACCAAGTCAAAGAAGGCGACACCATCTGCATCATCGAAGCCATGAAAATCTTGAACGAGATTGAGGCTGACAAGTCGGGTACCGTGACCCGCATCCTGGCCGACAACGGCCAAGCCGTGGAATACGGACAACCGCTGTTCGTGATTGAGTGATATCTGCCTGAGCCTGCGACCTAGGCCGTGGGTTTGACGGATTGAACGATTCGCCCTGCAAGGGGCGGTGAACAACGAGGACTTCCATGTTTAAGAAAATTTTGGTTGCCAACCGGGGCGAAATTGCTCTGCGCATCCAGCGCGCTTGCCGCGAGATGGGCATCAAGGCCGTAATGGTCTACTCCGAGGCTGACCGTGACGCCAAGTACGTCAAATTGGCCGATGAGGCTGTGTGTATCGGTCCAGCGGCCTCGCCCCTGAGCTACCTGAACATGCCTGCCATCATCTCGGCGGCAGAAGTGACAGACGCTGAGGCGATCCACCCAGGTTACGGCTTCCTGTCTGAAAACGCTGACTTTGCCGAGCGTGTCGAGCAAAGCGGTTTTCAGTTTATTGGCCCGACTGCCGAGTCCATCCGCATCATGGGTGACAAGGTTTCGGCCAAGCAAGCCATGATTAAAGCCGGTGTACCTTGCGTTCCCGGTTCTGACGGCGAATTGCCAGACGATCCTGCACAAATCAAGCGCATTGCCAAGGCAGTGGGCTATCCCGTCATCATCAAGGCCGCTGGCGGTGGTGGTGGACGTGGCATGCGCGTGGTGCACACCGAAGCTGCTTTGGTGAACGCCGTGCAAATGACCAAGGCTGAAGCGGGCGCCGCTTTCGGCAATCCTGCGGTGTACATGGAGAAGTTTCTCCAGAACCCGCGCCACGTCGAAATTCAAGTGCTGGCTGACAAGCACAAGAACGCCGTGTACCTGGGCGAGCGTGACTGCTCTATGCAGCGTCGCCACCAGAAGGTGATTGAAGAAGCGCCAGCACCGGGTATCCCTCGCCGTCTGGTGGAGAAAGTGGGCGAGCGCTGCGTGGCCGCTTGCAAGAAAATCAACTACCGCGGTGCCGGTACGTTTGAGTTCTTGTACGAAAACGGCGAGTTCTATTTCATTGAAATGAACACCCGTGTGCAGGTGGAACACCCCGTGACCGAAATGATCACCGGCGTGGACATCGTGCGTACACAAATCATGGTTGCGGCTGGCGAAAAGTTGCCTTTCACGCAGCGTGAAATCAACAACCAGATGCGCGGTCATGCGATTGAATGCCGTATCAACGCAGAAGATCCGTACAACTTCATGCCTTCGCCGGGTCGCGTCACCATGTGGCACATGCCGGGTGGCCCGGGTGTGCGTGTGGATTCGCACGTGTACAACAACTACTTTGTGCCACCCAACTACGACTCGATGATTGGCAAGCTGATCGCGTATGGTGACACCCGCGAACAAGCCATGGCGCGCATGCGCACTGCTTTGTCGGAAGTGGTGGTAGAAGGTATCAAGACCAATGTACCTTTGCACCAAGACTTGATGGTGGATGCCAAGTTTGCAGAAGGCGGCACCAATATTCACTACCTGGAACATTGGCTGGAACAGCGCAAAAAGCGCTAATTTCTAGTCATTCATGACCAGCCATGCTGGCCCTTGGCAACGGGGGCCAGCATTTCGTTTTTAAAAGCTTGAAGGAAAAGCCCCATGCATGAACTCAGCCTGATGTGCCCAGAAGCGCGGGTGGAAGATGTGAGCGATGCGCTCGACGCACTGGATGCGCTGAGCGTATCGGTTGAAGACATGGACGCGCAGACTGATGCCGAGCAAGCCTTGTTTGGCGAACCCGGCATGCCTGCGCCCAAAGAAGGCTGGAATCGCAGCCGCATCGTGGCACTCTTTCCCGATGAAGAATCGGCGCAGCAGGCACAAGCGTTGCTGATGCTGCAAGAGTTCTTTGAAGGCTGCCAAGTTCTGGGTATTGAAGAGGTGGAACAGCAAGACTGGGTGCGTTTGACCCAATCGCAGTTTCAGCCTGTCGAAATCACGCCCGAGTTCTGGATTGTGCCGACTTGGCACGAATTGCCAGAAGGTGCCAAGGTCAGCATTCGCCTGGATCCTGGCTTGGCCTTTGGCACGGGCACCCACCCCACCACGCGCATGTGTCTGCGCTGGATTGCCAATCAACCCGAGGCCACCGTTGGCCGTACGCTGGATTACGGTTGTGGCTCCGGTATTTTGGCCATTGGTGCAGCCAAGTTTGGTGCCACCGACATTGATGCGGTGGATATCGATGAAGATGCGGTGACTTCGTGCGAGCTGAATGCGCAAGCCAATGGTGTGACTTTGAATGCCGGTTTGCCTGATAAAGCACAGGGTCAATACCAAACTGTACTGGCTAATATCTTGGCCACCCCTTTGAAGATGCTGGCACCGCTGCTGTGCGGCCACGTGCAAGCGGGCGGGCATTTGGTGCTGGCGGGCATCTTGGCGCAGCAGGCCGATGAGCTTAAAGAAGCCTACTCACCGTATGTGAAGCTGGAAGTGGCTGACAGCGAAGATGGTTGGATTTTGATGACCGCTTCGCGCAGCTAATGCGTTTTGTGCAACAGGTCTGTGTCTGCTGCACAGGCCTTGCTCCTACAATCTTCGCTCGATGAGCCTCATTACCTGCTGTCCTTCTTGCGGCACCAAATTTCGCGTGGTGGCCGACCAATTGCGCATCTCCGATGGCTGGGTCCGCTGTGGTCGTTGCCAGGAAGTGTTTGATGCTTCGCAATCTTTGCAAGAGGTGCAGGCCTCAGCTGCTGCGTCGGCAACTGCCAGCGCAGTGCCTGCAGATTTAGCGTCAACTGCTGCGATTGATTTGCAAGAAAGTTCACCGCCTCAGGCACCTCTGATCGAAACTTTG